>ERZ761609.2649-NODE-2649-length-12891-cov-11.558429_pt1 | contig 12891 bp, 11 predicted proteins | sample MGYA00511163_ERZ761609 | MGnify/ENA primary metagenome ERZ761609 (study PRJEB28899, sample SAMN02445070) | bioreactor sludge metagenome | biome: EBPR sludge | place: Australia: Brisbane, Thorneside Wastewater Treatment Plant | collected 2011-12-16 ... | reverse complement strand
GTGCTCGCCGACGACATCGGCATCGCGTGTGAGAACACCGCCAAGTGGCTGCACGAGTACGACCGGGGACGCGCCGGGTTCGCCAAGGACCAGCTCGTCATCGTGGATGAGGCCAGCCTCGCCAGCACACAGACCCTTGACCGACTCGCCGCCATCGCAACCTCCTCCGGGGCGAAGCTGCTGCTGGTCGGCGATTGGGCTCAGTTGCAGTCCGTGGACGCAGGAGGAGCATTCGCGCTGCTCGCGTCTGCCCGCCACGACACCCCTGAGCTGCGTGACATCCACCGCTTCACCCACGAATGGGAGAAGACCGCCTCCCTCGACCTCCGTGACGGCAACGTCGAAGCGATCGGCATCTACTCCCGCGAGAAGCGCCTACGTGAAGGCACCACCGACGAGATGATCGACGCCGCCTACCTCGCCTGGCGCGCCGACGCCCAAGCCGGACTCGCCAGTGTGCTCGTCACGGAGTCCAGCGAAGCCGTCGCAGCACTCAACGCCCGTGCGCGAGCCGAGCGCATCCTGGACGGTGACACTGACGCCACTCGCGAAGCGGTCCTTGCCGACGGTGCCCGAGCCTCCGTCGGCGATCTGGTCATCACCCGTCAGAACGACCGCCGACTCCGGTCCCTGCGAGGTGGCTGGGTTCGTAACGGCGACCGCTGGAAGGTCACCGATGTCCGAGACGACGGCACCCTCGTCGTACGCCGCCAAGGGCTCCGCTGGGCAGCCACTGTCGCCCTGCCGGCCGACTATGCGGCCGAGCACGTCGATCTCGGCTACGCCATCACTGCCCACCGGGCTCAGGGCATCACGGTCGACACCGCCCACGTCGTCGTCTCGGCCTCCGCGACGCGGGAGAACCTTTACGTCTCCATGACTCGTGGCCGCGAGTCGAACATCGCCTACGTCGCGCTCGACAACCCTGACGACAGCCACGCTGCGCCGCACCCCGACGACGTGAACGCTCGAACCGTTCTCTACGGGGTGCTCCAGCACTCCGGCGTCGAGCTGTCGGCCCACCAGATGATCGAAGCCGAGCAGGAGCGCTGGACCTCGATCTCACAGATCGCAGCCGAATACGAGACCATCGCCTCGACCGCGCAGCGAAATCGCTGGGCCACTCTTCTCGATGCCGGCGCCCTCACGCCGGAACAGGTGGAGGAGGTGCTTGCCTCAGATGCGTTCGGGCCGCTCACCGCTGCTCTGCGACGAGCCGAAGCTATCGGGCATGACGTCGACCAGCTCCTTCCGCGACTCGTCAGTCGCCGCAGCCTCGACGGTGCCGTCGACTTGGCCGCCGTACTCCAGCACCGCGTCGAGGCCAGCGCGAAGCAGCCTCCCGGCGGCCGACGCCGCAAGGCACCCAAACTGATCGCCGGACTGATCCCCGAAGCCCAAGGCGACATGACCGCCGAGATGCGCTCTGCACTCGACGAGCGCCGCGACCTCATCGAGACCCGCGCCACTGAACTCGCCGAGACTGCCATCGCGGAGCGAGCGCCGTGGCTCAAGAAGGTCGGCAAGCCGCCGACCGGGGCACGCGAGCGCCAGCGCTGGCTCCAGCAGATCGCCACCATCGCCGCCTACCGCGACCGCTACGGCATCACCTCTACCTCGATGCTCGGCGCACAGCCGGAGAACGAGGCACAGCGCAGCGATGCCACCCGTGCTCGGGCAGCCGCCGAACGCGCCAACCAGCTTGCTCGCAGCGCCTCCCCGGAAGCAGCACGCGCCAGCGCCCGCAGCATCGGCCTGTAGCGGCGACTCGCAGTCGCCTGTCGCGCATTGTCGGTGCGGTGGTCTATCGTCGTAGACGAGGCAGCCTTCATACGGCGCCGACGCTCACAGAGCGGCGGTATTGACCCTCCGAAGTCGGGATGGTCCTTCAAGGTTCTTGCTGCCGGACCCTACGAGAGGACTGTCCAATGTTCCGGCTCATCGTGAACCTCACCACCCGAGTCCGCTGGTTCCTGCGCTGCTACGCACCCAGCAACATCGCACTCGACGCCATCCGCACCCGACGCGGCCACAAGTGGGGCATCCCCGCCGCCCTGGTTCTCGTGCCTGCCTACCTCTATGCCGCCAGCTTCACCACCACGCTCATCGAGCGGGGAGGCCCCGGCTGGCTCAACTTCATCGTCCTGACCCTGATCTGGAGTGCCCTCAAGTTCACCGTCATGGCCCCGGTCAGCGTCGGTCTGCTCTTCCGGTCGCGGATCGCCGAGCGGACGCCCCGTCGGCACCAGCAGTTCGTCCCGATGGGCTATGCGCCCGGCAGGGGAGTCGGCCCCTGGACGACCTCGGCGTAGAGACCGGAACCACGAACGGCCCGGCGCAAGCCGGGCCGTTCGTCGCGTCCCCCTGATCACAGGAAGAATGTGGGCATCGTCCCCTCGATGACGGCGGTGAGCTCATCAACCACATCCGTCGGCCAACCGAAGTATGACGTTGTGTAGGTCAGCGCGTTGTAGAAGGCCGCGAGGGCTGCCCTCGCCTCGTTCTCGGTGGAGCCGAGATCGACACGCAGGTAGGCGACGCGGTGGCTGGCGTCTGGATCTTCAGCCCACTCCCGACGTTGCCGGGCGGGGTACAGGGTCGGGTGAGTCATGTTGGACAGAAAGCCATAGATGCCAGTTGCGGTGCGCCCGTCGATCAGGCCTCCGAAGCTCTTGGTCAGTTCGTACATCCACTCGACAGCGGCCTCAAGGTTCGGCATCGACTGCCCGTTCAGCGTTCGCGGCGAAGCGCCCAGAGTCTCGGGGGTTGTGCCGGGGAAGCGCTCGATGATCTCGGCCTTCAGCGCCTTGTAGTACTTGTTAGCCGAGATGTAGCTCGGGTGCGTCTTGTCGCGCATCCGACCGGCGTTCTTCTTTGCTTCCTCCGCGCTCACGAGTTCTTCCAGGTAGGCGCGGGCAAGTCGATTGTCGGGCGACTGGTCAGTGTCGTCGCCCAGCACCCAGACAGCATGGGCGCAGTTCTCGATCGTTGAGCGAATGAGTGCAGGGGGGGGGAAGATGACCTCCCCGCTCTTGTAGAGGCTCGCGAGGCCACCGAGGTGTCCGCCGGCCGTGAGCAGGTAGGTCTGCACGACCTCGGCGACAAGCCGGTGCCCCGTCGCTCCTCGTGGAGCGGTGACCGCGATGTCGGGGGATGGCAGGTCGTCCGCTGCGGCTGCTGCCGGCGACTCCGGCGCAGGTGTCCAGTGGAAGCGGTCGGCCGTCTCGAAGAACGCATCGCGGCTGGCGGCGAACAGGTCTGCGATCTCGACGAGTCGCTCTGCGAAGTCGTCGGGGGTGTGCTGCCAGTACGCCATGCAGATCAGGCTACGGCGAGTGGTGAAGCACCGATGGTTGTCAGAACTGAGGGACACAAGGTGACATCGGCCGGGACCGCAGCAACGGAAGTCCACTCGCCGATAGGCTGCGAGTGGATTGATGCAGTAGTTCAGGAGACGATCATCGAAAGGGCAAGGTTTGTGTGGGCCGACACTGAGACCAACGTCGACTTCATCAACTTTGCCACCGTGGCCGATTCGGTTGTCGAACTGATCGAGCAAGCGCAAGGCAAGCCGCTGTCGATCGGGGTCTCAGGAGCGTGGGGAGTCGGTAAGTCTTCGCTTGTGATGTTGACCAGGGACGCCCTTGAGGGCCGTGAACGCGAGCGCGCACGCGTCGAGGGCGTAAGTGACGACGACTTCGAGTCCAAGTACATCTTCGTCTCCTTCAATGCCTGGCTCTACCAGGGCTACGACGACGCCCGGGCCGCCCTCATGGAGGCGATCGCCGTCAAGCTCGCCGAGGTTGCGACCGAACGTGAGACCGGAGTCGAGAAGACTCAAGACTTCCTGCGCCGCATCGACTGGTTCCGCCTCGCAAGCTTGACCGCTGGGTCCGCAGCGGCGCTTGCTCTCGGGTTGCCGCCTGTCGGATTGATCGGACAGTTCACGTCCCTTTTCGATCGCGGTCGCAAGGACGGAGTGGACGGAGATCTGATCGAGGACACCCAGGACGCGATGGTGGAGGGTGTCAAGCAGGTCAAAGGCGTTGTCAAGGACAAGTCAGTCCAAGAGGAGAGCCCGCGGCAGAGAATTCAGGCGCTTCGCGACTCGTTCGTGGCCGCCTTGGAGGAACTTGATGTGACGCTCGTCGTCCTGATCGATGACCTCGACCGGTGTTTGCCCGAAACCGCTGTCTCGACGCTCGAAGCGATTCGCTTGTTCCTGTTCCTCGAGGGCACGGCCTTCGTAATTGCCGCGGACGACCAGATGATCAAGCACGCGGTCAGGAAGCACTTCGACCAGCCCGACGATGCCTTGGTGACCAACTACTTCGACAAGCTGATACAGATCCCTATCCGCGTTCCCACCCTGGGTACTCAGGAAGTTCGCGCCTACATGTTCTTGCTCTTCGTGCACAACAGCACCTTGGGTGAGACGGAGCGGGAGCACATCCGCCACGCAGTCTGCGAACGGCTGACCAAGACCTGGCAAGGATTGCGCATCGACCGAGCCTTCGTCCAAAGCCTCGGGATCGACCTGCCCAACGAGCTCGTCGCACAACTGGACACGGCCGATCGCCTGACCCCCATCATGGCGACCGCGACTGGCATTGCCGGTAACCCACGACTAGTCAAGCGCTTCCTGAACGCGCTCTCCGTGCGCATGGCCGTCGCACGAAGCCAAGGAGTCTCAGTCGATGAGGCAGCATTGGCGAAGCTGCTGCTCTTTGAGCGGCTTGCGACGCCCGAGCTGTACCAGGAACTGGCCACGAGCATCACCAACAGTGCGGACGGAAAGCCACACGTGCTCGACGGATGGGAGCCTGACAATCCCGATACGGCGTCGATTGCGACGACGGACTCGACCGCTCCGGCGGGCCTCGATGGTGCCCCTGACTCCGCCGCGGTGCCTGGAAGTGGCAACAAGGCCAAGGGACCGCAGCCAGACGCCGTCGAGACGAATGTGGCCAAAGAAGCAACGCCTGAGCCCATACCCGAGCGGTGGTCGACAGCCTTCGTCAAGGAATGGCTCGCGCTGCCGCCCCGATTGGCCGACATCGACATGCGCGGTGCGCTCTATGTCAGCCGGGAGCACCTTCCTATCCTCACTAGTGAGGACGGCCTGTCGTCGACTGCCGCCGAACTCCTCAAAGCCCTCATCGAGCATCCGAGCGAAGCGGCAGCGCTCACCGAGCGCCTTGGGGCGCTCAGCGGACCTGAGCAGAGCCGAATCTTCGAACGACTTCTCGATTTGGCTCGCCCGATCGACGCCTGGGGAGTGCCGGACATTCTCGAAGCGCTGCTCGTCATGGCTCAAGTGGCCCCCAGCCTTAGCGGAAGCTTGGCTGGCTTCCTGGGTGGGCGTCCAGCGGTCCAGATCCAACCAGACCTCATCCCGCGAATCTCGGGGCAACCGTGGGCAAGCGGCCTGATGACGACTTGGGCGAGCAGCCAAGACATCGAAGCACCAGTCAAGGCAGCTATCGCGAGCAGGATAGGCAATGGGAACATCGCAAAGTAGTGCGGGGCCCGGCGCGAACGTCTCGCTTGTTCCACCGTGGGCAGAGCCGGCGCCCGACCCCGCAGATCCCGCCCCAGCCGAGGCAGTTCCGACGCCCGACCCCGAGACTTTGCCCGGCCTCACACTGCCGCCAACTCCGAATGTCGCCCCAGTGGCACCTGATCGACGTTTCGTGAGCGCCCGCCGCAATCTAGGAGCCTTCGCGAAGACCGGGGACGCCGTGCGGATGCGCCGGGGCGTCGCGCACTACGTCCGCTCCGGCTACGGAGGCGCAGGCACCATGTCGCGACGACTGGGGTCCGTCTCGACAACTGCACGATCGCTCAGTCGGGCACTCGACCCAGGCAGCACCGAGGCCGGTTTCGACCGGGCACTCCTTCAAGGCAAGTCCGCCGAGGAGATCATTGACGCCGTCGTCGAAGCCGCTCGTCCCCAAGACGGCACCCTTGACGCCGAAGCGTCTCGCGAGGCGATCCGAAACGCCTTATCGGACCTCTTGGGCCAGCACACCGATGTCGATCTCCTCAACCTCAGCGACGCCCAGCGAGAGTTCGTCATCGAGCGCTATGCAGCCCACGACGTCTACCGACGCTTTGCGCTCGACGTCGGCAAACACCTCGTCGACAACGCCCCCAACGCCACAATCGGCCTCGCTCGGCTTAAGCAAGCCCGCAACTACATCCAACAGACAGTCGCTGAGTCCTTCCGGCTCCTGCGCGAGGCCGGGCAAGCTATGACGACCGCCAACGTCCGGACCACAGTTGCCAAGGCACTTGCCAACAGCTTGGCTGTCTTCGAGGGGTATCTGGCATGAAGTACCTTGTCCGCCCCGCTGGTGCCTCCGCGCCCGCTAAGAGCCGCCGTGCCAATGGCGCGATCTCAGTTGACCTCTATGCGCGGCCGGGTGATGCACGCGGGCTCACGGCCGGCGCATCGATCCTTCAGGCTGTCAGGCGTGCCGATCTCAACCCAAGCGCGCGCGCTTGGGACTTCCTCACGATTGCGCTCGCAGCGATCGTCGCGGACGCCGCCACTCTTCGCCGAAGTAGCCCAGACGGGTGGACCCGTGAAATCAGTCTCGATCTCGCTTTGGCTGAACCGGAAGTCTGGAAACCCCACCTCTCGCTACTGACTAGCGCGCTGGCCTTTCTCACCACCGATATCTGGGACGTCGAGATCACGACGAAGGCTGGCGTGCCGTTCAAACCAAGGAAGTCTGCAGCGGCTCCCGAGGCCAATTGTGTCGCCCTGCTCTCTGGCGGACTCGACAGCTTGGTCGGAGGCATCGACCTCGTAAGCGCAGGCAAGAAGCCCTTCTTCGTTAGCCAGACCGTGCGTGGCGATGCCGCCAAACAGGGAGACTTTGCGCGGCGTCTGGCAGCCGATCTGCCTTTCATCCAGCTCAATCACAGCACGAACACGGCGGGCGTCGCGGGGCCGGACGAGACGAGTCAGCGAGTTCGCTCTCTCATCTTCATTGCCTACGCCGTACTGATCGCCTCAACCATCACAACCCCGGACGGGGACCCGGTCGACCTCTACGTGAACGAGAACGGGTTCATCTCGATCAACCCGCCTTTGACCCCCATGCGGGTGGGAAGCCTCAGCACGCGCACCGCTCACCCACGATTTCTGACTCTCCTACAGCAGCTGATGGACGCAGTCGGGCTGAACGTCCGACTAGTTAACCCCTATCGGCTGCGCACAAAGGGTCAGATGCTCGTCGATTGCATGGACCAGAAGTTGCTGGGCGAGCTCGCCCATGTCAGCACGAGCTGTGGTCGCTTCCAGCGCTACAACTATCGGCACTGCGGGCGATGCCTACCGTGCCAAGTCCGCCGAGCGGCCTTCTTGCGCTGGAACCATGCTGACGGGACCGACTACGTCTTCGACGACCTCGGGCGCAAAGACGAAGACCACGCTGCCTTCGATGACGTGCGTGCCGTTGCCATCGCTCGCCTTACCGTCAAGGACGACGGGTTCGCCTACTGGTCGGGGGGCTCTCTATCGTGGGTGCAGTCTGACGAACGAGACGCTGCCGAGACGATGCTTCAAGACGGGCTCGCGGAACTTGGCAAACTGCACGATCACTACCACGTCGCATGAGCCGGCACGTGGCACCTCACATGATCGATTTCCACTGTCACCTCGACCTGTACCCAAACCCCGACGCGGTGGCCGCCGCAGCGCAAGAGGATCAAGTCGCGGTTCTCTCGGTGACGACCACGCCCTCGGCCTTCGCCGGCACGTCGAAGTTAGCCGCCGGGCGGCCCATGATCCAGACGGCTCTGGGCCTCCATCCAGAGCTTGCACAGCAACGGAGCCACGAACTGGCTCTCTTCGACCAACTCGTTGCCACGACGCCGTTCGTCGGCGAGGTTGGTCTCGATGGCAGTTCGCGTTTCGCTGACACGCGAACGTCCCAGGCGGCGGCGTTCACCCACATCCTTCGATCATGTGCCGAAATTGGCGGACGCATCCTGTCCATCCATAGTCGAGGCGCCGTCCGACCGGTGCTCGACGCTTTGCGGGCGAGTCCAGACGCCGGAATCCCCGTACTTCACTGGTTCACGGGCACCGCTCGCCAAGCCGATGCCGCCATCGAGCAGGGTTGCTGGTTCAGCATTGGCACGTCGATGTTGACGACGGCTCGGGGGCGCGAGCTGGTGGCCGCACTCCCTCAAGACCGAGTGCTCACCGAGACAGACGGGCCGTTCGCAAGACGCGAAGAGCGGTCTCTCATGCCACGCGACGTCAGGGACACGATCGAGCTCCTAGCCACGCTCTGGGGGACGGAACCCTCGCAAGCAAAGGCGACGGTTGCCGCCAACCTGGGGAGACTCTTGGCCGCAGGCGGTGTGTCTCCGCTGGCGACGGCCAAGCCGGAGCGTCACGACCGGTAGCGAGGGCGAACTGATGCGAAATGGTGGCGCATGCTGGCGCGTGCAGTTCGTTTGAACCAGACGCCCGAGGTCCCGCGTCAGCCGGACCACTTCTTGCGTTCCCAGGGCTTGCGCATCTCGACTCCGTGCGCGACCAGGACCGCCCGCACGGTGTTCGCTGTGGTGCTGAACTTGGTGGCGATCTGCGCCAGCGACCAGCCATCGGCGTAGAGCCTTGACGCGGCCTTGACGTGCTTGGGTGCCAGTCCGTCGCGGCGAAGCGGGACGCCCTGCCGCTTGAGGTGGATGACGACGGTGCGGCGGTGGATTGCGAAGGTCTCACTCAGCTCAGTGGTGCTCGCGCCGCCCCTATACGACGCGACCAGCGCCTCGACCTGCGCCGAAGTCAGAAATGTTTGAACTTTCCCAACAGCACCCACGATCGGCCCCCGAGAGTCCCGAACAGGCGCTTCAGCGGTCCTTACCTGGGTCCGGTAGTACCCTCGTGACCAGCGGGAATGCACTGTTTGGTGGGCTTGGCAGGTGTTCTCAAAGTCTCTACGGAGGTCCACCAACGCGTGACCGCCTCTCACCTGCGCAGAAGCCCAGGAGAGAGGCGGTCTCGGTGTAGGTCTCGGTGTAGGTCTTCCATCAGGGTCGACACAAACGCTGACAAATCGTCAGGCCGCAGGAGACGGCGAGTGGCCATCGACGCCGTCGACGGAACCGGAGACTCAGTCCGATCGCACGAACGCGAGGCAGCTAGCTGGCGTTGCTCCACTTGGAAGAGCTGCAGCCTACGATCTGCGTGATCTGGTTTCCGAGGGTGGCGGGGTTGTAGGGCTTGGTGATGACCCCTCGGATCCCGTGCCACCCCCACGGGCGGTGCTGTCCGACTCGCACCTTTGCCGTGAACAGGATGACCGGGATCCTCCGCGTGGCTTCGTCGGCCTGGAGGTGTTCGAAGGTCTCGAGGCCATCCATGTCGGGCATCATCCAGTCGAGCAGAACCGCGTCGGGCGGGTTCGCACGACACATCTTGATAGCAGCGTCTCCCCCGTCGGCGGTGATGGTCCGCCACCCGTTCACTGTTCTCAACACGAGAGAGGTGAGTTCGCGGATGTCGGGGTCGTCGTCGACGATCAGGACAGTCGGACAGTGCATGGGATCGGCCTTTCGTCTCCAGTTCTGGCCCCCCACCGCGAACCCGGCCCGATGAGCAACGGGACACGGCCTCACGGGACGGGTACCCGGTCTCCTGGATCGCCAATCATTCAGCGACACACGTCTAGCGGCCACCGGCCCGGCGATCTGGAGGTAGGACGCCGGGTCGGTGGACATCCGGCTAGGCAGCATGGCGTCTCGCGGGGGATGGCCACCGAGTCGGAGGTACTTCTTGAAACGACGCTGCCGGCGAGAACGTCACGCCGGGTGTGACGAATGTCGACATCTGTCCAGACCACTCCGGTGCCCGAGAGGACAGCTGATATGTAGGCGTTTCTGTCAACAGGCAGGGTGAGGCGCCCACCCCGATTGCTCGGGGCGGGCGCCTCGTGCTTCGTCGTCAATGCAGGTGGCGGAGCGTGTCTGGCGACGCGCGGTCAGGCTGATATGCGCGGGTTGGTTACCGCAGGACGGGCTGTTCGGCTGGAGCGGATCGCGTGTCTAGGGTCGAGCGTCGCCGGCCCGGTGGGTCGGTTGCTCATAGCTGTTTCGCGGGTCGCTCCTCGCGCTGCTGCCACCGTCCTTGTCGACGAAGCAGAACGGTGGGCTACTCCTCGAGGACGGCCAGGGACCAGCACCAGCCGGCCAGCTCGCGAGCGATGGCGATGTTGGCCACGACATGTCGCTTGTGCCGGGCACGCATGGTGTTCCAGCGGTGGTGCAGTCGTCGGTTGCCCTCATCGCCGCGGGCTCGGGCTGCTGGCCCGGCCAGCTGCCACCGGTCCCGCATGGTCTTCCCCACGACATAGGCGGGTCGGTGGTGCCAGGCCGCTTCGACCAGCAGACGACGTAGGTGGGTGTTGCCGGTCTTGGTGATCGAGCCCTGCACGCGGGACTGACCTGAGGAGTACTCGCTGGGCACGAGCCCGATGAAGGAGCCGATGGTCTTGCCGGTGAACCGGTCCCAGTCACCGACCTCGACCGCCAACGCGAACCCGGTCAGGGTGCCGATCCCGCGCAAGCAACCCAGTCGCTGCACCAGCGGGGCGAACTCGCAGTCGGCGGCCATCGCCGCGATCGCAGCGTCGAGCCGGTCCCGGCGAGCCCTGACGCTCAACACCGCGTCGTAGTCGGACTCGAAGGTCAACCGAGTCGCCGATGCGCTCAGCTGCTCGCGGCCGACCCGCCGCAGCCAGGCGTCGTGTTTGCCGGTCCACGCGTGCCCGCCGGAGTAGACAATCCCCTGACGCAGCAGCAGCTTCGACAACCGGTGCCGGGCCCGCATCAGGTCACCACGGGCATCCTCCCGGGCCCGCACCAGGTCCCGAGCTGCCTCCTGCTCGACCGTGGGCACCGTCACCGCGGTGATCTCGTCCAGCCGCAGCAGCCGCGCCAGGTGGACCGCGTCCTTGGCGTCGGTCTTGACCCGATCACCACTGGGTCGCTGCAGCTTCGACGGCGCCGCGACCACGCACCGGATCCCGGAGGCGTTCAACGACCGGCACAGCCCGAACCCGGTCGGCCCGGCCTCGTAGGCCGCCGCCGCCGGTCCAGGCAGATCCCTGATCCAGGACCTGATGTGCTCATGAGACGGGGTCAGCTTGGTCTGGAACAACTCGCCCGTGACGCCATCGATCGCCGCTGCCGCGACCGACCGTGCGTGCACGTCGAGCCCCACGCTCGTACGCTCGGTAAACACCGGGGCCTCCCACAACTGTTGGATAGGCCGAGCAGGCCAGCCCTGCCCGGCAACCCACGACCATTTGTGAGTGGGGCCCCGGCCCGCAACCCTCAGAAATCCTGAGCGGTCACCTCATACCGTCTAGGCCGAGTCCCGGTGGTCGTCGCCCAGACCGCGGCCCGCATCGCCGTCATCGCCGCAGTTGAGTGCCTGGCTGCTGAACGTGGTGCGCGATTCGTCGAGTTCATCCTCGATCTGGATGCTTCCGCCTTCGTCGAGAGGGCCAGCGGTCGCTCTACTTCGCCGTCGCGCGCCCACTGTGCCTGGTCAGCAGCAGGGTCGGTCGCGCCGAGGGACGCGTATCGGGCTTGCGAAGCTCTTCGAGGTCTATGCCTAGGAATGGCGCCGACTGTGCGAGATCCTCACGTCCGCCCTCGACGACACCCCCTCGACAGACGTCGGAGAGCGGCTGCTTCTGCTATCCCTCGCGTTCTGCAACGTCGGACTCGCCCAACCAACCCCGTTCCGCGCAATCTTCGGCGTTCGCGGCGAACCCTAAGCCGACATGGGATCCCTGACGACCTTCCGGCATCGGGCACAGTCGCCCTCTTTGCACGAGCAGTCAGCGACAGCCTCGGCAACCGAGCCGATCCCGCAGACGTCTTCGAACGGACACTTTGCCTGATGTGTGCGCTGTACGGCCTGACCATCCTGCGAACCAACAAGCCAAGCTTTCCGTGGCCACCCCTCGAGGCCCTCGAGGCCCTCGAGGCCCTCGTGGCTCGTGCGGTGTTCGCCTCGACTGCCTCAACCCTGGTCGGAGGCAGCCCGTCTCGACGTGCGCGACCAGAGGTGAACAGATCGCATGTGCGACCACACGCGACAGCTCCAGACCCCCGGGCCCCTTGCAGCTACGACGGAACCGCCTACATCGGTTCCTGGCCGTCTCCCAGGCTGCGCTGTGTCCACAGCGGTAGGGGGACCCGAGCACCTTCCTGAGTCTCCGGGATCGCCAGGCCCGGGCCGGGTGATCGCTCGACGTGCTCGTCGCGCTGGTCGGGCAGGGCCACCACGATGGCGCCGATGTCGCTTTGGGGATGCGGATGCCAGGGTGCACTCGTGCTTCTACGAGTCCGTGCTCCGACTGATCCTCAAGCCCCGCTGACCGACGCTGCGGTGGAGCCGGTCGGATGCCAACCAGGCCGGGGGGTCGAGTCCAGCAGCAGCCGCGTGTAGTCCGCGCGCGGCCGGGTCAGGACCTGGTCGACCCCACCGGCCTCCGCCACGCGTCCGTGCCGCAGGACCACCACGTCGTCGGCGATCTGCCGCACCACGGCGAGGTCGTGGGTGATGAACAGGTACGCCGTGCCCAGCTCGCGCTGCACGGCGTTGAGCACGTTCAGCACCTGCGCCTGGACGGATACGTCGAGCGCCGACACCGCCTCGTCGAGGACGAGCACGTCGGGGGAGAGTGCCAGGGCGCGCGCGATCGCGACGCGCTGGCGCTGGCCACCGGACAGCGATCGGGGCAGGAGTACGGCGTGCGCCGGCGTCAGCCCGACCATGGCCAGGAGCTCCTCGACCCGCGGAGTGCGAGAGCCGCGCGGGACGCCGGCCAGGCAGATCGGAAGAGCACACGTCTG
>ERZ761609.2648-NODE-2648-length-12891-cov-35.655111_pt1 | contig 12891 bp, 12 predicted proteins | sample MGYA00511163_ERZ761609 | MGnify/ENA primary metagenome ERZ761609 (study PRJEB28899, sample SAMN02445070) | bioreactor sludge metagenome | biome: EBPR sludge | place: Australia: Brisbane, Thorneside Wastewater Treatment Plant | collected 2011-12-16 ... | reverse complement strand
CCCACCCCCTATATTTGCCCGCATGATCCTTACCGACGCAGAGATTCTCGCCCACATGGCGGCAAAGACCATCGTGATTGAGCCTTTTGAGCCATCCTGTCTTGGATCGAACTCGTACGACGTTCATCTGGGCAAGACGCTGGCTGTGTATCTCGACGCTGAGCTTGATGCCAAGAAGCACAATCGGATTCGCACGTTTGAGATTCCCGAAGAGGGATTTGTGCTTGAGCCACAACACTTCTATCTCGGTGTTACTCAGGAATACACGGAAACACATGCCCATGTGCCGTTCCTGGAAGGGAAGTCAAGTGTAGGTCGACTGGGTATCGACATCCATGCTACGGCAGGGAAGGGCGACATCGGGTTTTGTAACTACTGGACACTTGAGATCAGCGTAAAACAACCTGTTCGTGTTTACGCAGGGATGCCCATCGGTCAGTTGATTTACTTTGCCGTTGAAGGTCAGGTTATTAATCCGTACAACAAAAAAGCGTCAGCGAAGTACAACGACCGTACAGCGATTCCCGTTGAATCGATGATGTGGAAGAACTTCCCGTGATCCTGCCAAAACCCATCCGCAGTTTGCTCGCAATTGTTGTCGGACTTGGACTTGTTCTTGTTCTCTTTACGCAATGCGAAGAAGACGAAACAACGTCGAGTGACTGGGATGCCAACATTATTCTTGGGTTACGTGCCGATAAGGATGAGGCCTTCCGGACGGATGAACACAGTCCTATTCCACAAACGATGCGGCAGGCATTTACTGGACTGAAGTACTTTGATCCGGATGTTGACTTTGTTGTTGATGCAACGATTCAGCGCTTGTCAACTCCCGATACCGTGTCGATGCAAACAACGATGGCCGACGACATACGCCGTGCTGTGAAGATTGCCACGTTGCAGTTCTCCGTAAAGGGGCAAACGGGGCAACTCACGGCATATCGTTTTGTAAACTCAACATCGTCGTCGTGGTTTGTGCCGTTTAAGGATGCAACAAATGGTTTTACCACGTATCAGGCAGGTCGTTATCTCGACCTTGATGTTGATGACGCTGACAGTGTTGTTACCATCGACTTTAACGCGGCCTATAATCCCTACTGTGCCTACGATCCGGCCTTTTCATGCCCCCTTGTGCCCCCTTCCAATGTTCTGCGCATGAAGATTGAAGCGGGAGAGAAGAAGTTGTAACCAGAATGATCCAACAAAGTTGGGTTGTGATGAAGGAGACCGTTCTACACATTGTTACCGTCGTGACCGCCGTATGGTTGATCAATGCCCAGGCATTCGCATCGCCTACGGTGAGTGTTGAGGCGCGCAGACGTGGTGATGGTGCTCCCAAACACATAGACTCACTAACTGTGAAGTTACGTGACGGCGCTGGGCCCGTACTTCACATCAAGGGTGCAACGTTTGAGGTTCCCGCTGTTACGTCAACGAATGAATATGTTTCTGGGAATGAAGGAGAGCGATGGAGAATTGTCGCACAATATGACCTATCTGGTCGTGCTGTTCTGGATAATTCAGCGAGGACACCGGTGCTCGTTGTTGAGGAATCTTCCCTAGGGCGTCGCAAGATCGATATTCGAAGTCTTAGCGAGGAAGCTGACCGCTCACTGTCACGCAAAGCTGTTGTAGCCGCCGTGACGTTGATTGAGGTTAACGTCTTTGTGCGATATCATCAGCCGACGACCGTTGTGATTCTCGTCCCGCAAAACGACACAACCGTTGTCGTTGATGTTGACCTTTTACCATGGTTTGATCGCATAAAGAACATGCAGATTGATGTAGAGGTGCGTGATGCAGAGATGAGAAAGATCACGCAGTATAGGGATGGTAAAAAGGATACGTTGCCCGAGCGGCGCATGTTGTCCTACTCTCTGTCACCGACGGTGTCGGAGGATACAACATGGTCTCGTTTGCCAGATAGATTGTTCTTTTCATCGTCAATTACAACAACACAGTTCTCGCGATCGGAAACAGCGTCCATCTACATTGATACTGCTTCACAAAGTGTTACCTCCGTCAGTGTTGACGTTCGATATCAGTCACTCTTCCGGGAATACGAGTACGAGATATCATGTTTTGCGCCGTCACTTGTCATGGAATCATCAACAACCACGTCAAAGCGAATTGACATATACTGGAAACATATATCACCCACATTTATGACTCTTCGGTATGAAGATTTTCAACAATGGCCACAAATGGGACATCCCGACTACAGCTCACAACATCAGTCTCTGCAATCCTGGGAAGGGAATAATGAGCTGCATCGAACATCGGTGCAAATTGAACTTTACGACTAGATGATACAACTATCGAGATACTGTATAGCGCTGATGTCGGCGTAGTCCTAGTCGATGGAGAAAATGCTGAAACGAAACAGCTAGAACACCAAAACCATAGATGGTACTTCGACGGAAGTTGATACTACTTGCATCGTCGAAATACTTTGTTGGACACGTTACTTCGCCAATTGGGAATCCAGCCATAATGATCTGGCTGAGCATCTCGTTGTCAAAAACAAAGTCGTCGCTATTCTTTTGCCACGACGTTGATTCTAACACGGTCCGCGAAAACGCACGATAACCGGTGTGATACTCACTCAACTTTTGTCCAACAAGTAAATTCTGAATGAGTGTGAGTCCACGATTGGCAATGTATTTATACAGCGGCATACCGCCCTTACGAGCGCCATTACCGAGGATTCTGCTGCCGAGGACAACAGGGTAGACGTCGTTAGCAATGATCCAGGCCATAACGGGGATCAGGGCTGGTGTGTACTGATAATCCGGGTGCAGCATGATAACAATGTCTGCACCCAGATCAAGAGCCTTTGAATAACACGTCTTCTGATTTCCGCCGTATCCACGGTTGTTCTCATGTCGGATAACGTGCTTGATACCGAGTGCACGTGCTACCTCTGCCGTATCGTCGCGGGAGTGATCATCAACAAGGACAACATCGTCGACGATGTCCATGGGAATCTCACGGTAGGTCTGTTCGAGCGTCTTTGACGCATTATAGGCCGGCAGGACAACGACGATACGACGTGAGTTAAGCATGGACGGGCTGTGTGTTATTCGAGTTCAAACGTCGCCGAGACATTCATACGAATGACAAGTTGACCACCGGAAACGGTTGATCCCGATGCATCTTCGGCCTTCATCATAGCATTACGAAGGTACGGTTGTGGGTCGTGATATCCGTTGGTCGCCGAAATCGTGATCGGTTTGCCAACTCGTGTACCAGCGGCCGTTGCAACTGCTTCTGCACGAGTACGTGCATCCTTGACGGCCTCAATGCGCAACGAATCGCGAATGGCCTTTTCATTGGAAACGGCAAAGGCAATGTCGTCAACAACATTCCCACCAGAGATGACACCTTGAGAGAGAATTGCGTCAAACATCGACAGGTCACGGATGGTGACAACAACGGTGTTGCGCATGACGTACTTCACAAACTCACGACGACCATCAGGACGGTAGTTGTAGACGGGTTGAAGTGAGAGTGATGTTGTGCTGATGTTCTCGTCTTTTACGCCAATCTTCTTGAGTGCCGACAGCATGGTGCGCACTGATTTATCGTTATCGGCCTTCACTGTTGCTGCATTGGGACCTTCGGTTTCAACGCCGAGGGTAATAACAGCACGATCGGGTACAACGTGTGCCTGTGCTTGCCCTTCTACATGGACGGTACGGCGTGGGTCATACGATTGTGCGGAGGCAAAAAGGCTTGTCGTCATCAAAACGACCAGTGTGAGCAGCGATTTCATACAAGTTCCTGAAGTTGTTCGTTCATGGATGTCCATTCTTCCATGAGGGAGGCAACGATGGATTTACAGGTTTCATACCGACGAACAACCTGGTGATGTTTGACCGCGTCCTTGTACAGTTCCGGGTCTGCCATCTGTGGCTCAAGTTCCTTCATCGTCTTTTCCTGCACTTCAATCTGGCGTTCGATATCCTGAATACGTTTTTCGATACGTTTCCGATCGCGTTCCTTCGCCTTTTGATCTTCCCTCGATTTGGCGGCGGTAAGAACGGGAGACTCAACAGAAGGTTGCGCAGAGCTAGGCGGTGGGGGAGCAGCAGGACGAGCCCCTTGTTTGAGCCCCTTAACATATTCCTCCACGTCTCCGAGGTATTCTGTGAGTGTACCCTGACGGAAGGCAATGATTCGATCGGTGAGTCCTTCAAGGAAGTCGCGGTCGTGACTGACGACAATCATCGCACCATCGTAGGACAACAACGCTTCTTTAAGAACTTCCTTCGACAACATGTCGAGGTGGTTCGTTGGCTCATCAAGAATCAGGAGGTTGGCAGGTTGCAGAAGAAGGCGGGCAAGAGCGAGGCGAGATTTCTCACCACCACTCAGAACGCCAACTTTTTTACTGACGTCGTCACCACGAAACAGAAAGGCACCGAGTAACGACCGGATACGAGCACGCATCTCCGGAGGTGCTGCCTGTTCCATGACTTCCAGCACCGTGTTATGTCCGCCCAACATGTCAGCCTGTTGCTGGGCATAGTATCCAACAATTGTGCTCTGTCCCTGAATACACTGTCCAGCTGTTGGTTCATCCAGTGCACCGATGATACGCGCTAGTGTTGTTTTGCCCTCACCGTTTTTACCGATAAATCCAACTTTTTCACCGCGTTCAATGGCAAAGTCAACACCGCGTAAGACCTGCTTTGGTCCGTATGACTTGTGGACACCACGACATTCTACAACGGTGCGTCCAGACCGAGGAGCCGGTGGAAAGTGAAATCGAATACTTGACGTATCCTGATCATCAACTTCAACGATTTCCATGCGTTGAAGATACTTGATACGAGACTGGGCACGAGAAGCCAGAGAAGCCTTCGATTTAAATCGATCCACCCACTTCTGAACTCGCTCACGTTCCTTCTGCTGTTGTGTAGCAGCAGCACGCTGTTGTTCTAGACGTTCTGCGCGAATCTCTTCGTAGGCAGAATAGTTTGCAGGTATATCGTAAATCTTTTTAGGAGTAATCTCAATTGTCCGTTTGGTGACGGCATCGAGAAACGTTCTATCGTGGGATACGAGGACAATAGCGCCATCATAATACGTGAGGAAGTCCTCTAGCCACTGAACGGAGTCAATATCAAGGTGGTTCGTTGGCTCATCAAGAAGAAGACAGTCCGGACGTTCAAGCAAGAGGCGACCTAGTTCTGCGCGCATCTGCCAGCCACCGCTGAACATCGTGAGAACCTTGTCGAGATCATTCTGCTCGAAGCCGAGTCCAGTGAGGACACGTTCAATATCAGCATGCATCGTACGGCCACCACGATGCTCAAAGAGGTCGTTCGCATCGGTCAGTTCCTGGACAATTCCAAGATAGTCGGACGACTCATAGTCGGTACGGACAGTTAACTGATGCTGCAGTTCTTCGATACGATCCTGTAGTGCAAGAACATCCTTAAACGCCTGCAGTGCCGTCTCACGGAGTGTGAGAGTAAGATCAAGCGTCAGGTCCTGCGATAACAGACCAATCGTTGTACCATTGGCAATTGTGACATCACCGCTTGTTGCCTGACGTTCTCCGTGGAGAATACCGAGCAACGTTGACTTACCGGCACCGTTCCGTCCTACGAGACCAATACGATCACCACGCTGAATAAGGAACGAGACATTGGAGAACAACAGACGTGTTCCAAGGTCCATTGCAATGTTTGTCAGAGTAATCATATCAGTGCTCCGATACGATCAAGGATAACGGAGGCACAAGACGTCTTAGACATGGGAGGGAAGGATTCCGGTTCGTTGTTGGCTGTTATGATAATGATCGTATTGTCATCTCCGCCAAACCCACTACGAGGTGCAGAGGCAGAATTTGCCACGATCATATCGGCGCGTTTTTTATGAAGTTTCTGAGTAGCGTACTCTATGACATTTGTTGACTCAAGAGCAAAACCAACAACAACGGATGTTGATTGATGATGCTGACCAAGCCAGGCGAGTATGTCGTCTGTACGTCGAAGCGAAAGTGTAAAACCTTCGGCATTGTCGGCTGACTTCTTCAGCTTACCATCAAGCCGATGTTCTGGTGTAAAGTCTGCAACGGCGGCCGCCATGATGTACACATCAACGTCTGCTTCGTTCTGAACAGCAGCCAACATGTCGGCTGCAGATTCAACATCAATACGACGCACACCAAACGGTGTTGGTAGGGCCGTTGGACCACAGATCGCCGTAACAAGAGCACCACGTCGAACCGCTTCGTTGGCTAGGGCCATACCCATCTTTCCCGACGAACGATTCCCGATAAATCGCACATCATCGATGGCCTCATACGTTGGCCCCAACGTAATAACAACATGTTTTCCGGTTAAGGGGCTAGAAAGGGGGCCAGAGGGGTGACTCAAAAGGTGGTCAGAAAGCTGATCAGCTATCGAAACCGTTCCACCTGAAATCCCCGGCTCTGCTGCCGCCACATCAAACGACTGAACGATGTTGACGATGTCGGCAAGATCGGGGAGACGTCCTTCGCCAACGAGACCTGAGGCAAGTTCTCCAGATGCCGGTGGAATGACAACGATTCCGTCGGCAACCACTTGACGGACATTCCTTTGAATAGCCGGACTCGACCACATATCCGAATCCATCGCGGGCGCAACCAGACATGGTCGACCGGCTGGCAACGAACAGGCGACAAGTTGGACGGCTGTATCACAGAGGCCTTGGGCGAGGCGAGCGAGTGTTGTTGCTGAACACGGGGCGATAAGCATCACATCGGCCCACTGGCCAAGGTGGACATGCCAGGAGCCACCATCCTGAATGGAAGGATCGAACATATCGGCAACAACCGCATGTGTGGAGACAGCTTCGAGGGCCAGGGGCGTTACAAAACGACTGGCCGACGGCGTCATCACAACACGTACGTCATGCCCTGCCCTGCGCAGATCGCGGACAAGCCAGGGCGTCTTATAGGCCGACACACTGCCGGTGATACCGAGGACGATATTCATAGTGAAAAAGAAAAAGCCATCGCGGATAACCCCGGATGGCTTCGGTCTTCGATGGTGAAGAGAATTACTCCGCCGAGGCTTCTTGCACGACGGGTTCCTTGACATGGATCTGCCCTTCGAGCATTTCCTTCATGGCGAGGAACGTTGGCTTCGGGATAACGTCAAATTCCTTGCTGATCGCGATCTGATCCAGATTTGGACCTTCTGACTCATCGGTATCGACGATGACGTCGGCCATACGCTCGCTGATCTGCGTCTTGATTTGATCGTTGATTTGTCGTGCGCGCATACCCATGGCGATGATGGACTGATAGATGGAGCCCTTGGCAGACTCTTCCATCCGAACGACGATGGGGTTAACGATGTACGTACTCATTAGTTGACTCCTTTGGGGGGAACAACAAATATACGAAAGGTGGGGTTAAAGGTGGGGGAAGATGGGGGAATCTAATCGCACTATGTCCCGGCGGTTTCACCGCCGGCTGATATATCGTTGCCCCTCTGGGGCAACCAGATACACACCGGGCAACTAATTCTCTGAAGCGCCCCGTAGGGGCGCAATACATCAGCCCGCGTAACGCCCCGGGGTGACACGTTTTCGAGAACACAAAACATGTATACAATGTGCACCTGCCTCCCCATCTGCCTCCCCACCTTTAACCCCATCTGCCTCCCCACCATAAACCCCATCTGCCTCCCCACCATTAACCCCACCTGCCTCCCCACCTTTAACCCCATCTGCCTCCCCATCTGACTCCCCATCTGCCTCCCCACCTTTAACCCCATCTGCCTCCCCACCCCCCATGCTCCACACCTACGGCGGTATTCATCCGAACATCCATCCATCTGTTTTTATTGCCGACGGCGTCCACATTGTTGGTGATGTTGAGATTGGAAAGGATTCATCTGTCTGGTTTAATACTGTGATTCGTGGTGACGTTCATGAAATACGTATCGGTGAACGCACGAACATCCAGGATCTATCGATGTTACACTGTACGCTTAACACACATCCCCTACACATAGGCAACGGTGTAACTGTTGGTCACATGGCTATGTTACATGGATGTACGGTTCACGACTACGTACTTGTTGGCATGCAAACAACCATTCTCGATGCTGCTGTTATCGGAGCATACAGCATGATCGCTGCTGGCACCGTTGTAAAAGAACGATTTGTTGTCCCCGAAGGCACCCTCGTTGCCGGTGTTCCCGGCAAGGTCGTGCGTGATCTTACCGAAGCTGAACGTAAAAAACTTGAACAAAGCGCACAAAACTATATTGACTATGTAGCGTCGTATCGCTCAGGTACGAGTGCGAGGCAGCGGGGATAATGGTGGGGAGGCAGGTGGGGGAAGATGGGGGAAGATGGGGGATGATGGGGAGACAGATGGGTTTAATGGTGGGGAGGCAGGCATACACTATGCACCCCGGAGGGGTGCCGTATATCAGCCGACGGTGAAACCGTCGGGAAACCCCGCGTAACCCTGCGTCACCCCGCGTAACCCCGCGTAACCCTGCGTAACCCCGCGTCACCCCGCGTAACCCCGCGTAACCCTGCGTCACCCCGCGTAATCCTGCGTTATCCTCCCCTTCTTCCGAAGGAGGCGGTTTCGGCGGCGGCGAGCCATTCGTTGAGATGGGCAACGAGGTGTTGCAGGGCAACGTCGTGTTCGTTGGCGACCTTGCCGTCAAGGATGTCTTCTTCCAGTCGCCATTTGAGGTAGCCTACAATACGTGAAGGCGGTAGGCCGGTGAGCTCCATAATTTCTTCGCCGCGCACTGGACTCTGAAATGCCCGCAGATGATCACGTTGTTGAACGTCGAGTACTTTATCACGTACGATGTCGTAGTTCCGCACGTACTTTTCAGCACGTTTGGGATTTCGTGTTGTAACGTCGGCCTTACATAACAGGAAGAGGTCTTCAATGGCATCACCGGCTTGGACAGCTAGTCGACGTATGGCAGAATCCGTGATGCCGTCGTCAACAAGGGTCATAGGGCGCTGGTGGAGACGTACGAGTGTTCGTACGTATTCAAGGTGCTGAAGTGGGAGTTTTAGCCGACGGAAGATTCGTTCCTGCCAACGTGCCCCTACTTCTTCGTGACCATGAAATGTCCACCCTGCACCTTGTACAAACTTCTTTGTTCTCGGTTTGGCAACGTCATGCATGAGTGTTGCAAATCGTAACCAGACGTTTTCACTCACAGCGCTGACGTTGTCAACAACTTGAAGTGTGTGCCAGAAGACGTCCTTATGGGCAAATTCCCTATTGCCCACCTTAACAAGATCTACTCCAGCAAGAGCATGAATCTCCGGGAGAATGTGTGCCAGCAGTCCTGTGCGGAACAGAATTGCCAGGCCTACACTGGGTCGCGGAGCAGCGAGGATCTTCAGGAATTCATCGCTGATACGTTCCTGCGAGACAATAGAGATCCTATCGGCCATCGATGTGATGGCCTCGAGCGTAGAAGTATCAACGTCAAACTGGAGCTGGGCAGCAAAGCGTGCGGCCCGCATCATTCGTAACGGATCGTCACTCATGGTGACGATCGGATCGAGTGGTGTGCGGAGGACACGACGCTCAAGGTCAGCAATACCACCAAACATGTCTACCACTTCACCCAGATGATCCGGATGTAACGAGGCAGCCATGGCGTTGACGGTAAAGTCACGTCGCCGCAGATCGTCCTCAAACGTTCCCTGGACAACACGCGGTTTCCGTGAGCCCTCATCGTACACTTCTTTACGAGTGCCGACAAACTCGACGTGATGTGTGCCGATGGGTACGAGGGCAGTACGGAATCGTTCGTAGATAACGGGTGTGCAACCAAAGACCTTGCCAACGATGTTAGCAAAGTGTAGAGCATCTCCGTCAACCGTAATGTCGATATCCTTTCGTGGACGCCCCATACGTGCGTCTCGCACGTAGCCCCCTACCACCCATGCTGGCACCTGATGTTGTGCAGCAAGAGCGGCGATTCGTAGCAGGACCGGATCGTCGATGTCGATATGCGTCGTATCAGCCGGCGTAGGCGGCGACGTCCTTGATGGCGCGGACACCAGAGCTTCCTTTATCACGACGTTCCATGGCGACGAGGGCGGAGGCATAGATCTCCTTCCACGTTAGTCCGAACTTCACCATGAGTTCTTCCGGCTCACCAGACCCTCCAAAGGAGTCCTTTACGCCAACAAACTCAATCGGTACGGGAGCATTTTTGCCGGTACATTCGGCAACAGCTCCTCCAAGTCCACCATGAACCTGGTGTTCTTCAGCTGTTACGATACAGCCACATTCACGTGCAGCGGCCGTAACCGTTGCATAGTCAAATGGTTTAACGGTGTGGACATTCACAACACGAGCCGAAATGCCCTTCTTGGCGAGTTCCTTGGCTGCAAGGATTGACTCCCATACGAGAGCACCATTGGCGATAAGAGCAACGTCAGTACCATCCATCACAACGTTGGCCTTCCCAAGTTCAAACGGCGTATCGGCCGTGGTAAACATTGGTACTGGTGAACGTCCAAAACGGATGTAGGCCGGTCCCACCATTTCGCCCATGGCGATAGTTGCCTTCTTTGCTTCTTCGAAGTCGGCCGGTACAATCATTGTCATGTGTGGAAGTGTGCGCAAAAACGCCACTTCTTCCAGCACCTGGTGTGTAGCACCATCAGGACCAACACTAATACCTGCATGACCTCCACCAATCTTTACATTGGCTTCGTTATAGGCCACGGAGATACGGAGTTGATCGGCATTTCGTAATGCACAGAAGGCACCGTACGAGGCAAAGAACGGAATCTTGCCGCTCAGGGCGAGTCCAGTTGCAATGGTGGTTGCATTCTGTTCGGCAATGCCGATACTAAAGAATCGATCCGGAAACTTATCCTTAAACAAGGATGTCATTACCGATCCGGTGATATCACCACCGAGAACGATAACATTATCATGGCGTTCACCAAGTACAACAAGCCCTTCGCCGAAGCCGAAGCGTGTTGGTTTTTGTCCGAGCAGTTCTGTATTCATATTGAGAAGTGTCAGGTTGGAGGGTTCGGAGAAAACGGTCAGGCCATCTGGGCAAGTTCGGCCAGGGCCTCTACTGCTTGATCCTTTGACGGTGGTTTACCGTGCCATTCAAACTTGTCGTTCATAAACGACACGCCGTGGCCCATGTAGGTCTTGGCAACGATGGCAGTTGGCTTCTTTGTACCGTTTTTCCGATTCTCAAGAAATCTATCAAATCCGCGATAGATGTCGGCAATGTCATGTCCATCAACAACAATTGTATCAAAGCCAAAGGCAACACATTTGTCGACGATTGGATAGACATTCATCACATCTGGAAGGCGACCATCAATCTGACAGTCATTGTTATCGATAATCCAGCAGAAGTTGTCAAGGCCAAAGTGTGAGGCCGCCATAGCAGCTTCCCACACGGAACCTTCCTGCAGCTCACCGTCACCGGTAAGGCAGAATACATTGCGGTCATTCTTCTCTACCAGACGGTCACTCATCGCCATACCAACGGCGATACTGATACCCTGGCCGAGTGAACCGCTCGACGTTTCGATACCCGGCAGGTGCATGTCACGTCCGGGGTGGCCCTGCAGTCGCGTATTATACTTCCGCAGCGTTGCCATCTCTTCTTTTGGATAACAACCGGCATTGGCGAGGGCGGCATACATCACGGGGGCCATGTGGCCGGCGGAGAGCACAAACCGATCGCGATTGGGCCAGTTCATATCCTCGGGCCGATACTTCATCACACCGCCCATATAGAGCACGGCGAAGATATCGGCCGAGCCAAGTGGACCACCGGAGTGGCCGGAACCGGCACGGACGAGCATACGAATAATGTCCCGGCGAATCTCATTAGCCGCAGCGGCCATGTCTTCGGGGGATCGGCGTTCATTTGACCACGTCGTGGTATTGAATTCGAGTGACTTTTTAACGTCGACGTCCATGATCTCGGATGTATGAGATGATCGGAAAGGGGCAGAAGGGGCAAAGTTACGAGAAGAAGGGATAACCATGCCGTTCGCTGCGCTCACGGGGTGCTCAGCTGCGCTTCGCGGGGTGTTCGCTGCGCTCACGGGGTGCTCAGCTGCGCTTCGCGGGGTGCTCGCTGCGCTCACGGATGCTCAGCTGCGCTTCGCGGGGTGCTCGCTGCGCTCACGGGGTGCTCAGCTGTCGCTTCGCGTGGTGCTCGCCGCACGCGCGGGTTGAGGCTGGTTAACGCGAGCTGATGTAGGTCGACAGTCCAGTACATTCGTGAATTCTACACAATGAATGAAGCGTAGCCCGACGCAACTTGTGTAGCCCGCGTAACCCTGCGTAACCCGCGTGAGCTAACGTGAACTCGCGTGTGTTCGCGTCGTCATAAGTAGCGAGTAACTTGCCACATCAAGCCGCATACCGGGAGTGAATCACCGTGACCTCTGCTGATCAGATAGACAACATCGAGATCCGCTTGCTTCAGGAAACAGACGACATGGAGGCGATTACGGATCTTGTGCATCAGGCGTATGCCGAACATGCCAGGTGTATGTCCATCCTTACAGGGTTATGGCCTTGGCAAACGAATACATACAGTTGCCACGGACTACGTTCGTGCTCACGGCGGACGACGTCTTGCGTTAAACACAGCAGAACCAGCAACACAACTCATCAACCTCTACCTCCGCTGGGGATACATAATCGTTGACACCTGCGACTGGCGTCCGTTTACAAACTATCGAAGTGTAGTACTTGTGCTAAATCTCGAGTAACGCTGGCTGACGCGGGGTGACGCTGGCTGACGCTGGCTGACGCGGGGCAACGCGGGGTGACGCTGGCTGACGCTGGGTGACGCGGGCTGACGCTGGGTGACGCGGGCTGACGCTGGCCGACGCTGGCTG
>ERZ761609.2647-NODE-2647-length-12898-cov-6.080277_pt1 | contig 12898 bp, 11 predicted proteins | sample MGYA00511163_ERZ761609 | MGnify/ENA primary metagenome ERZ761609 (study PRJEB28899, sample SAMN02445070) | bioreactor sludge metagenome | biome: EBPR sludge | place: Australia: Brisbane, Thorneside Wastewater Treatment Plant | collected 2011-12-16 ... | reverse complement strand
GAGCATGAAGGCGGCGAGCGCGCGTTCCATGCGTGCGAGCGCGCCTTTCAGGAACACGAAGCGCGCGCCGGACACTTTCGCGGCCGCCTCGAAGTCCATCATGCCGAGTGCTTCGCCGAGATCGAAATGTTGCTGCGGGGCGAAGTCGAATTTTCTCGGTTCACCCCAGCGGCGGACTTCCTTGTTGTCGTTCTCGTCTTTGCCATCCGGGACTTCGGCGAGCGGAAGGTTCGGGATCAGTGCGAGCGCGTCGTTCAGCTTTTTCTCGAGCTCGCCCGACAGTTTTTCGTCGGCGGCCATCTGGTCTTTCAGGCTCGCGACCTCGGCAATCAGTTTCGTGGCGAGCGCTTCGTCCTTGTTCTTCTTTGCGCCGCCGATGTCTTTCGAGGCGGCGTTGCGGCGGGCCTGCGCGTCGTTGAGCCGCGTGACCACCTTGCGGCGTTCCTCGTCGAGCGCGAGGAGCGACGCCGACATGGGCTCGAGACCGCGACGGGCAAGGCCGGCGTCGAAGGCTGCGGGGTTGTCGCGGATGGCTTTGATGTCGTGCATGTCACAGTTCTTTCGGAAGGCGCACCGGGCGTCGTTTTACGCCAATCGAGGCATGATGCAACCAAGCGGCAAAACGCTAACGCGCGAAGGGCTGCCGCCCTTCAACCCGCGTGAGGGGACACCCCTCACACTCCCCGCCTTTTTTTTGTTCAGAGCCAGCCCGGGATACGGTCGAGGGCGAGGAGGTCCTCGAAGGTCGGACGCGGGCGGACGACGGAATACTTGTCTCCGGAGACGAGAACCTCGGGCACGAGAAGCCGCGAGTTGTAGGTCGAGGACATGGTGGCGCCGTAGGCCCCCGCGGTCATGAACGCCACGAGGTCGCCCGGTTTCGTTTCCGGCAACTGGCGGGCGATGGCGAAGGTGTCGCCGGTCTCGCAGATGGGGCCGACGACGTCGTAGGTCTTGCGCGGGGCGTCGGGGGCGGCCTGTTTCACGGTCCAGATCTCGTGATAGGCCTCGTACATGGCGGGGCGGACGAGATCGTTCATGGCGGCGTCGACGACGAGGAAGGTCGTGTGGTTGCGCGGGTTCAGATGGAGCGCGCGTGTCAGCAGGATGCCGGCGTTGCCGACGATCAGGCGGCCGGGTTCGAAGCCGAGTTCGACGTCGAGACCGGCGAAGGTGCGGGTGACCATGTCGGCGTAAGCGTGGATCAGGTCGGGGCCGTGAGTGAACTCTTCGGGGACGTCATAGGGGATGCCGAGGCCGCCGCCGAGGTCGACGCGCTCGACGGTGTGGCCCTCGCGGCGCAGATCTTCTGTCAGTGAGCGCATGCGCGCGAATGCGGCGGTGAGGTCGTCGAGATGCAGGATCTGGCTGCCGATGTGGGTGGCGAGGCCGAGCATTTTCACACCGGGCATGTTGGCGGCACGCGCGAAGATGCGGCCGGCGGTGGCGAAACTCACGCCGAACTTGTGCTGGTCGCCGCCGGTCGTGATCTTGGCGTGACCGCCGGAGCCGACGTCGGGATTGACGCGGATGACGGCGGCCTGACGCTTGCCGCGCGCACTCGCGACCTTCGAGAGGAGTTCGAGTTCGCTCTCGCTTTCGATGTTGATCTGGTAGATGCCGGCCTCGACGGCGAAGGCGAGTTCCTGCTCGGACTTGCCGACGCCGGAGAAAACGATGCGGTCCGGCGGAATTCCGGCGGCGAGCGCGCGGCGAACCTCGCCTTCGGAGACCGTGTCGGCGCCGGCGCCGAGGCGGGCGAGCGTGGCCAGGACGCCAAGGTTGGAATTGGCCTTCATGGCGTAGAAGACGCGGGCCCTGGGCGCGCCGACGGCTTCGGCGAAGACCTTGTAATGCCGCTCGATGGTGGCTGAGGAGTAGATGTAGACGGGGGTGCCGACGTCCTCGGCGATCTTTTCGACGCTGACGCCTTCGGCGTGGAGGATACCGTCGCGGTAGGAAAAGTGATGCATAGGTTCTATACCGCAGGGCGTTTCGGGCGGGACGTGGTATGGCCTGATTACAGAGAAGGCACGCGGGCCGCAAGGCAGCGGTCGTTTCCGTTGCATTGCCTGCCCCCCTGCCCTCCCCTTCCCTAACCGGAGAGTCCAATGACGCCCGAGCCGGCGACGCATGCCCTGTTCGCAAAGTTGCCGCTGGAGCGGTACGAGGCCGACGTCGCCGGGCGGCGGTGGACGCTCGGTATCGTGCGTGACGAGGAGGTGCAGCTCAACTTCTCCGAGGATCGCGCGATCTATCCGTTCGGGCTCATGATCTGGGAAAGTGCGCTGCTGCTCGCCGACGTAATGGGGCGGGAGGCGAAGCCGGGCATGAGCGTGATCGAGCTCGGGTGCGGGGTCGGGCTGCCGGCGATCGTGGCGGCGGCGCGCGGGGCGGACGTGGTGCAGTCGGATCATGATCCGCTGGCGCTGGCGGTTGCGGCGGACAATGCGCGGCGGAACGGCGTGAGCGGCGTGCGACAGATGGTCGGCGACTGGCACAAGTGGGACAGCGACGAGACGTATGATCTCGTCATTGGCGCGGACATGATCTACGACACGGCGGATTACGAGACGCTGGTGGGGTTGTTCACGAAATTGCTGAAGCCCGGCGGGCGCGTGCTGCTGACGGATCCGAACCGGCTGCAAACGGTGGCGCTGACGACGCTGCTCGAAGATGCGGGCTGGCAGATCGGCATCACGCAGCACGAGACGGCGGACGTGACGCACGGCATGGCGGGGTCACAGGTGAAGGTGCAGCTGATCGAACTCAAGCGGGGGTGAGCTGTGTGCCGTACTCGCTGTCGCGGGACGCGGTGGCGCCAGGGTTTGCGGCACGATGGGTGGCCGGCACGGGGCCGGCCATGACACGAATTGGAATAGTGCGGGCTTAAGGTGCGGAGCGCAGTTCAGGGCTGAGTAGTCGGCTCACGCAGGTGTTTGGCGCAGCAGGACGTTCCGCGCAGGAAACCGCTCAGCGCAGGAGACCGTCGAGGATGAACGGCTTGTGCGGCTTCGGCGCCTGGCCTTCCTTCTTGCCCTGACCACTGTCGGCCTGAGCACTGTCGGAGGGTGGCCCGCCAGCCGCATTCGGCGCTTCGAGCGCACCGCGCACGCCGCAGCCAGCCATCGCGACCGCCGTGGCGAGCGCGAGAAGCACAGTCCGGGACGAGTTGGCGGTTTTCACGCTCACGCGACGCATCCTTGGTGGCCGGTCCACCCGACTAGCCGGTTATCCTACCTGCCTAGCCGGTCCGGGCATCCTTTTCCAGCCGCCTCGCCCAGGCGCGGGCCATTTTCCGCACGTTCTGTGGCGCGGTTCCCCCATAGGAGACCCGGCTCCTGACGGAATTTTCAACGGAAAGGACGGTAAAGACGTCCTTCGTGATGCGCTTTTCGACCGACTGCATGTCCGACAGGGCCAGGTTTTCGAGGTCGACACCCTTTTTCTCGGCCATCTTCACGATGGTGCCGGTGACGTGGTGGGCTTCGCGGAACGGCATTTTCAATTCGCGCACGAGCCAGTCGGCGAGGTCCGTGGCGGTGGAAAAGCCACGACCAGCAGCGGCGGCCATCGCCTCGGGTACCGGCTCCATGTCGGCGACCATGCCGGCCATGGCGGCAAGGGCGACCTGGAAATTGCGGATGGCGTCGAAGGTCTGTTCCTTGTCCTCCTGCATGTCCTTGGAATAGGTCAGCGGCAGACCCTTCATGACCATGAGCAGGCCCTGGAAGACGCCGGCGATGCGGCCGACCTTGGCCCGGCAAAGTTCGGCCGCGTCGGGGTTCTTCTTCTGCGGCATGATCGAGGAGCCGGTCGTCCACTTGTCGGACAGGCGCACGAAGCCGAACTGCGGCGTCATCCAGATGACGATCTCCTCGGAGAGCCGCGACAGGTGCATGGCCGAAATCGACATGGCAGCGAGGGTTTCGAGGGCGAAATCACGATCGGCGACGCTGTCGAGGGAGTTGGCGGTGGGGCGGTCGAAGCCCAGCGCCTCGGCGGTCATGTGGCGGTCGATCGGGAAGGATGTGCCAGCGAGTGCGGCGGCGCCGAGCGGGCATTCGTTGAGACGGGCGCGGGCGTCGCGGAAACGGGAGCGATCGCGCGCCAGCATCTCGACATAGGCAAGCATGTGATGGCCGAACGTCACGGGCTGGGCCGGCTGGAGATGGGTGAAGCCGGGCATGACGGTCGTGGCGTGCGCCTCGGCCTTGGCGACGAGGGCGGCCATCAGGCGGCCGAGCGCTGCGTCGATGGCGTCGATGGCGTCGCGGACGTAGAGGCGGAAGTCGAGGGCGACCTGGTCGTTGCGCGAGCGGGCGGTATGCAGGCGGCCAGCCGGCTCGCCGATCACCTTGGCGAGGCGGTTCTCGACGTTCATGTGGATGTCCTCGAATTCGGTCGAGAACTGGAAGTCGCCGCGTTCGATCTCGCTCGCGACCTGATCAAGTCCTTTCAAGATTTCTTTAGCGTCGGCCCTGGAAATGATGCCCTGGGCCGCAAGCATCGTGGCATGGGCCTTTGAACCGCGGATGTCCTGGGGGGCCATGGCCTTGTCGAAGCCGATGGAGGCGTTTATCTCCACCATGAGCTCGTCAGGCGAGACCTCGAAGCGTCCACCCCACATCTTGTTGGCGCTCTTTTCGCTCATCGGGCGGGACCTCTTATCAAGCGGGCTCGGAACATGCTGCAAGGTAACGCCGGCCGGCCGGTCGGTCCCAATCGCTGGGTCCTCATCCTGATCGCGGCGGCCGCCGTCATCGGCACGATCGCCCTATACGTGACCAACCCGTCCGGCGGCAGTTGCATGGTCAAGGTCGAGCCGATCAACAAGGGGGCGGCACCGGCCCTGCCGGTGGCAGGGAGCGAGAGCGGGCTCGCCGCGTTCGTGCGCAAGGCGAAGCCGGAGCCGCTGCCGCCGATCCGGTTCATGCACGGGTCGGAGCAACCGGTCGGGCTCGACGCGTTTCGCGGCAAGGTCGTTCTGATGAACCTGTGGGCGACGTGGTGCGCGCCCTGCCGGAAGGAGATGCCGGCGCTCGACCGGCTGCAGGGCATGCTCGGGGGGAAGGATTTCGAGGTGGTCGCGGTTTCGCTCGACCGCGCCGGGGCGGGACCGTCGAAGAAGTTTCTCGACGAGATCGGCGTCAAGAACCTGAAGCTCTACATCGAACCGTCGGCGCGTCTCGGGGCGGAACTGAAAGCGATCGGGCTGCCGGCGACGTTGCTCATCGACCGGGAAGGGCGCGAGATCGGCCGTCTCGTCGGACCGGCGGAATGGGATCACGCGGACGCGCAGGCGCTCGTCAAGGCCGCGATCGGCGGACGTTGATCAGGGTCGGGAGTATTTCGTCCCGGCACGGAAAGCGTTGACGGGCCGAGTGAATTGAACGCCCATTTGTGGCGCTTATCGTTAACCAATGCCTCCTTATTTCCTCGGTTTTGCCTCGAACCGTGGTTAAGGCCGGTTCGCACGCGGACGAGTTGCGCGTGCAATCGTGTCAACAGTACCGAGGTTCATCCATGTCAAAACTCGTATTTGGCCCGCGTTCGCTCGCGATTGCAGCCGCTCTCGCAGTCGTCGCGGTGCCGGCGACAGTTTCAGCACCGAACATGGCGGTCAGCGCCACCAGCTCCGAGGGCTGCCTGCCGGGCGACCTCCGGTCCAAGCTCAACCAGATCCGCTCGCAATTCGGCTCCATCCAGGTGGTCTCGACGGGCCGGCCGGGCGCACGCATCGCCGGCTCGGGCCGCATGAGCCTCCACTCCGACTGCCGTGCCGTGGATTTCGTGCCCCCGCCCGGCAAGTACGGGCAGGTTGCAGCATGGCTGCGCAGCAATCATGGCGGCGGGGTCGGCACCTACACATGCATGAACCACATCCACATCGACAACGGCCCGGGCATGTACTGGTCCAAGTGCCGTTGAGCGAGAGCGGGCACTTGGAATACGAAAACGCGCCGGATCGCTCCGGCGCGTTTCATTTTTTGAGCCCGGACAGGGCGCGACTTACTTCCGGTAGGCGTCGAGAACGGCCTTGCCGGCGTCGCCGGCCTTCTTGAGCCAGGTGTCCGTGAGGTCCTCGCCGAACTTCTTGAGGTCGGCGGCGAACTGCGGGCTCGGGGGCTCGACCGTCATACCCTTGGCCTTCAGTTCCTTGATGTACCAGACGGCCTTTTCCTCGGCGATCTTCCAGCCGCGCTCTTCGCCTTCCTTGGCGGCCTTGAGGATGGCGTCCTGCTGGTCCTTGGGGAGGGCGGCGAATGCGGCCTTGTTCACGAACGTCAGGTTCTTCGGGATCCAGGCCTGCGTGTCGTACCAGAACTTCAGCGTCTCCCAGACCTTGCTGTCGTAGCCGGTGGAGCCGGACGAGATGAAGCTCTCGACGACGCCCGTCGCCAGTGCCTGAGGAAGCTCGGCGGCCTGGATGGTCACGGCCTGGGCGCCAGCAAGTTCGGCAATGCGGGTGGTGCCGGCGTTATAGGAGCGGAACTTGATGCCCTTCATATCGGCTGCGGACTTGAGTTCCCTCTTGGAGTAGATGCCCTGCGGGCCCCACGGCACGCCCATGAGCAGCTTCAGGCCCTGCTGGTCGAGCTTCTTCTCGACGGCCGGCTTGGAGGCCTCCCAGAGCTTTTTCGAGTCCTTGAAGCTCGTGGCGAGGAAGGGAACGACGTCGATGCCGAAGATCGGATCTTCGTTTTCGTGGATCGAGATCAGGCCTTCGCCCATCTGCGCCTGACCGGTCATGACGGCGCGCTTGATGTCGGGTGCCTTGTAGAGGGAGGCGCCGGCGTGGACGGTGATCTTCATCTTGCCGCCGGTCGCGGCTTCGACGTCCTTGGCGAACTGGATCAGGTTTTCGGAGTGATAGTTGGTCGCGGGGTAGGCGGCCGGCAGATTCCACTGCGTCTGGGCCGAGGCGATCGAGGTGGCCGACGTCAGGCCGAGGGCGAAGCCCAGCGCCAGTGTCGTACGACGTGAAAGCTGCATGTGTACTCTCCTGTAATGAGGGCAAAGGCCCCGTGATTGGTTCATGTGGTCAGTTCAATGGAAAGACAAGGCGCGGCAGGAACGTGGCAATCGACGGGAAGACCGTGATTATCGCAACGGCCAGAAAGAGCAGGAGAAAGAAAGGTAGCGCAGCGCGCGCCACAGTCCAACTGTCCTTGCCGCTCATGGTCTGGAGCACGAACAGGTTGAAGCCGACGGGCGGGGAGACCTGCGCCATCTCGACGACGAGGACGACGAAAATGCCGAACCAGATGAGGTCGAGGCCGAGCGCCTGAAAGGCCGGGACGTCGATGAGCGGCTTCACGATGGCGATCGTCAGCACGATCATCGAGATGCCGTCGAGGAACATGCCGAGGACGGCGTAGAAGATGGTCAAGACGAGGATCAGCGTCCAGGGGCTCAGGTTCATCGTCGCGACGAACTCGGCGATGGCCGCGGGGATGCGGGTGAAGCCCATGGCGGCGGACATGAAGGCGGCGCCGGCCAGGATCAGCATGATCATGCCGTTAAGGCGCATGGCGCCCATCAGGCTTTCCTTGAATGTGTCCCAGTTGAGCGATCCCTGCCACCACGCAATCGCCAGCGCGCCCGTCACGCCCCAGGCAGCGCACTCGGTCGCGGTGGCGAAGCCGAAGAACAGAGCGCCGAAGGTGAACGTGACCAGAAGCAGTGTCGGCAGAAGATTGGCGGAAGCCGCCATCTTTTCGCGGAACGACATCTTCGGTTCCGGCGGGGGTTGCTGATCGGGATGGGTCAGCGACCAGAGAATGATGTAGCCGGAATAGAGCGCCATCACCATCAGACCTGGCAGGAAGCCCGCAAAGAACATCTTCACGAGAGATACTTCCGCCTGGAACGCGTAGACGATCATCGTGATCGACGGCGGTATCATGAGGCCGAGCGTGCCGGAACCGGCGAGCGAGCCGAGGGCGAGGCGCTCGTTGTAACCGCGCTTGGCAAGCTCGGGGAGCGCGATCTTGGCGACGGTCGCTGTCGTGGCGGCGGAGGAGCCGGAGACCATGCCGAAGATGCCGCATCCAATGACGTTCACGTGCATCAGACGGCCGGGCAGCCAGTTCACCCACGGCGACAGGCCCTTGAACAGTTCTTCCGACATGCGCGTTCGGAACAGGATCTCGCCCATCCAAATGAAGAGCGGCAAGGCAGCGAGTGTCCAGTTGGCCGAGGCGGCCCAGACCTGGGTCGACAGAACCGCTCCGGGGTTGGTGCCGGGGACGAACTGCATGGCAACGAACCCGGCTGCCATGAGGGACATGCCGACCCACACGCCGCCGATGAGAAGGCCCGCGAGCGCGATCAGCATCATCACGGCGACGCCGAGCTGGGAGATGTCTGCGAACATCAGAGATTCCCCGTCGCGGCGCGCTCAAGGATTTCTTCCTTGGTCCTCGGAGGTTCCTTTGCGTAGGACGGCCATTTTTTCAGAACGACGACGCGTATCCACTCGTCGACGACGGCGACGAACAGGAGAACGGTGCCGAACGACAGGAACAGCTGCGGCAGCCAGAGCGGGATCGGGAGGACGGCCTTCGAGGGATCCTCGAAGACCCAGGACTGCCAGTTCATCTTCACGCACTGGAACGCGATGTAACCCGTGATCAGGACGCCGAGGGTCAGCGCGAAGGTCTCGAAGGCGCGCCGTACCGCGCCGCGCACGTTCTCGACGACGAGGCCCATGCGGATGAGCTCGCCACGCTTGAAGGTGTGGGCGAGACCGAGGAAGGCCGCGCCAACCATGAACCAGGATGCGAACTCGTCGCCGTCGGTGATGTTGATCGTGAACTGCCGGCCGACCGACATCACCATCATGATGAGGAAGACGACGAACAGCAGGAAGGCCGCGAGGTAGCCGGCGAAGTCGTAAAGACCGTCAAGAAATTTTCGCATGCTGCGGCGCTCTCCCCTTGTCCCCGGACCGGATCATAGGGGGCGGAAAGGACCGAGGGAAGCGCCCGATCGTCTGCGATCAGAGTTCGATGCCGCTGGCGGCTGCGAAGTCGATGAGCGGCTGGCGGAAGTTGTAGGTGCCGGCATCCAGCAGTTGGCGGATGCGGCGCTCGGCGGCGACCGAGTCGAGGCCGAGCAGCATGGCCTTGACCGGGCCGAGGGCGGATGGGCCCATCGAGAGGGAGCGATAGCCAAGTGCGATGAGGGCGAGTGCCTCAAGCGGGCGGCCGGCGATCTCGCCGCAGACCGTGACAGGCGTGGCGTGACGGGTGGCGGCCGAGGCGATGGCGTCGAAAACACGCATCGACGGCAGGGTCAGGGGATCGTAGCGGCTGGCGACGCGATCGTTGTTGCGGTCGGCGGCGTTGAGGTACTGGAGCAGGTCGTTCGAGCCGACGGAGACGAAATCGACGCGCGGCATCAGCAGGTCGAGCTGGAAGAGCAGGCTCGGCACCTCGAGCATGGCGCCGATGGCGATCTTGGCCGGAGACTTGCCGCCGCGGCGGCGCTGAAGCTCGATTTCGCGATCAATGACGGCGCGGGCGGCGTCGACCTCCTCGACCGTCGTGATCATCGGCAGCAGAAGACGGATCTCGTGACCAGCGCCGGCGCGCAGCAGGGCACGGACCTGGGTCACAAGCAGCCCCTTGCGGTCGAGCGACATGCGGATGGCGCGCCAGCCCATCGCCGGGTTCTCCTCGCTCTCCTGGCGCAGGTACGGCAGCGACTTGTCGCCGCCGACGTCGAGGAGGCGGAAGGTCACGGGCCGGCCGGCCGCGCCTTCGAGGATCTCGCGATACATCTGCGTCTGGCGCTCGAGGCGCGGCAGGGTGCGAGAGACCATGAACTGGAGTTCGGTGCGAAAGAGGCCGATGCCGTCGGCGCCGGCCTCGTCCATCTGCGGCACGTCGACGAGGAGGCCGGCGTTGATGCTGAGCCCGATGCGCTGGCCGTCGCGGGTGAAGGGCGGAGCCTCTTTCAGGGCACGATACTTGCGCTGTTTCCGCGCGCGGAAGCGGGCCTTGTCGGCGTAGGAGGCGATGACCTCGGACGAGGGGCGGATGTGGACGTCACCGGTCTCGGCGTCGACGATGACGGGATCGCCGGCATCGACACGCTCGACGACGCCGCGCACGTTACCGACGGCGGCAATACCCATGGCCTTGGCGACGATGGCGACGTGGCTCTGGCCGGAGCTGTCCTCGATGATGAGACCTTTCACGCGTGAACGGTCGTAGTCGAGCAGGTCGGCGGGGCCCATGGTGCGGGCGATGATGATGGCGTCGACGGGGAGCTGGCGCTTGTTGCCGTGCGCGGTCGAGCGGCCGGAAAGCACGCGCAACAGGCGTTCGGAGAGTTCGTCGAGATCCTTGAGACGCTCACGCAGATAGGGATCGGTGTGCGCCAGCATGCGGGCGCGGGTGTCGTTCTGGACGCGGGCGACGGCGGCCTCGGCGGTCATGCCGTGCTTGATGGCGTCGCGCATGCGCTTCAGCCAACCGCGGTCGTTGGCGAACATGCGGTAGGCTTCGAAGACGTCGCGATGCTCGCCGGAGCCGCCGACGTCGAGCTGTTCGACGAGTTCGTCGAGGCTCTGGCGCAGTTCCTCGACGGCGGCTTCGAGGCGCTTCGTCTCGGCTTCGGCGTCGTCGCTCGCCAGATCCATGACCACGACCGCGCCTTCGTGCAGGACGACGTGGCCGAGGGCGATGCCGTCGGAAATGGACTGGCCGCGCACGGTGTGGGGATGGGTGCGGGAGTATTCGGCGGCGGAATTGACACGCGCCACGTCACCGGAGACGAGATGCTCGGCGAGCACCATGGCGGTGGTCTCGAGGACCTCGACGTCGTCTTCGAGATACTCGCGCGAGGTCCTGTTCTGGACGACGAGGACGCCGAGCACGTCACCGCCGCGCTTGATCGGGACGGCGAGCAGGGAATGATAGATCTCTTCGCCGGTCTCGGGCCGGTAGGAGAAAGCCGGGTGGTTCTGGGCGTCGCTTTCGTTGACGGGCTGGGCCAGTTCGGCGCAGCGGCCGACCAGACCTTCGCCGCGCTTCATGAACGTGTTGTGGACGGCGGAGGCGTTGAGACCTTCGGTCGCGAACAGTTCGAGCGAGCCGTCCTGGCGCTTCAGGTAGATGGAGCACACGTCGGCGACCATGTGGCCGGCGACCTGACGCACGATGGTGTCGAGCAGGCGCTGGCCGTCAGGGGTCTCGCCCATGATTTCCCGAAGCCGGCGCATGAAGATGCGCAGCGCCAGATCACCGCCAGACTTGCGGGCTTCGTCGCCGCGCGCGTTCTGCATCGGGCAGGCCTTCAGGTTGACGCACCCGACCGGTGCCGGGCGCAGGAAATCTCAGGGGCAGGCCGAACGCGAGGCCGCAATCTCGCGAGGCCGCCAGGTCAGTCCTTGTCGAGGCCGTACACCGTGTGCAGCGTTCGCACGGCGAGTTCGGCGTAGGCGGCGTCGATCAGGACGGAAATCTTGATTTCTGACGTGGTGATGGCGAGGATGTTGATGCCCTTCTCGGCGAGCGCCTTGAACATCTGGGCGGCGACGCCGGTGTGCGAGCGCATGCCGATGCCGATCACGGAAATCTTGGCAACATCGGCCGAGCTCTTCAGTTCGGCGTAGTTCAGATCCTTCTTGACGGACTTCAGGACCTCGAGCACCCGCGGCAACTCGGTCTGGCCGACGGTGAACGTGAGATCGGTATGCTTGCCGTCGGCCGACAGGTTCTGGACGATCATGTCGACGTTGATGTTGGCTTCCGAAAGCGGCCCGAACACGCGGGCGGCGACGCCCGGCTTGTCCTCGATCTTGAGAAGCGTGACTTTCGCCTCGTCTTTGGCGTAGGCGATGCCGCTCACGACTTGCTGTTCCACGATCTCATCCTCATTGCAGACAATCGTACCGATTTCGCCCCAGGTCTCGGGCGTGGTGGGCTTCATGGCTTCGGGGGCGACGAAACTCGACAGGACGCGCGTGCGCATCTTGTGGACCATGGCGAGTTCGACCGAGCGGGTCTGGAGTACCTTCGAGCCGAGAGACGCCATCTCGAGCATCTCCTCGTAGGAGACCTTCGGCATGCGCTGCGCCTTCGGGACCATGCGCGGGTCGGTGGTATAGACGCCGTCGACGTCGGTATAGATGTCGCAGATGTCGGCCTTGAGGGCGACAGCGAGGGCGACGGCGGAGGTATCGGAGCCGCCGCGGCCGAGCGTGGCGATACGCTGGCGATCGGGCTCGATGCCCTGGAAGCCGGTGACGACGGCGACCTCGCCCTCGTCGAGGCGGGCGCGCAGCTTTTCGCCGGGGATGTCCTTGATGCGGGCGGCGCCGTGGCCGCTGTCGGTCAGCACGGGGATCTGCCAACCCTGCCAGGAGCGGGCCTGGATACCCATCGACTGGAGTACGATGGCGAGAAGGCCGGCGGTGATCTGTTCACCGGTCGCAACGACCGCGTCGTATTCGCGGGCGTCGTGGAGGACGGACGCCTCGCGGACCCAGGCGACGAGCTGATTGGTCGTGCCGGACATGGCGGAGACCACGACGGCAACCCGGTTGCCGGCATCGACCTCGCGCTTGACGTGGCGGGCGACGTTGCGGATCCGGTCCACGTTGGCGACGGAGGTCCCGCCGAATTTCATTACGACGACTGCCATGTCTGACGCTTTTCCTGCCGCTTCCTGCCGCACTCGTCCGTCCCGTGGCGCGGATGCGCACAGGACCACCCGGCCGCAGACGGCGCAGCCGGGCTTACACGCCTCTCTTTAGCCAGTCGCCCCGAGCCGCGCAACCTTGGCGGGGGAAAGGGTGGCGGGGGCCTCGGGAAGCAGTTTCGCAACCGTCCGTTCGGCGTTAGGTTCTGGCCCATGCCATTTGGAAAGCTCCTGCGACAACTGC
>ERZ761609.2646-NODE-2646-length-12901-cov-31.103923_pt1 | contig 12901 bp, 10 predicted proteins | sample MGYA00511163_ERZ761609 | MGnify/ENA primary metagenome ERZ761609 (study PRJEB28899, sample SAMN02445070) | bioreactor sludge metagenome | biome: EBPR sludge | place: Australia: Brisbane, Thorneside Wastewater Treatment Plant | collected 2011-12-16 ... | reverse complement strand
AGCTCCTGCCGCGGCGCCAACAGCCCCCAGGCGGTGAGTGCCGACAGCGCGCCCCAGACGGCGCTGAGCCCGGTGGCGAGCACCAGCAGCCGCCCCTGCGGCCGCCGCCGCCAACTGGCGACAATGAGGCCGGACAGCCCCAGATAGGCCAGGGTTGCCAAGCCATAGCCGACAGTCGCCAGGAGGAGCAGGGTGTCGGGCATGGAGACGGCTTCAGGCGCGCGCTCAGCGCACGCCCTTCCCCCACAGCACCACCTGAGCAGTCTGGAACAGGATCATCAGATCGAGAAACAGGCTGTGGTTTTTGACGTAATAGAGGTCGTACTGCAGCTTGTGCATGGCGTCCTCGTCGGTCGCGCCGTACGCGTAGCGCACCTGCGCCCAGCCGGTGATGCCGGGCTTGACGGTGTGGCGCACGCCGTAATAGGGGATTTTCTGGGTCAGGTCCTGCACGAAATAGGGGCGTTCGGGGCGCGGGCCGACGAAGCTCATGTCGCCAAAGAAGACGTTGAAAATCTGCGGTAATTCGTCTATGCGGGTGCGCCGGATGAAGCGCCCGGTGAGCGTCACGCGGCTGTCGTTCTGACCGGCCCAGCGCGGTTTGCCATCTTTTTCGGCATCGACGCACATGCTGCGGAATTTGAAGATGGTGAAGCTGCGGCATCCCTGGCCGACACGTTCCTGACGATACAAAACGGGGCCGGGGCTTTCCAGTTTGATCAGCAGCGCGGTCAGCGCCATGATCGGCAGGCAGACCACCAGCATGGCGGCGCTCACCAGCAGATCGAACAGCCGCTTGACGGTGTCGCGCACGATGCCTTGATGAAATCCCTCGGCCAGGATCATCCAGCTGGCGTTCATCGAATCGAGTTGCAAGTGGCCGTTTTCGCGTTCGAAGAAACTCGACAGTTCGAGGATGTGGATGCCATACAGCTTGCATTTGAGCAGGTCCTGCATAGGCATGCCGCCGCCGCGGCGGTCGCGTACGGCGAGGATGATTTCGCTGATTTGCAAACGCTGCGCCAGTTCGGGCAGCGGTTCCTGGGTGTCGAGAATGCGGGCATGGTCGACGAAATGGTGACTGCCGCCCATCGGCAAATAGCCCATTACCTGAACATTGCCGACATGGCCGCGTTTGGCCAGCAGCGCTTCGATATGGGCGGCGCGGCTGCCGGTGCCGATCACCAGGGCGCGGGTTTTGAGCGCCCCCGCCCGCGCCCAGCGGATGAACAGCGCGCGGCTGAGCAGGATGCCCAGCAGCGCCAAGCCGAACGAGAGCAGGAAGGCGCCCCGCCCGACCAGCAGGGCGGGAAAGAAATAAAACAGCAGGCTCATCGCCGCCAGGCCGAGCCCGAAGCTCAGGCCGAGGCGCTGCAGCAGCGCGCGCACGCCGCCCTGCCATTCCAGATCGTAGAGGCCGCTGGCGGTCATCAACCCCAGCATGACGACGGTGAAAGCCAGGGCTTTGGGCAGCAGGGGGCTGAGATCGTCCGGGACCGTGCCGCTGTCGAGGAAGCGCGCGTTGACTCCGGCGTAAATGGCGCCGCCGAGAATCAGCGCTTCGATCGACATCAGCAACAATAAATTCAGGGGCACGTAGTGCCGGAAAAATCGAATCACGGCTGTTCGCTCGAAAGAGTCATGTGGTGCGATTCAGCATCTTCCATGCCAGAGTGGGTGCGGTGAGGCGGGTCAAACCAGGCTCCGTACCTGCGGCAAGCGCAGACGGCGCGGGCTGCCGTCCGCCTGCAAACGCTTCATGTTGCGCAGTTCGGCGGCGGGGTAGACGACAACGTCGACCGGCGCGCGCGGATCGTCGATGATGAAGCGCGGATAGGCGCGTCCCGCGGCATCCGGCGCACGCTGTTCGCCGGCCTGGTAGGGCGAAGCCTGGCGCATCAGCAGGAACTCGACATCTTTCTGGTCGTCGGTGAAGAGCTGCAGGTTGATGTCGGTATAGCGCCCTGCTGTGCCGTTGAGTACCGGGCCGGTCAAGTGGGGATCGAAAGCCGCCAACTGCTCCATGTATTCAATGGCGACTTGCCGCAGCAACGTGAGCTGGGCGCGCGTTTCGTCGGCCTGGTAGAGAGCCTGATAGCTGCGCAGCGCTTCCTCGATTTGCTGGTTGTCGGGCAGGTTGTTGCTGTCGGGAGCGCCCAATTGGCGCGCCGCCTTGCGTTTGGCGCTGCCATAATCGAGGCTGCCGTCTTCGGCCAGCATGCGTGCCGCTGCATGGGCAATACGGCGGCGCATGTCCTGATGTTTCATAGCGGGGTTCCGGGCCACGCCGGAGCCTGAGGGGCCGATTCGGCGGGATTGGCCGGATCGCTGTTCCAGTCTGTGGGGGGGGGCTCGGGCGGCGGGAATTCCTGATAAAAATGCTCCACCATGCCGCTCCCTTTGTCACCCAGCCAGTCACCCAGTAATTCACCCAGCATGGTGTCCGGTTGGCGGGTACCGGTGGCTGGGTCGATTTTCACGCTGATGATGCCGCCGGGCATCGCCCAGCCCGTCTGCGGTACCCTCTTGAGCGCCGTCTCCATGAAACTCATCCAGATCGGCAGCGCCGACTGGGAGCCCGTCTCGCGCCGTCCCAGCGAGCGCGGCTGGTCGTAGCCCATCCAGACGATCGCTACCAGGCCGGGGTTGTAGCCGGCGAACCAGGTATCGCGCGCGTCGTTGGTGGTGCCGGTCTTGCCGGCGATGTCGCTGCGCCCCAGCTGGCTGGCACGTGCGGCGGTACCGTAACGCACCACGTCCTGCATCATGGTGGTCATCAGCCAGGCATTGCGCGGGTCGATCACGCGCGGCGCATTGCCACCGGCTTGTTGCGGGCTGGCCTGCATCAGCAGCCGTCCATCCTTGTCGTATACCTTGTCGATCAGATAGGGTTTGACGCCGAAGCCGCCGTTGGCGAACACGCCATAGGCCGCAGCCATCTGCAGCGGGGTGACGCTGCCAGCGCCCAGCGCCATGGTGAGATAGGGGGGGTGACGTGCCGGGTCGAAGCCGAAGCGGCGGATGTAATCGCGTGCGTAATACGGGCCGATGCCCTGCAGAATGCGTATCGATACCAGGTTGAGCGATTTGGTCAGCGCGCTGCGCAGGCGTACCGGGCCGCTGGTGCTGCCGTCGTAATTCTGCGGATCCCAGGCGGTGCCGCCGGCTTCTTCTGCGGCCAGCGACAGCGGCGCGTCGTTGATGATGGTGGCAGGGGTATAGCCTTTTTCCAGCGCCGCAGAGTAGATGAAGGGCTTGAAACTCGATCCCGGCTGCCGCCAGGCCTGGGTGACGCGGTTGAATTTGTTGCGGTTGAAATCGAACCCGCCGACCAACGCGGTGATGGCGCCGTCCTGCGGGTTCAGGGCGACGAGCGCAGCTTCGACCTCGGGCAGCTGTGCCAGCCGCCAGTGCGGCTTGCGGCCCGTCGCCTGTACGCGCACCACCGCGCCGGGGGCGAGTTGCCGCCCTTTCTTGCTGGCGACCCAGTTGGCCACCCACTTCAGCGAGTTGTCGGAAATGTCGACCACGGTGCCGTCGTGCAATTGGGCGCGGATGAGCTTGGCGCTGGCAGCCACGACCACGGCGGGCTGCATGTCGCTGACGGGGGTGAGGTCTTCCAGTGCGCTGGCAATGGCGGCTTCGCGCCGTGTCCTGTCGGCGGGCAGGCTGACCTGCTTTTCCGGTCCCCGATAGCCGTGGCGCTGGTCGTAATCGGCAATGCCATGCCACACCGCCTGGTTGGCTGCGGCCTGCTGGGCGCGCCTCAGGGTGGTGACCGCCTTGTAGCCGGAACTGTAGATCGATTCACCGTATTTTTCGAACAATGTCTGGCGCACCATTTCGGCTACGTAGTCGGCGGTTACATCGGTCTGCCGGCGTGCCTGGCGGATGACCAGCTTCTGCTTGACGGCAGCCTGCCAGGTGGGCTGGTCGATGAATTTGAGCGTGCGCATGCGGCCCAGCACATATTCCTGACGCGCCTTGGCGCGTGGGAAGTTCACTACCGGGTTGTAGCGTGAGGGCGCCTTCGGCAGTCCCGCCAGCATGGCGAACTCGGCCAGCGACAGCTCGTGCATCGGCTTGCCGAAGTAAGTGCGCGCTGCGGCTTCGAAGCCGTAGGCACGCTGGCCGAGGTAGATCTGGTTGATGTAGAGCTCGAGGATTTTGTCCTTCGACAGATTGTGCTCGATCTTCATCGCCAGCATGGCTTCCGACAGCTTGCGGGTCAGCGTTTTTTCGTTCGACAGGAAGAAATTGCGTGCCACCTGCATGGTGATGGTGGACGCGCCTTCCTTGGCGCCTCCGGACAGCAGGTTCGATCCTGCTGCGCGCAATATGCCTAGCGTATCCACGCCGCCATGGGTGTAGAAGCGCTCGTCTTCGGCAGCGATGATCGCCTGTTTCATGTATTGCGGGACCTTGTCGATGGCGATGAAAGCACGGCGTTCCTCGCCGAATTCGCCGATCAAGGCGTCGTCAGCCGTGTAGATGCGCAGCGGCAGCTTGGGTTTGTAGTCGGTTAGCGCCTCGAGCGGAGGCAGGTTGGGGTAGATCAGCGCTGCCGCCAGTCCGGCCAGTGCCGTGCCGACCACGCCGAGGCTGACAATCAGTGCCAATACGTAATGCCACCATTTGGAAAACATCCGGTTCCTTTATCGAGACGGCATGAAAATGCCTGAAACAGCCGCACCATCTTTTCCGATCCAGCATCGGCCGGCCAGCGGGGCCATCTCAATACCCCGTTGTATTTTAATGGCCTGTTGATGCGGCTCCTGCCATGAGGCCCTAACTACAGTAAGCCTGATGGCTATCCCGTTTCAAATTCAGGGTGGAATCGGCTACGTGATGCCTAAAGTTTCCGGCGATTATAGGCGTTAGTGGTGTTGGAAATTGGACACAGTTGTTCAACTCTTGCAGTGTGGTGAGAAAAAAACTGTTAAAAACCGTGTGTTGTTGCTAGCATTTAAAAAAAATAACAAGAAAATGCGCCAACTCACAGAAGCGTAAAGGAAATCCCTTGCACCTGAATATCAACCTGGACTGGCTGTCTGCCAAAAGTCTGCCCATCCTGGGACTCGACATCAGTACGACCGCGGTCAAGCTGGTGGAGCTGTCCGACGCAGGCAAGGGGATGATGCGGGTAGAGCGCTATGTCATCGAGCCTTTACCCAAGGATGCCGTGACCGACGGCAACATCGCCAACCTCGACCAGGTGGCGGATACCTTGCGTACCGCCTGGAAGGAGCTCGGCACGCGGGTCAGGAACGTTGCGCTCGCATTGCCGTCATCGGCGGTCATCACCAAGAAAATACTGGCTCCGGCCAGCCTGAAAGGTATCGATCTGGAAAACCAGGTGGAAACCGAGGCCAACCAGGTCATCCCCTTCTCGTTGGACGAAGTGAATCTGGACTTCCAGGTGCTGGGCCCCTCGCCCGCCAGTCCGGACGACGTGCAGATCCTGTTGGCTGCCGCGCGCAAGGAAAAGGTCGAAGACCGGGTGGCGGCCGTCGAAGCGGCCGGCCTCAAGGCGCTCATCATGGACGTCGAATCCTATGCCACGCAAACTGCGTACGAACAGATCGCGCACTTGCTGCCCAACAGCGGTGACGGCCAGACCGTGGCGATCATCGATGTGGGTGCGCAGAATATGCACATCAATATCCTCAACGACAACGAATCGGTTTATCTGCGCGAACACGGTTTCGGCGGCAACCAGCTCAACAACGAAATTTCGCGCCGTTATGGCATGACCAGCGAGGAGGCGGAAAACGCCAAGCGCCGTGGCACGCTGCCGGAAAGCTACGACATGGAAGTGCTGCAGCCCTACAGCGAAACCCTGGCGATGGAAATCGGCCGCGCCTTGCAACTGTTCACCACGTCGACCCAGTATCGCAAGGTCGATCAGATCCTGCTGGCCGGCGGCGGTGCCATGATTCCCGGCATCGATGAAGTGGTCAGCCAGCGCACCGGCACCCCGACCCTGGTCGTCAATCCGTTTGCCAACATGGCAGTCGGCTCCAAAATCCGGCCGCAGGCATTGACCGCCGATGCGCCTTCCCTGTTCGTCGCCTGTGGCCTCGCCATGCGGAGGTTCGACCCGCAATGATACGCATCAACCTGCTCCCCCACCGCGAACTGAAACGCGCCGCACGGCGCCGCCAGTTCAACATCCTGCTCGGCATCGCTGTCGCGGCGGGCGTCGTTGCCGTCATTCTCGGCCACAGTCTGATCGCCGCCCGTCAGTCGGCGCAGGAGGCCCGCAACACCTTTCTCGAACAGGAGATCGCCAAGCTCGATGGCCAGATTGGTGAAATCAAGAAGATTCGCGAACAGACTCAGGCGCTGCTGGAGCGCAAGCAGGTCGTCGAGACCTTGCAATCCAATCGCACCGAAGTCGTTCACCTGTTCGACCAGATGATTCGCCTGCTGCCGGACAGCCTCTACCTGAAGTCCTTCAAGCAGACGGGCGATGTCGTCACCATCAGCGGCTACACTCAGTCGAGTGCGCGCGTATCCACCCTGATGCGCAATCTGGACAGCTCGCCCTGGTTCGAATCGGCCAATTTGGTCGAAATCAAGGCCACCACAGTCAACAACCTGCGTGCCAACGAGTTCATGCTGTCGGTCAAGCAGTCCCGTCAGCAGGCGGACGACGCGAATGACAAGGGGGGCAAAGCATGACCCTGGACGAACTCAACAAACTCGATCTGAAAACCCTGGCCGACTGGCCGTTGCCGACCAAGCTTGCGGCACTTGGGTTGCTGTGCGTGGCGATCGTGGCGGCGGGCTGGTGGTTTGACTGGCGCGGCGGCATGGAGACGCTGGATGCCGCCAAGCAGAAGGAAACCGAACTGCGCGGCGTGTTCACCACCAAGAAAAATCAGGCCATCAATCTGGAGGCCTACAAGAAGCAGCTGGCCGATATCGAGCAGGCCTTCGGCGCGCTGCTGAAGCAGCTGCCCAACAAGCAGGAGATGGATGCCCTGATTACCGACGTCAACCAGGCGGGACTGGGGCGCGGCCTGCAGTTTGACCTGTTCAAGCCCGAAGCCGAAACCGCGTCGGAGTTTTACGCGGAAACGCCGATCCGCGTCAAGGTCACCGGTGGCTACCACGACATTGCGGCTTTCGTCAGCGACGTCTCCAAGCTGTCGCGCATCGTCACCCTGCAGGACATTGCCATGGAGCCCGCCAAAGATGGCGTGCTGAATATGGATGCCGTCGTCAAAACCTATCGCTACCTGGACGATGAGGAACTCATTGCCAGGAAGCAGCAAGCCAAGGAGCAAAAGAAATGAAGCGCCTGGCTCCTGTCATACTCGTGTTGGGCCTGGCCGGCTGCAGCGGCGGCAGCATGGACGACCTGCAGACCTTCGTTGCCGAGACCGGCCGCGACATGCAGGGGAAAATCGAGCCGCTGCCGCAGGTCAAGGTCTATGAGCCGTTCACCTACAATGCTTTCGATCTGCCCGACCCGTTCAAGTCGAGAAAGCTGTCGACCGGAGGCGGCGGCGGCATGCAGCCCGACTTCAATCGCCCGAAAGAGCCGCTCGAAGTCTTTTCGCTGGAAACCCTGAAAATGGTTGGCGCACTGTCCCGGCAAGGCGTGATCCACGCGGTGATCAAAACCCCGGACAATGCGATTTACCATGTCAAGAAGGGCAATTACGTGGGCCAGAATTTCGGCCTCGTCACGCAGATCGACGATAGCCAAATAAGCTTGCGTGAGATCGTCCAGGATAGCGCCGGCGATTGGTCCGAGCGCGCCAGCACCCTGAATTTGCAAGAATGATTTGTAGCACTGAATTCCAAAGAGGCTGACATGAACGCATTGCCCAAAATTTTTATTCGTAGCATTGCCCAGAAAATGCCCCACAAGGGGATGCCGGCTTTCTGCAAGCTGAAGCTTGTGAAAGATCGTATGATCCGCCAACTGTTCGGGATCGCCCTGCTCACTGGTTTGGTGCTACCGCTTGCGGTACGCGCGGCCGACGTGCCGCCCACCGGCAACGCAGTGCAAAGCGTCGAGACCACCACCCTGCCCGGCGGCAAGGTGGTGGTACGCGTCAACCTCAAGAATGCGCTGACCGCCACGCCGGCCGGCTTTACCGTCGGCAACCCGCCGCGTATCGCGCTCGATCTGCCCGACACCGGCAATGCCATGGGGCGCAACACAGTGGACGCCAACCTCGGCCCTCTGTCGAGCGTCAACGTGGTGCAGGCGGGAACCCGCACCCGCCTGGTGCTGAATCTGAACAAGGCGGTTGAATACGACGCCAGGATCGACGGCAAGACACTGCTCGTCGCGCTGGGCGACGTCGGTGCCGGTGCGGCGCCGGTGAACGTCAGCCCGCGGTTTGCCGAAGCGGGACCCGGCGCGGCGCGCCACAGCATCCGCGATGTCGATTTCAGGCGTGGCGCAGCGGGCGAGGCACGCATCGTGACCACGCTGTCCGATGCGCAGGCGGGGATCAACATCCGCCAGCAGGCCAACGGCGTGGTCGTCGACTTCATCGGCACCGAATTGCCCCAAGCCCTGCAGCGTCGTCTCGATGTGGCGGATTTCGGCACCCCGGTGCAGACCATCGAAACCTATACCCTGGGCGACAACACCCGCATGGTGATCGAACCCAAGGGCGGCTGGGAGTATTCAGCTTATCAGACCGACAACAGCTTCATCGTCGAGGTCAAGGCGGCCGTCGACGGCCAGAAGAAAACCGCCGACGGCAAGGTGAAATACACCGGCGAAAAACTCTCGCTCAATTTCCAGAACGTCGAGGTGCGCTCGGTGCTGCAGGTCATCGCCGACTTCACCGGCCTCAACATCATCGCCAGCGACACCGTGGCCGGCAACCTCACGCTGCGCCTGAAGGATGTGCCGTGGGACCAGGCGCTCGACCTCATCATGCAGACCAAGGGCCTGGACAAGCGCCAGAACGGTAATGTGATCTGGATTGCGCCCAAGGACGAGTTGCTGACCAAGGAGAAACTGGAGTTCGAAGCCAGGTCGGCGGTGGCCGATCTGGAGCCCCTGGCCACCGAGTACATCCAGCTCAACTACATGCGGGCGGATGAAGCGCAAACCATGCTGTACGGCTTTGCCTCCGGCGCTTTCCTCAACTCGGCGACCAACAACGCGGTGAACTGTTCGGCGCAAGCCCAGGGCCTGGGCGGCGCGGCGGCGGCGCAGGCGTCACAGAAAGGCCAGGGGGACACTGACCAGAAAGTCCTGACCAAACGGGGACGCGCAACCTATGAACTGAAGACGAATACACTGATCATCACCGATACCGCACGCAAGATTCAGGAAGTTCGCGAACTGCTCGCGCGTCTGGACGTGCCCACCCGCCAGGTCATGATCGAGGCGCGGGTGGTCATTGCCGATTCGCAATGGGGCCGCCAGCTGGGCGCACGGCTGGGCACCCGGATTACAGGCACGACCAGTTTGGCCGGCTCGCAAACGGGTATCAACCTGTCGGGCAATCAGTTGGCTGCCGAGGCAGGCACGATCTCCAACAATGTCAATTTGCCGATCTCGGGCAGCACGGCTCCGGGCTCATTCGGCCTGTCATTGTTGAATATCGCGACAGGTAATTTGATCAGTCTGGAATTGCAGGCGCTGGAAGCGGACAACCGCGGAAAAATTCTTTCCAGCCCGCGTGTCGTGACGTCCAACCAGAAGCCGGCGGTGATCCTGCAAGGCGAGCAGATTCCTTATGTCACCCAAACCGTTTCCGGCGGAGTCGCGACGACGACCGTTACGTTCAAGGATGCGTTTCTCTGTCTGCTGGTGGACCCGCAAATCCTGAACAACGATTCCATCATCATGAGCGTGGAGATCCAGAAGGATGCACGCGGCCCGGTGATTACGGCTGCAGGCCTGAGCGCGCCCACCATTGAAACCAAGCGTGCCAAAACCCAGGTGCGGGTGAGCAATGGCGAAACGGCTGTACTGGGCGGAATTTTTGAAGAGGTCGATCGGAATGACGTCAATAAGGTTCCGTTCCTTGGGGATGTTCCCTTCCTCGGCAACCTCTTCAAGAATTCAAGCAAGCAGAAAGACAAAATTGAGCTGCTGATTTTCCTTACTCCGCGCATCCTCGACGAGCGCCTGTCGCTCCGCTGATTGCGGTTTCCCATCCAAGCGCGGGCTTGTCCCGCGCTTTTTTTGTCCGGTTTTCTCTGACCGTCCGCCCCGCTGGTGCTGCTGTCGATCGGACGGCTCTCAATTAGAATGGCGCCATGAGCAAGCGCGACAATCTTTATCTGGTCGGACTGATGGGGGCCGGCAAGACTACGGTGGGGCGGCAGCTGGCCAAGCATTACGGCTGCGTTTTCTACGATTCGGACCATGAAATCGAGGCGCGCACTGGCGTCAAGATCCCGGTCATCTTCGAGATCGAGGGCGAGGCGGGGTTTCGCAAGCGCGAGGAGGCGGCGATTGCCGAATTGACCGCATTGTCCGGCATTGTGCTGGCCACCGGCGGCGGGGCGGTGCTGTCGGCTGCCAATCGCGAAAATCTGAAGAAAAATGGCGTGGTGATTTATTTACGCGGCACGCCCGAGCATTTGTACGAGCGCACACGGCACGACCGCAACCGTCCGCTGCTGCAAACGGCGGACCCGCTGGCACGCTTGCGCGAACTCTATAAACAGCGCGATCCCCTGTATCGCGAAGTGGCCGACATCGTGGTGGATACCGGGCGGCAGAGCGTGGCGGGGATGACCCGCATGCTGTTCGGCAAGCTGGACTTGCTGAAGCGCGGGCTGCCGCTGGCGGACGCGGCGGACTGAATGCGGCGCATCGTCCACGTTGGCTTGTTCTGCTTGCTGGCGGGTACGGTTGCTGCTGCCGACTACCGGGCAAGCGCGGAAGACTACCGCGATTATGTGCGTCAGTTGCAGCCGGGCGACCGCTTGCTGCTCGAACCGGGCGATTACCGTCAGGGCCTGCCGCTGCACAATCTGTCCGGGCGCGCCGGTCAGCCCATCGTCATCGAAGCAACCGATCCTGCCGCGCCGCCGCGCTTCATTGCGCGGCCGCGCAGCAATACGGTCAGCCTGGTCAACGTCCGTCATCTGGTGTTGCGCTACCTGGAACTCGACGGCCGCGGCCTGCCGGTGGACGCGGTCAAGGCCGAGGGCCATAGCCGCTATGCCGATTACATCACGCTGGAGTCCCTGCATATCCACGATCACGCCGCATCGCAGCAGAACGTGGGTATTTCCACCAAATGTCCGGCATTGGGATGGGTGGTCAGGGGAAACCGCATCGAAAGGGTCGGCACCGGCATGTACTTCGGCGATTCCGATGGCTCGGATCCCTTTGTCGGCGGCATTATCGAAGCCAACCGGATTGCGCACACGCTGGGCTACAACCTGCAGATCAAGCATCAAACCACTCGCCCGGAAGACCAGACAGCGCGCTACGATACGGTGATTCGGTACAACGTGTTTTCCAAGTCCGACGCCGTCGCCGGCCCGCAGGCGCGCCCCAATGTCCTGCTGGGTCATGTTCCGCCGACGGGTACAGGCAGCGAAGACCGCTATCTGGTCTACGGCAACCTCTTTCTGCACAATCCGAGCGAAGCGCTGTTGCAGGCGGAGGGGCGGGTGGCGGTGTACGACAATGTATTCATCAACGGCAGCGGCGACGCGATCCATATTCAGCCGCACCACGATGTGCCGCGCGACATGGCGATTTTCTCCAACACCGTGCTGGCTTCGGGTACGGGCATCCTGGTGCGCCAGGGCAAGGGAGCGGCTTGGCGCCAGCGGGTGATCGCCAATGTGGTGGCGGCCACCCCTCCTGTGCTGGGCGGCGAGGCCGCGCACAATGTCACGCTGGCCTATCGGCCCGACTTTTTGAACCTTGCCGCAGCGGAACTGACTGCGCGTCTGCTGGCGGATGTTCCGCCGCCTGACCGCCTGCCGGCTGCGCTGGCGAGCGATCTGGCGGCCTATCCAGACTGGCAGGGCGCGTCGCGCCCCGGCGCCAGGGTGGCCCCCGCCGTGCTGCGCATGCCGGAGGCTTTCCGGCCATGAGCCGCGGCATGGGGGCGTCTGGCAAACCCCGCGCCCTGTTGTGGTGGACTGCGCTGCTGTACACCGCATTTGTCGTTTACGGCAGCCTGGTGCCATTGAAGTTTCATGCGTTGCCGTGGGACGAGGCGGTGGCCCGCTTCGAGGCGATACCGTTCCTCAAGCTCGGCATCGGTTCGCGCGCCGACTGGGTGGCCAATCTGCTGCTGTTCATCCCGCTGACTTTCCTGTGGATGGGCGCGCTGTCGGCCGGCTGCAGCCGTTTGCGCCAGGGGCTCGCCACGCTGGCGCTGATTCCCGCGGCCACCGCGTTGAGCATCGGGATCGAGTTCACGCAGCTGTTTTTCCCGCAGCGTACGGTGTCGCAAAATGACATCTTTGCCGAAGCACTGGGCGGGTTCATCGGCGTACTGGCCTGGTGGGGGGCGGGCGGGCGGTTCGTCGACTGGCTGCAGTCCTGGCAACACACCCATGCCCGCGCCGCCCTGGCCGAGCGGCTGGCGTGGGCGTATCTGGCGGGGGTGCTGGTCTATAACGTGCTGCCGCTCGACCTGACCATCAGCCTGGTCGAGATTTTTCATAAATGGCAGGACGGCAAGGTCAATCTGATTCCGTTTGGCCGTCTGCCCGGGGATGCGGCCTACGCCCTGTACGAAATCGCCACCGATGCCCTGATCTGGGTGCCGCTTGCACTGCTGTGGCGGCTCGACGGGACACGCAGCGCGTGGCGCGCGTGGAGCATGGCGCTGGCCACGGCCGTCGCGCTGGAAATCATGCAACTGTTCGTCTTTTCGCGCGTCAGCGATGTCACCGACCTCTTCACGGCCGCCGCCGGCGCCGCCCTGGGGAGCTTCGC
>ERZ761609.2645-NODE-2645-length-12908-cov-8.388625_pt1 | contig 12908 bp, 16 predicted proteins | sample MGYA00511163_ERZ761609 | MGnify/ENA primary metagenome ERZ761609 (study PRJEB28899, sample SAMN02445070) | bioreactor sludge metagenome | biome: EBPR sludge | place: Australia: Brisbane, Thorneside Wastewater Treatment Plant | collected 2011-12-16 ... | reverse complement strand
GTGGTAATTCACGCCCTGTCGCGGCGCCGCGGCAGGGCGTGAATTACCACGCGGGCGTCTGGCACCATTTTTCGCTGGCGCTGGACGCGCCGTCGGATTTTCTGGTCATCGACCGCGGCGGCAGCGAAAAGAACTGCGACGAGGTTTTCCTCGACGGTGAAAATATCACGATTGATTACTGAAGGGCGGGTGCGGGCGCAGATTAGTACCAGCTGCTGCCATAGCCGCCGCTATAGCTGCGGCGTTTGGGCGGGGCAGGCGGGTTGAGCGCTTTTTCGGCTTCCTGGGATAGTTTCCAGTCCGGATATTTTTTGACAACGCGCGCAATATGCTGCTGCGACGTGCCGTTATCGACATAAAGCGAAATCGTTTTGTTGAGAACGTCTTTTTTATACCCGTCGGTTACGACCAGTTTTTCGCCGTCAAAGCCAATCTGGCACAGGCCAAGGTCAAAGGCCTTTATCATCGCGGATGCGGAGGCGCCTTGCGCTGCGGCCGCGCGCAAATGCTTGCCCAGCGGGCCGTCGAGGAAAACGATGTTGTACTCGGTCTTGTCGTTACCGGCGATAATCGTCCAGGCTTCGCTGTGGCTTGCGGCGCGCATGGTGCCATAGCTGCTGCCGATGCGCGGCTGGAAAATCGCTTTTTTCGGCTCCGGCATTTCTTCGCGCACTTCGTGGCCGTAAATGCCGCGCGATACCGTTTGCTTGTGAATGGGCATGCCTGCCTTGGCAAAGGCATCGCGGATAAAGCGGCGGTTGTGCTTTTCGCTACCGCGGCTTTGCAGGAAAATATCCACATCCTTGATGGCGCGGCCGTTGAACAAATCGCGCAGCGCACCGCCGCCGATAATCGATTCCGGCGCGCCTTGTTTTTGCAGCGCATTTAAAACAGTGCGCCAGTCCTGCGGCAGGCGTGCAGCGCGGTAGTCGATAAATTTATCGTCGATAAACGTCTTGGTGACAGTCTCTTCGAGGCTTTCGTTGCCTGCGCTTTCGGGCAGGGCATTGGCGGCGGCGATACCATCGCGCAGCGCCTTGGGCGAAATGCCATGGCCGGCACGGCGCAGCGTTTGCAGGTATTCAGGGTATTTTTTGGGCGCGGCTTTTTGCAGGGCGGCAAGGTCATCCGCGCTTGCGCGTGCGCCCCAGGTGACCAGCAGGCGCGTCATCGGCATGTCGCCTTTTTGTACGGCGATTTGCAAATGCTCCCACGTCGGGCGCTGTTCGCTGTCGCCCCATAGCACCTTGTCGAAATGCGCGCGCGCCAAGGCAATATCGCCACGCGCAACGCTTTCGCTCAAAGCGTCGGCGTACTCGGGATTGCGCAGGGGCGGCTTGGCCATGGCGGCAGGGAATCTCCGGCGGTGATGGGTGAATCGTTGCCGCCAGAATAAGCAGATGGGCGCTTTATGTCAATAAAAGATGCGCTGCGCTAATTTATTGTTTTTCATCATTCTTTTGTGACAGCGCCGATTTAATCTGCGCGGCGAATGTCGCGTCCAGCGGCCCCGTCGTCGCGGGGACGGAAGCAAGCACGCGCCCGTCGCGGCCAATCAGGTATTTGTGAAAATTCCAGCGGGGCTTGGCGGAGAGCAGCCCGCCCGCGCCCTGCTTCGCCGCCCAAAGATAAAAAGGATGCGCCGCCGCGCCGCTGACGGCCGTTTTCTGTGTCAGGGTGAAGGTGGCGCCGTAGGTATCCGCGACAGTTTTTTTAAGAACGTCACCGTCCAGCGGCTCTTGTCCGCCGAAGTCATTCGACGGCACGCCAATGACGACAAGCCCGTCTTTGCCGTAGGTATCCTGCAGCTTTTGCAAATCACGGAACTGCCCCGCAAACCCGCAACCGGTTGCCGTGTTTACGACCAGCAGCACCTTGCCGCGCAAATCCCTGAGCGGCATTTCCGTGCCGCCTATGCCAAAAAAGCTGAACGAAAAGGCATCAATAGGCGCGCTCTGTGCGGGGGGCTGTGGCTGCACATTCGCCTGCGCCGGAAGCGAGAGCATGAAGCAAACAACTGTCATAGCCATATAGAACAGAGATTTCATGGTGTTTTCCTGCGGGTGGTCACTCTTTGCCTTGTCCGCGCGCGGCGGATTTTTCATCTTTTTTTTCTTTGCGGGCGGCCAGTGTGCGGCTTTCGGATTTCAGCGGTCTGCCGACGGGGCAAACCTCCTGCACAAAGCCGTTCAGCGTATTCACCAGATTATCGCGCACCAGCGAATAATGCACGAACTGCCCCTTCTTCTCGCTGGTCACAAGTCCGGCGTTTTCAAGAAGAGCGAGGTGCTTGGACAGCGATGGTTTTGAAATGTCAAACCGCTCCGCAATTTCACCCGCGGTCAGTGAGGTCGCAGAAAGATACGCCAGAATCTTTCGTCTGACGGGGGATGAAAGCGCATCAAATATCTTTCCGGTCAACATATCGGCTCTTTTCTATCCTTTTATCCGGCGCGTCGCTTTTGAAGCGGATGGGCGTTGACGTTGCGGGTGATTCCGTGAGACACTTTATTTAGCTACTTAGTTAAATATATCACCCGATTCCGCCAAGGGCAAGGGGGTGCCATGCAAGCAGCTGAAAAACAAAAGATATTTCTGGTCTATGACCACGATTGCCCTGTTTGCCGCGGCTACTGCACCCGCTTGTCTCCGCGTGATGATAGTGTGGAAATCGCGCTGGTCAATGCCCGCGTGTCCGGCGCGGTGATGGATGACATCACGGACGCGGGGCTGGATATCGACGAGGGCATCGCGCTTAAAATCGGCGATGATATTTACTACGGCAGCGACGCCGCGTGGCGGCTGACGGCCTATACGCGGCGCAGCGGTTTGACGGGCTTTATCGACCGTGTTTGTTTTTTCTCCCGCCGTGCGGCGGCGGTGATGTATCCGGCCTGCAAATCTGTGCGCAATCTTCTTTTGCGCGCGCTGCGTATTCCTAAAATTAATAACCTGAAGCCGGAAAACGCGCTGAAACATCAGCTGGGCGCGGCATGGGCGCGCCTGCGCCCCGGTATTCAGACGCGTTTCGCGCGCGAACCTGCGGCGGGCGAGGTTTTTGTTTACAGCGGCAATATGCACATTATCCGCCGCAGCCGCGCGGGCTGGCTGTTTGCGCAGCTGACGCGCGTCATTGGCAACCCGCTGACGCCATACGCGGGCGAAAATGTGCCGATGCAGGTCAGGCTTTACGCGAAAGACGGCGGCGTTTGCTGGGAGCGGTTTTATCAATACCCGCAGCGGGCGCCCGTACTGGTTTCATCGGTCAAGCGCGAAAGCGCGCAGGGGGAAATGCTGGAAGTTGTCGGCGGCGGTTTTGGTATGAAACTGCGGGTTTTTACCGAAGACGGGCAGCTTTATTTCCGCAGTTACCGGTATTTCTGCACCTTTTTGTTCTGGCAGATACCGCTGCCCCATTTGCTGACCCCGGGGCGCACGGATGTCGCGCACCTTGACCATGGCGACGGCAATTTTACCTTCCGGCTCGCGATTAACCACCCGTGGCTGGGGGAGACGTTTTTTCAAGAAGGCGTCTTCCGCCGCGCTTTTGACAAAGAAGGTGCCAAGGCCTAAAATCGCGGGCATGAAACAGCATCTCGGCATTTGCTACGACCAGACCAGCGATTTCCAGCAGGAACAGTTCAATGTCCTGATGGCGCTGGTGCGCAAGGCTGTTCCTGACCGTGACCTCGCCGCTATCCGCAGCATGATTGATATTGGTGCAGGCACAGGGGCGCGCACGTTGCAATCCTTTCGGGTGTTCCAAAGCGTGCAGCGCATGACGGCCATCGAGCCTGACCGCGACATGCTGGCCGTCGCCCGCGACAAATACGCAGATACGCGCATCACCTATATACAGTCCACGGCCGAAGAAATGGGCAAGTTGAACATCGCGGGGACGCCTTTGGGCGCTGTGATGTCAAACTGGGCGCTGCACTGGGTATCTGACAAGCCGCGTTTGATGCAGGATATTGCCGCGTTGACGCAGTCCGGCAGCTATATGGTTTTCAGTACCTGTCAGGCGTTGCCGCCGCTTTTGCAAATGGTGGATGCCTATGTGCGCGGCGAATTCCGCATCGAAAATGTGCAAAGCCCGTTTCATTATTTAACGCTGGATGAATGGCGTGCGCTTTTGGATGCGCATGGCTGGGATATTTGCGGGCATAAAGCCTATACCGTCGGGCATGAAGTGCCCGATACGCAAAAATATCTGGAGCATTGGTTCACCGCGTCCACCGCCAAATTCCTATATGGCCGCCATTTGATAGAGCTGTCATCATGGGCGCATTCGGATTTGATATGGATGATGAACCGTGCTTTCCCGTCGGATAAAAACCCCGAAGGCATGTTGTTCACCGAAGATGTGATGTTTATTGTCGCGCGCCGCCGCTGAGCTTTATAAAAATCGCCAGATAAGAAAACCGAGTGCAATCGCCAGCATCGGCCCCGTATATTGCCGGAGCGCGGTGAGGGCGCGGTCGTTTTCTTCGTCCAGCCGCAAAACGGCCTCGTTCAGGCTTTGCGCCAGATTGCCGCTACGCTCGCCCGCGCGCACCATGCTCATGACCAGCGGGTCGATACCCTTTTCGGCAGCGAAGGCTTCCAAGACGCCCGATTTGTGGGATATTTTCTCCGCGATGCGCAGAAATATTTTTTTCAAGCCGGCGGCGGGTTGCAAATTTGCAGCCGTTTCCGCAGCCGCGCGCAGGGGGATGCCGCTTTGGTACAAAAAGCACAGGCTTTCAAGAAACCGCGCCCAGCCGTCGCGCCGCAATATGGCGCCGATAACGGGGATGTGCAGCAAAATGGAAAACACAAACCGCCGGAATGGGGGCGAAAAACGCCAGCCCATTATGGCCGCACCGCCGAGAAGTACAAAGGTAATGGCGCCATCGACCAGCGTATCGGCGCCGCTGAGCGCGCCAAGACCGACGGTGATGGCGGCGGTGATTTTAGGCTCCCGCGTGACGCGGCGCATTTCGCGCGCGCGGTTATCGCGCGTACGCACAATTTCGGCGCAGCGCGCAAAGGCCGCGGACATGCGTCCGGATTCTTCGCCACTGCGCACCAGCGCGCGCAGGGTATCGTCAAAAGTGCGCGGGTGCGCGTCAAGCGCATCTGCCAGCATCTGCCCGCTTTGCAAACTAAGCGCGATGTCGGCGTAAATACGCGCGAGTTTGCGGCTTTCGGCGTTCTGCGCAATATCGTCCAGCGTCGTGCGCAGCGGCAGGCCGGCCTTCTGCGCTTCGGACAGATGCCAGAAAAATTCGTACAGGGGCAAAAGACGGCTGCGGGACATAAAGGGATGTTTCCTGCGGAATTATTATCTTCATCAGACTAGCACCCCGCCGCAGGCTTGTAACTTGACATTTAACGCACCCGCGCCATATCGTTTTGGCAATATTAAAAACCGTGACAAAGGATACACCCATGAAAATCGCCCTTATCGGTGCCAGCGGCAATATCGGCAGCAAAATTCTGGCAGAGGCCGTATCGCGCGGCCATGACATCACCGCCATTGCCCGAAACCCACAGAAAATCGCCCATGCCGCACATGTAACGGCGGTGCAGGGCGATGTGGCCAAGCCGGACGAGCTGGCGGCTCTTTTGCGCGGACATGAGGCGGTTATCAGCAGTGTTCATTTTTCGGCTTTTGAGCCCGCTGCGCTTCTGGGCGCTATCAAGGCGTCGGGCGTGAAGCGTTATCTGGCCGTGGGCGGCGCGGGCAGTCTTGAGCTGCCGAACGGGCAGCGTGTTGTCGATAGCCCGGATTTTCCGGAGGCGTGGCGCGGCGAAGCGCTCCGCGGGGCGGCATTCCTTGGCGCACTGCGGCAGGAAACGGCGCTGGACTGGACTTTTCTTTCCCCCTCCGCCCTTATCGCGGCGGGCAAGCGCACGGGCGTTTTCCGTCTGGGCAAGGACGCGCTTTTGATGGATGCCGACGGCAAGAGCCATATATCCGAAGAAGACTACGCCGTCGCGCTGCTGGACGAGGTTGAACAGCCGCGACATATCCGTGCGCGCTTTACTGTCGGGTATTGAAAACGGACGGTTTACAAGCGCCGGTGCCTCGGCTTTAATAGGCCTGTTTTCAAGGTTTAAGCATTAAAAAACAGGCTCCCTTCTATGACCGCATCCGATAAAGCAGCCCCTGTGCGTCGCCTTGACATGAACAGTCCGCAGGCGCGCGAGCAGGCGTTTCGTCAGGCCGTGGCGCTGCATGAAAAGGGGCAGAAAAAAGAAGCCGCGCTGATTTACCGCGCCGTGCTGGCGGGTGACCCTGCGCATGCACCGTCGTGGATTAACCTCGGCACGCTTTTGCGGGCGGAGGGAAAATTCTGGCCTGCCGCCGGATGCGCCGCGCGCGCGGTTGCCCTGTCGCCGGATAATCCGGCCTATCTCACCAACCTCGGTAATTGCTACGGCGACCTTGACCGCGCGGAAGAGGCGCTGGCCGCCCATGCAAAGGCTGCGGCGTTAAAGCCGGAAGATGTGCTGATACGGAATAACTACGCCATCGGCCTGCGCGAATTTGGCCGCTTCGAAGACGCGCTGCGGGAATTTGACGCGGCGCTCAAGCTGAAGCCGCAAGACCCGTCGCTTTTGTGGGATCGGGCGATTACCGCGCTGCACCTTGGCCAGTACAAAGAAGGCTGGGATGCGTTTGAAATCCGCTGGCTGCAAAAAGGCATGAAACCGCGCCCCGAAACCGCCCCGCGCTGGCGCGGCGAGGATTTGAGCGGAAAAACCATTCTTGTTTACGAAGAACAGGGATTTGGCGACAGCATGCTGTGCAGCCGATATTTGCCGCTGGTCAAGGCGCGTGGGGCAACAGTGATTGTGGAGTGCAAAAAACCGCTGCACCGCCTGTTCGCCGGTATCGGCGCGATTGATGTGCTGGCCGAAGCCGCGCCGGAGGCGGGGACCTACGATTACCAAGTGCCGATGATGAGTTTGCCCGGTATTTTCGGCACAACGCTTGAAAATATCCCTGCGCCGCCGCCGCTGGGCATTGCCCCCGCATTGCCGCCCGCCGCGGCTATGATGCTGAAACAGGGCGCGGGCAAGTTGCGCGTGGGCATTGTATGGTCGGGCAGCGTGACCTTTGCGCGCAACCGTAAACGCGCCGTGGAGCTGGAGCGTTTCCTGCCGCTGGCCAGTATTCCGGGCGTGCAGCTTTACAGCCTGCAAAAAGGGCCCTGCGAAGGCGATTTGCCGGAGAGCGGGGCGGAGGGGCTTATCCTGCCGCTCGGCCCGCTGATGAACGATTTCGCCGAAACGGCGGCGGCGCTGCAATCGCTGGATTTGATTATCATGACCGACAGCTCGGTTGCGCATCTGGCGGCATCGCTGGGGCGGCCGGTCTGGAATTTGCTGTGCTATTTCCCGTACTGGCTCTACCTGCACGCGCGCGAAGACAGCCCGTGGTATCCCACGATGCGTTTGATGCGGCAGGAAACGCCGGGCGATTGGGACGGTCTTTTTGCGCGGGTGCAGCGTGAGCTTACGGCACTTGCGCAAAATCACATGCGGTCTTCGAACCAGCCGTCGCCGTAGGTTGTGCAGATTTCGGTATTTTTAGGAATGCTGCGCGTGGCCACCAGCGTGTAGTAAACGGTGCCGTCTTCTTCTTCCCACTGGATTTCCGCGTTGGGGTGTTCGTCGTGGTTGCAAAACGTCATGACGCCCAGAAGAACGCTGCTGGCGCTATCCGTATCCTGAATGCCCGCTTTTTTGCGCGTCTTGGCCGAAATCGTGCCGGTGACAAAGGTGTAGTTGACGAGGTGGGTGTCATCCACGGCATCCGTTTCCTGCTCGTTCAGCAAAAGCGCGGGGGTGACTTCCAGCACTTCGCCTTTTTTAATGGCCTTGGTGCAGAAAACGCCGCGGCCTTTGACGCCGCCGGTATGTTTGAGGTAAAGGCCTTCTTTGCGGGGCAGCTGGCGGAGTTTGGCGGCGGTACGGGGCATGGTATGTGGGAACTTTCTGTCGGTGGGGACGTTATAAGCGCCATAACCTAACCGCAAAAGCGGATGATTTCAATTATTCTTGCACAGTCGATTTTTGTGGCGGCACCGGTTGCACCGCGTCCGGTCTATATGTATATTCATTAGAAAATAACAATAAAAAACAGGCGTATAAACATGGAAACCCTCAAGCAGCTTTGGAAAGACGTGCTGGCCTTCGATATCGACTGGGCGGCACTGGGCGGTATTTTTACCGCCAGCAGCATGCTGACGTCGCTTTTGTTCGTGGTGACGCTTTTGTTTGTGCGCCGTTTGCTTATCCGCCGCATCTGGCGCGACAGCGAAGTGCTGGCCAAAGAGCAGCGCAGCTGGATTATCCGTATCAAAAACGGCAGTGCGATATTGCTGGTGGTCGGTCTTGTGCTTATCTGGGCGCCACAGCTGCATACCTTCGCCCTGTCCATCACCGCCTTTGCCGTCGCCGTGGTTGTCGCGACCAAGGAAATGATTTTGTGCCTGATGGGCGCCATCATGCGCGTGACCAGCCAGCCGTTCAAAGCGGGCGACTGGGTCAGCATCGACGGTGTGACGGGGGAGGTTGTGGACCTTGACGCTTTTTCCTTCCGCCTGCAGGAAGTCGATATGAAGGGCAAAAGCTATCAGTTCACCGGCCGCACGGTGATTATTCCGAACGGCAAGATTTTTTCGTCCAACGTCGAAAACGCCAATTTCTTTAAATCGTTTATTTTCGAAGACATCAAAATATCGGTGCAATTCGCCGATATAGACCCCGAAGCGGCTTCGGCGGCGCTGGCGAAGATTACCGAAAAATACTTCGCACCCTTCCGCGTCGAGGCGCAGGCTTTCAACCGCAAAATCCGCCGCCGCGCCGGCATCGCGATTGCGCTGGCGGAGCCGTCATACGACCTTTCGACCAGCGATATCGGGCATTATCATTTCGGCGTGCGGGTTTTTGTGCCCACGCAGGCAGCGGCAAGTTTGCGCGCTGATGTGACGCGCGATTTCCTCGCCTTCATCTATAAACAGCGCAAGGCGGCATTGGCGAAAAAAGAATCCGCGAAGCTCGCCGAGGCGGAAAAACCCGCGGATACGGAATAATCCTGATTTCCGCGCTTTTTGCGCCCGCCTTTATGCGCTTGCCGTCATATAAAGCCACGCCGTATAAGCCACATAAGCCGCCAGCATGACGATACCGGCCGGTTTGCCCATGCGCGTGCCACGCCACAGAAAAATCGACAGAAAAGCCGATACCGCCAGCATAATCCAGATGTCCGTTGTGACGATACGGCCTTCGGCGGCGATGGGTTTTACCATCGTCGTGACGCCAAGGATGCAAAGTACGTTAAACACGTTGCTGCCCAGAATATTGCCGATAACAACTTCGTTATGGCGGCGCATGGAGGCAACGGCGGCTGTCGCCAGCTCCGGCAGCGAGGTGCCGACGGCAACAATCGTCAGGCCAATGACGGCTTCTGATATGCCAAAGTCGCGGGCGATGGACACCGCCCCGGTGACCAGCAGCTGCGCACCGCCGACCAGCCCCGCAAGCCCCGCCACGCACATCAATATGGCGATGGCAGGCTTCAGCGGCTTGTCGCCCGACTCTTCGGCCGTTTCGCTGGCGGCGGCATTGCGCGATGCCTTTTTATCCGCGCGGTAGCAATAAGTCAGATAGCAGACAAGCGCGCCAAGCATGAGCGCACCTGTGGCCGCATTCATAAGGTTGAATACGGCCAGCAGGCAAAGCGTGAGCGCCGCGCCCATCATGGCCATAACGTCGCGGCGCACGGCGGCGGCGGGAATAGCCAGCGGGTATAAAACGGCGGCAAGGCCGACAATCAGAAGAATATTGGCAATATTGCTGCCGACCACGTTGCCAAGCGCGATTTCAGGCGCGTTTTTCAGCGCGGCGCCGACCGACACCGTCATTTCCGGCATGGATGTGCCAAACCCGATGATGACCGCGCTGACCAGCAGTTTCGAAAGCCCCGCCTGCGTGGCGATGGAAACGCTGCCGCGCAAAAGTCCTTCGCCCGCGATAAACAAAATCACCAGGCCCGCGGCTATCATCAGTATGTCTTGCATCTATCAAGTCCTTTTATTGTGGTGCTGCGCCGGGTGTTACAAATCGAAAATGTCGAACAGGCGCGACATCTTGTCTTTTTTGTAATGTTTGCCGTGATATTTGTGGTCGTCGTATTTGCGGCCATCGTTTTTGTATTCTTTGTATTCGCGGCGCTCGTCGTCATCGCGTTCGCGGTATTGGGGCGGCGCTGCGGGGCGCGCTTGTGCGGCGGCGGCCTGCAGGTCTTCTTGCAAAATAGACAGGATTTTTTCCAGCTCCCCGCGGTCAAGCCAGATGCCGCCCGATGTGGGGCACACGTCGATTTCGATGCCATAGCGGTGAATTTGGCGCATCGGCGCGCCGTCGATGGGGGATACAAGAAGCGGCATGTTCATTCTCCTGCATAAAAGCGCCCGCGCAAAACGCGGCCGTGTGGATGTTAGCTTGAGGGAGAATTGGCGCCGGAACAAAAAAAGACCAACACCGGAATTTCTCCCGATGCGGTCCGACATCACGCCGAAGCCTGTAAACAGGTTGCTTCGACGCCAGAGGGGCCCGGCCCGCCTGCAGATGATAATAAAGCATGCGGCCGGTTTTTCAAGCCCCCGCATCCCCGGCGAGCATTTTTACATAGCGTGCGGGCATATACGCTGCAAATATAAAATCGAAAGCCCCCGTCTTGCGATGGGGGCTTTCTTTAGGTTTAGGTTATTAAATCGGACTGTGACATCGCCTGCCCGAGGGCCGGTTGCCACACAATAGCGGATGTAAAAAGTACCTAAAAAATCGCCGTCTTTTATCTGAAATCTATATCGGCGGGTTTTGCATGCGCGATGTCGGACATCTGGCTGCGCAGCTGCCAGTACATATCCGCGATTTTTTCCAGTTTTCCCTCCTCGTCGCCATCGACGCCGTCAAGCAAGTTGCGCAGCTGGCGGTAATCAAGGCACAGCGCGTGATGCTGGACTTCGATTTGTTCAATCAGTCTGGAAAGTTTTTCTTTTGTCATTTCATTCACACCCCTTGAATGCCGGTACAATTCCGCTCTTGGCGATTTATGCGCCAAAAATTTGCCCATTTGTTTTTTGCACGATTTGCAAGATGTCGCCCTTCACGGTTTCATCGCTGACGTGGCAAAAATCATTGATGAAGTCTGCGGGGCATAGCGCGTCTTGCGTCACGATGGTTTGCAAGTGCCCCATATACATGTCGCGTCCGGCATGGGCGGTCGTGGCGATTGCCTTGTCAATCTCCGCCGCAATTTCCGGCAGTCCGTCGTTGCGCGCCTGCGTTGATAGGTAATGCAGGCAGACGATAAGGTTGCCGACTTTTTCGCACAGCGGACTGTCTGCAGGCTCTATGGCCGTGGTTTCGTGATGTGCAGGCATCATGCGGCACCCCTTGCAACGAGAAGGTTTTGGTTGGCGACGTCTTCCGGCGGCATGGCGGCGGGCTGCACCTCTGGTGCCATGCGCAGAACGGCGCCTTGAATACCTGTTGTTTTGCGCACCCGCTCCAGCGTTGCGAGCGAAATGGGCATGCCCCCCGCGATGATGATGCCGTCTTTGCCGAGGTCTTTTTCAGGGCCGAGGAAATCGATGTCCCAGCCCGCGGCAACAAAAACGCTTTGCCACAATTTGGGCGGCATGATGCCGACCATTTCGCGCACATCGTTTAAAAGCCCGAATTCGAGGAAGGCGAGTACCAGTTCGTTCTTGACGCGCGTGCGCTCCTCGCGCGTCAGGTGTTTGCTGACGCAAAAACGCGACGCTTCCCACACCGACAGCGATTCCGGCAGCGGACGGGTTTGCACGATTTCCGGCCAGATGTCTTTAATCATATAGGGGCGGTCGGTCGGCACGGCGCGCACGCTGCCCGTGACATCGCCGTTTTTGCCGACATGCACCAGATACGTCGTTGCGGGGGTGTCGTACTGGTCGTACTCCATACCCTGAAAACGCGACAGGTCCCAATATTGGCCATCGACCAAAAGGTCATAGCGCAGATAAAACTGTTCGACAAAAGCCTTGCCGAAATGATGAATGGTTTTGTGATTGATGCAATAAATCATAATGTTTTGTGTGCTTGTGTAATTTTGATGATTCCAAATAACAGTCCTATCTTCAGGATAACGGCCAAGGCGGCCGCCTGAGAATACCCACGTTCGTGGGGGTTGCTGCTATTTATCTGATTTTAAAGGAATTAAATCTGGATAAGACCCTGCTGAAGCGCGCGCAGCACGCCCAAGGTCATGTTATTCGCGCCCAGTTTTTTCAGCGCTTCCTTGACATAGGCATGCACGGTGTTTTCCGAGAGCCCGAGGATGGCGGCGATTTCCGCCTTGGTCTTGCCGCGCGCGCACCATTTCAAAACTTCCTGCTCGCGGTCGGTCAGGTTGATGGGCAGGGCTTCGTAGTTTTGCAGCCGCTTCGCCTCCAGCTCCAGAAACGAAGCATAGAATTGATGCGCGAGCAGATAGGCTTTGGACAGCAGCATTCTATCGTCAAGGTCAACGCCGCCGTCGCTGCTGGCCGCGCCGACACCCGCCAGCGCGCCGCGCGGGCCGTGCAGGGGGATGCCGATGCCGTCTTTCAGGCCGGCGTCGCGGCCTTCGTGCATCAAAACTTTTTGCGTTTTGGTGGTGGGCACATGTTCCAGCAGCTGGTCCCAGACAAAAAGCCCGGGCGCGGCAAACATGTGGCGGCGTACGGGGTCGAAATCCTCGTATTTTTTTTCGCCGTAGTAATTCATCCAGCTTTCGGAATAATTTGCGATGATGCCGTGGCCGGCGGGGCGTTCGATGTTTTTATGCTCGGTCATCAGGCTGAAAATAATCTAGTCGAACCCCAGCATCA
>ERZ761609.2644-NODE-2644-length-12918-cov-48.428438_pt1 | contig 12918 bp, 9 predicted proteins | sample MGYA00511163_ERZ761609 | MGnify/ENA primary metagenome ERZ761609 (study PRJEB28899, sample SAMN02445070) | bioreactor sludge metagenome | biome: EBPR sludge | place: Australia: Brisbane, Thorneside Wastewater Treatment Plant | collected 2011-12-16 ... | reverse complement strand
ACGTTCTGGTGCCGGGGAGCTGGACGGTTCAGGACGGTCACACCTGGGCGGAGCCACCCCCTACACCACATTCAGCCCGCCCGACGGCGAAGAGGCGAAGAACGAAGAGGGACAGACTTCAGCTACCGGCGCCCCTGCGGCGTGGCCGGATCCACGCCCGCCGGCTTCTCCTCGTCGAACAGCCGTTCGTAATCCTCCCAGCGCGAGGCCATGATCTTGACCTTCCGCCGCAACTGGCTCGCCAGGTCCGGACCCAGCACCCGGATGCTCTCCTCCTCCGGCGTCTTCGCGGTCTCGATCAGCACGTCCTTTGTCGCATCCAGCAGGTCGGCCAGCACGATGCTGTTGTCCATCTCCCGGCGGCCGATGTCCTTGATCGCGCGCCACTCCGTGATGTCCGTCAGGTGCTCCTGGAACTCAATCGGCCGTCGCAGCCGCCCGCCGCGCATGAAGTCCAGAAGGTACTGAAACTCAAGCGCGTTCCGGCAGTTGTCCACCAGAATGCCGAACACCTGCAGCCGCTTGTCCATCAGTTCGAGCTGCTGCTTCCAGGCCGAAGCCGCCGCCGAACCGGCCATCGCCTGCACGTCCTTGCGCGACCGCGTCAGGTCGTTCTGCATCCGCACGAGCAGGTTCCCTGAGACGGCCATCCCGCCCAGCCCCTCGTATTGACGTGTGCCCTGGATGTCGCCCAGGTCGCGCGCCCGGTCCTCGCTCCGCGCCTGGAACTGGAACTTGCGGTAATAGCCCACCTCCTCATCCGTCAACTCCTGCGGGAACGGCACGAACGGCCGCGTCAGCCAGCGCTGATGGACGGAGGCGATGTAGAACAGCGTGCCACCGAAGTTCAGGATGTCGGCATCGCGCTGCGTCCGGTGGAGCGCCATCCATACCCCCACGAGCGCTCCGGCATTTGCCTCGCCCACCCGCGCCGCGGCGATTGACCGCAGAAGCTGCATGCGGCTCGCATCGTCCGTGGTCGGCTTCTTGCGGAACGCGTCGTAGATCTGGAAGTACAGCTCCGTGTCATATCGGTCGCCGATCAGGTAGAACAGCCGGGGCGCCGGGCTCTTCGAGGCCTGTTCCAGCTCTTCCAGGTATCTGACCGGCAGCGGCAGTCCCTGCGCCGGGTAGAACGGATAGAAGTAGTCGAGCAGGAAGCCCACGACGGCTTTATAGACGGTCGCCTTCGGTCCCTCGAAGTTGGCCACGGCCATGCCCGGGCCGAGCTTGGTGGCCACCATTTCCGGCATCGCCTCGCGGACCCATTCGGCGTCGATCTCGAGCGGGCCGGGCCGCGCGTCGTTCGCGCCGGCCTGAAGTGCGCCGAAGAAGTTGTTGTACCGCTCATACATCTTGCGTTCGCGGAACAGCGCGCTGCCGTTCGGCCCCTGATACAGCCCGCCGCTCCAGCTCATGCCCGACCCGGAGTCGTTCGTGTGCAGCGACAGGATCTCGATCTCCGGGCACACCATCAGCAGCTTCCGGATCGACTCGCGGTAGAGCGCCAGCACCTCCGGATGATCGATCGACGGCGCAAAGCGCGGCACGCGGGAACGCAGCGGATGATCCACCTGCGGCCCACGCCACAGCGGGTGCGCCTCATAGACGCGCTCGGGCAGGATTTGTGGCTCGAATGTCGTAAACGCCGCCTTCAGCCCCAGCTTCCGCAGTACCTCGCAGCGCGACTTCAGGATGGCAATCACGCGGTCTGAGTATTCCTTCGGCAGGTACGGCTCCAGCGCCTCGGGAATGGAGACTTTCAGCAGACCCACGTTCGAGACCGCCCAGGCGGGATACGGGTCGCCGGGCGTGTCCATCTGCCACATCGCCCAGGGCAGGTCCTCGGCGGTGATGACGATGTGCGTGGCGCCCGATTGCTTCGCCTGGCGGGCGAAGGTCTCGAAGCTCGCCAGCGAGTCCGAATAACGCCCGAAGATGACGGTCTTGAACTTCCCGTTGACGGCTTCCGCGGCGGGCGCGGCGGCCAGCATGGCGGCGCACAGCAGGCAGGCGATTCGCATAGACCCACAGCATATCGCAGACGCCTCCAGGCCAATCGGCGGAATGGGGAACGATATAGTAGGGCAGATATGCCTTGGATTCTCCTCCTTTTGCTGGCCTTTCCCGCCGCGGGGCAGCCTTCCTATTCCCTCCATACCTGCGTCGTCAACGCGAAGAACTGGGTGGTCGGCGCGAAGCTCGCGGGCAGCGGCCTCGTGCGGCTCGATCCGGCGGGCGAGTGGGAACAGCTTGGCTTCGTCCACCCGATGATCCTCGCTGCCGACTACGACCGGCGCGACCCCTCCGTCCTCTATCTCGCAGGAGGCAATGGCCTGATCCGCGCCACCGATGGCGGCCGCAAATGGCGCATCACGACAGGATGGGACGTGACCGAACTCCGCGACGTCACCGTCGATCCCAACACGCCCGGCGCCGTGTACTTCTCCCATACCGCAGGCATCCACAAGTCCTCCGACGGCGGCGACACCTGGAAGCCCGCCGACTCGGGCATCAAGGAGAAGTACTGCGAAAGCCTCCAGGCGGACCGCGCCCGCGCGGGCCGGGTGATGGCCGGCTGCGTCAACGGCATCCACCTGACCGAGGATGGCGGCGCCACCTGGCGGCGCACCGGCGCTGAAGGCATCCAGGTCCGCCGAGTGGTCCAGTCGCCGCACCAGCCCAATGAATGGCTGGCCGGGACGCAGTTGGCCGGGCTGCTACGCTCCACCGATGGCGGCCTCACCTGGGAAGCCGCCGGCGATGTCTCCGTCGAGCGCAACCTCTACGACATTGCCTACGACCCCACCACGCCTGGCCGCATCGCGCTCGCCGGCTGGAGCATCGGCGTGATGGTGACCGAGGACGGCGGCAAGACCTGGGAGCGCCGCGGCGTGGGTCTGCCAAGGTGGGACACCTGGAGCGTCGCCTTCGACCCCAGCCGTCCCGGCCGGCTCTACGCCAGCGTCCACGAGGAAGCGATCTACGTCTCCCCCGACGCCGGCAAGAACTGGACCAAGGCGGGCCTCGACGGCTCGTTCATCTACCGCCTGCGCTTCTTCCCGGAGGTCGCGCGATGACCGCCCTGCTGCTCGCCTTCCTCCTCGCTCCGCCGCCTGAGTTCCCGGAGCGCGTCCGTGAGGTGATCACCTACCACGCGCGCCCGGCTTCGCTCGAGACCGCCAGCTACGGCGCCATCGCGGCCAAGCTCGCGCTGAAGGAAGACCCCGAATGGTGCTCGCGCCGCCTGATCGAAATCCTGAAGGCCGGTCCCTCGGGAGACATGTTCTGGATGTTTCCGGTGACCGCCGTCGCTTACCTTGACAACGGCCAACTGACGGCGGAAGCGCGCCGCGCGCTGCGCGACTCCTGGCGCACCTACATGCCCTTCCGCGGCGACACCGAGAACCACTGGTTGCTCTACTACACCACGCTTTACCTGATGACCCAGAAGTACCCGAACGAGCCGGGCGAGGCGTGGTTCAACGGCAAGTCCTCGGCCGAGAACTTCCGCGAGTCCGAGGAGTGGATCAAGTGGTGGGTGGACATGACCACGCGCCGCGGGCAGGGCGAGTACGACTGCACCCACTACATCGGCGTGTACCTGCTGCCCATGTCCTACCTCGCCGCCTGGGCCGACGACCCCGTGATGCGCAAGCGCGCCACCATGATGCTCGACTACCTGATTGCCGACTACGCCGCCGAGCAACTCGACGGCATCTACGTCGGCTCCCACGCCCGGACCGACGACCGGCAGGTGGTGGAGAAGTGGGCGGGCGTCAGCTCCGACTTCGGCTGGCTCCTGTTCGGCTTGGGGTTCCACACGCCCGGCTACGGCGGCTACCCGCTCTACTACGCGCTGGCTTCCGCCTACGAGCCGCCCGAGATCCTGAAGCGGATCGCCACCCGCCGCCCGGACGGCGTCCTCCACAAGGAGACCAAACGGACCCGCCACCGCTGGCGCTTCCACGAGGAGATGAACGGCGACGTGTACAAGACCACCTACCTGCGCGACGCCTACGCCGTTGGCTCCGACCAGGGCGGGTTGCTCCAGCCCGTCCAGCAGCATTCCTGGGACATCACCTGGAAGACGCCCGATCCGCGCGGCGTCCACAACACGCTGTTCACCCTCCATCCCTACTCGGGCCTGCTGGAGTTGCAGGCCTACTTCACCTTCCCGCCCGACTCAGCCACCGAGGTGGTGTACCGGTCCAAGAAGTCCTACGACTCGCCGGACAAGTTGCTCGGCGGCTCGCCCTACGAGCAGATCTTCCAGGACCGCGACGCAGTGGTGGTGCTGTACGACATCGCGCCGGGCGCGCGGTTCCCCCATATCAACGGGTTCTTCTCGAAGGACCTGTCGCTGATCGTCGAGGACCCCTCGGGCTGGATCTTCGCCCGCGGCGGCGACGCCTGGATCGCCTACCGGCCGCTGGCGCCCTACACCTGGAAGCCGATCGAGGGCGGGGGCAAGCGGCTGTTCAGCCCCCACTTGAAGAACGGCGCCGTGGTGCAGGCGGCTGCGGTGTCTGAGTTCCCGGCGCTCGAACAGTTCCGCGCCGCAATCACCAAATTGCCGATCGAGTTCCGGTTGGAGCCAACGCCCTCAGTCCGGTTCCGCTCGCTACGGGGCGCGGAGATGAACGTGACCTACGGAGCGCCGCGCGACTTCAGCTCGTGGAAGCTCTTCGACGGGCCGTTCCTCCAGGCGGAGCGGGGGAGCCGGAAGCTGGAATTGCGGCACGGTGGGCTGCGCCGGGTTCTGGACTTCGCCACGCTGACCGTGGAGGAGTCCGGAAATCGCGAATAAGTGCCTTCTGACCAATTGGTTGCGCCAGATCTGGGTTCGTTCTGAAAGTACCGGTGTGCGCTCTGTCCGGGGAGTGCCCGGCGGCCGGCCGGGCCGGGGGGAGCGAGAGAATGATCGATTTCAGAACGAACCCAGACACGGCTTATTCTATTGATATAAAAGAAGTTGTTCGTCATTTTGGGCATCCGGGCCTGGGCAGGGTTCGCCATACCTTTTAATCACACCATGGGGGACTCCACGGTCCGAACCATCGATTTGGCTAAGTGATTGAAATAGCGGGAAAAATAATTCTAAAAAGAGGTGGAATCACTTCAGCTCGGCTGCGGGGACCGGTTGGAGTGTCACGGTGGGGGCGGCGCCGGGGGCGAGTTCGACTTCGGTGGCGTGGCGTTCGTACTTCTTTCGGAAGTCCGGGTCGGGCCAGAGATCGTCATCCAGACGGTCCCAGGCGAAGACCTGATACTTGCCGGGCCGGAGGGAGGAAAAGGCGAAGCGGCCCGCGTCGCGAGCGAGCCGGGACTGAGGCCGTGACTTCCCATCGAGGGCGACCAGGGTGACGCCGGCGTCGGGGAGGGGGTTGCCGTCCCCATCGGTGACCAGGCCGCTAAGGCTGGCGGCATTCCGGCCGAGGACGATTTCCAGGCGGCCGGACTGCCGGAGTTCGAACTCATCCGGCGAAATCTCGTCGCCATTCAGCAGCAGGCTGTGAAAATAGCAGCCTTCGGGGAGCGAATCCGGGTCCACTTCGAGGACATACGGGCCTGGGCGAAGAGGCTTATCGAAGTCGCCGCCGAACCTGCCCGAGGAATTCGACTGGATGCGGGAAACGTTATTCAGCGTAAGGGACCAAAGCCTCACGCTGACACCTTCGAGTTTGACCCCGGCGGGAGGAGCGAGCCGAACCTGGGCGGTGACCAGGGGCGCGGGCAAGAGGGTGAGGACGACATTGTCGAGGTCCGCGGTGAGGTCGATGCTTTCAGCGGCGTAAGCCTCGGGGCCGCCCGAGGACACATTGGCCCTGAGGGTATAGCGGCCGGGCGGGGCGCGGAGTTCAAAGCGGTAGTCGGGGGCTTCCGCGATGGCACTGCTGCCGACCGGGGGACCGGGTTGTTTGCTGTCGCGGGCCAAAGTGACCGTGAGTTGGAGGCCCGCGCCGGCGGGTGCGCCGGTCACGCGGCCCCGGATGCGCACCGCGGGCGGGACAACCATTCTGACAAGTTGAAGATCGATGCCGCGAACCTCCTCACCCGTGCCCACGGAGACGGGCAAAGCGTCGTTGCGGTGGAGAGCGTTGCGGTGGAAGACGGGGAGCGGGACCCAAACGGGCGCGTCCGGGCCGAAGTGGCTGTTCAGCGAAGGGCGGGCGCTGCGGGCCTCCACGAGGTAGCGGCCGGGCTTGAGATTGGCAAAGCGGTATTCGCCGGTTTCGTTGGTGGTGGTGCGTTCGAGCACGGCCCACCGGCCCCGTCCGGGCTGATAGGAGAACTTATGGAGCCAGACCTGGGCGTGGGCGGCGGGTTCGCCGTCGTCGTCGACCACCATGCCCGCGATGACGCTGTGCGGGGGCAGGCGGAGCGCGGCATCCGTCACCCGGGCGCCGGGGGCGAGTTGGATGGGGCGGGCGCGCCGCTCCAGGAAGCCGGGCCGGGCGGCGGAGAGGCGGTAGGCGCCGGGGGGCAGGCCGGTGAACTCAAACCAGCCTTCAGAACTGGTCTCGGCGGTAAGGCGGAAGTCCGGGTGGATGAGGCTGACGGTGGCTTTACGAAGGGGAGCGGAGGTGAGGGCGTGGAGGACGTGGCCGGAGATGACGCCGGCGCCGGGTTGGGGCTGGGCGGCGAGCGCGCCCGCGGCGAGGACGGCGGCCAGGAGAGCGGATCTCACAGGATTCAATGTAGCGGAATGGAGGTGGGGGTGAGGCGGCGGAAGGGGAAGCTCCGCATGTCGTCGAAGTCGTTGAATTGGGCTCTCATGGATCGCCTTACCGCTGCATTGAAACCGACCAGCCCCCCAAGTGGCTGGATTCGGCAGGGCGCGAGATTGGCCGGCTGCGGGTTCGGGTCAGTGCCCGACCCCTTGCGGGGGCGGCTGTGGGGCGCGGTACCACCGTTGGCGGCGATTGGAAAGCGGCAATTTGTCCTCAGCCAGGGGTGGATCGAGCGCTGGCGGTTGACACCCGCGCGGCGGGGCAGTATGCTGGGGGCGTCGTTGCACACGTTTGCAATAGGGACTTTTTGCGATTTCAGCGATGCGGTCCACGTCGATCAAAGACATTGCGCGGATGGCGAAAGTGTCGCATTCCACGGTTTCGCGGGCGCTGCGGAACAGTCCGCTGGTGAATCCGAAGACGGCGGCGGACATCCGCCGGCTCGCGGAGCAGGCCGGCTACCGGCTGAGCGCGGCGGCCCGGAGCCTGGTGACGCAGCGTTCGGAGACGATTGGGGTGGTGGTGACGACGATCGCCGATCCGTTCGCCGCGGGCGTGGTGGAGGGGATCGAAGAGGCGGCGAACGAGCATGCGCTTTCGGTGTTTCTGGCGAACTCGCACGCGGACCCGGAGCGGGAGATGCGCGTGGTGCGGACGCTGGAGGAGCGGAGGGTGGACGGAATCATCGTGACGGCGTCGCGGGTGGGCGCGCTGTATGTGCCGGAACTCGAGCGGATGCAGGTGCCGATTGTGCTGCTGAACAATCAGCATCCGGGCGAATTCGCCCATTCGGTGATGATCGCCAACCGGGAGGCGAGCCTTGAACTGGCGCGCCATCTGATCGGGTTGGGGCACCGGCGGATTGCGTATCTTGGCGACCGGTTGGGGCGCGAGTCGGATGCGGAGAGATTCGCGGGCTTTAGCGAGGCGATGCGGGCGGCGGGGCTGCGGGTGGAGAAGCAACTGGTGGTGTACGGCGATGGGCGGCCGGAGCGCGGGCACGCGGCGATGGCGCGTCTGCTGGCGTTGCGGTGTCCGCCGACGGCGGTGTTCTGCTACAACGACATGTCGGCGCTGGGCGCGCTGCGGGCGGCACGGGAGGCGGGGCGGCGCGTGCCGGCGCACGTCTCCGTGACGGGCTTCGACGATTTGTACCTGGCGCAATACACCGAGCCGCCGCTGACCACGGTGCGGCAACCGATGCGGCAGATGGGGCGGCTGGCGATGGAGACGCTGATTCAACTGCTGGCCGGGGACCGGACGAAACGGAATATCCAGGTGCCGGGGGAAGTGATCATCCGCGGCTCGACGGCCGCGCCACGGAGAGAAATATGAGTCATTTACTGATCAAACCGGAGCGATTTACGGACCGCATTGACACTTTTGACTATGAATATCTGAGTTTTCAGGCGCGGAAACTTCGAGCGGGCGAGAGCCTGGCGGGCGAAACGGGCGAGAGCGAGCTGGCGATCGTGCTGCTGGGCGGGTTTTGCTCGGTGGAGTCCGCGGCGGGCAGTTTCGCGCGCGTAGGGGGCCGGAGCGGCGTGTTTGCGGGGCGGCCGCACGCAGTGTATCTGCCGGTGGGCACGGCTTTCACGGTGACGGCCGATACGGATTGCGATCTGGCGTTCTGCTATGCGAAGGCGGAGGAGCGGTTTCCGGCGCGGGTGGTGACGCCGGAGGAAGTGGAAGTGGAGATCCGCGGCGGCGGCAATGCGACGCGGCAGATCAATCACATTCTGAAGCCCGATTTTCCGGCGCACCGGCTGCTGGTGGTGGAGGTGTATACGCCGGCGGGGAACTGGTCGAGCTATCCGCCGCACAAGCACGACGTGCATGATCCGCCGGGCGAAGTGGATCTCGAGGAGATCTACTACTACCGCGTTTCGGCTCCGGAGGGGTACGCGATTCAGAAGGTCTATACGGCGGACCGGCGGCTGGACGAGACGATCACGGTGCGCGACGGCGAACTGGTGCTGGTGCCCGAGGGGTATCACCCGGTGGTGGCGGCGCACGGCTACGACGTGTACTACCTGAATGCGCTGGCGGGCTCGGCGCGGTCGATGGCGGCGTCGGACGATCCCGACTATGCGTGGGTGCGATCGGCCTGGAAGGAACTGGACCCGCGGTTGCCGCTGGTGTAGAGAGGAGAACGCGATGGACGTTGTGGTGCTGGGAAGGATCGGCTACGACCTGTATTCGGAGCAGCCGCATGTGCCGCTGCCGCAGGTGCGGCGTTTTTCGCGGTATCTGGGCGGGTCGAGCGCGAACATGGCCGTGGGGCTGTCGCGGCTGGGTGCGCGGGTGGGAATCATCAGTTGCCTGGGCGATGACAGCCTGAGCGAGTTCCTGCTCTCGTTTCTGGAATCGCAGGGGGTGGACACGGCGCGGGTGCAGAGGGCGCCGGGGTATCTGCCTTCGCTGTGTCTGACCGAAGTGACGCCGCCCGACCGCTTCCCGCAGGTGTTCTACCGGCACGAGGCGGTGGACATTCAACTGCGCGCGTCGGAAGAGGATCTGGACTGCCTGAGCCGTGCGCGGATGTTCATCACCAACGGGACTTCGCTGTGCATGTCTCCCTCGCGTGAATCGACGTACCGGGCGCTGGAGCGGGCGAAGCGGGCGGGCTGCCGCGTGGTGCTGGATGTGGACTACCGGGCGATGTCGTGGGAAAGCCCGGAGGCGGCGGGGCTGGCCGTGCGGCTGGCGCTGCCATTTGTGGATGTGCTGATCGGGAACCAACTGGAGCTGGGGCTGGTGGCGGGTTGCACGGAGCTGGATGAAGCGGTGGCGAAGCTGAGGAGCCGGATTCCGATGCTGGTTTCGAAGCTGGGCGCGGAGGGGACGCGGGTGTGGCAGGACGGGGAATCGGTGTTTCTGCCGCCCTATCAGGTGGAGGTGGTGACCACGATTGGCGCGGGCGACGGGTTTGCCTCGGGCTTCCTGTTCGCGCAATTGCAGGGGCTTCCGGTGGAGGAGAGCCTGCACTATGGCAACGCCGCGGCGGCGATCGTGGTGAGCCGGCTGAGTTGTTCGGAAGCGATGCCGACGCTGGATGAGGTGCGCGAGATCATCGCGCGGCAGCGCAGGAATTGAGATGGGAGGGGAGAAGATGTTTGCATCCGAGAAGTTCCTGACCGCGGGCGTGATGGCGCGCATCACGCAGAGCCGCGTGGCCGACGCTGAATACAGCCTGCGCGCGGCGGCGAAGCGCCTGCGCCGCGATCGCATCGCGCCCGACGGGAAGCTGTGCATCATCGCGGCGGACCATCCGGCGCGGATGGTGACCAAGGTGGGCGATGACGCGATCGCGATGGCGGACCGCCGGGACTACCTGGCGCGCATTCTGCGCGTGCTGACGTGCGAAGCGGTGGACGGCGTGATGGCGACGATGGACATCCTGGAGGACCTGCTCGCCATCGATGGTTTCCTGCGGGAAGCGGGCGCGCCCACGCTGCTGGACCACCGGGTGTTGATCGCAAGCCTGAACCGGGGCGGATTGGCGGGCGCGAAGTGGGAGTTGGACGACCCGGTGACGGGGCCGACGCCGGCGACGTGCCAGGCGTGGCACCTGGATGGCGCGAAGCTGCTGATGCGGGTGGACGAGGAAGAGCCCGCGTCGTTGAAGACGATGCTCGCGTGCGCGCGGATGATCACGGAATCGAATGCGGTGGGCGTGCCGATGTTTCTGGAGCCGCTGCCGGTGAAGAAGGGGCGCTCCGGGTACGCGGTGGAGAAGAAGGCGGAGGCGTTGGCGCGGCTGGCCGGGGTGGCGTCGGCGCTGGGCGACAGCAGCCGCAACCTATGGCTGAAGCTGCCGTATTGCGAGCAGTACGAGGTAGTGGCGCGGTCGACGACGCTGCCGATTTTGTTGTTGGGCGGCGAATCGGCGGGCGATGCGCGGCCGTTTCTGGCGCAACTGGCCGGGGCGCTGGGCGCGGGCGCGAATGTGCGCGGGGCGCTGGTGGGCCGCAATGTGCTTTATCCCGGGGCGGAGGATCCGATGGCCGTGGCAGGGGCCGCGGCGGGCATCATCCACCTGGGATGGACCGTGGAAGAGGCCATGAATTCATTCACGGCCAACCGGGGGCGCGCGATGGACCGGTTGTCGCGCCACCTTTCCGTGCAATAAGGAGACACCCGATGAAGACTCGCCGGACGACCATGGCCCAGGCTCTCGTGGGCTTTCTCAAGAATCAGTATGTGGAGCGCGATGGGCGCGAAAGCCCGTTTTTCGCGGGCGCGTGGGGCATCTTTGGCCACGGCATCATCGCGGGGCTGGGCCAGGCGCTGCAGGAAGCGCCGGAGTTCCGCTATTACGTGAGCCGGAATGAACAGGCGAGCGTCCACATCGCGACGGCCTTCGCCAAGGCGCGGAACCGGATGGCGACGTTCGCCTGCATCAGTTCGATCGGACCGGGCGCGACGAACATGGTGACCGGCGCGGCGACGGCGACGATCAACCGCATTCCGGTGCTGCTGTTGCCCGGCGACATCTTCGCGCGGCGGAACGTGGCGCCGGTGCTGCAGCAACTCGAGTCCGAGCAGAGCCAGGACGTGTCGGTGAATGACGCGTTCAAGCCGGTGTCCCGTTATTGGGACCGCATTTACCGGCCGGACCAGTTGATCTGCTCGCTGCCCGAGGCGATGCGGGTGCTGACTTCGCCGGCGCAAACCGGCGCCGTGACGCTGGCGCTGCCGCAGGACGTGCAGGCCGAGGCGTTCGACTACCCGGAGGAGATGTTCCACAAGCGGGTGTGGCACATCCCGCGCGCGGAGCCCGACCGCGCGATGCTGGCGCGGGCGATCGATTGGATTCGCGCGGCGAAGCGGCCGCTGATTGTGGCCGGCGGCGGCGTGCTGTACAGCGAGGCCACGACGGCGCTGGATGCGTTCGCCCGGGCCACGGGGATTCCGGTGGGCGAGACGCAGGCGGGCAAGGGATCGCTTGCGTTCGATCATCCGCGGAACCTGGGCGCGATTGGCGTGACCGGGACGCCGGGCGCGAACATCGCGGCGCGCGAAGCGGATCTGGTGATCGCGGTGGGTACGCGCCTGAGCGACTTCACCACGGCGTCGAAGACCGCATTCCAGGGCGAGGGCGTCCGGTTCATCGGGATCAATGTGGCTGAGATCGATGCCTGTAAGCACGCGGCGCTGCCGCTGGTGGCGGATGCGCGCGTGGCGCTGGAGCATCTCACGGCGGCGCTTGCGGGTTATGAGGTGGAGGCGGCTTACAGCGCGCGCATCAGCGCGTGGAAGGAGCAGTGGGAGGCGGAGACGGACCGCATTTACGGCCTGCGGCATGGTCCGCCGGTCAGCCAGGGTGAGGTGATCGGCGTGGTGAACCGGATGTCGCGGCCGCAGGATATCGTGCTGTGCGCGGCGGGTAGTCTGCCGGGCGATTTGCACAAGCTGTGGCGGACGCGCCAGCCGAACGGCTATCACCTCGAGTACGGCTACTCCTGCATGGGCTACGAGATTGCCGGCGGGCTGGGCGCAAAGATGGCCTATCCGGAGCGCGATGTGTGGGTGATGGTGGGCGATGGGTCGTACCTGATGATGAATTCGGAGATCGTCACCTCGATCGCCGAGGGTTACAAGCTCAACATTGTTTTGCTCGACAACCATGGTTTCAGCAGCATTGGCGGGCTGTCGCAGGCGATCGGCTCGGGCGGCTTCGGGACAGACTACCGTTTCCGGGGCGCGGAGAGCGGGCAGTTGGATGGCGCGTACCTTCCGTTGGATTTCGTGGCGCTGGCGCAGGGGTTGGGCGCGCATGTGGCGCGCGCGACGACGCGGGAAGAGTTGGAAGCGGCGGTTGAGGCCATGAAGGGCCACGAGCGGACGTCGGTGGTGGTGGTCGAGGTGGACAAGGAGATGCGCGTGCCCGGGTATGAATCCTGGTGGGACGTGCCGGTCTCCGAAGTGTCGGGCATCGAATCGATCCGGCAGGCGCGCGCGGGCTATGAGGATGCGGTGACCCGCGAGCGCCATCACGAGATCATGGCGCCGGAGGCGAAGTGATGAGCACGCGTTACGAAGTGCTGGATTTGATCGGCGGCGAGTGGCGCAAGCCACCCGATGCCGAAGGCGTGGAGGTGCGGAACCCCGCCACGGGCGAGTTACTGGCGCGGTCGCCGCGGCAGGGCGCGGTGGCGGAGGCGGTGGCCGCCGCGTCGGC
>ERZ761609.2642-NODE-2642-length-12935-cov-51.961102_pt1 | contig 12935 bp, 12 predicted proteins | sample MGYA00511163_ERZ761609 | MGnify/ENA primary metagenome ERZ761609 (study PRJEB28899, sample SAMN02445070) | bioreactor sludge metagenome | biome: EBPR sludge | place: Australia: Brisbane, Thorneside Wastewater Treatment Plant | collected 2011-12-16 ... | reverse complement strand
CGATCACACTCCGCGCATTCACCACCGCCCCCGCCATCACCGCTACTCCCGCCCCCAGTTCGGCGAATCGCGACACCACCGCCCGCGGATGCACCGCGTTCACCAGTTTCAGCCCCGTCTCCCGCGCCCCTTCCATCAGCCGCTTCCGCCGCGCGTTATCTCCTACCGCCACAAATACCCCTTCCGCGCCCAGCGTCCGCGGATCGGTCTCCGCCGGCAGCACCGGCACCCCCAGGATCGTGCTCCCTCCGCTCTCGCCCAGGCACGCCACCAACTCATGCTCCCCCGTCTCCAGCAGCGAATCCACGATTACCGCCGCATGCCCGCCCGCTCCCAGGATTACGACCCTCAACGCCGTCCCTCTACGCCACCCTTCACGAACTCGACCAGCGCCGCCTCGACTGGATCGCCCTCGTCCTTCCCCCTCGCACCCCCGAATGGGACGCCATTCATGACCGCCTCGCCAGGGCCGCAACCCCATGAAACCCGCCCACTGCTGACCCCATGCACGGCCTCGCCTCCCACGAACCCCTCCTCGTAAACCTCCTCGGCCATCTCGCCGGCGCCGTCATCTTCGCCATCTTCCTCGTCCTTCTCCATCGCGGCCGCCGCCACGCCCCCCGCTCCGGACGCGTCACCCGCGCCGCCGCCGCTCTCGCCCTCTTCTGGAACTCCGCCTCTCTCCTTTCTCTCTCCTGGCCCGATCTCGCTGGCCCTGCCCTGCCCGTTGCCGCCATGGGCGCTCTCAGTCTCCTCCCCGCCTTCCTCCTCGATCTTGGCCTCGATGGCCGGCCCCGCGCCGTCGTTCTCGCTGGCTATGCCCTCGGCGTCATCTCCGCTCTCCTTCATGCAGCCGAATCCGCACTCCCCCATCTGCCCGTCCACCGCTCCACCCTCCTCCTCACTGCCGCTGGCTTCGCCCTCCTCTCTCTCCTCGGCTGGCTCGCCGATCCCGGCCCTGCCCGCCGCCGCCTCGCCGCCATGGTCCTCGTCCTGTTCTCTTTGACCTTCGCCCACTTCCATGAAGAAGGCGCACAGGCCGCATGGCCTCTCGAACTCGCCTTCCACCACGCCGGCATCCCCCTCTGTCTCTTCGTCCTCGCCCAGGACTACCGCTTCCTCCTACTCGATGCCTTCCTCCGCTTCCTCGCCAACCTCTTCCTCGCCGGCCTCTTCACCTTCGCTGCCTGGAAAGCCGCTGTCCTCGCCGGCTGGTCCTCAACCGTCCTCGCCGACGACCCACGCCACCTCGCTCTCGCCGCCGGAGCCGCCTGTCTCCTCCTCATCCTCTTCGCCATCACCCGCCATCACACCCAGCAGATCCTCACCCGCCTCGTCTTTCGCCGCGCTCCCCTCGATGCCACCGCCGCCGCCCTCCGCGCCGCCCGCCTCGATTCCGAAAACCAGTTCCTCGACTCCGCAGCCTCCCTCATCGCCGCCCACTTCCACGCCCCCTCCTGGCACTGGGCGCCCTCCGCCACCGATCCCGCTCCCGCTCCCGAACCTGAATCCGCCTCCATCCCCCTCCGCCCCGATCGACTCCTCCTTCTCGGACCTCGCCCCGGCGGCCGCCGCTACCTCTCCGAAGACCTCGCTGAACTCACCCAACTCGCCCAACTCGTTACCGAACGCCTCCAGCATGCCCGAGAGTCCGAACGCGCCCGCCTCCTCACCCAGGCCGAACTCCGCGCCCTCCAGTCCCAGATCCACCCTCACTTCCTCTTCAACGCCCTGAATACCCTCTACGGCATCATCCCCGCCACGGCCTCGGGCGCCCGCCAGACCGTCCTCAATCTCGCCGATATCTTCCGCTACTTCCTCCGCCACGACGACGCCCTCATCCCCCTCGAAGAGGAACTCGCCATCGTTCGCGCCTACCTCGAAATCGAACAACTCCGCCTCGGTGACAACCTCCGTACCGAACTCGACATCCACCCCGCCGCTCTCCCCCTCCGCATCCCCGTTCTCTCCCTTGAACCCCTCGTCGAGAATGCGGTCAAACACGGCATCGCCGCCCAATCCGGTGGCGGACTCGTCCGCATTTCAGCCGAAATCTCGGCCTCCACCCTCATCGTCGCCGTCTCTGACTCTGGCCCCGGCTTTCACCCAAACGCCCGCGACGGCGTCGGCCTCGACAACGTCCGCCGCCGCCTCGCCCTCTGCCATGGTCCCACTGCCCGCCTCGAAACCTCCACCGCGGACGGTCTCACCCGCGCCGCTCTCCTCATCCCCTTGGACTCCGCAGGCCCTCCCGCCTCATACTGAGAACTGGATCTCGGCATGAGCCCCACCCTCCACACCCTGATCGTCGACGATGAACCCATCGCCCGTCAGATCCTCCGCGAACTCCTCCAGGACTGTCCCGGCGTCCATCTGGCCGGCGAAGCCGGCTCTGGTCCAGAGGCCCTTTCTCTCATCGACACCCTCCACCCCAACCTCCTCCTCCTCGACCTCCACATGCCCGGACTCGACGGATTTGCCGTCGCCCGCAGCCTCCGCGGCGCCCCCCTCCCTCTCATCATTTACGTCACCGCCTTCGAGAAACACGCTCTCCAGGCCTTCGAAACCGGCGCTGTCGACTACCTCCTCAAACCCGTCCGTCACGAACGCCTCCTCGCCGCCCTCGACAAGGCGCGTCAACGCCTCGCCGGCATCCGGTCCGCGCCTACTCCCGCCGCACCCGCCGAACCCCGCCGCATCGTCGGCCGCATCGGTTCCGATCTCCACCTCCTCGACCCCGGCGACGTCATCGCCTTCCAGGCCGAAGCCGATTCCGTCCGCATCGTCACCGCCTCCGGCCGCTACCTCGCCGAGCACTCCCTTCGCGCCCTCGAACAGCGCCTGCCCGCTCACCGCTTCCGCCGCATCCACCGCGGCACCATCATCAATACCGACCACATCCGCAAGATCTCCCCCCTTTCCTCCAAACGCTGGCTCCTTCGCATGTCCAATGGTCTCGAAGCCGTCGTCAGCAAACGCATGGCCGGCGTCATCCGCGAGGCCACGCGCTGGTAGCCGCTCGCGATAGAATTGCCCCCGTGACCCTCGCCGCGCCCTCTTCACCAGCACCCACCCGCGTCCGCTGGTACATCCTCATTCTCCTCTTCCTCATCACCACCAACAACTATCTTGACCGCATCCTCCTCGGGATCCTCGCCCCCGTCATCATGGACGACCTGGGCATGGATACCGTCGCCTATGGCTACGTGAATTCCGCCTTCCAGGCAGCCTACGCCATCGGCTTCCTCCTCATGGGCAAGTTCATCGACCGCTCAGGCACCCGCATCGGCTACTCGGTCGCCATCCTCTTCTGGAGCGTCGCCGCCGGCTTCCATGCCCTCGCCCGCTCCGCCGCCTCTCTCGGCTTCTGGCGCGGCATCCTCGGCCTCGGTGAAGCCGGCAATTTCCCCGCGGCCATCAAGGCTGTCTCCGAATGGTTCCCCAAGAAGGACCGCGCCTTCGCGACCGGCATCTTCAACGCCGGCACCAATGTCGCCTCCATGATCGGTCCCCCCCTCTTCGTCTGGATGAATCTCCACGTTGGCTGGCGCAACTGCTTTATCATCACCGCCTCCTCCGGCGTCATCGTCCTCATCCTCTGCTGGCTCCACTACCGCCCCCCGCAGCAGCATAAATGGGTCAACTCCGCCGAACTCGCCTACATCCAGTCCGACCCCGAAGAGCAGACCACCACCCAGATCGGCTGGTTCGAAGCACTCAAGTACCGCGAAACCTACGGCTTCGCCCTCGGCAAGTTCTTTTCCGACCCCGTCTGGTGGTTCTACCTCACCTGGCTTGCCCTCTACTTCAAGAACGAACGCGGCCTCACCCTCACCGAAATCGGCTGGGCCCTTCCCGTCATCTACCTCATGGCCGACTTCGGCTCCGTCATGGGCGGATGGGTCTCCGGCTATCTCATGCGCCGCGGTTGGCCCCACGCCAAGGCACGCAAGGCCACCATGGGCTTCTTTGCCCTGTGCATGCCTATCGCCGCCACCGCCGTACTCGCACCCAATATCATCCTCACCGTCGCCCTGATCTCCCTCGCCACCTCCGCCCATCAGGGCTGGTCCGCCAATCTCTTTACCACCGTCTCCGACGTCTTCCCCAAGTCCGCCGTCGCCAGCGTCACCGGCGTCGGCGGCTTCCTCGGCGGCATGGGCAATGTCGTCTTCACCGCCATCCTTCCCGGCTATATCATCACTTACTTCGGATACGGACCCATGTTCGTCCTGATGGGCCTCTTCCACCCCATCGCCTGGCTCTGTGTCCACCACTTCATGGGACCAATGAACAAAATCACCGAGTCCCGCTGACCGCCGCCACCCATGCCCGCCGCGCCGAACGCGCCGCCTCCCACTGCAACGCGGGCCCCGCCGCGTACGCCGCCGCCGCCGGATACCAGATGTACCACGTCAATAGTGACGCCTGACCCCACGTCAGCCGCCCGGACCACTCCAGCCACAGGGCCATATCGCCCATCGCCGAAAGAAACAACCCCAGCGCATACATCGCCCAGCACCGTCCCACCAGCCCTCCACTCCCATAGCCGCCACTCGTCCGGTACAGCAGCAGTGCCAGCCCCAGGGCCACGAGAATCAGTGGATCCGTCACCCAGTTCCACAGCTTGTACGGCTCCCGCAGGAATTCCTCCCGATAGACAAACACCAGCTCGTACAACTGCCGCAAGACATACAGCCCCACCGCCCCCAACGCGACCCAGTCCATTCGCCGCAGTCCCGCCTTCCACCCCTCCGACCAATACACCTGCAGCGCGATTGCCATTGCCAGTACCACGAACAACACGTGCCCCGGCCCTGTCAACATCAACCCCACCCCATGCAGCGGCTCCCGCCCCACCCACTCCGGTACAGGGTTCAGCCACGCCGGCGCCGTCAGAATATGCGCAACCACCACCCCCGCCATCCTCACCGCCCCCGCCAGCGTCAGACACCCCCACGCCGCCCACATCGGCTGGTGCCAGCTGAAATTCGACCACACCAGACCCGCCAGTGCCGTCTCCATGACCGCAAACCCCAGCAACGCTATCGCCCCAGGTCCGTCAAAATACCACCGGATCGCCTCAAATCCGCCCCCCATCTGCCAGTACGCCCACACCCCGATCCCCAACCCCGTGTGCCCCAAAGCTATCGCCATAATCCACCCTGCGGGAGTGCCCGGACGGATTTCTTTCATCACCTGCTCCATCTTTGCCGAACTGTCAGGAGTCTATCCCAAACTCCCGTCGCGCGACACCACTTTCCGTCCCAGGAACGCCGCCAGCATCGGCGCCGCCACCTCCGCCGGCGCTGGCGCCTCCCCGCGAAACCGCCGCAGCCGCCGGGCCAGTTCCCCAAACGAACGCGGTCCCAGGCAAAGCCGCGCACACGCCCCCAGTTCCTGCTGCCGGTCAGGCCCTCGCAACTCCGCGATCAACTTCGCCCGGATCCCCTCCAGCCCTTCCACCTCCTCTGGTCTCAACAACTTCCCCAGCCAGTTCAGGACTTCCGCCGCCAGACGGACCTCCTCCGCGCACCGCGCACACCTTCTCACATGCTCCCCCACCCGCGTCATCTCCCCCGCGCTCAACCCCGCCTCCGCATACCTCATCAGTTTCTCCGCCGCAGGGTGAATCCAGGGACCTTCCCATTTGACGCTCATCCGAAATCCTCCCGGAATGCCCGCCTGACTTTCCGCAGCGCCCGGCTCAATGTGCTCGCCACCGTCCCCGGGTGAATCTCCAGAATCGACGCAATCTCTTCGTAGCTGAATCCTTCCGCCCGCAACTGCAGAATCTCGTACTCCCTCGGCGACGAGATCCGCGCCAACCTCCGCCTCACTTCCCCCTGACGCACCGGCGCGTCCAAATCCTCCTCCGTTGTCTCCCCCGATTCGCGCCGCCATCCCTCCTCCGCTGCCTCCCGCTTCTCCAGCCTCTCCTCGTTCACCACGAAAAATTGCCGGATTCCCCGATACAGCCACTCCCGTGCATCCCGGATTTCCGTCTCCGCTCTCCACGCCGCCAGCAGGTTCAGAAACACCTGCTGCACCGCCTCCTCCGCCGCTCCACGCTCGTGCGTACACGCCTTTGCATAACGCAACAACCCCGGTGCATACCGGTCGTATACCGCCAGTAACTCCTCTTCCAGTCGTACCGCGGCCTGCGTCAATTCCAGCTCCCCGGGCTCGTTCTGCTCCTCAAAACCGGCCATCTTGCTCCCGAAATTGCATCGTAGCACGCTCCGGAGGCCGCTTTAAGCCCCAAAACCCCCAAAAAACCCCGATTTCCGTCCACTTCCCCCTTTACAACCGCCGAAAACATCCCGTATGATGAAGCTGCAACGTGGCTGCTGAACATGTTCAGCAGTTTTTGTTTGAATCGTGAGTCGCTCATTCTGTTCCGGTGCGGCCGGTGGAAAGCGCGCTCCGATCGATGTAGTCCAAGGAGGCGTTATGGCCGAAGTGAAAAAGTTGACCCAAACTCAGGTCCTCAAGGAACTGGCCGCCGCTTGCGAACTGTCCAACAAGCAGGCCAAAGCGGTCGTCGAGAAACTGGTGGAACTCGCGATCCGCGAAACGAAGAAGAACGGGCTCTTCATCCTGCCGGGCATCGGCCGGCTGAAGAAGGTGGAACGCAAGGCGCGCACGGGCCGCAATCCCGCTACCGGCGCCACCATCAAAATCCCCGCCAAGAAGGTCGTTAAGCTCACCCTGGCGAAGTCCCTCAAGGACGCCATCGTGCCGCCCAAGGCCGCCAAGAAAAAGTAACTGCCCGGGTCTCGCTCTCCCGGTGGGTTCCATGCGAAAAGCCCCGCGCTCTCCAGCGCGGGGCTTTCGGTTTTCTGAACGTCTCAGGTTTGGGCGCTTCGGTTGGGGTCGCCGCCCAACTTGCTGGCGGCGCGGGGCGAAACCGGACAAGCTCAGGCTCTAGGCCTGCTTCTTCTCCTCTTCCGGCTTCTCCTCGTTTTTCAGAGCCGTCTTGAAGTTCTTGATTCCTTCACCGAGGCCTTTTGCGAGCTCCGGGATCTTCTTGCCGCCAAACAGCAGCAGGGCAACCGCCAGGATAACAACCAATTCCATCGGGCCAATGGACCGCAATGCTCAGGCCTCCTTAACCTTTCTTATCATTGTAGGAGCGGATCAAAACGGGCGTCAAGGAACCCTCTCAACCCCATGCCACGAAAAAAAAGCGAACACATCCAACTCCCCTCCGACAAACCCGCCTCCGCGCGCCGCCAGTCCCGCGCCAAACTCGGCCCCACGCCTCCCTCCCGGCCCATCCCTCCGGCCACCCGCAAACCTCCCAAACATAAGAAAAATCCTCTCAACGACCCACTCGAGTGAGATTTTTCTCCGCGCACCGCCACTTCTCTTTCAGAGACCCTCGCCGCGATGCGCGAACCCCTCCTCCTGCCCGCTTGCGCCCTCGCCTCCGGTATCGCCGCCGGACGCGCCGCCCCCTTCTCCCTCCTCGACGGCCCCGCCGCCTCTCTCGCCCTCGCCCTACTCGCACTCCTCCTCCGTCGCCGTGCCCATCCCCGTGCCGCCGCCGCCGTCTTCGCTCTCGCCTTCCTCCCCCTTGGCGGCTGGCTCGCCACCCTCCGCCAACCCCTCCCCCCTCCCTCATCCCTTCAGCCGGGCCAGGACCAACTCCTCTCCGGCTGCGTCGTCCGCCCCCTCGCCGGTCCCCCCGACCGCCGCTGGTTCGTCCTCGAAGCCGCTCCCGGGGCCCTCCTTCGCGTCACCCTATCCGGCGGCGACCGCCACCCCGCCTCCTCCCTCATCCACTACGGCCGCCGCCTCTCCTTCACCGCCCGCGTCCGCGAACCCCGCAACTTCCAGAACCCCGGCAGCTTCGACTATTCCGCTTACCTCGCCGCCCGCGGCATCCACTGGCAGGCCACCCTCCCCGCTCGCTCCCCTGCCCAATCCCTTCCCGGCCGCTGCGGATCTGCTCCCGCCGCCTTCATCTTCCACCTCCGCCAGAATTCCCTCGCCCGCCTCGACCAACTCTTCCCCCATCAACCCTTCCACCGCTCCCTCCTCAAAGGCCTCCTCGTCGGCGACAATTCAGAAATTCAGCGCGTCTGGGTCGAGGACTTCCGCCGCACCGGCACCTACCACGCCCTCGTTATTTCCGGCAGCCACATCAGCTTCGTCGCCGGCCTCTTCCTCCTTTGGTCGCGCTTCTCCCGCTGGGGCGAATTCCCTCTCCTCGCCGCCGCCGCGACCACCGCCTGGCTCTATGCCCTCGTTGCCAGCGCCGATCCTCCCGTCCTCCGCTCCGCCGCCGGATTCACCCTCTTCGTCGCCGCCCGTTTTTTCTACCGCCCACCCCGCCTCCTCAACATCATCGCCGCCGTCGCCTTCCTCTTCCTCCTCCTCGACCCCTGGCAGCTTTTCGAAGCCTCCTTCCAGCTTTCCTTTCTCGCCGTGCTCGCCATCGCCGCCTTCGCCGTTCCTGTCCTCCATCGCACCAGCACTCCTCTCTACCTCGCCCTCCAACTCGTCTCCCGCCCCCGGCGTCCCCTCCCCCTCGACGTCAATCTCACCGCCGCCCGTGCCGCCACGCGCCTCCGGCTCCTCATCCACATCGCGAGACTCCTCCTCCGCCTCTCCCATGACAAGGCCCGCCTCCTCATCGTCTTTCCCCTCCGTGCCGCCGCCTTCGCCTGGGACCTCTTCATCGTCTCCGCCGCCGTTCAACTCGCCCTCGTCCTTCCCATGGTCTTCTACTTCCACCGCCTCTCTCTCTCCGGCCTCAGCGCCAATGTCTTCGCTACCCCGGTCATCACCCTCGCCATCCCCTTCGGCTTCGTCGCCGTCCTCTTCAACTTCGCCTGGGCGGGCCACGCCGCCGCCGCCCTCCTCGACCTCGCCCACCGGATCGTCACTCTCCACGCCCGCTGGGAACCTGCCTGGCGCGTCCCCGATCCCCCCCTCTGGCTCGTTCTGACCTTTGCCGCCGCCCTCCTGCTCACCGCCATCGCCCTCCGCCATCCCCGCTCCTGGTCCTGGATCCCCGCCGCCATCGCTGCCGCTGCCCTCTTCCTCATCGTCCTCCACCCCTTCGCCCCCCGCCTCCGGCCCGGCCTTCTCGAACTCTCCGTCCTCGACGTCGGGCAGGGCGAAAGCCTTTTCCTCGCCTCTCCGGAAGGCCGCACCCTCCTCCTTGATGCCGGCGGCCTCCCCACCTGGGGCAGCGCCACCCCACCCCGCCTCGATACCGGCGAGGATGTCGTCGCCCCCTTCCTCTGGCGCCGCGGCCTCCGCCGCCTCGACGTCCTCGTCCTCTCCCACCGCCACCAGGACCATGCCGGCGGCGCTCCAGCCATTCTCCAGGCCTTCCGTCCCGCCGAACTCTGGCTCCCTCCCCAGAAACCCTCCCCCGCCTGGCGCCAGCTCCGTACCCTCGCCCTCAACTCTGGCGCCCGCATTCGCTTCCTCAGCCAGGGCGACAATTTCCCCTGGGCCGGACTCCACATCGAAACCCTCGCCCCGCACCCCCCCCCCGACTACCTCACCCGCCAGCCCAACGACGAATGTCTCGTCCTCCGCCTCCGCCACGGCCGCAATTCCTTCCTCTTCACCGCCGACGCCGAACCCCTCACCGAAGCCCTCCTGCTCGAACAGGGTCTCCTCGAACCGGCCGATGTCCTCAAGGTCGCCCACCACGGCTCTCGCCGCAGCTCACGCCCCGATTTCCTCGATGCCGTCCGCCCCGCCTTCGCTCTCATCTCCGTCGGCCGCGATAACCCCCACGGGATGCCCGGATCGCGTGTCCTCGACGACCTCCGCGCTCGCTCCGCCATGATCTTTCGCACCGATCACGACGGACTCATCTCCCTCTTCTCCGACGGCCGCCGCATCACTATCGACCGCCGCCACGCCACTCTCCGCCCCTCCCCCTTCTAGCCCCGCTATTCCCCCTCCACCTCCTCCAGCGCCTCCCCCGTCTCCCGCGCTTCCCGCACCAGCGCGATAGCCTCCTCCAGCCGTCCCGCCGGAACGTGGATCTGATTCGGTAGATTCGGCAAAGGACTCGCCCCCACCACCACCGCCTCGATCCCCGCTGTCGCCAGCAGACTCTTCAGCGAAGCCGCCTCCAGATCCGATACCGCCAGCTCCAGTTCTCCGTCCGTCAGCGGCACCATCTCCAGTTCAGGATGTTGATTTTGCTCTTCCATGTTTTTCTCCCTTCCACGCGCACGGCTCACCGTGTTAGATAGAATATCGCCTGGAGAGTCTGAATTCCATGCAAGACAACAGCAGCAAAGCTCTTTGGTTCGTCGCGGGTGTCGCCATGGGCGCCACCATCGCGCTCCTTTTCGCCCCCGCCTCCGGTGAGGAGACCCGCCGCGCCATCGGCCGCCAGGCCTCCCGCGGCCGCGAATCCCTCGCCGATGCCGGCCGCGATGCCCTCGAACTCGGCAAGGAATACATGGAAAAAGGCCGCCACCTCGCCGATGAGGCCGCCGATCTTTTCGAACGCGGCAAGAAACTGGTCGAAGGCTAGACTCCATGCCCATCCGGCTTGCTGACTTCCGCAACGAGCCGTACGCCGACTTCTCCGATCCCGCCAACGCCGCCGCCATGCGCGACGCCCTGGCCCTCGTGCGCTCCCAGTTCGGTCGCGAATACCCCATTCGCATCGGCCAGGAACGTCACCAGACGGAGAGCCTGCTCGACTCCCTGAATCCCTCCCACCCCAACGAAATCGTCGGCCGCCACCACAAGGCCTCAGCCTCCCTCGCCACCGACGCCGTCACTTCCGCCAATTCCTATTTCCACGTCTGGGCCGCCACCTCGCCCTCCGCCCGAGTCGAAATGCTCCGCCGCGCCGCCAATATCCTGCGCCGCCGCAAGTTTGAATTCAACGCCTGGCTCGTCTGCGAGGCCGGCAAATCCTGGGCCGAAGCAGAAGCCGATGTCTCCGAAGCCATCGACTTCTGCGACTACTACGCCCTCCTCATGCTCCGCCTCGAGGACCCCGAACCCCTCGTCCAACTTCCCGGCGAACGCAATTCCCTCCGCTATCTCCCCCTCGGCGTCGGCGTCGTCATCCCACCTTGGAACTTCCCCCTCGCCATCCTCGCCGGCATGACCGTTGCCGCCCTCGTCAGCGGCAACACCGTCGTCGTTAAACCTTCTTCGGATACCCCCACCATCGCCGCCAAATTCGCCGAGGTTCTCGATGAAGCCGGCTTCCCACCCGAAGCCTTCACCATGATGGTCGGCTCCGGCGCCGAAGTCGGTGACCTCCTCGTCGACCACCACCGCACCCGCTTCATCTCCTTCACCGGATCCCGCGAAGTCGGCCTCCGCATCAACGAACGCGCCGCCAAAACTCACCCCGGCCAGATCTGGATCAAACGCGTCATCGCCGAAATGGGCGGCAAGGACGCCATCATCATCAACGATGACGCCGACCTCGATGCCGCCGCCGCCGGCGTCGTCGCTTCCGCCTTCGGCTACCAAGGCCAGAAGTGCTCCGCCTGCTCCCGCCTCATCCTTCACGAGAAGGTCTACGGCGCCGTCCTCGACCGCATCGTCGATCTCACACAGGCCCTCCGCGTCGGCCCCGCCGAGGACCCCGCCAACCACATGGGCCCCGTCATCAACGAGCGCTCCCGTAAATCCATCCTCAAATACATCGAAATCGGCAAGGACGAAGGCCGCCTCGTCACCGGCGGCGGCACCGCGCCAGGCGACGGCTACTTCCTCCAGCCCACCATCATCGCCGACGTCCCCCCCTCCGCCCGCATCTTCCAGGAGGAAATCTTCGGCCCCGTCCTCGCCGTCACCCCCGCGCGCGACTTCGAACACGCCCTCGAACTCGCCAACGATAGCGAGTACGGCCTCACCGGCGCCGCCTACACCGCCGACCCCGCCCGCCTCCAACTCGCAGCCGACCGCTTCCACGTCGGCAACCTCTACCTCAACCGCAAATGCACCGGCGCCATGGTCGGCGCTCACCCCTTCGGCGGTTTCAATATGTCCGGCACCGACTCCAAAGCCGGTGGCCCCGACTACCTCTTCTGGTTCGTCCAGGCCAAATCCATCGCCGAAAAAATCTCCTGACCCTCTCCCGCCGCGCATCTGCAACCCCAGATGCGCGGCGTCAAAAAATCCAGCCTCCCCTCCAAAATCTGCCCTGTTTGCGGCCGCCCCTTCACCTGGCGCAAGAAGTGGGAACGCCACTGGCACACCGTCCGCTACTGCAGCCACCGCTGCCGCTCCCGCCACGCCCGGCCCCCTCGGGTGGATTCCCGACTCCCGATCGGTACAGAATAGACGATGTGGCTATCCTGAACCGCCGTTCGCTCCTGTTGGGCGGATTGACTGGCCTCGCGCCCCTCCGCGCCGCCGCTCGTCCCAACATCCTCCTCCTCCTCACCGACGACCAGCGCTTCGATACCATCTCCGCGCTCGGTAACCCCGCCATCCAGACCCCCGCCCTCGACCGCCTCGTCAAACAAAGCGTCTCCTTCACCAACGCCTACGTCTCCAATCCCATCTGTACCCCCTCCCGCGCCTGCCTCCTCACCGGTCACGATGACTGGGATACCGGCGTCCGCTGGTTCGGCGAATCCGTCAACCCCCAGTTGCCCATGCTCCCCGAAGTCCTCGACTCCGTCGGCTACGATACCTTCTTCACCGGTAAATGGCATAACGACTCCACCCCCGAAAAACGCGGCTTCAAAAAGACCCGCTACGTCTTCAACAAGGGCATGGGCCCCCACGAGATGTCCTTCGACTCCACCTCCGGCCCCGTTAAAGGCTTCAGCTCCGAACTCTTCGCCAACGCCGCCGTGGACTACCTCAAGTCCTCCCCCGCGAAGCCCTTCTTCGCCATGGTCTCCTTCACCGCCCCCCACGACCGCCGAAGTCTTTCAGCGCAATGTCCTCGCCTCCGGCGTCGTGCCGCAGATTTC
>ERZ761609.2641-NODE-2641-length-12936-cov-14.087105_pt1 | contig 12936 bp, 7 predicted proteins | sample MGYA00511163_ERZ761609 | MGnify/ENA primary metagenome ERZ761609 (study PRJEB28899, sample SAMN02445070) | bioreactor sludge metagenome | biome: EBPR sludge | place: Australia: Brisbane, Thorneside Wastewater Treatment Plant | collected 2011-12-16 ... | reverse complement strand
GAATGAGTGTCCAGTTTGCCGTGGAATCGGTGTCCAGTTTGCGTGGAATACACAGGGCAAGTGGTCAGCCTGCGGCTTTACCCGACGCAGATCGACATCGTCGCCCACAATGCCGTGGTTGCCAGCCATCCGCGCAGCTTCACCCGGCAGCAGACGCTCTACGACTGGCAGCACTACATTCCGCTGGTCGAAAGAAAGCCGGGGGCGCTACGCAACGGCGCGCCGTTCACCGACATGCCGGCGCCTTTGCAGCAACTGCGCAGCCTGCTGCTGCGGCGGGAAGGCGGTGACCGGGTCATGGCCAGAGTGCTGTCGGCGATTGCCCAGTACGGGCTCGAGTCGGTCCTGGTCGCCGTCGAGTTGGTACTGGAATCGGGTCTGCCCAGCGCTGAGCACGTTGAGAATATGCTCAACCGCCTGAAGTCCGGTCCCTTGCCGGCGCCGGTCGAAACCCATCTCCAGGTGGGCGAACCGCCGACTGCCAATAGCGGGCGCTACGACCAGCTCCGCACGGAGGCCACCGATCATGCGTGAGCTCATGACTGAATTCAAAGAGTTGCGTCTGCACGGCATGGCCGGCGCCTGGGAGGAATTGGCAGCGGGTGGCGGGACGTCGCGCTGGCTGATCGAGCATCTGCTGCAAGCCGAACGCACAGACCGCGCCCTGCGCTCGATTGGCTACCAGATGCATGCCGCCAGGTTTCCGGTCCATCCGACCTTGCCGGCTTCGACTTCGCGCAGGCGAAGGTTGATCAGAAGTTGATCGGACAACTGGCCGACCTTTCCTTTACCGAGGAAGCCCACAACGTGGTGTTCATCGGCGGCACGGGAACAGGCAAGACGCATCTGGCGACGGCGCTCGGCGTGTCGGGAATTAGCCATTGTGGTAAGCGGGTACGCTTCTTCTCGACGGTGGATCTGGTCAATGCACTGGAGCAGGCGAAGGCGGCAGGGAAAGCCGGCCGAATTGCCCTGGGGCTGTGGCGTATGGATCTGGTGATTCTCGATGAGCTGGGCTATCTGCCGTTCAGCCAGGCTGGCGGTGCTCTGCTGTTTTATCTACTGTCGAAACTCTACGAGCACACCAGCGTGATGATCACCTCCAACCTGACCTTTGCCGAGTGGCCCAGCGTGTTTGGCGACGCCAAGATGACCACCGCGCTGCTCGACCGGCTGACGCATCACTGCCATATCGTCGAAACGGGCAATGAGTCGTTCCGTTTCCGACACAGTACGGCGACGGCCAGGTCGCGAATCAAGGCGAGAGAAGACAGTCGGCGAGGTAAAGCCAATGAGCAGGACGTGTTCTGAGTGGTGCCGCGTTGGGCAATCCGTTCCGGGCTTCGCCCTCCACGGCTTGCCCAACGCATCCGGCGGCGCTCACTCCTTCTGACATTCTGGGCTACACTTATCCACAAGCCCGCCTATGTCAGGCGGCTATCACCCCTGGTCAAAATTCAACGCGCACAGGTGGTCAAATTTAAACGCGCGTCGACACAATGTGATCTTCATTGCCAATGTCGGCCTGGGCAAGAGCCATCTCAGTATCGCCTTGGCACACGCCGCCTGTCTGCGCGGCTACCCGGTGCTGTTTACCACGGCGGTCGATATCATCAACTCGCTGTCTGCCGCGCAGGCGCAGGGTGGCCTGAAGCGCGAGCTGCGCAAGTATTTGCAGCCACGATTGCTGGTCGTCGACGAGCTTGGCTATCTGCCGATCGACAAGCATGGCGCCGATCTGCTCTTCCAGGTGATCAGCGAACGCTATGAGCGCGGCGCCCTGGTCATCACGACCAACAAAGCCTACAAGCACTGGGCGGAAATCTTCAACCACGACAGCACGCTGACCTCGGCGCTCCTCGACCGGCTGCTCCATCATGCCGAAACCGTCATCATCGAGGGCAAAAGCTATCGCATGAAGGACCAGATCGAGGCATGACTTGGGCCGTTTGCCGGTCGATCTGTTCTCACCCGTCGTTCGCCGACGCCAATCCGGGCGGCGTTACGCGGTAACGGGCGAGCGCTCATGGCAACGACTTCCGCGGAAAGACAACGGGCCTATCGCGCCAGGCGATCTTGCGCCGGTGAAAACGGCGAACGCCGCTTGCAGACCTGGGTCTCGACCGCGACGGCTCTCGCCCTAAGTCGCTTGGCCCGCCACACCGGGATGACTCGACGGGCCTTCCTCGAAAAGCTCATTCTCGACGCCGATCAGGTCATCACACGGGCGATGAGCGACGAGGCCTTCGATCAGTACCTCGCGTTACCGCGTAACAAACGGTAGTTCGCCCCTCTTTGGCCAGATCCACCGTGCCGAAACCCCCGCATCGAAACCCCGATCTATCGCTCGAACGACCACACTGAACCGCCAATTGCCGCTCTCACGGCTACTCCTCACGCCCGAATTTCAAACAGCCCAATTCCACCGAAATTCACGCTGCCGCGCACAGCTGGTCGCACAAAGCCGCCAACCAGCCTCAAGTCCATCAGCTTATTGGTGTTTCTGACGCGCTCAAGGGCACGTATCGCCGGGCTAGGCCCACCCTTGACCGCGCTCTCAACGCCGGCAAGACCGCCGCTCCGGGTTGCAGAGCACCTCGGCTAGCAGCGGTGGCCGGCGGCCTCGTCCACACCAAACGACATAGAGCCCAGTTACCCCTGGCCCTGCTCACACTTGGTTGAGTAACTATATTGGTGTGGAATACGCAGCTGGACCCGGGCAACACTGATTCAGACCACTTGCGGGAATTGCTTCACCCCGCCGAATCAGAAGGCATGATCGCCTACCCGGTGAGCCGTGCGGTGAATTCGTCCCGCAGCGATTCCGCGGCGTTCGTGGAACCAGCATGAACCCGCGGTTCAGACACTCACAACTTCAAATCTGTACATGAAAAACCCTGGTTGCGGTCCTCTGATCCATCAGATAGTCGATGCCGCCTGTAAGAAAGAACCGATGCGTGGTCTCGCAGCCATCGTCTGAGACGGTCGTAATGTCTACCTCGCGGTCATGGAAACTACGCCCACCGCCCTTCAACGGGGCCACCGTGACATCACGGTTGTTGATACCGATGGCGGTGATAAGCGTGTCGACGTGACGTTCGACATCAAGGTAGAACTCCACGTAACCGTCCTTCTCCCTACACTCCTTGCAATGCACCGCCAAGTGCTCGATGTTTTTAGCCAAGCACTTCATCTCGGATAGGAAACTTTGAAGCTTGTTCCGGTTGAGCTTTGCACCGCAATAGGGATCACGCACGATCATGTCTTTGACGTAAGCGTTTACCACGGGAGAAAAGATGGACTTTAGTTCACGCGGCGCACCAACATGAAGTTCCCACATGCTCATGCGATCGCCTTCTCGGAGAACATCTTTGGACAAGGGAATGGCTGACTCGGTGAGTCTCCGCAAAACGTGCCCGAGTTCTATGTCCACAACGCCAGTCTCTGCTGGCACGGCAATCAGGCTCTCCAGCAAAGGCTGCACCGCGAAATGCTGGCGCATGACCGGTAGCCCAACACTTGTGCCGGCGAAGATCCTGGGAAGTTCACTCCAGTCCAGGTCGCCCCCAATCTGATAAAGGCGTAAGCGACCTTCCTGCACATAGGGATTCAAATGGCGATAAATCGCCAACGGAGCTTGTGCCTTGGGCTTCTCATCCAACTTGTTAACTAGATGAACATGCAACGTCTTGCCCGCTTGTAGCCATTTCAGAAGCAACGAGAGGCTGTCTTCGGAGTAACCACTGGTGTCGACGAGGTTACGGGCGACAAAATGAATCTCGTCATGATTCGCTAGCCTTTCGCCTAGCCCGGAAAGGCTCGGAGTGCCCCAAGGCACATAGGCTCCCGGAGCGGATTGTTCCTTGCTTGGATCGAGCAAGGAAGCAAGCCATTCGAGCGCCTCCACACGTTCCAAGCTGTCCCAGAAGCGTTGATTACCGTAGTCGCATAGACATGACCGACAACCGCTATCGCATTGAACCGGGCAATCGAGTCGTTCACCTGCCTTGCGAAGCAGTGCGTCAAACGAAAACCCCGCTTCTCCAATGCGTGCACAGTAGCCCGCACCACCGGGTACTGCATCGTACAGAACAACTTCCAGCGTATTGCCGACCGTGCCATAAAGCCGATAGGTGGCGCGCACCTCTCCGGGCTGAAGCTGCAAGAGATTGATTACCGCCAATCGTAATGCTTCGGAGATCGTACGCGCTATGCGTTCGTGGAAACGGCGCGGGGTAACTTCAACGTCTTTCGGATTGGGCAATGATTGAAGGAACCTGAACAAGCGAACATCGGTGTCAAAGCGGTGAACGAAATCGAGGCCAAAGCGAGACATCTGCTCATTCCGGCAACGCAACCCCGTCATTGGATCCTCATGCTTGTTCGTCAGGCCATTGCCCGCGTTCGCCGCTCTTCTCCCTCGCGCCGGCCTGGGGTTGACAGAAGGTTTTCTCGGTTCTGAAAAGTTGCACAGTTTGCAACGGAAATAGCCCTCGCCATACACTCCTCGGTTCGCAATAAACATTGTCCCCCGAAGAGAATCAGCTTCTCGCTCGTGCGCGTTCAGCAATGCGGTACGCAGGAAGGGTAGTTCAGTCTTCCCAAAGGCATCGTCGCGCGGCGATGCGATGAGCCGTGCCTCATCTGCTGCTTTCACCCTGCGCCGGCTGCTACCAGGATCGCGCCCCTTGCGTTCGGCATAGCTCGTGACGAACCCATGCGGCTCAATGAATATTCGTTTGCGCCGTCCTTCGACCAACCCGCAATTGGAACAAGCGGGCGGTAGCTCTTCCTTGGAATCCGCAATGTCCACATGAAAGCATTCGGGACAAGCCATGTACCAGCGTTCCGGCATGAAGGCCTTGGGATAATGTGCCAGGCCGCGGCTGGTCCAGATTCGTCCATTCGCCACCACCTCGGCGCCCGGCGCGTACTCGCTGATGCCTTGGCTGGCATCTCGAGAGAGTGCGACATCTGTGACGCCCCATCCTTGCTGTTGGCGTTCCTGGGTCACTTCCAGGCTTAGCGAATGCACCGGGAAGCTGTACGTTGGGATTAACCCGCGACTTGAGAGTTGGTTTACTAGCAACTGGCCAATGTAGTCTTCACGCATTCGCTGCCAATACCCTGCCTTCGTGAAATCCCCCCCCGCTGCAGATTCTGTCATTCGTTCAGTGTATTTTTCGAAACGTTCTTTGACGACTTCGGCAAACTCCCGCAGGTTGGAGAGGAACCGCTGCGCCAACTCCTCGCCACTGGCCCCGATATGTCTCAGCGTTTCCGGCAGCCGAAGTCGCAAGGCTTCTGCCTCCTTCGCCGCCTGCCTACCCGCATCGCTTTCCATCCAATGCATGAGCTCATCTGTGAATGCGCTTAGTTCAGCCGTGCCGAATGCCTTTCCAAACAAGTGTTCCAAGGAGGGCGCGTTGATCTGCTGGTCAACGATCTTCTGCCGCAGGTAGTGCGCCAAGAGCACCGATTGCTGGTGACGCCAGAACAGTTCCGGGTTGTCGAGGTGAATAAACGGGGTGCCAGGTTGAGACCCTAGATAGCGACTGAAATCCCAAAACACGGACTGATCATAGTTGGTGTTACGAGCAGATGTGACGCAGAACGGCGCCGCCTGGGCGCGGCGCCCAGCACGGCCCGTGCGCTGCTGATAATTTGCAATCCCTGGCGGCACGTTGAGGTTGATTACCGCTTCCAGGTCTCCGAGGTCTACACCCATTTCCATCGTTGTTGTACAAGAGAGCACATTAATTCGCCCCTCTGAGAACTCCTTCTCGATCGACTCGCGCAGGTCCGTTGACAGCGAGGCAGTATGCTCACGCGCCCGGACTGTGACGTGGTTATCCTCCTCGTAAGAAGCCAGATAGTGATTGCGTTGGCGCATCGTATCCCGCTCCTGCGCACCGATCTCGTCAACTTCTCCGCAACAATGGAATGCCGAACATTTCCCCTTCAGAACATGCGCCTGGCGTAAGCCACAGCTCTTGCATACAAAAAGCGCTCGTGTGCCGCCGCTGGCTATCCGTATTGCCTCCCCGTCCAAAGCAAAGCCAGGGTTATACCTTGACAATAACATTACGCCGGGTTTGAGCAGGGCCTCCCAAAACTGGCGCAGAAACGTAAACGCCTGCTCCCGTTCCAGCCCCAATTGTTCGATCAGGTACCAAGTACGCCGGTTATGTCGCTTCTGGTTCTGGGGCGGCAACCACTTGAACCTGACCGCCGCATCCCCCCCTTGAATATCGAAACTGCGGTGCTGGTTGTAGTTACCCCAGATGAACACATCCGTGAGGTCCACACCATAGAACTTGGCGAGTGCTTTTTCCCGACGGATATTCTCTAGCAGAAGGTGGATCAGAGCCTCGACGCTGGCATCGTCTTTGGGAAGGGATTCTGGCCAAAAAGAAAGCACTCTCTGGTGCAAAGCGCGAAGACGGCCGGGCTCATACGTGACCCGTGCGACGCCTAAGGACTCCAGCGAATTGCGCCTACCAGCAGGGGTACAAAACTCAGCGCCTATGGCCCCGAGCAACAAGTTCACCACGTCCTGGCGATCGGTCCTTAGCTCTCCATTGGCATCAAGGAGAAGGGGTTGGCGCCCATCCCGTTGCCAGTGCTGAAAAACTTGATCGGCCATGCCACGGGCATCCAGAGGGTGCTCACGTTCCTTCAGCACCTGTCGAATAGTGCTGCGCAAGGCCAGGTCGGCCGCCGTGCGCTCAAAATATGGGGCAAAGAAGGCTGCATCCTGGCGGTTGTCGGAGAACGAAAGCAGGCTGCGCCCTTGCGCTGGGCGTGGGTCACTGTGGTCAACCTCGTGGCCAGGCAGGGCTTCGAGAACCCGCTGCGTCACCACGCTGCCCAGGGCTTCATTTCCTGGATGCATGCGCGTCACAATCTCGGCCTCTGCCCCGGAAACTCGGCCACCACAGGCCGGGCACTTGCTCACGTACCACGTTTTCTCTTCTTCGTCTTTGTCGGTCTGGATGGCATAGATAGCTATGGCACCGTCACCGGCTGCTAACACCCCTGTAAGGGGGTCCAACCAAAAACGCAGGTATTGGTCAGATGCTGCCTCGTCGGCTTCATCCTCCTCGTCATCCACGTGACCGGTGGGTCTGCCCAGCCAGAACACGCGCCGCTCAGTTTTGGCGTCTGCCTGGTCTGGACGCCGATGGTGTAACCGCCCACCCTCCTCGAAACCTTCCATAAAGGGTTGGCCGCACTTGCGGCAGACCAGCAAAGGATAGAAGTAGCCATGTCGGTCGTCATGATGGTGCCGAGCAACCCTAATGTCCTGCCAGCCTTCATCCTCGTTACTGGGGCGAATGGCGATACCTTCTATACCGTTCACAGCGATGTGATAACGCCCGGGTAGCAAGGGGAAGCTGTCATCATCGGCACGCGCCAACATGCCCATGCGAATTACCGCACTAAGCGCCTTGTAACGCTCAACATCATTCGAGGGCTCGACCGGCGAATTGAACACGCGCTTCGACAATTCGCGGAAGTCTTTGACCCCAGCTTGATCAAGTACTGTGGCCACTCGGCGCACTTCCAGGTTTGACGAAAAACACCGTTCGAGAAACGGGCCAAGAGCGAGACCAGCGATGCCCGTCAATTCCGGACGCAACAGCGCATGTGCAGCCAGATAGTCATTCCAGGTATCTGTGGAGCGCTGGTGTTCGTGCAGGCGCGACACCTCTTCCAGTACGTTCCCAAGCGAAATCCAATCAGCACTCGACAGTGAAAACTCGTCCGCGACAGGCCGCTGCAAACGCTCATGGACAATCCGCTTGCCGCGCACGACCTCATGTACTTCTTCGGCGAACAGACTGCGGGCGAAAAGCTTAAGCGCTTGTTCGATCTTAAGCCGCCCCGCATCGTCTGTTCCCTCCGCCAAACTTGCACTGGTGCCAAAAACCTGCAACGGTCTTTCAATACTGAGCCGGGTTTTCAGTTTACGTAGCAGGAAAGCGACTTCCGTCGCCTGCGCACCGCTATAGGTGTGAATCTCATCCAGGACGATGGATTGCAAGGCATCGGCGGAAAACAGCCGGGCATTGCGTGGCAACAAAAGCAGGTGTTCAAGCATGGCGTAGTTGGTGATCAGCACCTTCGGCGGATCGTTTAGCATCTCCTCGCGGGTAAGGCGCCAGTTGGCCGGGATACGGTCAGGGTCCCCCAATGCACGCATCAGCTTTTGGTTGTTGCACAAACGGTTTTCTTCTTCGTTTCGGGTGGTTCGCGCCTTTACCTGGCCCGTGTACCGCCCGAACGTGATGCCATGGTCCTTCAAATACCCACCGAATAGCGGCGCAATACGATAGTAAAGCTGGTCGTTTGCTAGCGCGTTCATCGGGTAGATAAGTAGCGCCCGCACCCCCGGCCGGTCCGATTCTGGATCGGAAAGCAAGGCATCGGCAATCGGAAAAAGGAAGGTCTCGGTCTTGCCGCTGCCGGTACCAGTGGCCACCAAGAGGTTTTTCCGATCGCGCACGGCGAATTCCAAGGCGCGTTGCTGGTGCAGGTGCAGACGACGCGCGGCGGTCGGCAAGGTGGCAAGGGCATTGTGGAGGAAGCCGCCCTGTCCCCGTGTCAGTTCTGCGAGAGTTTGGCCCTTCTCGAAATCTGGTAAGGCCTCCACATAGGGACCTTCAACCAAGTGCTGCTTAGCCAGCTCGTCGCGAAAACGCACAGCCAGGCGAGGGTAGCGGCGGCTGATCGGCAGTGTGGTGGCGATATAGCGTTCCAGCACCGCCTTAAGTTCGTCAACCAAGGTAATAGGATTGGCTTCGCTCATATTCTTTTTCCTGCAGGTTCAGTGTTCAGTCTTTAGAACCACTTGCCATAACAACAGGTAGTAGGCGAACAACGCTTCGCCAATCTGACACAGAAAGGTCAGCGGCGCTCCTAGCGGGATGCCGGCTTGGTGCAGTTGATTCAAGTAACTCTCCAGCGCCCCGGGAATACGGGCTTCCCGACGGCAAGCAAGAGCCAATCCCGCCAGAAGGTGGGCAATATGGTTGAGGTTTTCTCGTCTCTGGAGCACGTGATCTTCAACGATCGCATCGGGATTGGTTGCCCATGCGTCGATGTGTGGAGACTTGCCACGCCAAGCAGTCGGAACTCGTTCTCCGTGCAAAACTGGCATTGCCCGATGGACGTGTTGCGCCAACCCGATTCCCTGGCCGCGGCAGATGTCATTGCCGACCAACGTACGGTCGTAGACGGCTTCCAGTGAGCGCCAGGCATACCGGTAATGGTATGGCCCCAGATAGTCTCCAGACCCAGGAACCACGTCTTCGTCCCCCAACTTATAGATGTACTCAATCTCTGGCACGGCGTGCATCGCTTCGACATATCGCCGCGGATCGAACCCCAGCGGCCTTGCTCCCTGTCCCACGACTGCGGGGAAGTTGGCACACGCGGCGGCAGCAGAAATGTGCAACAGGTCGGGAAAAACAGCCGGCCACTGAGCGGCAATCTCCCCCATCGCTCGCAGTGCCCGGGGGATGGGGTATGGCTTCTCATTCACCCGTGTGTATTCCCTCGCCGACAAGGCGAAAAGGCCAGGCAAGGCAGCAGCAATGTACAACTGCGGTAACCAGCTTGGTGACGAATCTTCTGGTGGACGCATCGTCGTCATGTCCACCAAGGTAGGCAAGACTTCCTTCTCGCGCCCCTTCCAGCGCAGGGCGAGAGATCTCCATGCGTCCCCTAGCCAAGTGATTCCGTTCCAAGCTTCCTGCGCATAACAAGTCTGCAGCGCGGCATGGATCCCCATCAGGAGATCGCGCGCTTGCCGGTCTCCAAGGATATCGAGCTCCTCCAGCCAGGCCCTTGAGGAAAGCTCTTGACCGCCTTGCGCCAATAACAAGCCCGCAGCAAACAGGTCCTGTCGGCTATTCTGTAGGTGTCCCCAGACGCCTCTGATCTGGGCATCCAGATTGAACAGCCAGGCGCCTCTCGGCCAGTAGTCAAGGTTGAGAAAGATAAAGGCCGTATAACCACCTTCGCTCCCATCAAGCACCATCAGCCGAGCACGGCCAAAGCGGGTGCTTACCAATTCGCTGGCGCTGGCTTGCAAGGTGAAACAGTCATCGTCATTGGACAGAAGCTCCATCGCCCGCACAGAGACGGCATCGACAGGCTCGGACATATGCAGCCGGATTACGAACTGCCCTCCCTGCACCCGAGCGCAGAATTCGCTCACCTCGTGCGGCTGCGTCAGGCGCAGTAATTCCAGCGACGTACCGGTAATCTCGTTCTCGTACACCAGCGTATTCGACTGGGGCGTCAGGCGACTCGCCAGAAACGCTGCGGGCAATAGACTGGTCGACTTGCGTGAGAAATCCCTCCATTGAAACCACTCGCCCAAACGCAAAATACCGGGCTCACTGGCGATCACGACGATCTGCTTGGCTGTCGTGAGAGACACGGCTTCAGTACTACCCAGGGGGCGCCGAGCGCGGTTGCTCACACCACCTTCGGTGACCGTCTCCACCTCCACGAACACGCCGGGCACGTTCCAGGTCAGGCTTTGCTGGCGGGTCTTCGTCATCGAAAACACCAGACGAACACCGCGCGCTGAGGCATCCTTGACGACCAAGTCGGTTCCGCGGCGTTCAAGGTTCTCACCAAAGTCGAGTTTCAGGTTTTCTGGCCACTCCGTGCAGCGAAAGCGCAGCCCCCCGCGGATTTCCCGCAAACCGAGCCACACCAATGTCGCTGTGCGGAACAGAATCCGTGCCTCACCGGAACGCTTGAGTTCCAATACCAAACGCATGAGCCCGGGCTTCCAAGCGGCGGGCACTGCCTGATCTGTCACACTGACTTTGCACTGACCGGAGCGATCAAACTTGAGCGGAACCACTTGCGACACACCGCTCTCACCAGGACTCATCGTCAACTCATAGGTGACACCTTCGCCGAGCCATTCACCGGGCAGCTCGACCATTACATCGACCGAGCCATACCAAAAGTCCACACCCTCCCGACTGGTGCGAAAACCACCCATCCAGCGAATGAGAGGAACGCATTCCGCATGGACGTCCAAGCGCGCCGGGCCGTTGGTGAGGGCACAGGTCTTACCAGGCTCAAGCAGGAGGTGGAACGAGACCACTCGCGGGTCGTCGACAAGCTCTTCTACTTCCACCCCGGAAGGCGCAAAACGAGCCAATACCGTATAACCTCCAGGCGGCAGTAACAGCGGTTCTGTCTGCATAAGCTGACCCCGCCCTGCCAATCGTCCAGTATCCGCGAAGAACAGCAGGCGATTGCGTTTGTCATCTTCCCACAAGCACACGCGGAACTTTTGACCTGTGGCCACAGCGCGAACATTCAACTCGCGGGGCAACACCTCACGTATGGGAATGAATCGATCTTCCGCATCGGTTCGATACAAGCGCGCGACGTCGTCGACGTCTATCGACCATTCCTGCTCTTCGGCACATGGAAGAAACACTCCGAGAAATCCATTGTGGAGCAAGACATGTGGCAAACCGGCACGGCGCCTCGGGAGTAAATCGCCATGCGCGAAGGCGTTGGCCATCCTCCTTTCAAGACTGTTTCCGGGATCTGCTGGCTGGCCGCCGGCCGTCTGCACCCGTAGGAATGCCCTGATGTAATAGCCCTGTCGATCCAGAGCCAAGGCCTTGCGCGCGGTCTGGCTGAACGGCGCTCCCAGCCATGTATCCAGCGCATTCTGCCAATTAGTGATCTCCTCAGGATCATCGTCATCCGGCAAGCCCAGTCTCTTCGCGAAACGGAGCATCCGCTCCGCCAGACTTTCGACCCACTCAAGCGGCACCCCTGCCTGGCGGAGATACTCGTCCACCATAAAGTGTGAGCCAGAGGTGCGCGGTGAAGGTTCCAGACCCAAGGAGATGATGGCTTTGCGGAAAGCCCGCCAAAGCCATTCACGCTCCGCTTGGCTTGGTTCTCGGTGCATGCCCAAAGCACTGCGGATGTGGGGATAGAGTGCAAAGTGCCCGCCCTGTCCCATGCCGCACATCACACACGACGTCAGATTAACCGCGAACAGTGCGGGATACTTGGCAAGTTGTTGGACATAGCCCTCCACGCCAGGGTTGGCCACCAGTGCCTTCGTGATCGCAGATCGTATTCCCTCGGTGAGCGTCTCGCCTAACAGGCCAAGGAAGGGGGCATCGCTCTGCCGGATGGCCTTTCTTACGCCTTTTTCTGCCTGTGTAAGCCAGAGCCAGAGGCGCAGCGCCTCGTTATTCTGCACGGTCATTCGCGTCTCTCACGATGCGAACTTGCACGCTCGCACCGTTTCACTGAGGCAGTGCTTAAACGCGTTTGGCTCCACAACGAGCAGCCGTAAAGAGGGGGCCGCGAGCAATCGGTGGCGAGAGGTGGGCGCCAAAGACAAAAGGCTGCAATCGGAGAGGGAAACTGAAGCCGGAGGAATCGTGGCAAAAGGTCACGCACGATAGTCGCCGTAAACTCGGGGCACGCACCAAGGTAAGCAGCTGCACCAAGACGCGATGGGCGAGACGCTGGTCGCCTTACCTCCCGCACGGTACCGCCCTCCCCAATTCTTATTTCTTATTATGACGAAACGTACAACTTATCTAGCAGAACAGCAAGGGCGTAGCAAGGGGAAGGGCCGCTTTCCAATTGGAGATTTTTTTGATCGCCGACGGCGGCTTCTGCCATCGTCCTATTTTGGGTGACCGATGGGTAATCGGCGGTAGCTCACAGCCCTGTCGGCGCCATCAATCGACGCTTGCTCGACCACGCTACCCGCCGGCCGAAGGGGCCACAAATGGGAAGCAGCACCAAGACACCCCCACACCAGAGTGTTTTGGTTTGCGTACGTTCTGGCCCGCCAGGAACGTCGCAGCAAAGCTCTGCGACAAAAAACGGACACCCCGCTGAACGCCATGTTCCGCGGGGTTT
>ERZ761609.2636-NODE-2636-length-12962-cov-33.127760_pt1 | contig 12962 bp, 9 predicted proteins | sample MGYA00511163_ERZ761609 | MGnify/ENA primary metagenome ERZ761609 (study PRJEB28899, sample SAMN02445070) | bioreactor sludge metagenome | biome: EBPR sludge | place: Australia: Brisbane, Thorneside Wastewater Treatment Plant | collected 2011-12-16 ... | reverse complement strand
AGGGGATTCGAACCCCTGACCTTCTCATTGCGAACGAGACGCTCTACCAACTGAGCTATGGCCCCTTTTGTGTTGATCCCGACCAGGACAACGCGCGCCATTATGCGGCCCGGCGTGGTGACAGCAAGCGCTTTTATCCACGCTCCGCGCGCGCATGCCGCGGACATGGCCCGCCATGGCTGAGGGACGGCGCTTTGCGGCGGCGCGCGGCTTCAGCGGAACCATCCCCGGATGCGGTCGAACAAACCCGGTCCGGCAGGCCCCTGGCGGCGCGTGTCCCGCATCTCGGGACGCGCGATGACGCCCTGATGCGCGCCGCACCAGCCCTGGGGGATCATTTCGACAGGCAGCTTGTCCTCGTAAGCGGTGCCGGTGGCCTGGCAGGCCGGAGTGGCGAGCTGGCTGCTGAGCCGGCAGAGCTGCACGCTTTGCAAAGGCGGCTCGGCGCGCGGACCGGCGGGGATGTAGCCGAGGGCGGCGGCTTTCTTCACCACGTCGGCCCAGATGGGAATGGCGAGCCGGCTGCCATAACCCTGGTCCATGATGGTCTGCGGGCGGTCCAGCCCCACCCACACGGCACAGGTGACGCGGTCGGTGTAACCGGCGAACCAGGCGTCCTTGTAGTCGTTGGTGGTGCCGGTCTTGCCGCCGGCGGGTTCTTTGAATCCGTGCTCGCCGCGGATGCCGGCGGCGGTGCCGCGGTCCATGACCTCGGCCAGCATGCGGCGCATGAGGTGGGCGCTGCCGGGCGGGATGATGACGCTCTCCAGCACATTGGTGCTCCAGAGGATGTTGCCGGCCTTGTCGGTGACTTTGTCTATGAGGAAGGTGCGGCGGCGGACGCCGTCGTTGGGGAAGATGCTGAAGGCGCTGGCCAGCTCGCGCGGAGTGCCGCCGAGGTTGCCGATGAAGACCTGCGGGGTGCGGGTGAGGTGGTTGCCGATGCCGGCGTCGGCGATGACGTTGATGACGCGGTCGAGTCCGGCGAAGTTGCCAACGCGGACGGTCATGGTGTTGCGGCTCTGCACGAGGCCGGTGCTGAGGGTCTGCGCGCCGGTGAATTTGCCGTCGTTGTTCTTCGGAGACCAGCCGGGATCGGCGAACTCGATCTCCCCCGGCTGGATGGGCGCGTCCTCAACTTGGGTGCCGGGCAGGAAGCCGCCTGCGATGGCTGCGGCATAGACGAAGGGCTTCACCGTGGAGCCGATCTGGCGGTTGCCCTGGGTGGCGCGGTTGTATTTGCTCTGCCTGTAGTCGCGCCCGCCGACGAGGGCGAGGATGCCGCCGGTTTCATTGTCGAGAATGGCGACCGCCCCCTGGAGATAGGGCGTGGAGGACACCTCGCCGCTGCCGTCCCATGAGGCGTCGAACGCGGCCTTGGCCGGGTGCGCGTAGCCGGGCAGCTCTTCAGCGGCGGCGAGCCTTTTCTCCACGGCCTCCTCGGCGGCGATCTGGAGCTGCTGGTTGAGCGTCGTGTAAACGATGAGTCCGCCGTCCTCGATCTCCTTCTCCTCCAGGATTTGATCGAGGTCGCGGCGCACCACGTCGAGAGCGTAGCCGCCCTGGCTTTGAAAAGCGGGCTGGGCTTTGAGGGCGATGTCGGCGTAGCGGGCCTCCAGCTCCTCCTCCTTGGTGACGACCTTGGTGAGCAGCATGCGCTCAAGCACATCGTCGCGCTCCTTGAGCGCGCCTTCGAAATTGCGGAAGGGTGAAAAACGCACGGGACTGCGGATGATGCCGGCAATCATGGCGGCCTCGCTCAGACTGAGCTGGCTGGCGTGCTTGCCAAAATAAACCTGGCTGGCGCGCTGGATGCCGTAGAGGTTCGAGCCGAAGAAAATGCGGTTCACATAATGCTCGAGGATCTGGTCCTTCGACCAATGGCGCTCGATGCGGCGGGCCAGCATCATCTCGACGAGCTTGCGGTGGAAGCTTCGATCATTGAGGTCGGGATAGCTGTTGCGCGCGAGCTGCATGGTGATGGTGCTCGCGCCCTGCACCACGCGCCCCTCCCTGACATTGCGGACGAAAGCGCGCGCCACGCCCACGGGGTCAATGCCTCCGTGCTTGTAAAAACGGCTGTCCTCGCGGGCGAGCAGCGCCTTGATGAAATGCGGCGAGACCTGGCTGAGCGGCACCACGATGCGGTTCTCGCCATGCATGCGGCCAAGCACGGCGCCGTCCGCGTCGAGCACCAGCGTGCGCTCCGGCATCTCGCCGAGACGATCCAAGTCATAGCGCAGGGCCAGCCTGGAATAGTAGGCGATGACTCCCGCCGCCCCCAGCGCCGCCAGCAGGCATGCCGCCAGGCAGACCAGGACCAGCGCGCGCAGCCAGCGCCGCCACCAGGAGTGGCGCGGCGGAGGTTTGTGGGGAGCGCGGATTTTGCGTTTCATGAGGCGGGCTTGGACGCGGAAACAAGGAAAGTATTGGCCTGAAATTTTGTGAATGCCAGCCGAGGTTGACGCGCCAGCGCTGCCATGCCGCGCCATCACACGCTCCGGCAGCCTTGCATGATCCGGCGGAGCTGGCTCCATCAGACAAGCGCTTCCTCACTTTTGGACGAATATGCCGTGCGTCACCATGAATTGTGATTTCCCGCAGATTCAAGGAGGCCGGCAGATTTCTCTTTCTCATCCTTAATCTGTGGGCCTCCCTGAATCTGTGGGAGAAAACCAAATTCACAAAAGGTGATGACCTTCAGTATAGTGTCCGCGCCCAAGCAAGATGGCATGACCGACAAGGCTATCTGCCAACCGCCCTCTTCAGCTCGTGCTGCGCCTGGTTGAAGCGCGTCACCGCCTGCACCCGGCTCTGGCGGGCGCGGGTCAGCTCCTCGCGGGCCAGCAGATACTCCAATACCACGCCGAGCTGGCTGGCCTGGCGCTCTTTGGCGAGCTTGACCATTTCCTGCGCGGCCTCCACCGCCTCATCGTTGATGCTGACCTGATCGAAGGCGCTCTGCGCTTTTGCGGCAGCCTCCACCACTTCGCGGCCGATGGCGGCTTTGACTTGCGCGGATTGCAGATTCGCCGCCTCCTCCTGCGCGTTGGCGATGACTTTGCGCTGCTTGTCGAAAAGGCCGCCGGGGCCGATCTTCCAGCCGAATCCGATGAAGACGTTTTGGGTTTCATCAAAGTTCCCCATGTCGCCATTGAAACCGCCGCCGAGTCCTCCGAATCCGTAACCGGCCTGCACACTGGGGATCATCGGAGCCACACGAGCGCGCTCCCTTTCCCAGGCCGCCGCCGTGGTGATGGCTCCAGCGGCGCGCATTTCGGGACGATGCTGCGTGGCCTGGCTGATCAAGGATGCGACTCCCGTCTTGCGATCCAGCAGACGCACAGGCACAAGGTCCGCCTTGGCTGGGCGCAGCTCGGTTTCAGCAGGCAGGCGCAGAATTTCAGAGAGCGCCGCGGCAGCAAGATCACGACGCTCCTCATGCTGGCGGATGGCGAGCTTTTCGCGGCTGACCTGGGTCTTCACGCGCAGCAAATCCGCACGGAAGGCCGTGCCAGCCTCCACCGCGCCGCCGATCTGCTTTTCGTAGTCCTGCGTGAGTCGCAGATCGTCCTCAATGATCGCCAGCGCTGCTTCCGCGGCCAACAAATCATAGTAGCGCCCCGTGGATTGTGTGACGATGTCGCGCCGCGCTTTCTCCGCGAGTTGCTCCGCCGCCAGCGCCTTCTGCTTGGCCGCCAGAGCCGAGTAGTACATGTCCCCCGGCGACCAATCTATCATGATGTTCGGCCCCAGCGTGTAGTGCTGCTTGCTGACATCAAACACCGCGCCCGCGATGTCCTGCACATTCCCATCCGTGCGCCGGTAAGCCGCTCCCAGCGTCACGCTCGGCCAGAACCGCTGCCAGGCCAGCTTTGACTCCGCCAGAGTCTCCGTGTGCCTGGCTCGCGCGAGCTGGATTTCATCGTTGTTCGCTCCCGCGAGCTTCATCACGGTCGGCAGATCAACGTGAAGGGGAGCGGCGGTGACTGTTGTCACACAGACAATCAAAAGTAGAAGACGATGCATGGCAGCAAGAGTTGGTGTCTAGGCTTTAGCCGATCATTAATCATCAATTAACCGTCACATCCTGCTTGTCGGTCAGCGCGGTGGTGCCCGGCAGCAAAATCACATCCTCGGCCTTCAACTCCGGTACTTCGACATTCACTCCGTCGTTGAAGCCGGGTTTCACTGCCGTCTTCACCGCCTTGCCGTCCACATGCTTGAAGACAAAGCTGTTGGCCTTCTCCTTCACCAGACCGGCCACGGGGATGATCGTCGCGTTGTCATGCTGCTCGACGGCGATGCGCGCGGTGGCAAACATGCCGGGACGAAGCCTGCCATCGTCGTTTTTGAAGTCGGCCTCGATGAGCATGGTGCGCGTGGCTGTGTCCAACTGGCCGCTGAGACGGCTGAGCGTGCCTTTGATGACCGCGCCGTTGAGCGCGTCCACCTTCGCCTCGACTTGGAGGCCGGGCTTGAGGTGCGCGGTCTCAGTCTCGATCACCGGCACCTGGAATCGCAGCGTGCCGACCTCGGTAAGCTGCAACAGCGTCCCGCCCCCGGCGGCGGCGAAGGCACCGAGGTCCACTCGGCGCTCGGTAATGACTCCGGCGAAGGGCGCCTTGATCTGCGCGAGGTCTATGAGCGCATTCGTACGCTCCATGCCGGCCTGAGCGATGGCGAGCTTTGCCTCCGCGTCATCCACGGACTGCGGCAGGATGAGGTCGGGTGACTTCGCCCGCGCCTCATGCAGGCGCTTCACCTCGATCTCCGCCGCCTTCACCTCGGCGCGATGTTTGATGAGGTCGGCTTGCAGCTCCGGCACCTCAATTTCGATGAGGGTCTGCCCGGCGGTGACGACATCTCCCTTGTCCACGGTGATCTTCTGGATGTAACCAGCCACACGGGCCTTGAGGTCCACCTGCTGCCACGGCGCGAACTCGCCCGGGAGCGTGATCCAGCGATGGATGGTGCCCTTTTGCGGTTTGGTGGCCGGAAGCTCGAGTGCCAGGGCGCTGGAGGTGAGGAGGGTGAAAAGCAGGAGCGGTTTCATGAAAAGTGTCGGCGGGTGGTGGTGGAAAAGAAATTGGAAAGACCAATGCGTGCGGTTAATCTTGGCGGCATGACAACCTCACAGCCCATCCCCAAAAATCTGCGCGAGCAACTTGTGGACTCCATCGTCGCCATGTCGGAGGAGCAGTTGCTTGCCTTGCATAATGCGATCTTGGACGTGGAGATTGAGCGGTTGCGGAATGAACTGTCGGAACAGGCGGAGCAGGAGCAGGCGGAGGGCAAGTGGGACAATCTCCAAGGCTTCATCCAGGAGTATCGCCAACGAAAAAAATCTGAGCGGATGAAATCATGACAGTGTGTCTTGACACGAATGTGATGCTCCAGGCTCGTGCCTTGTCGCATCCTTACGGAGTGCTGCTGGACAGCTATGGGGCTGGCAAAATCTCGTTGGCCGTGTCGTCGCGCATTCTGCTGGAATATGAGGAAATCCTGACGGCTAAGGCCGGCGAACATCACTGGCGCAAGCTTCTTTTGTTCATTCGCACGGTTGCCCGCCGGCACCGGAATCTGATTACCATTGATCCTTGGTTTGAATTTCGCGTGATCGGCCAGGATCCTGATGATAATGCCTTCACCGACTGCGCCATCGCCGCCCACGCGGATTACGTCATCACGGAGGACCGGCACTTTGCCCCGCTTGCCAACGCTGGCTACAAGCCGCAACCCGTCACGCCGGACGAGTTCATCGCCCGGTATCGCGGTGTTCATGTTTGAGCGCAGTGACGGCATGGCTTAGGCGGAAGTGGTGCCTTCAAACAGCGCGCTCTGCTCGTCCTCGGGATCGAGCGATGCAGAGGTGGCCTTCTTGCTGGCGAGAAGGGCAAAGACGGCGGGCAGGAAGAACAGCGTGGCCACGGTGGCGAGTGCCAGACCACCAACGACGGCACGTCCAAGCGGCGCAGTCTGACCCGCGCCGAGCGCCAGCGGCATCATGCCGGCGATCATGGCGAAGCTGGTCATCAAGATCGGTCGCAGACGGCTTACCGCACCCTCGATGGCGGCCGTGCGGCGGTCGCCTTTCAACGCGAGACGCGCGCGGTCGGCGAAGGTGACGAGGAGAATCGCATTCGCCACGGCCACGCCCACGGCCATGATCGAGCCCATGGCGGACTGGATGTTGATGGTGGTGCCGGTGAAGAACAAGGCCAGGACCACACCGGCCAGCACGGCAGGCATGGTGGACACGACGACAATGGCAAGACGCAACGACTGGAAGTTCGCGCACAGCAGCAGGAAGATCACGATGATGGCGATGACGAGGCCGCTGCTGAAGCCTTCGTAAAGCTGGTTGAAGGGCACCACCTGGCCGCGGATGTCCACCTTCGTCTTGCCATCGGGTGCGGGGCCGACTTCATCAATGGCCTTGCGCACCGCTTTGATGGCGCTGCCGAAGTCGATGTCATGAAGGTTCGCGGTGATGCTGGCGATGCGCACCATGTTGTAGCGCTCGTAGGTGCCCACGGCCGTGCCGGGCTCGAGCTTGGCGATGGTGCGCAGCAGCACAGTTCCTCCGTTGGCAGATTTCACCGGCGTGTTGCCGAGGTCTTCCAGCGTCTGCGTGCGCTCCTCGGGAATTTGCACCTGCACGTTGAAGCTGATGCCCGTTCCCGGATCGGCCCAGAACACCGGCTGCGTGAAGCGGCTAGAAGTCGTGGCGGCCACGAGGCTGCGCGTCACGTCCTCCACATTCACGCCGAGCAATCCGGCGCGTTCGCGGTCAATCTGCACGTTCACCGTCGGCGCGTCGAGCGTTTGCGCGATCTGCGCGTCGCGCAGGAAGGGCAGTTCTTTCAGCTTCGCCAGCAGCTTCTCCGCGTGCTCCTTGCTCGCAGGCAGGCTGGGGCCGCTCACGGCGATCTCGATGGGTGTGGATGTGCCAAAGCTCATCACGCGGCTGACGATGTCCTGCGGCTCAAAGGACACCCGCACCTCGGGCAGCTCCCGTTTCATGATGCCGCGCAGTTTTTCCTGCAACTCCGGCACCTCCACGCTGCCATCTTTCTTGAGCTGCACCGCCAGCCAGCCCTCCTCCGGGCCGCCGTTCCAGAGATGCACGAGGTTCACCGGGAAGCTGGAGTTGTGGACGCCCACCATGCCGATGCTGAACTCCACCGGTGCCTCGTCACCGATGATCTTGAGGATTTTCTGCGCGATGCCCTCGGTGATGCCCACCTGCGTGCCGCTGGGCGCGCGGAAACGGATGGCGAACTGCCCGCTGTCCGACTGCGGAAAAATCTCCGAGCCGAGGAAGGGGCCAAAGGTCACGATGATCAAGACCGCGCCGCCGAGATAAGCCGGGACCAGCAGCCAGCGCAGCGTCACCGCCGCCTTCACAACACCTTGATAAGCCCGCGCCAGCAATCCCAGCCTCTCTTCCTCATGCTTCGTGTTCTTGGGCAGGAACCACACCGAAAGCACTGGCACCAGCGTGCTGGAAAGGATGAACGAAGCGAACATCGCAAAGCCCACCGCCAACGCGAGCGGCACGAAGAGCGCCTGTGCCGCGCCAACCATGAAGAAGGCCGGAATGAACACGGCGAGGATGCAAAGCATCGCCAGCAGGCGCGGCAGGGTCGTCTCCAGCGTGCCGTCGAGAGCGGCGCGGGCCAGCGTTTTTCCGCGTGCAAGATGCGTGTGGATGTTTTCCACCGTCACGGTGGCCTCATCCACCAGGATGCCCACCGCAAGCGCCAGGCCGCCCAGCGTCATGAGGTGGATGTTCTGCCCGCTGATCCACAGGCCGAAGGCAGCGGCCATGAGCGAGAGCGGGATGTTAATCACCACGATGAAGGCGGTGCGCAGATCGCGCAGGAAAACGAGCACCATCAAGCCGGTGAGCACCGCGCCCAGCGCGCCTTCTTTCACCAGGTCACGGATGCTCTGGTTCACCACCGGCGTCTGGTCGAACTCAAAGCTCACCTTGATGCCGTCAGGCAGCAGCTTTTGGAATTCGGGAATGCTTTCACGCACCTTCTTCACCACCTCCAAGGTCGAGGCCTCCGCGCGCTTCGTCACCGGCAGATAGACGGTGCGCTTGCCGTTCGCCAGCGCGTAGGAAGTCGTCACATCGGCGGAGTCGGCCACCGTGGCGACATCGCGGATGAAGACCGCGCCTTTGTCCGTGTGACGCAGCGGCACCGCCTCCAGATCCTTCACATTCGACACGATCGCGTTCGTCGGCACGATGGGATACTTGCCGTCGAGGTTCATGTTCCCGGACGGGCTGATCGGATTCCCCTTCGCAATGGCCTGCACGATGTCATCCGGCGACAAGCCATACGCCTTCATGCGATCCGGGTTCACATTCACCACGATGCCGCGCGAGCTGCCGCCGAAGGGCGGCGGCGCGGACACGCCCGGCAGTGTGGCAAAGGCGGGGCGCACTTTGTTCAGCGCCTGGTCCTGCATCTGATTGAGCGTGATGTTCGGATCGTCCGTGGAGAACACCAGATGCCCCACCGCCACGCTGCCCGCGTCAAAGCGCATGATGAAGGGCGCCACCGTGCCCGGCGGCATGAAGGCGCGGCTGCGGTTCACCTGCGCCACCGTCTCCGACATCGCCTGGCTCATGTCCGTGCCGGGATGGAACTGCAGCTTCATGATCGAGGCGCCCTGGATGGACTTGCTCTCCACGTGCTCGATGTTCGCGATGTAGAGGAAGTGATACTCGTAGCGGTAGGTCAGGTAGCCCTCCATCTGCAGCGGGTCCATGCCACCATACGGCTGCGCCACATAGATCGTCGGGATGCCCAGCGGCGGAAAAATGTCGCGCGTCATGCGCTGCAGCCCCAGCCAGGCTCCCAGCGCCACGGCCACGACGGCGACGATGATGGTCCAGGGATAGCGGAGGGCAAAGCGTGCGAGATTCATTCGGGAGAGTGACGAAAGCGGGACGGGAGGCGCCGTTTTATCGGGGAGCGATTACGGGCCGCGTAAAACGCTTGGATTCAAGCTTCTTTCCATCAAATGCGCAAAAAATCTGGCGGCGGCAACGAGGGTTCACAAAACGCCGGTGATCATCCCGAAAGCCACCAGGATGAGCAGCGTGCCGACAATAACCTGGAGCGAGCGGATGGTGAGCTTTTTCAGCAGCCGGGCGGCGAGGAACGAACCGGCGAACGCGGCCAGACAGGCCACCACCACGAGCGTCAGGTCCACCGGCGGACCTGACTTGAAAAACGCGACGCCATAGACCGGCATCCGCGCCAGATCGACGATCACCGCCAGCACCACGCCGGTGGCGATGAACTGCTCCTTGGAGAGGCCCGTTTTGAGCAGGAACATGCTGCGAAACGCGCCCTGATTGCCCGACAAACCGCCGAAAAAGCCGGAGACGCATCCACCGACCGGCAGCAGCCGCGCATCGAAGCGCCAGGCCGCCATCGCGGGAGAAAGCTCCATCGCCACAAAGCCCAGGATCAGCAGTCCGACGGTCAGTTTCACCGGCATCACGGCCAGCGTGTGTCCCATGAGCGAATACTCCGCCAGCGGCGGCAGATGCGCCAGCCAGCCCAGCGTCAGCGCGCCCGCAAATGCCGCGAGGACGGCCGGAATGCCAAAGCGCAGCACCACGCCGCGATCCGCCCGCCAGCCCACGAGGGCGAGCTTGAAGAGGTTGTTCGCCAGATGCACCACCGCCGTCACGGACACGGCGATCTCCACGGGAAAGAACAACGTCACCACCGGCATCAGCAGCGTGCCCAGCCCGAATCCCGACAGCAGCGTCAATCCGGCCGCGACGAAGCCACAAAGGGCGATCACGAGGGTTTCCATGCGGTTGCATTACGTCAGTCGTAATAAGAGTCAAATGACATTGCTCCTGCACTTCATCATGCGATTCCGCGTCAGGAAGCCTGCCTGCAAATGGGTTCGTTTGACAAAAATTCATGATTGCCCTCACCCCCGGCCTGAGACAGCGACAGACAAGGGCGCGGGTATCAGTTCCCCCCGGCGCATGCGCTGGATGCGTTCGAGCTGGTCCATGGCCCGGTACATCTGGCGCTCCAGCTTGATCTCATAGCGGAGGATTTTGTCAAGGGTGTCAGCCGCCGGCAGCACGGTGGCAGCTTTGAGGGCTTCACCCGCCGTCCACCAACACCCCGCCCCTTATGTTCGACCCCGACTATCCCCCCGCCAGCGCCGAGATCGAGTCCGCGCCGCTGCGCGCAGTTCAACGCGCTTTTTGACCTGATCCAGGAGCGCGCGCACGGCATCCCCGGCGTGAACACGCTGGAGCTGACGCCGGACGCGGAGTACTCCCAGGCGCAACAGCAGGAGGTGGTGGCGACGCTCAACGCGCTGATCACGGCGCTGAAGGGGAGCTGATGAACGGCCTCACCAGCCGCCGCCGAGGGCGCGGAGCATCTGCACGGCGGCCAGGAGGCGCTGGCCGTCGAGTTGCGCGAGAGTGAGGCGGGCGGTGAGCACGACGCGCTCGGCGTCCACGACCTCGAAGTAGTTCGAGAGGCCGCGATCGTACCGCAGGCGGGAGAGTTTGGCGGTTTCCTGCGCGGCGGCGACGGCGGCAGCGACGGCGGCGCGCTGGCGGCCGAGGGTGCGGACGTCGAGCATGGAGTCCTCCACCTCGCGCAGAGCGGTGAGGATCGTCTGCTTGTAGGCGGCCAGGGATTCATGGTAGCGGGCCTCGGCTCCACGCAGTCCGCCGAAAAGCCTGCCGCCCTGGAAGACAGGAAGGGTGATCTGCGGCCCAATGCTGGCGGTTTTGGCCCGGCCCTGGATGAAGCCCTCGGAACCGACACTCTCCAGACCGCCGGTGCCGACAAGGCGGAAGGCGGGAAAAAACTCGGCTTTGGCTGCGCCGATGGAGGCGTTGGCGGCGCGCAGGTTCTGCTCTGCGGCGCGAATGTCCGGGCGACGCTGCATGACGGTGCTGGGCAGGCCGGAGGGCACGCGCGGAGGGGAAGGCAGGCGGGTGCTGCCGGGGAGGGTGAAGCCGGCGGGCGGCTCGCCGCATAGGACGGCGAGGGCGTGCTCAATGGAGCCGCGCTGGCGCTCGATGGCGACGGCGTCGGCGCGGGTCAGCTCCAGCTCGGTGCGGGCGCGGGCGACATCCATTTCATTGGCCAGTCCGCCTTGGAAGCGGGACTGCTGCAGGTCCAGCGCCTCCTGCCTCAGGGAGACGGTCTCATTCAAGATCTTCCGCTGGGCGTCGAGGGAGGCGGCGAGGAAGTAATGCCGCGCCACCTCGGCGGCGGTGATGAGGCGCTGGGCGTCCACCAGGTCAACCTGGGCCTGCTCGCGGGCGCGAGCGCCTTCGACGCCGCGGCGGACGCGCCCCCAGAGATCGAGCTCGTAGTTGAGGTCAAGAAAGAGGCGGTAGCGGTCGCGCTCCAAGGGCGGGAGGCCGGCGCCGGCGGGGAGGTTTGCGCCGACGCTGCTGGCGGAGAGATGCTCGTAGGTGGTGGTGTTGAGCAGGCCGAGCTGGGGATGCCAGGCGGATTTTTCGATCTGGGAAAGGGCGCGGGCGGACTGCACGCGGGCGAGCGCGGCGGCGAGATCCTGGTTGCCGTGGAGGGCGCGCTCGACGTGGCGGTTGAGTGCGGGATCACGAAAGAGGGTCCACCAGGCGCCGGGGGGGTGCTCCTGGGGCGCGTCTGCGGCGCCCTGCTTCCAGCGGCCTGGCCACTTCCACTCCGGCAGGGCGAAGTCGGGGCCGGCTGTGCAGGAGCTGAGCGTGGTGATGGCAATGACGGCTGCGCAAGACGCGCGAGACACAGAAAAGGGCATGATGAAAAACACGGCGCCGCCCCGTCAATTCTCCGTGAATTTTCCCAGAGCGCGAAACTTTTGATACCTGGCCTCGAGCAAGTCGGTGACGGGTGTTTTCCCGATGCCGGCGATGGCGGCAGAGACAGCTTCTTTGAGCGCGGCGGCGGCCTCCTCGTGGTTGTTGTGCGCGCCGCCGGGGGGCTCGGGCACAATGCCGTCTATGATGCCGAGCTTGGAGAGATCCTGGGCGCTGAGCTTGAGGGCGGAGGCGGCCTCGGGAGCATGCTCGCGGTGCTTCCAAAGAATGGCGGCGCAGCCTTCGGGGCTGATGACGGAGTAGTAGGCGTTTTCCATCATGAGCACCTTGTCGGCGATGCCGATGCCGAGGGCGCCGCCACTGCCGCCCTCGCCGATGACGACGGCGATGACGGGGGTGCGCAGGGTCATCATTTCCTTGAGGTTGAAGGCGATGGCCTCGGCGATGTTGCGCTCCTCGGCGCCGACGCCGGGGAAGGCGCCGGGGGTGTCAATGAGGCTGACGACGGGCAGGCCGAACTTCTCCGCCAGGCGCATGGCGCGCAGGGCCTTGCGGTAGCCCTCGGGATGCGCGCTGCCGAAGTTGCGCAGCAGGTTTTCCTTGGTGTCGCGGCCTTTCTGGTGGCCGATGAGAACGATCTTGCGCCCGTCCCAGGTTGCAAAGCCGGCGGGCATGGCGGCGTCGTCGCCGATGTGGCGGTCGCCATGGATTTCGACGAAGTCGGAGCAGCAGTGCCGCACATAGTCGAGCATGAAGGGCCGGTTGATGTGGCGGGAGATTTGCACGCGCTGCCAGGGGTTGAGGTTGTTGTGGATGTCCCGGAGCAGGGCGTCGGCTTTTTTTTCCATTTCGGCGATCTGGGCGGCGAGCTTGTCGCTGGGTTTGGACTCCAGCTTTTTGCGCGCGTCCTCAATATCCTGGCGGAGTTTGGCGACGGGTTTTTCAAAGTCGAGGATTGGCTTCATGGGAAAGTGTGGCGGATCAGCGGATGATGTAGAGCTTGGAGCCGTTGCGCACCAGGATGAATATTTCCTCCAGGTCCTCGCGGGCGAGGAAGACCCCCGTCTCCGCCGGGAGATCGGAAGAGCGTCGTGTAGGGAAAGAGTGTAGATCTCGGTGG
>ERZ761609.2632-NODE-2632-length-12997-cov-6.527276_pt1 | contig 12997 bp, 11 predicted proteins | sample MGYA00511163_ERZ761609 | MGnify/ENA primary metagenome ERZ761609 (study PRJEB28899, sample SAMN02445070) | bioreactor sludge metagenome | biome: EBPR sludge | place: Australia: Brisbane, Thorneside Wastewater Treatment Plant | collected 2011-12-16 ... | reverse complement strand
GGTTGGGTTTCACGTCGCTGGCCGGGCGACACGCGGAGAATGAAATAAACTTAAAGTAGAGTCAATGTCTCTTTCTACTTAAAATTATCGTAACCTGAACTGCCGTGCGGTCGGATTGGAAGCGGGGACTGGTCCATGAGGGCGCGGGCCTTTGCCACGTCACCGCCGAGGAGTGCGGCGCGGGCGCGCGATGCGGCATAGAAAGCCCGTACACGGACATCCACGCCGTTGAGCGCCGGTGAACTGATTGCCGAGGCGAACCCCCGGTTCGGCGTAGTCCAGTCCGCGCCATAGCTTTCTGCAAGATAGCGTTCGGCAGGGTAAGGAAGGTTCCAGGTCCGCCCACCAATGACATGAGGCTGAAGGCTGAACCCGGAGAAACGCCATTCGATGTCGCCGGGCCGGTTGCTGACGCCGCAGGTGACGCTGCCGGCGCTCGTATCATGGATGAAGATGTCGACCGCTATGCCGCGGTGCATCACAGCAAAATACCTGTCTGCAGGCCGCGCGCTTCGCGCCAGCATCAGGCGCGGATGCCGGCGCAGTAGTCCTGCAATGTCCGGTCCGCCATTGATGTCCCGGAAGATGCCGATATCGATATCTCTGTCATGGCTGAGAGGGCCGCCGCTGCGGAGGAAGCCAAGCGCCGTGCCGGCGGCCAGGAAGAATGTCACGCCGAGGCCGTTTAGCTCCGCGGCGAAATTCGTCAGGGCTTCGAGGGCTGCGCCGGGATCAAACTGGTTCACCGGCCGGGCCTCTGCAGAAGGCAGCGGCGTAAGGCGAAGGGCAGCCCGCTTCCAGGACAGGGCTTCGCCGAACTCTCCAAGTTCGTAGCTCGCCTTCGCGCGCCAGTCATATGCCCGCGCAACATTGATGAACCGCGATCTGTAGCGCCGCGCAAAATCGGCAAGTTCACTGAACCGGTGCGCATCAGACAGCGCGTTAGCGGCTCTCTCAAAGAGCTGCCCTCCCGTACCAGAACGAGCACAAAGCCCGATGAGAATATCCGCGCACTGACTGACAGCACCTATCCGTTGGCTTTCATCAGGAGCCGTGTCCGCGATCGACGCGACCGGCGCCCAGGCAGTGGGATCAGCGGCGCTTGCCGCGCGAAATGCGCCGAGCGCTTCGTCTTTGCGCCCGAGCGCAGCAAGCGCCAGTCCGCGGCCGTTGAGCGCCTTTGCATCATTCGGTGCGCGCTTCAGGATCTCATTGAAGCCGCAGAGCGCAAGGGCCGGAGATCCGGACCTCAGCAGCTGTGCTGCGCCGTGGAACTCTGAACGGTCTTGCACATTCGAGTGACAGGAGACCTCATCAGAGGCGGGGGCGGCGTTGGTTGGTATGTCCTTGGCCGCCATTCCAGCTGCTCCATTTCCCGGTCCTACTTCAATTGCCCACGTCAAATACCTTAAGGATGATGAAAAAGCAATTAAAGATAGCACGCCGAGGCGCTGGAGAAAGGCCTGGAATCGCCGCGGAAAGGGGCCGCGACAATTCTCATTCTAACGAGGCTCATCATCCTAGACGGGTGACAATATGCGCCTTACGATTGTTGATGTCGGTGCGGGGGAGCGCTGCGCAGCAGGAGAATGTCAGATGAGCAGGTCCGGGAAAGGGGAGGGGAGCTCGCGCTCGCCCACCGATGTCGACAGGCTGGTCGGTGCAAACGTAAGGCGGCTAAGGGCGGAGCGCAGTCAAACGCTGGCGGACCTCGCCGCAGAGCTGGGGATCAGCCACCAGCAATTGCAGAAATACGAGACCGGCGCCAACCGCCTCAGCGCCGGTATGCTTTGCAGCGTCGCCGATGCCCTCGGTGTTTCGATCGAGTACCTGTTCCGGACTGAGGCAGGTGCGGGGAGCAAACCTAACGTGAGGCGGCATGACCCGCTGGACGAGTTGCGCTCCGAGGGAACGTACTGGCTGGGCCGCGCCCAATCAGAGCAGACCCTCCGGCAGATGGTCCGTGTACTGAAAGCCCTGTCTGCCAACTCCTGAGCTGGAGCCTGAGGCTCTTGACGGAAGCTGTTCGTAACTTAGGGCAGTATAAAAATCTTGTCAAGATTGAAATTCTGCACTAGTGTTGGCCCGAGAGCAGGAGCGGCACATGCAGGATTATGATGGCTCGTCCGTCCTGGCGGCGATCAGGGCAATAAACGCGACCCTCGTTCCTGAAGCAGCGCTGGCCGAGCTGTCCGCCTTTGTCGAGAAGTACGGGTTCGAGTACATTTTTCTCGGTCAGCTGGTGAACCCGGCGAATGTTCCGCTCAAGGACATTCTCTACATGTCGGACTGGCCTGACGAACTCAAGGCTCAGCGCAGGAGCCAGCTGGCGATCTTGCATGATCCGATTGCGATCTGCGCCCTCAGGTCAAAGCGTCCATTCACCTGGGCCGAAGCACGCGTTCACGCCTCGCGCCTGGGCCGGATGGTCGTCGACAGGGTGCATGATTTCGGGATTACCGATGGCATGATGTTCCCGATGCATGCCCTGCAGAGCATTTCCGGCGGCGTATCGCTCGGGAGCGGCCGCAAAGCAGCGCTCTCGCCGACGCAGGTGCTGGAACTCGAGATTGTCTGCCAGACGGCCTACTTCCATCTCGAAACAATGCTCGGCCCATTTCCCTATCAGAAGATCGCCGAATTGACGCGCCGCGAAACCGAGTGCGTCCAGTTTGCGGCTGCGGGAAAATCCAATTGGGAGATCGCTGCTATCCTTGGCATCGAGGAAGACACGGTCAAGAAGACACTTCGCAAGGCAGGCGATCGGCTCGGTGCCGGCAACCGGGCCCACATCGTTGCGACCGCCATCGCAAGACACAAGATTTTTCCCTGACAAGTCCCCGAAAGGGGAAGTTACGCAGCGCGCCGTTTCCTTCAGCTTCGACCCAGGGAATGGAGGCTGAAGATGTTCAGGATCATTACACCGGAAACAAGGCGAGCGAACCAGGGCCTGGTCGATGCCATGCACGAAATGCGCTACCGCGTCGTCGTAGAAGAGTGGGGCTGGGACATACCCGGTGTTGCCGTCGGCTATGAGGCCGACCAGTTCGACACCGATGAGACTGTCTATGTCATCGTCCAGAATTGTTCAGGTGATGTCATCGCCTCCTCGCGCATGAACCCGACGATGCGGCCGCACATGATGAGCGATCTCTTCGCCGACTATTGCAATCTCCAGCCTTGGCCTGTCGGGCCAGATGTTTGGGAATGTTCGCGGTTCGTGACGGAGCGCTCCCGGCTGTCTGATCCGGTTGAGGATTTCAAAGCGCGCTGCAGGCTTGGTATCGGCCTGACCGTTCACTGCCTCGACCGAAATATAACGCGCCTCAGCTGGCTCACTCACCAGAAATTCTACAACCTCGTCCAGAAGGTCTGGAAGACCGAACCGCTTGGTCTGCCGCGAAGTGATGGCGGGGATTGGGCCTGGATCCCCGCGGTATCACGCATCGACAAGGAAACGCTCGACCTGCAGCTCGACCGTTTCCGCGACGCCGAGGCTATTGTTGAAAGTTATATGGCGCCCAAGAGGGCTGCCTTGGCCGGGAGGGCAGTTTGATGCAGCGCCCTTCAGGAATAGTTTCGCCGGCCGATGTCGAAACCTTCTGGCGCGACGGCGTCGTCTGCCTGCGCGGTGTACTTGCCCCTGCAGAGGTTGAGCACCTGCGCGGTGCCGTCACGCGGCAGATGTCAGGGCTGCATGCGTCGCGGACGGGATATGACTTCGAAGCGCTTGCCCGGCAGGTCTGGAACCAAGGCGCTGTCATGGATACCGGCCAGGCCGACCGGTTCGACATGCAGCGCATGAAGGAAATGGTCCGCGCGGACGAGGCTGCTCGCCCCTTGCTGGAAGAGGGCGAGGAAACCGGCGAGGGTCTTTTCTTCTATGATGTAGCCGCCTGGAAGCATGACGTCGGTATGCGAAGTGTTGCCTTCGATTCTGCGCTACCCCGGATAGCCTGCGATCTTCTGGACGCCGCCTATGTACATTTCTGGGAAGACACGACGTTCGTAAAGGCGCCGCGTACGCGCCAGAAGACCGCATTTCATCAGGACCTCGCATACTTCCAGATCGAGGGCGATCAGTGTGTAATTGTCTGGATGCCGCTCGATCCGGCGGGGCTTGAGAACGGGGTAACGCAATATGTTCGCGGATCGCATCTCTGGGGCGAGACCTATGCTCCGAACGTGTTCATTTCGCAGACACCGATCGCGTCGTCGCCAGAAAAGCGCTGCCCGGATATAGAAGGTACTCCGGATAAGTATGATATCGTCTCGTTCGACGTGGAACCCGGCGACGTGATCATCCATCATGTAAAGACCGTGCACGGAGCAGGTGGAAATCTGTCGCACAGTTGGCGCCGAGCCGTATCGTTCCGGTATTGCGGAGATACGGTGCGCTATTTCAACCGCGCAGGTGCGATCCCTCAGTTTGGCGTCTCGCACACTTTGAGGGACGGTGACCGGCTGTTTGCGGTCGATTACCCTATTGTTTGGCCGAGGCCCTGGCCGGAGCTGAACCTTGCCCCGCTTTATGAAAGCACCAGGATCGACGGGACGGGTTGAGCGAGCCTTGCAAGCTGCCGGAAGCGTGCCAAGCGAGACGCAGCAGCCCCGAGACAGGATTGAAGCTGGATGTGTTGGGAGACCCAAATCGCCGACCTGCAGAAAAGAAGCCCTGATCAGATCACGAAGGTCTAGACTCTTCGCGCCGCTCCAGCGACCTGTAGGGTTTCGTCTTTGCCTTTGGGCCTGCGGTGCGTCCGCAGGCGAGGGTTCTGCGCCACAACTGGCGCATTTAAGTGTCGATTTGCATTTTTTGCTTCACAGTTGCAGCGTTGATCCATTGTGATGCGTTTGAGATTTTTGACCCAGTCAGGGTGCTAAAATGCAGCGGCAAGTTGGGCTTGGACGGGAGGCATGCAACTGGCATGGCGCGGCCGATGACAGGCGAGTCTGTGGACTTGAACTTGGTGCTACGCAGTACTTTACGGCAACAAGGAGAGAGTTCATGACTGTCAAATCTTCGATCTCGCTCACCGACGAACAGGATGCCTTCGCACGTCAACTCGTCGAGATGGGGCGATTTCCATCTGTTAGCGCAGCATTGCAGCAAGGACTGGAACTGTTGCGCGTTCGTTTCGAAAATGACGAGTTGGAGCTTCAGGCGTTGCGAACTCTTCTGCTCGAACGGCAAAGCGGAAAGATCGTATCCAATGACGAAATGATCGACGCCATTTCTGGCGCAGCGACCCACAAGCGCGCCAAACATGGCATATGAGGTAGTCTTCGCGGCTGATGCCCGACGCGACTTCACACTGATTTTCGAGTTTCTGGTCGACAGCTATGTTGGCTGTGGCGATGATACCGAGACCGCTATCATGCGCGCAGAAACTCGCGTGCAGTCGATCCGCGCAGACATCACTCAATTAGGACAATTACCCTATCGCGGAACGCTACATGACGAAATGCTGCCTGGACTGCGCCATTTGACTATTGGGCAGGCCATTGTGTGGTTCGACATAGATGAAGATGTGAAACTTGTTCGTGTGCTCGCCGACTTTTTTGGCGGCCAGGATCATATCCGCAGAATGCTAACCCGATTGCTCGGTGAGTAGCTCAATGGCGCAAACGGATCGTTCCTGCCCGTCGCCCGCTATGGCAATCGGTGCCAACTTGGCCCATTGCTGCCGCAGGAGTGCCGCGCCTCCAGTTGTTCTCAGCGAGGTTCGAGAGGCTTTTGCTGTCCGTCCAGTACGATACCCCAGATGCCGATTTCCGCCCAATCGTTTCCGGGCACGCGGAGCGGGTTCGTATCAAGGATCGTGAAGTCGGCTCGCTTGCCGGGTTCGATTGAGCCAACTTCGTCCTCAAGGCCAAGCACACGCGCAGCGTCGAGTGTAATCGACTCCAGTGCATCATAGGGCGTCAGGGCGTTGGCGATTTCATATGTCCCGCCTTCCAGGGTAGCCCGCGTGATATGGGCGCCTGCTGCCCTTAGCGGCTGGGGCGGCGCGAGCGGCGCATCCGAGTGCAGCGCAACCACGACCCCCTCAGCAGATAAGCTGCCCAGCGGCGTAATCCATTGCGCGCGCGCCGGTCCCAGCGGGTCAGCATATCGCTCTGACATGTAATAGACGTAGTGACTGGCCGCTGATAGCAATATGCCATTCTCGCCGGCGCGTTTGACCTGTTCAGGCGCGAACAATCCGCCGTGCTCGACAACGAAGTCGCCTGAAAAGCTGCTGGCTCGCAAACTGGAGATCGCATCGAGCGTAGAGTTTTGAGCCTCGTCGCCATTCGAATGGATGTGTACGGAGAGCCCGGCGTCAGTAAACGGGCGCATTGTTTCGGCGATCTTGCCCTCCGGTATCGCCCAAAGCCCTTGGGTTCCGAATGACTGGCCCGACAGGTATCCGGGCGGAGACAGACGCATCGTCTGTGAATAATACGCGCCGTCGGCAAAGAACTTTACACGAGGCAAAACTGGCGCGGCGGCAGCGCGCACACCGCTAGCCATATCGAGAACTGCCTGCGGCGCGCCTTCACCAAACTCGCGCTGAAATGACCGGTACTCCGGTATGAGGTAGAGTTTGAATCCATCCTCTTCTTTCGACCAGCTGGAAGCGATCGACTGGTCCTCCAGCGCGAGGCCGAAAACGCCATATCCGAGGTCTGCGGTCGTCGTAACGCCAGCGTACCGAACGATTTCAAAGTACTTGTTGATCCCTGTGCTGAACTTGTCGGGATCGAAAAGCACTGCTCTTGCCTTGGCGAAGACAAACATCGCGGCATCTTCGTAGAGACGGCCGGTCAGATGACCGTGCGCATCAAGATCCACACCGTGGAATGTTGCTGCAAGTTCAGGTGTCGCGCCGATCATTTCTAGCGCTGCGGTGTTCAGATAGAAATCATGTCCGGAATAATGCCACACAATCATCGGCCTGTCCGGCGCCACCTCGTCCAGCATCTGCCTGTCGAGTGATCCCTGAACCAGATTATGAAAGCCATAAACGACAATCGGGCTATCATCCTGGGGAGCCGCAGCCATCGCTTCTTCAAGGCGCGCTCGGAAGGCTTCCGGCGATCCATACCCCTTCGTCATTCCTTCCGGCGTCGCCATAGGCCAGGGCGGCGCGAAGGGGTGGGCGTACAGCATTCCACCAAGCAGGACATGCATGTGCGGATCGATCAGGCCGGGTACGATCGTCTTTCCAAGGAAGGTTTCGTCTATGCGAGCACTTGGAAACTTGTTCTGTAACTCACCGAGTTCGCCAACGTCCCGGATCAGGCCATCTTCAACGGCCACTGCTGAAGCTGTTTCACCTTCACCCGTCATCAGGATTATGTCATCAGCGACATAGATGGTGACGTTCGACGCGGGCATAGTTGACGAGGCGCAGGCCGACGCGACGGCAAGTAAAATTGCACAGCAGATTTTACGCTTGAGCATGGCATTCTCCGCAATGCAGACTTCCGCAGTTTGAGAGGGCAGCGTTACTCCAGTTTCGCGCTGTCGCAATGGGGTGAGCGTCATGTCATTCTGAAGTCGAGCCACTACCCAGACCAGAATGCCTGCTCATCGCTCCGAAGCAGCCGATAGTGTTGAATCCGTAGATGACTGCTTCCGGCGAACTCCAGCCTGGCGGCGGTGGAGCAACCGACTGACTGGGCTGAGGTGACCCTGCCGAACGCTGAAATCGATCATCGGAGCTGACCTGGCCCTAAGCAGTCCATGACCCGAGCCTTCGGGGTCCGTGAAAACTGGCTGACTAGCGAACGCTCTTGAGCATTCGATGACCGCGTCAGGGAAGGGCTTTATCGCTGCACGCCAGCGGCTCCCGAATGATCAGGTCGGGCGGCGATACGCCGGTTTCTGCGTTCACAACAGTAAAGGTGCAGCCGTCAGTAGGCGACGCTGTCTGAACGACAGTGTAGGCGCTTCCCAACTCGGGTGTGAACTGGGCAAGCGAACGGCACTCCGCTATGTTCACTCTCGCTCCCGGTTGACCAGAGCTTGTCCCGCCAGCGCCCTCGTAGAATCTTGTCCGTGCGGCGATGCTCACCCGCCGGTCTGGAGGCACCCGTCGTAACTCCATCGGATCATTCGCAAAGGTGAACCAGGCTGCGCGCTGCGGATTCGTGCACGTTTGATCTTCCACGATCCAGTATTCCTGCAGGGAGCTGCGCGCCAGTCCTGTCCCGACCGTGTATCCCTTCAGGAATGCCAGCGTCGAACTTGGAGCTGTCTCTGCCACCTCGCTGTATGCTGAGATGCAGCCGGTCAACGTCAGGCTTGCGACCGCCGCAAGAATAAAGCTCTGCAATCTCGCCCCCTCGGTCAGGCGCTCTTTTGGGCCGTTCTAAACACCATATGCTTTTGTAAGCGCCCGCTCTGGGAATTTCCACCCTCTAGATCAACCGATCATGCGCACTCGACGCCTGAGCAAATGACGCTTTTCGGCGAAGTCCGGCCTGGTTCCGGTGAGGCGGCCGAATGACAAGACTGAGGCAACACTGCCAGACGCCGAAGCGATTAGAGGAATTGGCTTGGCCCATATGCGACATTGCTACCGTGGCTTCTCCGGCCATACACTAAAAACAATATGTGGCCGTCGAACGGGGGACGAACATTGGCAGATGCGGACGGGTCCGATGAAAAGCGGGGTTCAGTATCCGATCGCGTGGCGGTGAGCGACGGCTACGTCGCGTTCATCAGTTATTCTCATGCTGATCAATCAATCGCTCGGCGTCTTCAGGCGTTCATCGAGCGTTTCCGCCACGTGGCAGTCGAGGGCCAAAAGCCGCGCGGCCTTGGCAGGTGTTTCAGGGATGAGGACGAACTCGCAGGCGGAGGATTGACGCCGCAGATCGAACAGGAACTTGCCAATAGCCGTGCGCTCATCGTGATCTGCACGCCAACCGCTTCTAAATCGAAATGGGTGACACTTGAGATCGAGACCTATCGGCGCCTTCACCCTGAAGGAAAGATTGTCGCGCTTTGGTTCGACAAGGCCGAACGCGGCGGACAAGCGCTTCCGGGTTCGCTTGAAGAACTCGATCTGTTCGTTCCAGAGTTTGCGAACTTCGGCGAAGCGGGGCTTTTCAATCGTGCCATTGCAGCTCTCCTGAATGAGCCGGTCGACAAGTTGGTGCGGCGCCAAGAAGTCTTGTTGCGCGCTGAGCAGCGCCGCGCGCGACGCACGCTTCTTGCGGGCATCATGCTCAGCATCGCCGCGATTGGGGGGCTCGGCGCGTCGTTTTGGCTTGGATGGCGCAACACAATGGCGCGTTCGGAGCTGATCGCGTCGAGTGCGGCGCTCAGTTGGGACGGGCACAACGCGCGGTTGGCTGGCTTACTGACGATTGCTGCGAGCAATGGCGAGCGAGGGTTCATGCCAGAGGCTCCCTCGATCCATCCATTGTTGGCGGATGTGCTTGCCTCTCCCACGCTGCCTCTTGGCGTCTATCCGCTCGAGGAGGCCGCGAGTGGCGCAATCTTGAGATACGAACCCGACGGACGCCTCATGCTGGCGCGTGACGGCGGGTCCACGCAGCTTGGGCGCGACATTCACTTCGACACGCTTACGCCGGCCGACCGCTATGTGCCCCTGCCGCGCGATTATCCATGTGTTCTGCCAGCGCCCGAACAATCCCCTGTCTCAAGCGATCAAATGGAATGGGCGGCGACACCGGGCTGTCGCTTTGCATTCGCTATTGATGGCTTGGGCGCTGATTTTATTCAGATCGGTGCGGCCTACAATCGCGCGTCAGCGGGAGGAGGTTTCCGCGGCGAGGTGTCTTATGTCGAGGTGTCTCCGGCCGGCGGGTTGGCCACAACGCATGGCGAGGCCGGCATTACGTATGTTGTGTCGCTCAATCCCTCGGAAATCCAGGTGAGCCGCGCCAGAACAGGGATCAGTGCTGTTGGGTTCTCAGCCGATGATCAGTTTCTCGCGCTCGGACAAGACGACGGTGCGGTCAAACTGTGGATCCAGGAGGATCTGTTTTCTCCTCGCGAATCCGATCTCGTTTATGGCGCACCGATTGCAGCGGGATCGGTACAGGCTATTGTGTTTGCACCGGGCAATGGCGAGTTCGCGGTACTATACGCCGAGGGAGTTGTGGCGCGTTTTCGCAACGAAGTGGTCAGCGCCAACGCACGGCGGATCAATAGCGGCCGCATTCGGGATTTTCCGTACATGCACACGCCTGTGCTGTTCTCCTCCGACAGCCGCGCGGCCTGGATTGCTGAGGGCAATACCGGAATTGTCTTGCGCGCGGGTGTGGTCCAGAACGGAGTCGATGACCCAAATTTTGTGCGCGACGCCGAGGGTGCTAGCGTCGGGCGTATAGCTGTCTACGAGCAAACTCCAGAATACGTCGCGTTCGTCGGCAATGAACTTGCTGCGGTTCGGAATGGAGAGATTTACTTGGTAGACCGCGGCGATGGCGCGACGCTCCCCGCGCATCTTCGGGACGCTTGGCTGGCCGGTGCGTGCACGGAAGATTCGGCTCTGCTCTCTGACGCGCGCGGTGTGCATGAGGTTGGTCTATCGGATGGAACCCTACGACGGTCATGGCCGTATCAAGCGGGGGAGGTTCGCGCCGCCGCGTGCGTTCGGGACGGACGTGTCTTTGTCAGAACGTCGGACGCACTGATCTCGATAGACCACAATGGTCGAGAAACTACCTTGCGAAGGATCGCCGACAACGATGACGCATCAGCATTCGCGATCGCTACCTTTAATCACGGCGAGAACTTCGTGGTGCGTGGTGAGCCCAATGTGTTGCTGGTTGGAGATGCGCGTGGCGCGCATATTGAGCGGATCGTGGTGGCGCCCGACGCAAGCATTGTTGGATACGGTGTCACGCCCGATGGGCAATTTGCCATAGTCGGCGCCCAATATGGACTGGAGAGCGCGCCGTGCGTGGAATGGCGTGTGTTGCATCTGGCGAGCAAACGCTGGCTGCGGAGCGCCGTGCAGGGCCGGCCGGGGGATGTCTATTGTCCGCGCATGGCTTTTGTCGGTGCTGGAGGCGACATCGTTCACTGGTTAGAGGATTCGGGCCGAGGGTATTCGACGCCTTTGCCATCGCGCGCTGAGGCTTGGCGGACTTTTTGTACCCTAGCGCGGGATTGGTCATTCGCCGCAGCTGAACAAGCCGCATACGCGTCGTTGGTGTCACCTCGTCAGGCGGCGCCTTGCGCGTCTTTGCGCACTCGGGTCGCTGCGCGGCCGCCAAGCACAAATACGCCAGCGCCGAACGCGCAGAGGCCGCCGGTTGCAGAACCGGCGCCGAACCTACAAGCGCAGCCTACGCCAAGTCCGGAAGCGCAGAGCGCGCCAACGCCGGAACCATCAAGGAGAGCCCCGGTCATCTACGCACCGGCTGCGCCGCAGGCCACGACGGCCCCGACTGCGTCTGCAATGAGTTCGCAAACATTTTTCGCGTGGCCGGCGACTGGGCGCATCTTGCTGCGCGCACAGGACGGGGACGATACGGACGGCGTATTCTTCGAAAACCCGAAGGATGCTGAGGTGAGGGCAGCGGCTGACGGAGAGGTAGTTTACGCCGACTTCTTTCGGAATTTTCGCGGGCTGGTATTGCTCCGCCACGAGGACGGCTTGGTCACGGCATATGGCTATCTCGGCGGGGTTGTTGTGGCACCCGGCGACCAGGTCAGGCGTGGAGATGTTGTGGGCCGCAGCGACGAACGCGCCCGACTAATGTTTCAGGTGAGGCGCGGAGCAGACGTTGTCGATCCAGCGCCGTACTTCCCCGAACGATGAAACGTCAAGGGGCGGCACACCGTATCGTTCTCTGCGCGCTGGGCGCCGTCTCAGCGGCTTGCCAAGGACCGCTTTCGGCGATGAATTGCCGGAAGTGCAAAGCCGATCTGCCGGCAGCAATGGGCACAGTTGCGAACATTGAGCGATAGGCACCGACACTACAGTACATGCTGGGTTGGGTGGGGCAGCAGAAGGCCTTTCCTTCAACGACCCCAGATGTAAGGGTTTGACCGATCGGCCACTCGCTTCATCAGGTCTTCAAGTTCTGAACCTGCCCGCGCGTCATCTGTCGGTGTACGGAAGGGATGCGGCCCCGGCTTCTGCTGGAGCCAGGCATAGATGAACTCAACGAGCAGATCTGCCTGGAATGCGCCGGCAGCATCAAGGCGTGCAATCTTGTCTTCAAGTCGGGTTATGTGGCGCACCAGGACAGCTTCCGGCCGCTCAAGAGGCGGCAGGAACAGCAGTGTCAGAGCCTCGTCAACGATAGCGCTTTTGGTTACATCCTGCTCAACGCTCAGCCGCTGAAGCTTCTGCAGGTTCTCGTCTTTAATCTTGATCCGCAGGATTGGCGTCGTTGCCATAATCGCTCCTCTCATCGCTCGCCAAAGTGAAGAAAATAGCGCGCGATATGATCTCTTACGCCGGCGCGGGGTTCAGGCGTTGCGCGCTCTTGTGCCTCGCCGCGCGGATCAGGATCTTCACCGGAAGGAAAATGCGCGGGCTCGATTTTCAGGTTGCGGCCAGACCCGGTTCCCGCAGCGACCCTGAGGGGCGCGGCCGGACTCACACCAGAATGAGGCAGGCTTTCTGCGGGCGGCAGAGGCAGGGCGCCGGTGCGGCCTGCGAAGTTCCTGTCAGCATAGTAGCGCACCTTTCTGGCCCGGATCGGCGGCGTGCTGGCAAGCAGGATCAGCGCATCATTTTCCGGCATCTGCATGACTTCCCCCGGTGTCATCAGGGCCCGCTGCGTCTCTTGCTGCGAGACCATCACCTGGCTCAGCCAGGGCGCTAGCCGGTGGCCCGCATAGTTGCGCTGGTGACGCTGCTCCGTCTTGGTGCCGAGCATGTCAGAAATCCGCCGCGCGGTTCGCTCGTCATTCGTCGCGAATGCGATCTTCACATGGCAGTTGTCGAGGATCGCATTCTTTTCTCCGTAAGCTTTCTCGACCTGGTTCAGAGATTGCGCGATCAGGAAAGCGCGC
>ERZ761609.2631-NODE-2631-length-12998-cov-15.238507_pt1 | contig 12998 bp, 8 predicted proteins | sample MGYA00511163_ERZ761609 | MGnify/ENA primary metagenome ERZ761609 (study PRJEB28899, sample SAMN02445070) | bioreactor sludge metagenome | biome: EBPR sludge | place: Australia: Brisbane, Thorneside Wastewater Treatment Plant | collected 2011-12-16 ... | reverse complement strand
CTGCGCTCGGCGCCTGCGGCGCCCCTGGACCGCGCCTCGCGGCGTGGCGTGAGCAGCTATGGCGGCGCGAGGTGAAGCTCGCTTCGCCGTCGTCGACGAAGAGTGAGCACGCCTCCCGAGCCATCGTGAGGTGTGTGGACTCAATCCCGACTCGGGAGGGTGCTCTCGTGCATCCTGACCGAGCAGCTCTTCTCTGCCAAGGGGTGGCGCATCGTGGATGCGCGTCACCAGGATGGCGAAGTGGTCGTCGACGTCGAGCCGACTCGGGCCACCGCAGTGTGCTCGGGTTGCGGCGAGACCAAGCACCGCATCCACGACGTGAAGCCGGCCCGGCTGTGGCGGCACCTTGACGGCTGGAACACGAAGACGCTGGTGCGCACAGAGCTGCGGCGAGTGCGCTGTCGACGTTGCGGTGTTCGGGTGGAGCAGGTGCCTTGGGCTCGAACCCGGTCGCGGTTCACGCACGAGTTCGAGGCGGAGGTACTGCGTCGCGCTCGCGACACGTCGGTCCTGGGCGTGTGCCGGCAGCTCGGGCTGCACTGGACGTCGGTCATGCGGCTCATCGAGCGCTGGGTCGAGGAGAGCGCCGAGACGCACTTCCGTCGACCGTTGCGCACCATCGGCGTCGACGAGGTCAGTTACGGGCGCGGGCAGAACAAGTACCTCACGATCGTCTGGGACCACGAGCGGGCGCGGATCGTGTGGATCGGCAAGGGGCGCGACCGCGACACGCTCGGCGGCTTCTTCACCAAGCTCGGTCGTCGTCGCGCCGCGCGGCTCAACGCCGTCACGATGGACATGGCGCAGGGCTACATCAGCGCGGTCCGCGCGGCAGCACCGCAGGCGACCATCGTGTTCGACCGGTTCCACATCGAGCGCTACCTGACCCGCGCGCTCGACGAGATCCGCAAGGCCGAGTTGTGGCGCCGCGGCGGCATCTACCGCGACGTGGTCCGCGGCAAGAAGTGGCTGCTGCTGCGCAAGTACCGCCGGCTCACCAAGCGCAAGAAGCTCGACCTCGCCGTGCTGCTCCAGGCCAACGAGCGGCTGTTCCGCGCCTACGTGCTCAAGGAGCAGTTCGGTCACGTTTGGACTGCGCGCTCGGCGACGACGATGAAGGAGCGCATCCTGCGCTGGCGCAAGCTCCTCAACTACACGCGGCTGAGCCCGCTCATCGAGTTCTGGGAGCGGCTGATGCGTCACATCGACGGCGTGTGCGCCTGGGCCCCGCTGCGGCTGACCAACGCCGCGCTCGAGGGCAACAACAGCCGCGTCCGCGGCATCAGCCAGCGCGCCCACGGTTATCGCAACCCCGACAACCTCATGCTCGTGCTCTATCACGCGTCATGGAGGTAGCTCGTCGAGCCATCACCCGAATGCGCGAAGAGCGTGAAATGCGAACCTCGATTCGAAGGAGAGCTCTGATCTGATCTGAGTAGACGATACATGCGGTCTTCGATCAAGTCTCTTCGCCCCGCCACGGCCTCGGGTCTGGGATTGACGTCCGCCCGTCATCGCCGAGTGCGACGCGCTTGTCGAGCATGTCCACGATGCCCTTGGGAAGGTCCACTCCAGCATCCGCGAGGTGGCGCAGCACCTGCCCATGGATACGGAAGAGTGACACGGTCTCCTCCGTGACGACCTTGCGATCTGCTCCGGCTTCCAAGAACAAGTCGATCATGGGCATGTCCCAACACTGCACTGCGTAGACGAGCCCCTGCGAAGCGTCCGCGCCCTTCGCGAGCAAGAGGAGAAGAGCCCTCCGATCACGTTGGTCTGCCGCGAAATGAAGTGCGGTAAGCCGGCCACGGTTTCGGGCCGAGACCTGAGCGCCAGCATCGAGCAGCGCTTCGGCGAACCCGTACTCGCCCATCATCAATGACCAGACAAGGACGTCGTAGTGGAACTCTTCTCGCGCTCTTTTCCGCCATCGAGGTTGTTCCTCCAGAAGGTGCTGTGGGCGCGCGAGTTCCCCTTTCCGCCAACCCTCCAATGACCCCAGAAACGTGATCGGATCAATCCTCATAGATTTCGTCCGCTGCCCTGTCGCCAACCTCGTAGCCCACGATGCCGCCGGTGATCCCGCCCCAGATTCCGTAGACGATTGCACCGTAGGGACCGCCACGGAGGCCATAGGCTGCACCGGCGGCCGATCCCACAGCTGAACCCGCGTAGGACGAGCCTTCCCGAACCAGCTGCGCGCCGAGAGGACGAATCGAGCGCTGCTTCACGCTTTGGTAGGTAGCCTTGCCGAGCTGGTAAGCGGTTTCGAGCTTGCTTACTCGTCCCAGCCACCTAGCACCCTCGTTCCACCAGCGTACCTTCGGTCGACCAACTGCTCTGCGGGGAATGTCTCCCTTGAAGACGACCTCCCGCTCGTCGGGCTGATTCGCTAGCCACGTTTCGATGCTTGCGCGCTTCTCTGGGTGCATCTCGGCGTACTCGCGGGCCATGGCGGCGAGTGGCTTCTCGTCGATGAACTCCACGCCCACCTTCCTCACAACCTCCAAGTCGATGTAGATGGGGTCGCCAACGATCAGCTTTGCACCGCCCGGCCGACGAGATCCGGAGATCCACGGTGATGGAGCACCCGTCTGCGGTGTGCTGCCGTGAACGTTGACTACGTGTTCGACTGGATGAAGCGTCGCGCGCGGATCAGATGCCTTCACGCCGTACAGCATCGGGTTATCTGCTGTTTCTCGATTGAAGCGGTGGATTAGCTCTCGCGTTGCGGACACGGTGCGCACCGGCGGCGCGTCCGGCAAGGATTCGACCGTAGGCTGGGCTTCAGCCGCTGCACCGCGCGCGAGCGACGCGTCGAACAGATCTGGATGGCGACGCTGGAACAACGACTGCTTGGCGTCTCCATCCACGTGGGAGGGCAAACGTTCCTGTCGGCCGAGCCCCGATGGATCTCCGTAGGCCACCGGTTGATTCCCGGCGAACGCATAGAGATTTGTCCCATCCATCGCTCCGGCCGGATCCCGCTGGAGGAACCGACCCACCGCAGGGTCATACGTTCGGGCTCGCTGGTCGTAAAGCTCCACAGCGGGATCGAACGGTCGCGCGCCAAAGCCAAATGGCTGCACGAACCCATCAACCTGCGGTGGGCCGAGTTCGATGCCCACTGCCTCGAGTAGGCGGCCGAACGGATCGTACCGAAAGCTGCCGGCGACCGCGCCCGTGCCGTCGGTGACGGCACGCACCGAACCCTGATGATCCGCGTGGCACCAAAATTCGGTGCCTCCCGTTGCAAGATGGAGAGGGTCGTCGATCGCGTCTCCATGGACGTACTGCGCGACGCATCTGCCGGCGCGGTAGTCGGCCACTCGATCCATGCCGTCGTTGGCGATCGCAAGCGTGGCCGCGCCTCCGACGCGCTCCACTACGCGACGGCCGGTTGCGTCGTATGAGTACTCCGCCACGTCCTCGCCGTTGAGGGCGATGACGCGGCAGAGCCGCCGCCACGCGTCGTAGCGGTACTCGAAGCGACCGTCCCGGATCAGATTCCCAGATGCGTCGTATGCACGCTCGATCCCCTCGATCGCTTGATACTGGTCGCGATCGTTGACCTCGCCGTAGTCGTGCGTCGTTCCGTCCACACGCACCTGCGCGCGGTTGCCCACGAGGTCGTACGTCCAGGTGTCGGCTGGCTCCGCAGGGACCGGCGGCAGGAGCGGGCCGACAGCCGCGTCGATGAGCGGTTGGCGGCCAGGCACCAACACGTGTGGCGTGGCGGGCGGCGCGAACGGAGCGACGTCTTGAAACGGCCGGCGGGAGGCGTCGGCGCGCGCTGCGAGCTGGTACTGCGCGTCGTAGCCGAACCGCTCCGGTCGTGCGTCCGAGGGGGCCGGCTGTTCCGGGGTCGTCGCTGCCTCAAGGCGCAGCCGCGGATTCCGCGAGGCATCGTGGAGCTGCTGGACCCGCAAGGTGGTTCCACCCGGCGCGCGGTGATGGAACTCTACCCGTCGACCGGCTGCGTCGTGCGCCACCAGCGTCGTGACACCATTCGGGCGGCCCTGCTCTCGGAGTCGGGCTCCGGCGTAGGCGAACGACGCCAGTGGGCGCGGTCCCGGGCGCGTCTGGCCCGGATAGCCGAAGCCGTCGGCTTCATGCACGACCTCTCGCAGGCGGCCGAGCGCGTCCCGATCATACCGCACTCGGCGGCCACCGGGATAGACGATGCTGGCGAGGCGCCCGGCGTCGTCAAAGTTTCGCTCGTACGTCATGGGAAGGTCGTCGGCGGCGTGAACAATCGTCTCTTCGCGGAATGCCTGACCGAACGAGTTGTACTGGGTCGCGAGCGTCGCTACCCCGTTGCGCGCGACGGTCACGCGGTCGAGTCCGTCATAGTCGAGCTCGACCATGCGTGCACCTTCTAGCCGCAGGTTGGAATCGATTTCTGCATCATCGACAACCGTGCGCCGAAGGCGCGCGGTGCCGTCGTACTCATGGCGCAGGACCACACCGTGGGCGTCGCGGACCGCGGCCATGAGGTCGTCGCGATCGTAGCGGGTGACTACGCGCGCACCATCCGGGAAGAGTTGCTCGATGACACGGTTCGAACGGTCATAACGGTACTCGGTGCGCCGGCCACGAGCGTCGACCTGCGCGAGCAGGTTGCCGCTGCGGTCGCGTTCGTAGCGGACGACCGCAGGCTCGAGCGGGTTCCCCGTTCCGAGTCCGTTGTCGGTGCGGCGCTCGGTCGTCGATATCAGCCGACCGTAGAGGTCATAGTCGACCTCGGTGATGTTTCCGAGCGGGTCCTGCGTGAGCACACGACGGTCGAGGCTGTCGTACCGGAACTCAGTCGTGTTTCCGAGACCATCGCTTTCGGCGACTAGGCGGTCGCGCTCGTCATACGTCCCCGTCCAGGTGAGCACCTCCTGCGCCAGGATGTTGCCCGCGAGGTCGCGGACGACATCGAGCCGATCCTTGCGCACGACATTACCGTGCGCGTCGTACCGGGACTCAACGCGGTTGCCCATCGCATCGGTCACGCGAATGAGGCGCCCGATCGCGTCGTAGTCCGAGGTCGTGCGGTTGCCCAGGGGGTCGACCACCGCCACCACACGTCCAGCAGCGTCGAAGAACGTCTGAGACTCAACGCGCCGACCTGGCCCAGGAGCCGCTTCGTAGTCGGTCGCGAGGTCTGAGGCCGGTAGTGGTTCATCGAAGCGATTCGCAACGGCGCGGATGGCTCGCTCGACCTCGTCGTATGCCGTCTCGGTGCGCGCCAGCAGCCAGTAGCTCCCATCCTCGCGCCGTTCGAAATGGCGCACCACGGTCGGCCGGCCAGCCTTGTCGTAGGATGTCCGGGTCACGTTGCCGAGGGGATCGGTGACCGCGACTGTGCGGCCGAAGACATCGAGCTCGTACGTCTGCCGGCGGCCTTCGCCCGACGTCTTGGCGACGACGCGGCCGTCCTTGTCGCGGGTGACGACTTCGATCGATTCGCCCGAGACGCCATACGAGCGGATCGTCTTCACGAGGTGGTCGCGAGAGTCGTAGCGGAAGTGGACCGCCGTGTCGTTCGCCGCCATCGTGAAGCGCAGGGTGCCGGCGGCGTCGTACTTGTGGGCGATGCGGAAATGGCGTCCGATGTCCTCGCCGCCCCACTCTTCGCGGACGAGGAGGTGCTCCTCGTTGTACTTGTAGCGGCGAACGAGCACGGTGCTCCGCTGGTCGCTCGGCGAGCGCGGATCGGTCCAGTCGACCTCCACGCGCTCTGGCTTCCCTGCTGGCTCGTAGCGCGTGCGCGTTTCGAACGCGAGCGGGGTCGGGCCGCGCGCAACGGTGACCCTGTCGAGGTCGTCGTAGATCGTCGCCGTGACGAATCGGCCCTCGGCGTTCACGTCCTCGACCCGACGCGGCAGCGTCCTCGAGATCACGCGGCCGAGGTCGTCCAATGCGACCTCCGTGGTGATGTTGAGGTGGCCGGAGGCGGGGTCGCCGGGGTCGACGATGGACTTCCGGACGAACCCTTCCTTCGTCCCGTCGGCCTGGCGGTAGTACTCCTTCTCGGTCACCGTCCCGGCCGCATCGCGTGCCCGCAGCACACGGCCGCGTGCGTCTCGCTCGAGCACCTCGGTGATCGCGGGGACTCCAGTTGTGCCATCCGGCAACGTGGGGCTTGGCGAGACGACCCGCAGGAGACCCCGCGTGGCGTCGTTCGTGTATTCGAAGCGGGTGAGCAGTCGGTGATAGTCGGGGGGCTCGATCGTCCGCGGGTCTGGGCTCGTGGTCGCGCGCGGGTCCGACGTCGTCGTGATCTGCCCGAACGCTGGCTCGTAGCTGTGCTTGAAGATGATGTCGTCGGCGTCCACCTGGTAGACGTCGCCCCATCGGTCGTTCCAGTCGAACTCCGTGCCCGGGCGGTGCCGGGCGCGGTTCACCTCCGCGAGCACTTGCCCGAAGCTCCGACGGGCATCAGCGGTGAGCCGTGAATCGTTCCAGAGGCGCTCTTCGGCGCCAGGCTCGTTCGTGTCGACGTCGTGGACGCGATAGAAGTGTTCGCGCGCGGTGAGCACGTGCGTGACCACGCCTTCAGGCGAACGGCTGGCGATGAGCTGGCCGTCGCGATTGTAGCGGTAGCGCCACACGACGCGCTGCCCGCGCCTTCCTCCGTCGACCGTGTGCGTCTCTTCCTTGCGCAAGAGGCTGCCCCACGCGTTGTAGATCGACAGGGTCTGGTAGCCGTTCCGTTCCTTCACCCAGACGCGCATGGTCGGCCGGTCCTGTACCGGCAGCTCGCCACTGAACACCGGGTCGACGGCGCCGTAGCGGAACCAGAAGTCGCCATGCGCCATGCGCTGGTGGACGACGCGGTTGTAGTCCTCCATCCCGACGCTCGTGCCGTAACGGTTGCGGAGGTAGTGCCGGCCGGAGGCATCGAAGATATCGGTCATGTTGTGCGCGAGCGGGCCCGTCGGGTGCTCGCTGGTCGAGTAGCGGTACTCGGTTACGCAGCCCCGCTTGCGCGACGGGGTCGATGGCGTGATGACATGGACCAGGTCTCCATGGCTGTCGTAGACGTAGCGCCACACGCGTCGCATGAAGTCCTCGATGCGGGTGATGCGGCCGAGTTGGTCGTACGAGAACCGAACGCGTCGGTCCTCGTGGTTCACCTTGCACTCGAAGATGCGCCCGTCCTGGTAGGTGAATGCGAGGTAGTTCCCCCAGCGGTCCTCGATCCGCGCCAGGCGGTAGGTGCCCGACCAGCCGGGTTCCGGCATGAAGATGTGGCGCACCCCGTCGGGCGCACACCGTGCCCAGCCGGTCGGTGCTTCCGGGTCGAGCCCGATCGGCTGAGCGTGGCGTGGACTCCGTCGGGTGGGAGATAGAAGTAGTAGCCCGTCTGGCCCCAGAGGCCGTGACGCTGGTAGTTCTCGGCGCGACCGGTACCGGTCCACAGGTACGCGGAGACGTCGTTGATCTGGAGCGAGAGGTTGTAGCCGTGGTCCCATCGATGTCCGAGCGGGCCGTCGTAGACCGTCTGGTGCCGGTACGTGCGGTGGAAAGCGAAGTCGATGCCAGCGCCGCGCAGCACGAGGTCGGTCGCCTCATGCGTGAACTCGCCGCTAAACAGCTCGACCGGATCCGTCCCGCCACTGTCGGGCGTCTGGGCGGGGCCGCCGTTACCACCGTGCAGGCCTTCCTGCTGGGCTCGCCATTCCTCCGCCAGCACTGCCAGAACGTGCTCGCGCTCCGACGCCGGCAGTCCATCGAGGTGTTGGGCGGCAAGCGTCTTGGCGGCCTCGGCGGGGGCCATGGTGACCCCGCCGAGCATCGATGGCCGGTCCTGGAACGAGCGTGCAACAAGGGTCCGCGCCCAGTAATCCGTGGTGGCAGCGAACGCTCTACCTTGCCTGGCCCAAAGCACGGTGTTCGTCGCCGCCTGCTCGGCGGTCGGAAGTGCCGGCGCTGGCTGGACGCCGTCGCCCATTCAGGTCTCCGATGGGGCAGCCTTGATCGCTGCCTCGATCAGCCGGCTGCGCACTACCACGACCAGCGGCGTCGGTTCGCCACGTGCGGGTGGATCGAAGATGTCGCCGCTGTTGCGGATGCCGAGACGACGAAGCGCGACCTCCTCCTCCGTCGAGAGATAGCCGAACTTGGTGAGCGTATCGAGTTCGAGCGCCGTTCGCCGTAGGTCGAGGACCAGCAACCGTTTGAACGAGTCAGTGAGAATGAACGACCGTGGCGCGTACGCGCCGCTCGTGGCATCCGCCAAGACCGCTTCGCGAATGTCCGCTTGCCCCACGTTCAGATCGTCGGCGATCTTCGTCCTCCAGTCCCGCCCATCCCGGAGACGCCGGCGATGGTACGGCACACCCGGCGATACTTCGTGCTCGCCGACAATCGGCGGGAGCTTCGGCGTGTCGTCGATGGGCGGTGGCACCACCCGCAGGCGATCACCCTCGAACTCCGCGCATCCTCCCACCGTCCGGCGCGTGACCACGAGCGCGGGAACCTGGTCGCTCAGTAGCGTGTTCCCCGGGTCGAGCTTGTGACCGGTGTCGAGGAACGCGCGCACGCAGATTCCCGGAAGCGACCGCGGTACCTGCACGACCAGAAAGACGTCCTGCACGCCCTCCAGGCGCCGTTCGCCGTTGATCAGGTTGAACTCGATCTGCGACGACTCGGCAACGATGTGGGGGCGTGGAAACATGGCGAACACGGCCCGGTTCGTCCCGATATGGTAGCCGTTGAAGAGCTGATACATCTGCGAGAGCTGTGTCGAGCGGCCCGCGGTCTCGCGACGCTCGGTCGAGGTGTCGGACGTCTCGAGGTGCGATTCCTCGCGGCCCTCGTGGGTGCTGATGCTGGCCCCGACGCCGCCGTAGCTCGCGCCAATGCGCGCATCGACCTGCTTCGTCGTCGATAGGCCCTTTTCGGTGTGCAACGTGTTGTTCGAGCCGCCGAGGACTTCCTTCGTCTCGGTGACGGTCTCGTAGAGCTCGCGCTTCTTCGGCTCGAAATCTCGGATGAATGGATAATCATCATCCGCGACGCCGGCCTCGGGACGCGGGTAGATGCCGACCTGGAGAATCGCGGAGACGCAGGCCCAGTAGGAGCGCGTGAGTACTGGCGACGCGGCGATCGCCTCCCAGGTTGCACGCTGCCACGGATCCCATATCGGATTCGGCAGGAGGTGACCTTCGAGGACCTCGCGCGGCGACCATCCGGTGATGCTCGACGTGATCTTGATATAGAAGATTCGCGCGTCGGGGTAGTCGTCCTGGGTCTCCTCCAGCGGAATGCAGGACGCCTGGATGGCGAGCGAGCTGCGCCACTTCGGTGGTTGGATCCCGCCGAAGGTTCGATCCAGCATGTCGCGGCTATATCCGAGCCGCTGCCAGGGGATATCCGTCGGGATGCTCAGCGCTTCGGATGCCATGGGGTAGGTAGCCTGCCTTCGGTGGAGATAGGGATCAATCGGAGGACGGTGAATCCGTCACAAAGGGCTGACCACTTCGATCAACTCCATGGGCTCTTGTCGTGAGCTCGATGCCGCGGTTGCGTGTCCACCCGCAGAATCGTGCAAGTGCCTGTCGCTGCAGGCGACTCTGGCCGACCGGTGGAGGCTAGGCTGGCGTCAGCCCGTCGACGAGCATCTCCCAGCGGACGCCGCCAGGGTCGAAACCGTACGCGGTGATTCGGAGCGTGCCACCCCCGTACCGCCGAACTATCCCGGCGATGGCGACTGGCCCCGCCGCGTGGAATCCACCTAGCTCGTCGACGCGGAGGTAGTCGTGGTCGCCATGCGCGTATGCGCCACGGTATCGGGCGACGCTGATGCGAGTCAGCTCGCCTTCTGGAAGCTGGGCGAGGAGAGACGCGAGCACGTCCTGCGTCACCCGCGGGATCTCATTCGTGCGTGGCACCGCGGGCTCGCGGTGCATGCGCAGCTGCCCCTCGGTGAGGCCCATGGTCCACTGATCGAAGAGTGCCCGGACGGTCTCGGGCGTGATGCGAAGGCCGATCACGATCTCCGCGAGCGATTGCCGTTGCTCCAGGCGCTCGAAGACCTGCGCAGCGATCTCGCCCGGGCTGCGCGTGTGTGGCGCGATGGCCGACTCTCTGGCCTTCGGCCGCTTGGTCGACGCCTCGTTCACGAGCTCCGCGGCGAGCGCAGCGACTTCGCGCTCGTCGAACCAGCGGATGTCGTTCCGGCCGACCGTCGGGTGCAGCCGAACGCCTTCGTAGCGGCGCACCGTCGACACGCTCATGTTGAGCCGATCGGCGACCTGCCCACGCGTGAGCCGTCCTTCGGTGAAACCGTCCATCGCCGGCACGACTGATAGCTGCCGCTTGCTTGTCCGCGGTGGCACGCTCCCGGGCCGTCCAGGTGCTGATTCTTGGTGGCCGGAGAAATCGTGGGGCATTTGTCGCGGCATATGGGCGACAGACCGTACGCGGTCGGCCTGACAGGCTCGACATGCCACGTGGCAGGCGCGCTCTGACAGGGGTGTGGCACGCGCCCCTCGCCGTCAGATGCCCAGTCGATACTGGTCGGAGGACGCACGATGGCTTCGCCGAGCGACGACACCGGTTCCACCCTCCGCATCGTCTCACCCGCTGACGACCACACGGCGCGCGAGTTCATCGACGCGTTAGCCCTGGCGTCGAGGCTGGGTGTTTCGCGTTCGACCTTGCAGAGCTGGCGGTACGCCGGCCGTGGCCGCGGTTCGTCAAGCTCGGACGGTTGGTCCGCTACCGGTCGACCGACGTCGAGGCGTTTCTGCTGGCGAACACGCGCGGCAAGATCGCGTAGTCGCCGACCTTCGACTTCGCGGGCTACGGGACCGCCACCAGGTGGCGTTCCGTCGCGCGTTTCCTGTTCGGCTTCTTCGTCTTCTCGGGCGGTGGCGCCATCTTCGCGAGGAGGAACTGCGTCACGCGCTCCTGGCACTCGCTGAGGTGCTCGATCGACAGGTCGATGTAGCCGGCCGTGACCGAGCCGCGCGGTGGACGGTGATTCGTCAGGACGTCGATCACGAACGGCGAGATGCCGCCGACTTCGACGAGCGCGCTCGTGTAGGTGTCGCGAAGCCGGTGCGGGGAGGGAAGGATGCGCGTCGCCTTGCCCGTGTCCTTGTCGATGCGCTGCTGCTTTCCTTCGACCAGGTGGACGACGGCGCCGGCTTCGTGTGCGGAACGGCCGAGGCTGGCGCAGAGAGGGCAGGCCTTCGCCTTGAGAGCGCGCGTCGGGAACACCCAGCCCGCATCGCCTTCCGTGAACGAAACGCGGTTCTCTGCCTTCCGCCGCTCCAGGAGCACAACGCACTCGGAGCTGAGCGGGATCGTGAATGCCCGATCCGTGCCGCCCTTGGGGTTGGGCCGATGCAGCAAGCCCTCGTCGAGGTCGACGTGCTCCCAGCGGACGGTCGCCGCGTCCATGCGGCGGAGGCCGGTGAGCAGGACGAAGAGCTGGTAGTCACCACGGATGCCCGGGCGGGTGCCGATGCGCTTGCCGTTGGCGATGATCGGTTCGAGTGAGGCGACGGTCGCGTGCCAGGCGGGAAGCTGCGCCCAAGGAATCGGCTCCTGGCGGCGGCGCTCCTTGTTCCAGTGCACCGCGATGGTCGGGTTCGCTGGAAGGTCGTGCTCCTTGAGCGCTTGTGTTCCACGCGGCGCGGACGTGGCGCATCACTCGGTTCGCGAGGTAGGGGCCGTGCTTCTTGGAGAGCGCTTCGTGGAGCTCGCGGCAGTGCGAGCGCTCGATCGTGCGCAACGGGCGCGCGAGCCAGTTTTCGAGGTACTTGTCGCGCTCGCGCGTGATAGTCGCGAGGCTGGCTGCTGATGCGCCGTTGGCCTTCATGCGTGCGACGTGCAGGTCGAACGCGTCGGCGAGGGTAGGGCCGCCTTCGCGCATGCGCAGCTCGAGGCTCGGATCTGCGCCGCCTGCGACGCGGCCGAGGATCTCGCGAGCGCGTTGACGAGCAACGGAGACGTTCAGCTGCTGGCCGTCGTCGCCGATGGCTCCGCGCCGGCCGATGACCTGGCGGCGCTTGACGCCCTTGGCCCAGTAGTTCGCGACGAACGTCGAGGACTTTCGTCCGATGACGACACCGAAGCCCGGTAGCTCCTTGTCCCAGACGAGGAGCTGCGGCTTGCTCGCCGGCAGCGCGACGCGATCGAGAGTTCTCTCGGTGAGCCTGAGCTTCATGAGGTCGCCGGTGAACGGAGGAAACCGCGCGGGTAATCCGCGAGGAGGCCGTTTCTAGTCACCAGCTAGTCACCAAGATGACCATGGTGGCCTGACATCCGGAAGCCTCATGGCCCATGCTCTCCGTCGAAGATCGTCCGCTAGTCACCAACCGCTAGGACTTCCAAGTAGCCGATGGGACGGCGACCGTGTTATTTGCAAGCCGAGGGTCATCGGTTCGATCCCGACATCCTCCACGAAGGTACCTCTGTGCGACCCGGCCTCTGGGCCGGCTCGAATCGTATGGGCTACGACGTCGCCGCCATCGCCAAGCTCGAGCTCCCTCCGGGCGAGGTAGCCGCCTGGAAGCGGAGGAAGGCCGATTCGTCCGCGTTCAGCGACTGGCCACAGCCGCTCATCCCCATCGCGGCCCCGCCGGCCTCGGTGAGTCGCGTGCTCGAGGAGGTGAAGGCGCAGCTGAGGTCGAGCGCGTGCGGCCTGCGCATCGCGCGAGGTCGTGTCGAGCTCGCCGCGGTGATGCCCGAGCACGTCTTCACCGAGCAGGGCGCGCGCCTCGTGACCGCGTTCCGGATCGCGGCGGCGTTCGGCGCGCATGGTCGCGTCGACTTCACGCCGTTCTGGACCGATGGACCGGCGTACGGATTCACCATCTCGCCCGAGGACACGCGCGTCGTGTACTACTCCGACGAGGGTATCGAGGCGGTCGCGAGGAGCGCGCCCTATCGCTGGCTCGAGGCGTCGATGGAGGGCGTGAAGGCGCCGTTGCCCGAGTTCGGCGCGGGCTGGCTCCAGCGCATCCCCGATGAGAGGCCTGCGGAGAGGCCTG
>ERZ761609.2630-NODE-2630-length-12999-cov-8.819221_pt1 | contig 12999 bp, 13 predicted proteins | sample MGYA00511163_ERZ761609 | MGnify/ENA primary metagenome ERZ761609 (study PRJEB28899, sample SAMN02445070) | bioreactor sludge metagenome | biome: EBPR sludge | place: Australia: Brisbane, Thorneside Wastewater Treatment Plant | collected 2011-12-16 ... | reverse complement strand
TTTCATGTTCAAACTCCTGATGGTGTGCGGCCTGAAGGTGGGACGATGCGGCCGCAGCTTTCCTTGGGACGGAAAGCGAAAAATTTATAACCCCTTCGCATTCAAGCAAAAAAGGGTGAATAAAGCCTAAACCGGATGGGCGGCAAAAAGCTAGATAACAAAATAAACCAGGAGGAAACCGCCCAAGAACAGGCGATAAAAAACAAAAGGCATCAATCCCGCGCGTTTCAGCCAGAACATCATGAAATGAATGGCGCAAAGCCCCGCCAGAAAGGACAGGCCGACGGCAAGCCCCGCCTGATGCCAAAGACCGGGGCTATCCAGCTGCAAAAGCTCTCTGAGGCCCATCGCCCCCGCCCCCATCGTGGCGGGAATACCCAGAAGGAAAGACAGGCGTGCGGCATCTACCCGTTCATACCCCAGAAAACGCGCGGCGGTCATGGTGATGCCGCTGCGGCTGGTGCCGGGAATAAGTGCCAAGGCCTGCGCAAAGCCGATAATCAAAACCCGCGTCAGGGTGCTGTCGGTGACTTTCAGCTCACGCTTGCCGAACATATCGGCAAGCCCCATCAAAAGCCCGAAAAACAGGGTTGTCGCCGTAATCACCGCCACGCTGCGGATGCCGTCCGGAAACGCCGTGTGGATATAGGCGCCAAAGGCAAAGGCAGGCACACTGCCAAGGGCGATGTACCAGCCGAGGTTGCGCGCCTGTTTGTCTTTGGCCTTCGCCCCGCAAAGCACGTTCCAGCCGATGTTCCAGACATCGCGGCGGTAATAAAGCAAAACCGCCAGCAAGGTGCCGACATGCAAGGCGACGTCAATCAGGATGCCCTGGTCAACTTCGCCCAGCAAACGGGGCGCCAGCACCAGATGCCCGCTGGAGCTGACCGGCAGGAATTCTGTAAGCCCCTGAAGGGCGGCAAGGATAAAAAGCTGAAAAAACGTCATAGTATGAATGATTTAGCATTACATACCGCCGCCTGTCATGCTTTATTTATAAACAAGGTGTTAAAACTTTATTGCGAATTTATTAACCATAATACTTTTCGCTTAGCTTTTTGCAAAGAATCCTGTATGTTCTTAGTCCAAGGGGATACGCGCAAAGCCTAGGGGAACATGGCGCGCCGTATCAGGGGAAAGCGGATGCAAACCATGTCTTTCATGAAAAAATTCGACCAGAGCTTCGCCGAGCTGAAGGCAGCCGCCGAACCGCATCTGCGCCGCCTTTATCAAGAAGCCGTCAAGGGCTACATCAATTTTCGCAAACGCGGCACCATCCTGCTGAAAGCTTTCTGCCACAACGCCATCAACACCTGCATGGGCCTCAGCCTCAAAAGCTTTGCCGCGCTGACGCTGGTGCCGGCTGTCGTTTTGTTTTTTGCCGTCGATGTTTCTTCCAAAGGCGAGCGCGATGCCGTACAGCTGCGCGCCGCCATCGCCGCGCAGCTGGCACATTCGCGCATGAACACCAATCAGGCCGCCGCCGCACAGGCCGCCGCGGCCGCGCAGCAGCAGCAACAACAGCACGCTGCGCAAATCGGTGTCGCCAACGCATCCCTGCTGCAGCAAGCCGCCGATGTCAAAAAAATCGTACCGCCCATTCTGCCCAGCGAAGCTTTCATGTCGTTCGTCGGCGACAAGGAAACCCCGCGCGATGCCGATGCCTACCTGAAAGAAGGCATGAAAGCCGCCAAGAAAATCGAACCGGCCGCCGGCGGCCGCTGATAGCCCCTGTCCCGTTTCCACGGACGGGTTTTATATATTCCCATGAAAAATCAGACATAAGGCGCAGCCGATAGCGCATGGTTTTTTCCGGCGAAACGTGTTATAAACCTCGCGGGATAAACCAGTCAGAGTCCGGATGATGACTTTTCTGAAAAAGATTTGCCAGAGCCTTGCCCTCAAATGCTTTGGCGCCCTTGCGCTCGGTATCGTGGCGGTAACGCTTATCACGCTGGAGCTGGCGCAGATAGGTCTTGAAGAAGAAATGCAGACGGAGCTTTCCGAAGCCGACATCCTGCGCTTCCCCGAAAACGAAGAAAGCCTGAAACTGATGAGCGCGCGCCTGATGGACAGCGCAGAGGCGCATGACATCGAGCCAGCTGCGGGCGAATAGCAAGCCAGACAATGAAAACAAAAACGCCCGCCTGTAACAGCGGGCGTTTTTTGTTTGTGCGGCTTTGTCTGATTACAGATATTTTTCCGCCAACACTTCGGCAATCTGCACGGCGTTGGTGGCCGCGCCCTTGCGCAGGTTGTCGGCAACAACCCACAGGGCAAGGCCGTTTTTCAAGGACGGGTCCTTGCGGATGCGGCTGACATAGACGGGGTCTTCACCGGCGATTTCCGCAGGGGTAACGAAACCGTCTTCGGGGTCGGGTCTGTCCACCACAACAATGCCGGGCGCTTTTTGCAGCGCCTTGCGCGCGGCGGCGACCGTCACGGGTTTTTTGAACTCGACATGCACCGCTTCGCTATGGCCGACGAATACCGGCACGCGCACGCAGGACGCCACGACCTCGATATCCTTGCCGAGGATTTTTTTGGTCTCCACGCGCATTTTCCACTCTTCCTTGGTCTGCCCGTCATCCATGAATTTGTCGATTTGCGGAATGACGTTGAAGGAAATCTGTTTGGCGAAAACCTCGCGCGCGGGCGTGTCGTTGGAATAAAGACCGCGGGTTTGATGGAACAGCTCGTCCATCGCTTCCTTGCCTGCGCCTGAAACCGACTGGTACGTCGCCACAACCACACGCTCGATAACGCCAAGGTCATGCAGCGGTTTCAACGCCACAACCATCTGGATGGTCGAGCAGTTGGGGTTGGCGATGATGCCTTTCTTTTTATATTTCTTGATGTCCTCCGGATTTACTTCCGGCACGACCAGCGGCACGTCTTTGTCCATGCGGAAAAAAGACGAATTGTCGATAACGACTGCGCCCGCCTTCGCCGCCTTGGGCGCGAATTTTTCAGACACCTCGGAACCGGCGGAAGCCAGCACGATGTCGATACCCTTGAAATTGAATTTGGCCAGGTCTTCGACCTTGAGCACGTTGTCTTCGCCAAAGGACACTTCCCTGCCCGCGCTGCGGGCGGAGGCCAAAGCGTACATTTCGGCAACCGGAAAATTGCGTTCCGCCAGTACGTTCAACATTTCGCGCCCGACATTGCCCGTGGCGCCGACGACGGCGATTTTGTAAGCCATTTTTATACCCTCTTATTTTTTACCGCCCCGAAACAGGGCAGGCAGATTATAAGGGGATTCTGGCAAAAAGGGGAAGGGTGTTATTGGGCGACCAGCAGGTGATAGAAAATATACATGCCTTCGTTGCCGTTTTTGACGCAAGCCGCTGGCGGCGTAGGGGTTTTGCCGTCCGCCCCCGACGGGCGGCTATTGGCGGCAAAGGTCCAGGCGTTCAGCCCGGCCGTACCGTCCGCCGCGCCTGCGGTCGCAAGGTCAATCATCACAGACTCGACCTTGGGCATTGCAGGCAGGCCCAGGCTTTGGTTGAGCCTTTCACAAAATTCACGCGGCAGCCCCTGAAGATAGGCAAAAACGTCTTTTCCGCCCGCCTCGTCGCTGCCGATACCGGCGATAAACCAACCCTCGCCCGCCGCCGTCACTGTTTTGAAACGCCAGCGTCCGTCCTGTAAAAGACCTTCGGGGGGCATCTGATAGCGGACACCGCCGCCCTTGGCGTGGAAAACCGCCCGCGCGCCTTTTGATTCCGGCGAGAAATCGATTTTATCCAGAGGCACGCCGTCTGCCTGCAACCGTACCATGCCGCTGCGCACCACGGCCGGAAACTGCATCACCTGCGTCACCACAAGGCGGCTGTTTTCCTCGGCCAGCGCCCGCGTTTGCAACCTGTCGTAAAAGAAATAAAGCCCCCCCGCAACCATGACCACCATCAGCAAAACCAGAAACGCGGTTGCGCTCGGCTGGCCGGTGCCTGTGTCGTCTGCTATGCCGTCTTGGGGGGCGTTCAGCATTTTTGTTATTCCACCTTTGTCCCGCCGATAGCTTTCGCAGGCGCGGGCGGACGCATGGATTCATGCGGGTTTTGCTCGTCCAGATAATCCGGCGCAGCAGCAGGCACGTCCAGCGCGGAGGCGTCCATATCGGCCGCTGCCGATGGATTATTTTCGTCGGCCTGTGCCGCAGTGTTGTTATCGTCGGCCTGTGCCGACCAGCCATCTTCATCCGCGGCGACGTTTTCCATCAAACGGCGTTCGGCATCGGCTTTGTTTGCAGCGTTTTCGGCGGCATGCACAGACGGCACCGCCACCAGAAGCGACAAGGCAGCAGCGATAAAAACATAACGGTTCATGAAAATCCGGGCCCGAAGCCCGCCCCTCTGACAGGAAAAAATGAACTCAGGAATATCCGTTCACAAGATTAGCGCGAAGGGCGCGTCATGCACAACGAAGAATAAAATTACATAAATAATTACAACCGCCTTTTCGTGCGCATTTATTTTCAAACCCGTCTTGGGCGGCGCAGCAAAGGCCGCTATAGTGGCTGTCGCCGATTCAAACCGGAGGCGCGCAGGGGCAAACAGCCCGGCGCTACTCCCAGACAGGCGGGGCGCATGACGACGCAAGGCAGTCAGAAACCAGGGGCACTCGAGGGCGTACGCGTCCTTGACCTGACCCGTATTCTGGCCGGCCCCAGCGCCACGCAAATCCTCGGCGATTACGGCGCCGACATCATCAAAATCGAAAAACCGGGGCAAGGCGACGACACGCGCGGCTGGGGGCCGCCGTTTGTGCAGGACGCCGCGGGGCAGGATACGTCCGAAAGCTCTTATTATCTCTCCGCCAACCGCAACAAACGCTCCCTCGCGCTTGATTTCACCAAGCCGGAGGGGTTGGCCGTTCTCAAAAAACTCCTCGCCAGCTGCGACGTGCTGTTTGAAAATTTCAAGGCGGGCACGCTGGAAAAATACGGCCTTGGGTACGAGCAGCTGCGCGCGGAGTTTCCGCGGCTGATTTATTGCTCGCTCACCGGTTTCGGCCACACGGGACCTTACCGCGAACGCGCGGGATATGATTTCCTGATACAGGGCATGGGCGGCATCATGAGCCTGACCGGCCCTGCGGACGGCATGCCTTACAAAATCGGCGTCGCGAAATCAGACCTTATCTGCGGGCTTTATGCACTGTCGGCTATTCTGGCCGCACTTTACAGCCGCGAAAAAACCGGCAAAGGGCAATTCATCGACGTCGCGCTTCTGGATACGCAAGTCGCCGCGCTGTCGAATGCGGGGCAGTATTACCTGACGTCCGGCAATGTCACGCCGCGCATGGGCAACGCGCATCCGACCATCGTGCCTTATGAAGTTTTCGAGGCGGCGGACGGGTACATCATCCTCGCCGTCGGCAACGACCGGCAGTTCCGCGATTTTTGCGACGTTGCGGGGCGCATCGACCTTGCCGACGATGCGCGCTTCACCGCCAATAAATCACGCGTCAGAAACCGCGATATCCTGCTGCCGGTTCTGCGCGAAATCATCGCGCAAAAACCGCAAGACTGGTGGATGCAGGCACTTGAAAAACGCGCCGTGCCCTGCGGCCCCGTCAATACGCTGGATAAGGTTTTCGCAGACCCGCAGGTAGAGGCACGCGGCATGGTCACCGACATGACCCATGCACTTTCAGCCGCCCCCGTGCGCCTGATTGCAAACCCTGTCAAATTTTCGGGTACGCCCGTCAGCTACCGGCGTGCACCGCCGCCGCTGGGCGCGGATACGGATGATGTACTCAAGGCCGAGCTGGGCCTTGGCGATGATGAAATTTCAACCCTGCGTCAACAAGGAGTGGTGTCATGACGATTTTGCAAGCCGGCCTCAACAGCGAGAAAAAACCCGTGTCCAAACTGCGCATTCCCCAGCATGACCTTCTGGGCGTTGACGTGCTTGACGCCGGCGATGTCGCGACCATCCTTGACCTTGCCGAATATTATGTGGTGCAGAACCGCCGCCGTTCTCTCACAGGCGCGCTTTTGAAGGGCATGGTCATCGTCAACCTGTTCCTTGAAAATTCTACCCGCACGCGCCTTTCGTTCGACATGGCCGCCAAGCGTCTGGGCGCGGATGTTATCAACATGACGGCGGACGGCTCTTCGCTGCTGAAGGGCGAAAGCCTGACGGATACGCTCAAGACCATTAACGCGATGCGCCCCGACCTTGTCATCATCCGCGCGCGCGCCGAAGGCTCCGCCGAAGAAGCGGCAAGGCTGATTGACGCCCCCGTCATCAATGCGGGGGACGGCACGCGCGAACACCCGACGCAGGCGCTTCTGGATGCGCTGACGCTGCGCCGCCATTTCGGCCATCTGGAAGGGCTGCACGTTGCCATCGTCGGCGACATTCTGCACAGCCGCGTAGCGCATTCGAACCTGCACCTGTTCAAAAAAATGGGTGTCACTCACAGCTGCGTCGGCCCGCGTGAATTGCTGCCGCTGGGCGTCGATGGCACGCAGGACATTACCGAAGGCCTCAAAGGCGCGGATGCCGTGATGGTTTTGCGCATTCAAAAAGAGCGCCTGACGGAAAAGCTTTCCTTCACCGAAGAAGAATACTTCAAAGCCTACGGCCTGACGGCAGAACGCCTCGCGCTCGCAAAACCAAGCGCCGTTGTGCTGCACCCGGGGCCGATGAACCGCGGCGTTGAAATCGACGCCGCGCTGGCCGACGACGGCGCACGCAGCCTGATTACCACGCAGGTTGAAATGGGCGTCGCGGTGCGCATGGCCTGCCTTGACCTGCTGACACGCGGCTTGCGCGGCGCCTGCTGATGCAAAACGCGCCGCTGGTCGAGCGTTTTCAATCCCTGTGGCAACGCCTTGGCGCCGAAGACGGCGCGGGCGTTGCCGCGGCGGGCGCGCGGCTGCTGGCGCTTTATGCCGCACCCGCCCGCGCCTATCACAACCAGACACATCTTGAAGATGTTCTGGCCAAGCTTGACTGGGCGCAAAGTGCGCTGGTGCATAGCGGGGAGCTTTCCGGCCTTGACAGCACCGCGCGCCGCCGTCTGTTTGATACTCTCGCGCTCGCGCTTTTTTACCACGACGCCGTTTACGACGCGAAAGCCAAAGACAACGAAGCGCAAAGCCGCGAGATGATGAAACGCGATGCCGCTGCCTTTGGCATCAATAACGCCCTGATTGCCGATGCCGCGCGTTTGATTGACCTGACGGCGCATCACGGCGCGGCGGCGCGGCTCGATGAAAAAATCATGGCCGATTGCGACCTTGCCATTCTGGGCGCCGCGCCGGAGGGGTTTAAAAAATACGACGCCGCCATCCGCACCGAATACGCACATGTCCCCGCGCCGCTTTATGCGGCAGGCCGCGCGAAAGTCCTGCAAGGGTTTCTGGATACGCCGCAGCTTTTCAAAACCCGCGCCTTTGCCGATAGTTTCGACGCCGCCGCCCGCCGCAATCTGGCCGCGGCGCTGACACCGCCCGCCCCAGCCCCGCTTCTTGGGCGGATTAAACGGTTTTTATTCAAAGGCTAAGCCGCCAGCCGCCCTCACTTCATTTTTTATTTTCATGGCCGCGCAGGGTTAACGCTGCGCGTAGTGTAACACGCTTAGAACACACACTGACACCTCCGCAAAGGACAACTGCCATGAAAAATCTTGCCAAAATGGGCGCCATCGCCCTGATGTTTTGCCTGACCGCCGCGCCCGCATGGGCTGAAGATATTTTCGCCCCCGCCGATACAGCAGCGGTAGAAGCCCCGACGGAGGCCGTTCCTGTCCATGCACAGGACAAGCTGGAAGCTTTCAAAGCCATGTCGCCCGAACAGCGCAAAGCCGCCATGGAGGCCCGCCGCGAAGAGATGAAAAACATGAGCCCCGAAGACCGCGCCGCTGCGAAAGAGCAACGCAAGGCCGCCTTCCAGAGCCTCAGCGACGAGCAGAAACAACAGTTTAAAGCCGCCATGAAAGAGCGCGGCGGCGAGCGCCGGTTCAAAGGCCGCGGCGGGGAATAACCCGCCCCGCGCCTTTGCACGATTTGATTTCCTATTCCTTTTCTTGCATCCCTTTTGACCTTCCCCTGCGGCGATGCGGCATAAGGCCCAGCCGCGGAGCGGCATAAAGCTTTATCGCCGCAGGGTTTTGCCTGTGCGGCGATGCCGCCGCAGTTGAAACCACCGCGGAAATAAGCGATAGTGGCGCATCCTGAAAGGAATGCACCATGTCGTTTTTGATGACCCAGACGCCGACCGCGCTTGATTTCAGCCTTGTTCTTGTCGCCCTTATCGGCGGCTATTTGTCGGGCAGTGTGCCTTATGGCCTTATCCTTGGCAAACTGGCGGGGCTTGGCGATATTCGCACGGCAGGTTCGGGCAATATCGGCGCAACAAACGTTTTGCGCCTTGGCGGCAAAAAACTGGGCGCGGCGACGCTGGTGCTGGACGCGCTCAAAGGTGCGGTGCCCGTTTTGATTGCCAAACAATTTCACATGGACTACGCCGTTTTGACGGCGCTTGCCGCCTTCGCCGGACACCTTTTTCCGGTCTGGCTGAAATTCAAAGGCGGCAAGGGCGTTGCAACCGCGCTGGGCATTTGCTGGGCGCTGATGCCGCTTCTGGGGCTTTGCCTGTGCCTTGTCTGGCTTGGCACGGCGATGATTTTCCGCTACTCATCACTTGCGGCGCTCACGGCCTTCGGCGTTTCGCCCGTTATCACGCTTTTGATTGGCGGGGATTATCAAATGACGCTGACCGTCATGATTTTGGCCGTCGTGGTCTGGATACGCCATCACCAGAATATCCGCCGCCTGTGGCGCGGGGAAGAAGGCAAAATCAACCTCGGCGGCAAGAAAAAAGAGGCCGCGTGAACAGCGGCATCACCCCCGCAGAAAAAATTGCCCGCCTGCGCCTGATACGCAGCGAAAACGTCGGCCCGATTACCTATGCCCGCCTGATGCAGCGTTTCGGCAGCGCACTCAAAGCCATCAGCGCCCTGCCCGATATGGCGCGCCGCGGCGGCAGTCAGAAAGAGCTTAAAATCTGCAGCGCCGCCGAAGCCGAAGACGAAATCGCCAAAATTGAAAAATTCGGCGCCCGCCTGATTGTGGCGGGCGAAGCGGAATATCCGCCGCTTTTGGGCGAAGCGGAAGACGCGCCGCCTGCGCTGACTGTCATGGGTAACCCCGCGCTGCTGTCGCGTCCGGCGCTTGGTGTTGTCGGTGCGCGCAACGCATCATTAAGCGGCCGTAAAATCGCCGAAACATTCAGCGCCCGCGTGGGCGCGGCGGGGTATGTGATTGTCTCCGGCCTTGCGCGCGGCATTGATGGCGCGGCGCATGCGGCATCGCTGAAAAGCGGCACGGTCGCCGTGGTTGCCGGCGGCATCGATGTGATATACCCGCGCGAGAACGAAGGGCTTTACCGCGAAATTGCCGCCGCAGGCGCGATTGTCGCCGAAAGCCCGTTTGGCACAGAGCCGCTCGCACGGCATTTCCCGCGGCGCAACCGCATTATCTCCGGCCTGTCGCTCGGCGTTTTGGTGGTGGAGGCAGCGGAGAAATCAGGCTCGCTCATCACCGCGCGCATGGCGCTTGAGCAGAACCGCGAGGTTTTCGCCGTGCCCGGCTCTCCGCTTGACCCGCGCGCAGGCGGCACCAACAGTTTGCTCAAAGACGGCGCGCATGTGACGACCAGCGCGGAGGATATCCTGAACGTGCTCGGCAGCCTGCGCCTGCGCCCGCTGGGCGAGCCGCCGCAAAGCCCCTTCGGGCATGGTGCAGGGGATGATTCGCAGACCCATGCGGAAATACCCGAAGCGCCGCGCGCGCAAATTCTGGAAAACCTAAGCCCGACACCTGTTTCCATAGACGAGCTTGTGCGTGCGCTAAATGCGCCAATTGGCTACATTCTGACAATTCTTTTGGAGCTGGAGCTTGCAGGACGTATTGAACGGCAGGCGGGAAATAAGGTAAACCTGATTTAAGGGCGCTATGCGACACTATTTATAATGTACCCGCGCCCGCTCGCCGCCCCATAGCCAATCTTGGCAGCCGCGCGGCGGTATAAAGACCGGACACAGGAAAGCATGTCTGCACAAAATCTCGTCATCGTCGAATCTCCGGCCAAGGCCAAGACCATCAACAAATACCTTGGTCCCGATTATACCGTTGTGGCCAGTTTCGGCCATGTGCGCGATTTGCCCGCGAAAAACGGTTCTGTCGATCCTGAAAAAGATTTCGCCATGCAGTGGGAAATCGGCGAGCGTTCGCACAAGCCGCTGGGTGAAATCATTTCACGCGCAAAAAAAGTGCAAAACGTTTTCCTCGCGACTGACCCGGACAGGGAAGGCGAAGCGATTTCCTGGCATGTCAGCGAATACCTGAAAGAAAAATATCTGGCGGATAAAGTCAAAATTCGCCGCGTCACCTTCAACGAAATTACCAAAAGCGCGGTGCAGGAAGCCTTCAAAAACGCGCGCGATATCGACCACCATCTGGTTGATGCCTATATGGCGCGCCGCGCGCTTGATTATCTGGTCGGCTTTACGCTGTCGCCGGTTTTGTGGCGCAAGCTGCCCGGTTCGCGCTCGGCCGGCCGCGTGCAATCCGTCGCCCTGCGCCTGATTTGCGAACGCGAAGCCGAAATCGAAATTTTCAAGCCCGAAGAATACTGGTCTATCGAAACCCTGCTGACAACCAAGGACGGCAAAAGCTTCACCGCCCGCCTGTCGCAGCTGGATGGCGAAAAAATCGAAAAAATGACCATCGGCAATCAGGGCAGCGCCGATGCCGCTGTCGCGCGCATCACGGGTCAGGATTTCAGCGTTGCCACCATCGAGCGCAAGCAAGTGCGCCGCAACCCCTATCCGCCCTTCATCACATCGACCCTGCAGCAGGAAGCGTCGCGCAAGCTGCGTTTTTCCGCGACCAAAACCATGCGCACCGCGCAAAGACTGTACGAAGGCGTGGACATCGGCGGTGAAACCGTCGGCCTGATTACCTATATGCGTACCGACGGCGTGACCTTGAGCGGCGAGGCGATTGCCGCCGCGCGCAAGCTGATTAAAAACAAATTCGGCGACAATTACCTGCCCGAAAGCCCGCGCGCCTATAAATCCAAGGTCAAAAACGCGCAGGAAGCGCACGAAGCCATCCGTCCAACCGATATTCACCGCACGCCCGACAGCGTGTCGGAATATCTGGGCGAAGACGAGGCGAAGCTCTACGACCTTATCTGGAAACGCACCGTGGCTTGCCAGATGGAAAGCGCCGTACTCGACCAGGTATCCGTTGATATTGCCAACAAAGACGGCAAAGTCGTTTTGCGCGCCACCGGCTCCATCGTTGCCTTTGACGGTTTCCTGAAAGTTTACCGCGAAGAGCAGGAAGACGAAGACAAAGATGCCAGCGAAGAAGAACGCCGCCTGCCGCCGCTGAAAGAAGGCGACGCGCTGAAGCTTGGCGACGTCACACCCAGCCAGCATTTCACCCAGCCCCCGCCGCGCTATACGGAAGCGAGCCTTGTGAAAAAGATGGAAGAGCTGGGCATCGGCCGCCCCTCCACCTACGCCTCCATCCTGCAAGTGCTGCAAGACCGCGATTACGTCAAGCTTGACCAGCGCCGCTTTATTCCCGAAAGCCGCGGGCGCATCGTGACCGCGTTTTTGATGAACTTCTTCGGGCAATATGTGGAATATAACTTCACCGCCGACCTTGAAGAGCAGCTGGATGAAATCTCCGCCGGCGATATTGAATGGAAACGCGTGCTGCGCGATTTCTGGAAGGCGTTTTCGGAAGCTGTCGAAAAAACATCCGACCTCAAAATCACCGACGTTATCAACGCGCTTGAACATGACCTCTCGCCCATCCTGTTCCCCGACCAGGGGCCGGAGGGACGCGTCTGCCCGACATGCAAAGAGGGCAAGCTGAGCCTGAAGCTTGGCAAATACGGCGCGTTTGTCGGCTGTTCCAACTACCCCGACTGCCGCTATACCCGCCCCGTTTTGTCGGGCGGCGGCGATGGCGACGGCAATGCAGGCGAAAGCGGCAACGTCGCGCCGAAACTTTTGGGCACACACCCGAAAACCGGCACGGACGTATCACTGCGCTTTGGCCCCTACGGCCCCTATATCCAGATGGAGCCCGCCGCAGGTGATGCGGTCGCCGAAGAAGAGGCCCCCGCGGCCGACGACGGCAAGAAAAAGAAAAAAGCCAAAAAGCCCGCCGCGCCCAAACCCAAGCGCGCACCAGTGCCCAAGAATATGGACCCGCATGAGCTGAGCCTCGAGCGTGCTGTCGCCCTGCTGGCGCTGCCGCGCGAGGTTGGCCTGCATCCGGAAACGGGCGAGATGATTAAGGCAGGCATCGGCCGCTTTGGCCCCTTCCTTGTGCATCAGGGCAAGTTTAAATCTATTCCCGCCGACGACCCCGACGGCGTGCTGACCATTGGCCTTAACCGCGCTGTCGATTTGCTCGCACAGCAGGGCAAAGGCCGCGGCGGCTTCGGCGCCATCAAGGAGCTGGGCCCCCACCCCGAAGACAGCAAGCCTGTCACTATCAACCGCGGCCGTTATGGCCCCTACGTCAAACATGGCAGCGTCAACGCCACCATCCCCAAGGATGTGGAGGCGGAAGCCGTGACCATGGAACAAGCCGTAGAGTGGCTGAACGCCCGCAAATCCGCCGCGCCCAAATCCGGCGGCGCCAAAAAAGCGCCCGCCCGCAAGACCGCGCAGAAAAAACCCGCCGCCAAGAAAACGGCCGCGAAAAAATCTGCCGGGGCGCGGAAAACCTAAAATAAGAAAGAAGACTATCTCTTGAAAAATTCAAAACCACCGTCCCGCAAAAAATTTTCCAAGGCAGGACGCGCCGCTTCGGGCCCGCAAGGACGCGAAGACGGCTTTGCACACCCGCATAAATCCCCCAAAGCGCGCCGCAGGGACGATGACGAAAACGCAGGCACCCTGCCCACGCGCGAAGAGCTGAAAGAATTCCTGCTCAGCCATCCCGATGCGCTC
>ERZ761609.2629-NODE-2629-length-13005-cov-11.135521_pt1 | contig 13005 bp, 11 predicted proteins | sample MGYA00511163_ERZ761609 | MGnify/ENA primary metagenome ERZ761609 (study PRJEB28899, sample SAMN02445070) | bioreactor sludge metagenome | biome: EBPR sludge | place: Australia: Brisbane, Thorneside Wastewater Treatment Plant | collected 2011-12-16 ... | reverse complement strand
TTTTGGGCGTGGAATACGCGGGACATGATGTGGCTCCGGCTTTGAATGCAATGACTGTAGTGCGTGGGACAACCGGCGATATGCAGGGCGGGCCGGAAACCGCCGTCAAAATGTTAATGGCTTAACGCCACCAACCGGGGGCTGCCCAGGCCAGAGTCATGGTGGCCATCAAGGCCAGATATATCGCTGCGTTTGCAATCATGCCCACGGGTATAGCCGAGCCCCCGTGCGCCGTCAAGCGCGATTTTATGGAAGATGGTGATTTGAAGCAAAAACCGCGACATACCGGCGAAAGGCCGGTATCACGCCCAAGGCCGGCAGGCCTTAATTCATGGCTTCATAGATAGCGCTTCGCGCACTGGATACCGGCCTTTCGCCGGTATGACGAAAAATAGAAACACAGACGCTATGGGTTTATCCGCCGTGCGGCAAAATATAGGGTTTATCCGCCGTGCGGCAGATATTGGTTTATCCGCCGTGCGGCTCCTGCGGCTTTTGCGCCGCAATCGCGGGGCGGGCGGCGTGTTCCGGCTCGGGGCCGAAAACGCGTTTGCCCACGGCAACCGCAAAACGGAACGCCTTGGCAATCACGCTGCTGCCCTTGCCAAGCGTACGTTTCAGCCCGTCCGCCGCGACATGTGCGGGCGGCGCGAAACGCTCCAGATTGGCCTTGAGGCCGCTCTCCAGCGTGCCGCCGTCTTTGAGCTTGCCGACGTATTCTTTCAAACGCCCTGCGTATTCTTTTACTTCCTTGGCGGCATCTTCATCTTCGACGGCGCGGCGGCCACGCTGGCGCGCCAGCATGTCAATCTCGCGGTTGTTGATGGCCTTGAGGCAGGCGATGGCCACGGTGGCCTGCACACGCGTGTTGCTGTCACGGGCGACTTTTTTCACGCCCTCCAGCACGGTCGCAAGATTTTTATATTCGCGGCGCGTCCAGATGGTTTCTGTGGGCGGGGCGAATTCGGCCTGCGCAAAACGGCTGCCCGAAGGCTCCGCGCTCAGGATAATTTTTTCAATGCCGCCGAACGTAAAAGGCGCCGCTTCGGGGGCTGCCGGTTTTTTCGGCTCGCTGATGGGCGCGCCAGGTGCAGCGAGGGTGATATGCGCAATATCCTCCGCGCGTTTCGCTTTATACGCGTCAGATACGGCCTGCAGCGTTTTCAGCCACGGCTTCGTTTCGGGGTCGAGCGGCTTTTCGCCGTTCACAATCGCCTCGGTCGTCAACAGCGTTGTCAGCAGCACACGCACATCGGGCGCGACGTTGCGGCCGCCCGCGGCCTTCGCTTCTTCCGTTTTTCCGCTCAAGGTTTCCGTCTCGCGCAGAACCGCGCTTGAATAGCCGAGCATTTTTTCGTGGTGTTGCAGCGCGCCCGCTTTGTCGCCCGCTTCGAAGGCGCGCAGCGACTGGTCCATCTCCATCACCATCAGGCCAAGGCGGTTTTTCACCGCGCCCGTGGTCGGCAATGTCTGGGTTTCGACAAAAATCTGGTCGAGCCCTTTATAGAGCTGGTATTCGCCTGCTTCGATAACGTCCGCGCCGGACGTGTCTGCCGCTGAAGTCATGTTTGTGTACACCCTTACTTCTTTTGTATTTTTTGTAGTTTTGTTTTTATTTTATGCGCCGTTTGTTTTGCTGTTTTTTGCTTGCCGCTTTTTTGTATCGGCCTTTTTATTCCTGTATCTGCCGCCTGCCCCCGCGCAACAATAGCGCAGAAACCTGTAGCACTGCCCAAGCCATTGCTTGAGCGCGTCAATTTATCTGACGAATAAATTCTAACACGGCGGTTATGGATACTCAAGAAATCTGAAAAATATTTAATATTTTCATATACTTAGACAAAGCCCGCCGCGGAGTTCTGGACAACCCCCGCCCCGCACGCTATCTTCCCCCTTATAAGGCGCGGGTGGAGCTCGATGGTTGAGTTCTAGCCTTCCAAGCTAGCTGTGCGGGTTCGATTCCCGTCACCCGCTCCAAATCTTTAGATTCCACTAAATATTTGAAAAACATGGACAAAAATAACCGATTTTTGCCTGTGTAGGTACTGTGCAGAAAAATTTGCGGAACCGCATTGCGGGTATCGCAGAAAATGCACTTTTATGCTCCGCAGATTTCGCCAATCAGAACGGCTCGCCCTGCGGCTATTGGGCTGATTCTGCTTCGTCGGTGGCCGTTTCCCTTACAATCTGAGGTGGTGCCGTTTTTCTGGACAGGGTGATAAGCTCAGCCTGACCTGAGGAATGGACTGGAATGAAGACGACGAGAAAGCGCTACAGCGCGGAGTTCAAGGCGAAGGTTGCGATGGAGGCGATCCGGGGCGATCTGACGCTGGCTGAATTGGCGGCCAAGCATGGTGTGCACCACACGATGATCGGCGCGTGGAAGCGGCAGGCGATGGATGGCATGGCCAGCCTGTTTGACGGCGGCGATCAGGCGGCCAAGGCCTGCAACGAGGCCGAGATCGAGAAATTGCACGCCAAGATCGGGCAGTTGCTGGTGGAGCGCGATTTTTTGGCACGAGCCTCCGGTCGATGAGCATGGACCGGAGGCGAAAGATGGTCGAACCGGACAACCCGGACCTGTCGATTGCGGCGCAATGCCGCCTGCTTTCGATCAGCCGGTCGGGCTATTATTACGCGCCGGTGCCAGAGAACGGCGCGACGTTGGCGCTGATGGCCTTGATCGATCAGGTGTTCATGGACTGCCCATGGTATGGCAGTCGGCAGATGGCCCGTCATTTGCAACGCATGGGCCATGCGGTTGGCCGCCGCCGGGTGCGGCGCCTCATGGCGAAAATGGGACTGACAGCGATTTACCAGCGCCCACGCACCAGCGATCCGCACCCCGAGCACCGGATCTATCCCTATTTGCTGCGCGATCTGGCGATCACGCAGCCCAATCAGGTGTGGTGCGCGGACGTGACCTATCTGCCGATGCGGCGGGGCTTCCTTTACCTGGTGGCGATTATGGACTGGGCGACGCGCAAGGTGCTCGCCTGGCGCATCTCGAACACGATGGATGCCGGGTTCTGCGTCGAGGCTTTGCAGGACGCCATGGCCCGTTATGGCAAGCCCGAAATCTTCAACACCGATCAGGGCAGCCAATTTACCAGTCGCGCCTTCACCACCGTGCTGCGCGAGGCCGAAGTGCGGATCAGCATGGATGGCCGGGGCCGATGGATGGACAATGTCTTCATCGAGCGCCTCTGGCGATCCGTGAAGTATGAATGCGTCTATCTCCACGCCTTCGAGACCGGCAGCGAACTGCGGGCGGGCCTGGCGCGCTGGTTCACCTACTATAACCACCACCGGCCTCATTCCGCCCTTGCCGGTAGAACCCCGACAGAGGCATATGGGCAAATCGGCCCATCAGATCATGGGGGGCATGCCCCCCATGATCTGATGGCCAAACTCGCGGCATGACGACATCGGCTTGAGCTTAATTTTGCCGCAAACCTGTCCAGGAAGGCGGGACCACCTCACAAGAAGGCCGCTGCCTGCGCCTATCCAGCCCGACGCTTCGCGCATGCCGTCAACGTCGATATCCCAATAGACCGGAGATGTGTTGACGCTGGTGAGGTTGATACCTGTTCCGGCGATATCCAGTACAAGAGGCGAGCCTGTGGTTATCGCAGTGCCAAAGGTGCTTTGGACAAGCTCCATCAGGTTGCCGATGTTGAAAACCTCGGACGGGTTCGAGAGGCCCCATTTGTAGTCATCGTAAAGCTGTTGGCTGAATCCGACGATGCCGAGGCCGGAGATTTCCTCGTACAAATCTTTGAACATACTCTCGCCAGCAGAGCCACCAAGATAGCCGCCCGCAAGGCCAGCCGCACCGACGAGGAGCATGCCTGCAGCGACACCGATGTTCACGCCGGGAACGGCCAGCAGGGCAGTGACACCCGCCGCGCTGATAGTACCGAGCCCTAAACCGCCAAGAAGGCCGCCTGTATGCCCTGCGAGTATCGAACCCGCTGAGTGATTGTCGCCGTTGCTGTAGGCAGCCTGAGCCTCGGCAATCGCCCACGCGGTACCGAGTACGTCGCCAATCCATCCCGCTTTGTCGAGCGCGCCCGCGTATTTACCGAGGTTGTGGAGCGCGCGCGCCTGCCCGTCGAAAAGAACTCCTGTCGAGTTGGCATGGATGCCGTCATGCACTGCGCCCTCGGGCAAGGACAGCGTCTGGCCGCCCCTATCGAGCACATAGGCTCCGTTCACCGGGTCATAGGTGGCCGACATATCAGGATACTTGGCCTGAACGGCATCGGCGGTGACATTCTGGTAAGGACGCCAGTTGGCATCTGGACTCCCCTCCGTCGAGAGGCCCATATAATCCTCGATGCTCACGTGCCCATCGACAGCTAGGCGGTCTACAAGGTCAAAGGATTTTACGCGGTTATCGGCAAAATCTCCGCCAGCGGCACCTTGGTTGAAATAGCCATCATTGGAGGCAATATACTTAGGAACATTTGGGTCGGACAGAACCGGGTCAGAACCGGGATTATTTAATGCATGAATGATTGACTGCTCGCCAGCATTGCTGCCAGCGGGAATGCCTGTGACGGTTTCATTTATTCCCTTGTTGTTTAGCCAATTCTCCAGCGTGGTATCCTTTAGATACCTTTCTCCTGTTGCTGGATTAATGTTTTCCGTTATTGACTCTCGCCACACGCGGTCGGTGATACGCACGTCGTAATTTTCGGAAAGCGCATCTAGTACGCGATTCAAGCGCAATGCGTCGCCGGAGTTCTGTCCGAAAATGTTTCCAATGAAATCAGTATCTAGGAATAAAACTGGCTTTGTCATCGCTACCCGCTATTTTGCTTTAATTTTCATTTCACAGATTTCGAACAAACGGTGAATTGCTTCACCATAAATCTGATTGACAATATTAATGTCCAACCCAAGCATATTTACTGTTTTCGCAATCAACGCTTCAATCTCATCATCAATCTCATAGCTTCTAATCGAGCGTCTCATCTGCTCTGCGCATTCGTAGAACGCGGCAGGATTCAATCGATATGCCTCTTGCAATACGGCGTCGGCTGTTTCCTGAGTAAATCTTCTACCCGGCCACACCGGAGTGTTTGGTAGGGCGGGGTATGGCCCCTCTGGAGACGGAGCGAGCGCTTGACCAAGTAGGATTAGCTGCTCTTGGCCTGTCGAACCGCGTAGGCGGCGGCTAAATTCGTAAAGCAGGTCGAGCATACCTAAGCGCGATGGAGGTGCTTCCAGTTCTTCGGGAAGTGCCTTTCTCAGGTAGGTGATTATTTTATCTAACACATCCTTGTATTGGTAATCGGCGTGTATGCGGTATGCATCTGGTTTGACTTCAAGTATCGCGGCCTCAGAAATTAAATCGGCTCGCGCCTCCCATAGATGACGCAAGAGATCATCGGTCATTTTCTGATCGCAGTAGGTATCTCGATATACGGGGAGATCTATCAGTGGCGGAATTGCAGCTTTTTCGTTTAGTAATTTATCAGTCATATCAAGATATCCAAATTTAGATTGTTTTGTTATAATAGGGACAATTTATATAACTAATATATATCGATTATACTTTCATTTTATCTTCAAAATCGCAAGAAGAAATTGGTTTTCTATAAATCACGTCACTCGAAGGAAATTTCTGTTTTCTAAGGCCCCATTGGCTTGTTGAATTTTCCACGCAACGAAGCCGGCTTTGGTGATGATGGTGATGCGCTTGGGGGCGATGTAGGCTTCGGCGGTGCTGGCGGTAGTGGTTTTGGCGCTGGCGGTGGTGTGGGCGCTGCAAGAAACTTCGACCTAAATCCCGTGCGGGCGAGAAGTGCGCGAAGGCCGCGCGCACGGCGGTTTTTCACGCTGCGCTTCTTGGCGGGATTCATGAAACGCGAGAGCACGCGGCGCACGGTCGGCATGAACGTGGGCACAAGCTCGGGCGGGTCTTCAAACCCTTCACTGTCTTTCGCGGTCGCGGTTGTACCTGTCGGTTCCGATGATTGCATCGCGTCCAGATTCAAGAAGCGCGACATGGCGGCGGATATCGCCGTCATATCGGGAAGCCAGCCGAACAGCCCTTCGGCGGCGGCTTCGCCCTGCTGACCTGTGGCAACCTTTTTCTTCTTTTTCTTGCGGCCCGGTTCTGGTTGCAGGAAACGCGAGCCGCTTACTTTGCGGGTCTTGGCGGCGGTTCCGCCGCGCGCCCCTCCTGCCGTTGCCGCTCCGCCTCGCGGCGGTCTTGTTCGACCTGCGCGAGCAATCGCGCCGCGCGGGCTGAATCTTCCGCATAGCGGATACGCTCGCGCGCAAACCCCGCCTGCTGGTCGCGCCGCTGCTGGTCGTGGCGCTCTTTCAATTCCGCGATGTGTTCGGCCCTGTCCTGCCGGAGCAATGTGCGAAGATCGGCGCGCTCGATGGCCTGCCGCTCGTGCAGGTGCTTCCACGCTGTATCGCGCTCAAGACGCTTCTCCGCGCCGCGCCCCGGATTGAGGCGGTTTTGCAGGGCTTCGATATATCCCTCGATGCCGGACAATTTTCCATCGCGGATGAAGCGCTCGCGCTCGGCCTGCTGCTGGCGACGCAGGCCGTCTATCTTTTCGCGTGCTTCAAGAACGAGCACATGCCGGAGTTGGCGCAATTCGGCGTGATGCCACTTGGCCAGCTTCTCGGCCTCGGCCTGTTCGCGCGCGGCCAATGCCGCCGCAACGGCGGGTGCAAGGTCCGGTGCGCCGGAATCCTGCTCCTGCGCGCCCGTTATCTCGCCCTGCGCCTCCGGCGCTGGCGCGAGATCTTCGACGGGCGGGCGCTGCATCTCGAATGTAGGCAGCTCGGCCTGCTGTTGCCGGTCGCGCTGCTGGGCTTTGGCGTCGCTGGCGGTGGGGAGCGCATCGCGCTCAACATCCGCCATGAAGGCCCGCGCCTCGGCGGCTTTCATTTTGAGTTCGCGGCTCAGGCTGTAAACGCTGCCCTCCGGCCCGACGAGCACGAAGTCCTTGCTGTCGCCCCGCGCCAGCACATAGCCCGCATCTTCCACGGCGGCCTTGAAAGCCATGCCGCTGTCGCAGGATGCCTTGAGCGCCGCAAGCTGCGCCCGCCGCTCTTGGGTGGAAAGGCCGCTGCGTTCGGCCTGCTGATGCTCCGCATGGCTGACCTCCGCGCGGGGGAACTCCGGCTGCTTGGTGCGGTCACGCTTCGCGTGCTTCCCCGGCACATGCTCATGACCAAACTCGCGTTCCAGCTTGAGGCTGGCGCGCTCATGGGCGAGATAGTTGTTGCTATCCGAGCGCATGGTCATGGTTTCGAGGTCGGTGCGCGCCCAGACGATATGGATGTGCTGGCGGCCTTTCTTTTCGTGCAGGACGACGGCGCGGGGCTGGCCGTCCAGCCCGAGTTCTTGTTCCAAAACCTCTACTGCCCGCGCCCATTGCTGGGGCGTCATGTCATAGCGGGCGTCGGGGTCTATGTTGACGTGATAGAGGCCCTTCTTGCCGCGTGTGCCTTCTGAGAGGGTCTGCCAGTCGCGGAAGGTAGCGGCCAGGTCATCGAGGCCGGAGTGCAGTTCCAGCACCTCCATGCGCTCGTTGGTGTCGGTGCGCAGAAGGTGGGCGGCAAGCTGGCGGGGTCCGGCGCGTGAGCCTCCTTTGATAATCATGCCGCTGGCTCACGGTTCGGGCGGAGGGATGAACTTGGACAATCCCGCAGGCGGTACAGCCTCCGGCGCTGCCGGTGCCGGTGCCGGAGCCGGGATTGGAGCCGGTGCGGATGCCGAGGCCAGCGGCGATGTTGCCGCTGGCGCGTTATCCGGCTCCTTGCCGAGCGCATCATAGATGAGGCTGCGGATGTGCGCGAAGTCTGCCAGCGCCTCGCGCAGGTCCGGCAAGACGGTTTCCGGCGCGCCGCCTGTATGCAGGTAGCGGGCAATCTGGTTCAGATTGCTGCCGGTCTTGCCAAGGTGGCCGAGGATTTGACGCAGCGCAGCGCTGTCAGCAGGGATGCGCCGCTGCGCGCGGGGACCGGCTTCGCCGATGAGCGCCGCGCGGGCGAAGGCGGCGGCGGCCATACCCGCCCTGTCGGCGCGGGCGAGAAACGCCGACTTTTCATCGGGCGTGACGCGGGCATAGATGGTGGCGGTGCGTTGCCGCCGTTCCGACTTGCGCCGCCCGGAAGGGCTGTGCTCTGAGCCGCTATCGCTCAAGCGCATCTCCTTTCTGCCGGACGCATCCGGCTGCTGGGTCGAGGGGGTATCCCCCTCCGCCCAAGTGCAGGGGCATGAAAGCCGCCTGCGCGTCGTCCAGAGCGCGCAAGCTCTGGCCGTGGGTGCCGGGACGCGGAAGTCTCCGGCGAGTGGTCGAGGGGTGCGATAACCCCTTGTCTGGTTCCAAGGGCGAAGCGCCTTGGTGGGGTCCGGGGGCAAAGCCCCGGTCATGGGTCGCAGGGAGCACGAAGGCTCCCCGCACGGGTGCAGGGGTGTGAAACCCCTTGCTCGGGAGGGATGCAACGGGAGGGCGAAGCGCCTTCCTTGCCAAGCCAGCACCTTCAGGTGCGGGGTGCGGACGGTCAGTCCGCACATGGCTTGCACACTCTCCTAAGCGATAACTTAGGATAGCACGGGACGTGCTGGGGTGTGGGGTAGCGAACGCTTGCGGCAAGGGCGGGTATCGCCGTCTGCATACAATCGTATGCGACTCGCTGAGCGCGGGATGAGCCGCAGCATAGCACGAAGGCGGGTGATGCGGCGACCCTTTCATCCCGCGCGGCCCTCTTCGCCGCCGCCCGTGGCGAGCACGTCGCGGGCCTCGTTGAGCATCTGCGCGAAACGGGCCGAGCCGCCCGTGTCGGGGTGCACCTTCTGCATCAGCCGCTTCCAAGCGGCCCGCACTTCGGCGGCGGTTGCGCCTTCCGAAAGGCCGAGAAGATCGAGCGCTTCCGCGCGCGTCATTTTGCCGTTGGGTTTTGCGGCGCGCTGGCGCGCGCCGCCGGACTGGCGGCCATTCTGGCCGCCGTCCGATTTGCCGCCCCGCACAAAATACGGGTTGTCGTCGTAGGCTAAGGGCGGCTCCCAATAGAGATGCGGATAGGCGCTGACGAGGGACGCGAAGGCGTCGGGGAGCCGCCAGTAATCCACGGGCCGGACGTAGTGCGGGCGGTCGGTGGGGTTGAGGACAATCGCCACGTCACGGCCCAAAGCCAGCACCTCGTCGGGCATGAGCAGCGGGCGGCCTGTCTCCCCGTAATTCATGTTCTCGCTATGACCGCCGCCGCCGGGGCCGAAGTTCTGGCCCTCGCCGTGGCCGACCGTCTGCACGGTCACTTTGCCCAAGGTTTCGGAGAGGTAGTTCGCGCTCTCAAGGTCGTTGACGTTGCAAAACCACTTGTAGGCGCAGTTCGAGAGGATGGTGCCCGCCGCCGCCCCATACAGGTCTTTGAGCTGGTCTAACCCCTGCACAATCAGGGTGAAGTCGATGCCGTAGCCCGACATGGTGGCGATATCGCGGGGTAAATCCTCGATGCGTCCCAGCGCCGGAAACTCGTCCATCAATATCATGCAGCGGTGCGGCGGACGCCCGCCGAGCGGATAGCGTTTGAAGGTGTGCATGGCCGCCGTGGTCATGAGCCGGAGCCATGTGCGCTGCGTGTCGATGCGGTCGGGCGGTATCACCAGATAGACCGTCACGGCCTCGCGGATGAGGTCGGCCATGTCGAAGGTGGATTTGGCCGTCGCGGCTTTCACCTGCGGGTCGGAGAGGAACTTGGTCGCCTCCGACAGATTGGACATGATGCCGCTGTAGGTCTCTTGGGCAAGGTCGAGATACGGGCTAACCATCTCCCGTATCGCGCCGCCGAAGGCGCTGCTGGCCGCCATCGGCACCAGAAACCTCTCTGTGAAATCCCTCCGACTGAGGCTCACAATCTCCCGCGCGCGGGCGAGCGTCTTTTGCTCGCCCGGCTGGTCCGTAATCCACAGGAGGACGGCGGTCAGGACATTGGCGGCGCTGCCCTGCCAATAGCGGTCTTTATCGCCGGGGGTCGTTGGACAGACCGCCGCAGCAAGCGCCTGCGCGACGGCGACGGCGTTGGGATCGTCGCGTACCAGCACATCCAGCGGATTGAAGGTCGCGGGCGCAAGGCCGCGTTCTTTGAACGTCTCCGCCAATTCGCCCCACGGGTTGATGATGTGGACGGCGCTATTGAGGGTGCCGCGCCGGATGCGCGCCGTGATGGCGGCGTTCTCGCCCTTGGGGTCGATGACGATGGCCGAGCCGCCATAGCGCAGCAGCGTCGGCACAATGACGCGGGTGCCCTTGCCCGTGCGGGTGCGCGCGACAATCAGCGTATGGTGTTCCGGCGTTGAGAGCACGGGCGCGCCCGTCTGCTGCTCGATGGGGATGGCAGAAAGCTCCGGCGCGCTGCTCTTGCCAAAAAACACGCCCCGATGGCCGTCGTAAGCGTCCGCCAGCCCCGTGCGCACCTCCGCATAGCGGGCGCTGCCGTAGTTGTCGGACAGGGCGGGTTTCGGCTTCGGTTTGCGCCGCTTGTCCTTCACCAGAAAAATCAGCCCGACGACGCCCACGAGCATGGCCAGCGGGCCGAACAGGCTGGAAAACAGACTGCCGAGAAAGCCGATGCTGTCTCGGAACAGGCCCACGGCCATGTCCTTGCCAATCCCTGCAAGCCCGGTGACGTAGTTCCAAGGGGTCGGTTCTTTGGGCGGGTCGTATCGCGCCCGGAGCGCCGCCATGCGTTCGCGGGCGATGCTGTCGGCGGCGCTGCTCAGCATGAGGTCTTGCCCCGTGCCGATGCCTTGCCACTTGCGGCGCAAGGCGGTTTCTGCCGCTTGCAGTTCAGCGGCGCGGCTGCGCCATGCCGCCGCGTCAATCTCGCCTGCCTTGCGGCGGTATTCTCCCCGCGCCAATTCCACGCGGATATCGGCCAGCAACGCCGCATCGCGGTCAAAGAGGCGTTGCTGCGCGGGCGGGAGCACCAGCCCGCGCGGTTCGCCGCCCTGCCGGAATATCGGATTGTCCTTCTGCCAGCTTGGCGCGGATTCTTGCGCCGTAGCCGCCAGCGGCACGGCGGCGAGCGCCAGCGATAAGGCGACGGCCCGCAAGGGCTTCGTCGCCGCGCGCATCAGAACGGCCCTCCTTCAGCGGGCGGCGTCCCGTCCGCCCCGTCGCCGTTCGGCACCGCCAGTTCCGGCGCGCCTTCGGCGGCGCAGAGGTCGTTCCACAGTTCCGCATAGTGCGGATGGCTCGTCGGGTTGGTTACGATGGTATGCAGCAGATTTTCGAGGTGATTGCTGACGATCTGCGCGAGCACGCGCGACGGCGGCGCGGGATTCCGCCCGACTCGGGCCGAATCGCGCTCTTCGATGTGCGCGAGAAGCGCGAGCAATCCCGGTTGCACCTCGACCGTCACGGGCACGGGTTCGCCTGCGTCATTCATCGCGGCGGAAAGCACGGCTTCCAAGTTGCATACATCCGTATGCGCGGCGAAGCGGGATTTGAGGTGGGCGAGCTTCGGGTGCGGCGGCGCATCGGGCGTATCGCCTGCGCCTTGTTCCCAAGCGCTTAGCGCTTCATCGGCGGTTGGTGCGCTCGGCTTGTCCTCCGGCATGATGCCCCCGTGAGTAAACATACGTCTGTATGTTTGTGCGGAGCGGCAAGCCGCCTCGGTATATCTTTTCCATGTCCTGCCTCATCGACAGGACATTGCAGATGTACTTGCGCACAAACGTCTTTCCCCTTCACAATCTAAAGAGACAGGGGGCGCGTCAAGCTTACCACAGAGAACGCGCAAGCGAAGATGCGCTGGCAATGCCGCGCACGAAAAGCGCCCCCGGATTGGGGGAGACGTGAAATGGTTGTCCTGCGGCACTGATTTCATCGTGGCGGACGTGATCCGCTGGCGCGAGCCGGTCTGGAAACCCCAGCCGCGCCATTCCAAGAAAAGGCCGGTCATCACCGGCCACCGCGTCATCACGGGCCAAGTCGTCAAGATTGACCGGGGCGGCTGGGTGCATATTGAAGTGACGGCCTGCACCGTCGAGCCTGCGCCGCAATGGCTGCGCCCGCTCTATCCGCTCAAGCGCGGCGAAGCGATACGCCGCCAGCGCGCGAAAATCGGCCAAGGCAAGATAGACCGCATGGCATGGAGCGACGAAACCGCCCGCGCCGCCATTGTCGGCTCACGGTTCGTCAAGGTGTGACGCTGCGAGGGCGCGGCAATGCCGCGCCCCGCCGCAGGTCGGCCTACCACCACGAGTCATAGAATACGGTCTTGCCCTCGGCGATGGCCGCACGAGCGGTGGCGATGAACATCAGGTCATCTTCGCTTTCGCTGCCGTCGGATTCGCCGAAGAAAAAACCGCTGGTTGGCGGTAAATGGCCTGCGCGCACATCCGCTTCCAGACGGTCGAGGTCTTCCGCCGTCAGGGCGAGCGTGATGCAGTTGAACGTATCCTTGCCGCCCTTCTCGAAGTAGAGGCTTTCCATCCAGCCGTGCAGGTTCGGATGCTTGCGCCAGTAGTGGATTTCAGCGGCATCTTCGACCTTGAAGCCGAAGGGCGTTGCCGGTTTCTCGCGGGTCACAAGTGCATACATATCCAGTCCCATTTTGTTGCTCCTTTTGATTGGTGTTGTTCGCCCCGAAGGACGCGGCACCTCGGAGCGGCGGGACCAAGCTGCTGCCGTCATGGGCAACACGGCCCGAAGGGGTGGTGCGGGCAGCCCATTGACGGCAAAGCGCCCGACGCCAGTAACGCGGCATGACTGAGGGGGGAACAACACCGCAGGAGCAAACGCGGCGGTGGATGTGCCGTTGTGCCGGAAGCCGGACACGGCCCACGTGTCGCAGGTTATGTAAAGCGTGTCTTTACAGGCAACGATCCGTCCGATAGGCTGAAAGCCGGTTCAAGGGGCAATTCAACCGGATACCGCACATGCCAAATCAGGCCGATGTTCGGCTAAAGGAACCCGCCCATCCGGGCGGCTTCGTGAAGCATGAAGTGCTGAAACCGCACGG
>ERZ761609.2628-NODE-2628-length-13014-cov-9.689019_pt1 | contig 13014 bp, 16 predicted proteins | sample MGYA00511163_ERZ761609 | MGnify/ENA primary metagenome ERZ761609 (study PRJEB28899, sample SAMN02445070) | bioreactor sludge metagenome | biome: EBPR sludge | place: Australia: Brisbane, Thorneside Wastewater Treatment Plant | collected 2011-12-16 ... | reverse complement strand
GCTAAAAGGGCCGAAAACTCCAGCTGCGAATGAGGGCACGTTGGAGCTCAGAGCACGTAACGACGGAATCTCGTTGTGAACGAGTACCGGTCGAGGGCAGGGTCACGGAGAGGCAAGTTCTCCGCGACTTACGTTCGAAAACTATTTCAGTATTGTGACCTATGCGCTGATAAACGGCGTGACTACTGTTATTTCGTATTGTTATTGGCAAGGATCGCGGATAGGTCCTGGTATGGGCTTGTTTCAACGGTCAAAGTTGATGATTGTATAAGGTATGCGTATATGCGTGGAACAATTTCGATAGCGGCGTCAAGGTTTCGGTTGAGTCCTGGCTTGTAGGCTCCCAGCATTCTCAGTTCCCTGGTATTTTCATATTCCGCAATCATTCTTTTTGCCTGCAATGCAAGCGCCTTCTCTTCCGTGCTCCAGGCCTTTTCTGACAATCGTGATATCGAGTTCAATATGTCGACGGCGGGGAACTGCCCTCTTGTTGCGATTTCCCTGCTCAGAACTATATGACCGTCCAAAATGCCACGGACGGCATCGGCGACGGGTTCATTATGGTCGTCGCCGTCAACGAGAACCGAGAAAACTCCCGTGATCATGCCATGACCATGAGTGCCTGGTCCGGAACGCTCGAGTAGCTGCGGCAACTCTGAAAATACACTCGGGGTATAGCCGCGGGCGACCGGAGGCTCTCCAGCTGCGAGGGCCACTTCACGAAGGGCGTGAGCATACCGTGTGATGGAGTCGACGATCAGCAGCACATTCTCACCCCGGTCGCGGAAGTATTCGGCAATCGTCATGGCGGTTCGGGGAGCTTGGCGTCGCATCATCGGACTTTGGTCGCTTGTCGATACGACGACGATTGAATTTTGGATGGCCGGACCGAGTATGTCGTCTATGAATTCCCTGACTTCGCGCCCACGTTCGCCAACCAGTGCGACAATGGTCGTATCAAAGCCTCTGGATCGCGCGAGCATGCCGAGGAGTGTTGATTTTCCTACACCAGACCCGGCGAAGATACCTATCCGCTGTCCAGCACAAAGCGGTGTGAAGAGGTCAATGACCTTCACGTTAGTCTTCAGTGCGCGTTCAACGCGCTGGCGTTCAAGAGGACTTGGTGGTGCGGTCGTAGTAGCCAGCGAAGTTGAACCGGGGATAATGGGCCCCCGGTTGTCAATGGGCTGGGCCAAGGCATCTATAACCCGGCCTTTCCAAGTCGCTGAAGGGTAGATTGTCGCGGGACCGCGCACCCAGCAAATATGGGATAGACCTATACCGAGACCGATCTCGTAAGGTGCAACCGTAGCGCAGGTTCCATCGATGGCGATGACTTCGCCCAAAGAGTCGTTGAGCGAATTTTGTAGAGCGACCGTGTCGCCGATCCTGACAAGGCGGGAAATGCCCTCGATGCGCAACTCCATTGAGCTTGCGTGCGTGATTTTGCCGCCGACTTTCAGGGGGCCAGCTTGAGCGCGCTGGGTTTCGATGGTGGACGCCAGCTTTGAAAGGGCATCAGGGCCGTTCATGCTGGCTCACGAGTTATCGGCAGAGAGTGGTGATTATCCGTCATGATCCAGCAAGGGTCCGGATTGCATCCGACTTTATCTGTTCGGTTTCGTTCAGTGCTGTGGTTACAGCGTCAAACATTCTCTGCCCTGCGACAAGGCGTGTCATTTCAGTTATGGCATTCACATTCGATCGTTCGAAGAATCCTTGCCGAATCCCGATATCCGAGGTGTCGACGCTAGGCTGTGCGGGAATGTCGGGCACGATACTCGAGCCCGCTCCACGTTCGAGACGGGCGGCCCTGTCGATCGTGAATAGGCCGATGGTGCCGACAGTCGTTTTTCCTTGAGTTATCGTGCCGTCGCGGCCGATCATCGGCGGACCTCCGTTGGGATCCAGCCGCAAGCCGGAGCCACCAGCGTCCAGGACTGTGTAACCGGTCGTGGTCATGAGTTCGCCGGTTGGGCTCATCTGCAGGCGACCGTCGCGGGTATAGCTGGTTCCGCTAGGTGTCGTGATTCCGAGCCAGACATCGCCATCGACGGCGACATCGAAGGGGTTATCGGTTCGAACGAATTCTCCAGAGTGCAGATCAAGGCTGGTCTCGCCTATCGAGGAAAAGCCGACCGACGGATCGGCGGCGGAAGATAACACGGTCGAGAAACGGATTTGCTCCGCGCGGAAGCCTGCTGTCGTCGCGTTTGCGACGTTGTTGGCTATCGTGTCTATCCGCCGTTGAAGGGAAATCTGGGCGGACAGAGCAAGGTATGTGCTGTTCATTATAGCTACCTGGATCTGTTACGCATAGATTGCAGTGACAGGAGGATATCGGGATTGAGGATCGCGCTCGGCGATGCTGAAATGAGAGAAGCGGCGGACGGGGACGAGGAGCCCGCCGTTGCAGTATCGGCGAGTGCAGCGAACCGCTGAATGAATGCCGAAATCCTGCTTCTGTCACTGAACAGGGAGAAATCAATCCTGCTTTTTAGTAACTCGGCCTGTTTGTCGATAGACGCCAGAGAGGTTGTGGACGGTAGGTTCAGTGCTGCATACGTCACCCTGGTCAGGGCTTTGTCGGCCAGTATTTGATATGGCGAGGTTATGCCGAGAGCCTTTCGCTTAAAGTAGAGCGCAAGACGAAGGTTCTCACTCTGATTTCCAGCGTCCTCCTCGAGTGACACTTCCAGGAATTTGTCGACAGTTCCTTGCCGTGTTTTGTCGAATACGGTAGTCGCCTCCCCATATCTGGCGAAGTTGAAGGTGGACGCAAGTTCGGAGAACCTCCGATCCGAAAACTTGTTTGCGAAGGCCGACGGGGAGTCGATGCCCTCGGTCAGAACCTTCCTTATAAGGGCCTTCGCATAGATCATGTCCTGAAGGCCGTACGCCTTCAGTGCGAACCGAAACACAGTGTCATTCTTCAGGAAATCATCCACTGTTTTCACTGTCTCGACCTCCTTGAGGTAACGCTTGATCGCGACGTTGTTCGGTTGTTTGGCCGCTGTCAGATCGATCCACTTTCGCGGATCGGCATCAATTTGACTGAATTGCGCGATGGTCGAGATCATCGGGACGTTTCAAACAGCGGTGATTGGAGGTCGATAGTGGCCTCCCAAGCTTGCGCATGGCTTTCGTCTGACTTCGAGCTCTTCTGTAGAGGGCTCAGACTGGCCTGCGGACCAATTGCTCAAGTACGGATCGCAGTTTTAGAGCGGTTGCTTGGGGCTGACCGACCGCGCCGTGCCGATTTCATAAGGTTTGCGCAAGTGACGCAGGTGTACTGAAGCTATGTCAATCTGAGATTGGGACAAAGCAGTGACAATCGCTATCGGTTTGGTGATCTCACTGGCGTGTATGCTTGGTGGCTTCATGGCCATGGGCGGACACGTGGGCGTCATCTGGCAACCCTGGGAATTTGTCATCATTCTCGGGTCATCGCTCGGAACATTCGTCGTCGCCAATCCGATGAAAACGATCAAGGACGCCGGTGCAGGTATTGTTGAGGCAATCAAGGGCACGGCGCCAACAAGCCAGAATTACCTCGAGGTTCTGGGGCTTCTGTACGCCTTGATGCGTGAACTCCGCGGCAAGTCACGCAACGAGGTCGAGGCGCATTTCGACAAGCCGCATGAGTCGCCGATATTTCAGAGGTTCACCAGCGTGCTCGAGAATGAGGGATTGACGCATTTTATATGTGACTACTGCCGCCTAATCATCATCGGCAATGCGCGAACGCATGAAATCGAAGCCTTGATGGACGAGGAAATTGAAACACTCCGTCATGACAAACTAAAGTCTTGTCATGCATTGGTAACGGTTGCCGAGGGGTTGCCGGCTCTGGGGATCGTGGCTGCAGTACTTGGCGTTGTGAAGGCAATGGGCGCGCTTGATCAGGAACCGGAGTATCTTGGAGCACTGATCGGTGCTGCACTCGTTGGGACATTCACAGGGATCTTCGTGTCTTACGCGATTGTTTCTCCGATTGCGTCGAAGATGAAGGTTGGGAGGGAGAAATCGCTTAGAATGTATGTGATCGTAAAGCAGACCCTTCTGGCGTTCATGAATGGCGCAATGCCGCAGGTTGCTGTCGAATACGGTCGGAAGACCATCTCAGCCTATGAGAGGCCCACTATCGAAGAGGTCGAACAGGAGACACTTGCCGGCGGGGCAGTGCCAAAGACCGACTGAGAACCGTAATTTCAACATAGACTCAAAGGGTGTGTGAAGGCGCGATGGACAAGGCAGTACAACCCATAAATGAGTCGTTTGACGGCGGTGACGGTTCCCAGGGGCCGGCAAATCTCGATGTGGTCATGCATCTTCCGGTGCAGGTCCGCGTCGTGCTCGGTTCCGTCACCATGCCGGTAGCAGCTCTCGCGAAACTGGGACGAGGTTCTGTTATTGCACTCGATCGGAAGGTAGGGGAGCTCGTCGACGTCATGGTCAATGGCCGCCTGGTCGCGCGTGGGGAAGTCGTGGTGATGGAAGACGAGTCCGCAAGGTTTGGAATTTCGGTCACAGAGATCGTGAATCTTGGCTCGAATGCCACGGCGTCACGTGGCTAGGTCTTCCAACAGGGCATTCTCTGTCCCGAAACTACGACATCATTGGGCGGTACGGTGATGGGCGATTCTGAGGATCGCGAAAGCAAAACTGAAGAGCCTACACCCAAGAAGCTTCAAGATGCGCGCGAGAAGGGCAATACACCATACTCCCGGGAACTTCTTACGGCGTCCAACTACATTGCAATCTGGGCAGTGCTCTCGTTTCTAATTGGTGGGGCCTGTCTCGACCTCATGGTCTCACTTCGCCCCTTCCTCGAGCGACCCGCAATGTGGGATATCCGTTCGTCGGGAGATGTGGGTGCGCTCGCAGGATTTCTGGGCGGTAATGTACTTATTGCCACCGGTCCTCTGCTGGTCGTACTTGCCTTGTCAGGTCTGACAGGGACGCTTCTTCAATTCAATGGAGCGGCTCTGAAACGATTGAAGCCGGAGCCGTCGAGGCTCTCGCCATTAAAGGGATTTGGCAGAATTTTTGGTCGTAAAGGTCTGACCTTTGCCGCAAAATCCCTCCTCACAATCTCCGTCATCGGCATTGTCACCGCGTGGTCGATACGTAATCAATTTAGCCACTTTGCAGGCGCTACGGGGCTCAATGCGGTCGCTCTGGCTAGTCTTCTTGTTCAAACTCTCGCGTCTCTGACCGTTGGACTAGCTGTAGTCATGGTCGCCATTGCCGTCCTGGATCTGCTGCATACGCACTACACGTGGCGTAAGGATCATAGGATGACGAAGCAGGAGATTCGCGACGAAGCCAAAGAATCCGACGGTGATATGCAATTGAAGCAGCGCATGCGTTTTGTCGCACGTCAGAGGCTTAAAAGGCGGATGATGGCAGCTGTACCCAAAGCAACGGTCGTTATTGCGAATCCGACACACTATGCTGTGGCGCTGAGATACGATGCGGCGGAGGGTCAGGCTCCGGTTGTCGTGGCAAAGGGCAAGGACTCGCTTGCGCTTCGTATTCGCGTAATGGCGAACGAACACAATGTGCCAGTTGTTGAGGATAAACCACTCGCTCGAGCCCTCTACGACAATGTTCCGCTCGAGGTCTGCATCCCGCCGCAGTTCTACCGCGCTGTCGCGCTCATTATCTCCGCGCTAGTGAGAAGCGCCGGAAAGCCAAAAAAGGGTAGCCGGAGCCAGGTTGCATGATGCCGGTCACAAGCCTGGTGCAAACTTGACCAGGTACGTTTTTTTCAATCAATGATTGATGCGTGGGTCTCCACATGAATATCATGACGGTTTCGAGTTTGCATCGCGCCTGGCTATCGCAGTCGCTCGCCACCACTGCCAACAACATCGCGAATTCGAACACTCCCGACTTCAAGGCTCGGCAAGTTTCGAGATTTGCAGACGTGCTGTCGTCGGTTCCGGCCGATTCAGCAGTTCGAACTCATCCGGCGCATCTTATGACAATTGCACATCCGCCGCGGGGGATGCCCTCGGATGAAGTTGCGACTGAAGGATCAACGCATTCCGGCAATACCGTGGATCTCGATCGCGAGCTCATGAGGGCCTCAGAAATAAAAGGCGGGTTCACGTTGAATACGACGCTTTCGAAAGCCTTTTACAGAATGCTGCACATATCCATCAAAGGTTAGCCGATGTCTGATGCCTTGCTTAGCTCACTCAGGATGGCTGCTTCGGGCTTGTCCGCACAGTCCCGGCGGCTTCAAATCGTGTCGGAAAATCTTGCCAATGCGAACGCCTCGCCGGCGGCGCCTGGTGAGCGCCCTTACTCCCGCAAAATTGCCGTTTTCGACACTGTTCTCGATGAAGTCACAGGGCACAAGGAATTGAAAGTGGTTGATGTCGCACGGGACCGGGCCCCGTTTCGCGTCGAACGCAACCCAGGTCATCCGGCTGCCGACGCTGAAGGAAATGTGCGCCTTCCGAACGTGAACCCGCTCGTCGAGTTGACCGATATGCGAGAAGCAAATCGTTCCTATCAGGCAAATTTGCAGGTTGTGCGGCAAACGCGAGAGATTGTCGCAATGACAATTGATCTTCTGAAGGTGAACTCATGATCGAGAAGATTGCGAGTGAGTTCGGATCACTTCGACCGACGGTGGAGCGGACAGCAACGAGCGCTGTGCAGTCCAACCCATCGGCCGGGGACTTTGCCTCCATGCTGGTCGGGATGCTCTCGCAAACTGTGAGTCAAGTTCAAGTTGCGGAGCAAGCCGCAATTGATGGCCTGCATCGGAAGGTCCCGGTGCAAGAGGTCGTCGAGAAGGTCATGACGGCCGAGCAGTCGCTCCAAGCGGCCATCGCGGTTCGCGACAAAGTGGTTGCCGCATATCTCGAAATTAGCCGAATGAATATCTGACCTCTGGAGAACTGCAGATGCGTGCTCTTTCGATTGCTGCGACCGGCATGAACGCGCAGCAACTTAATACCGAGGTCATTGCTAACAACATTGCGAATATAAACACTACCGGTTTCAAGCGGTCGCGCGCCGAGTTCACCGATCTTCTCTATCAGGTTGAACGTGCGTCGGGGAGTCCCGGCTCGGGTTCGCAAAATGTGGTGCCGGAAGGCACACAGGTGGGACTTGGCGTCCGTCCGGTTTCGGTCAGAAATCTCCATACTCAGGGTGCATTGACAAGTACCGGCAACAAACTCGATGTCGCCCTGAATGGCAACGGGTTCTTTCAGATCGCAACTGCGAATGGAGATGTGTTTTATTCGAGGACAGGCTCGTTCAGCAAGAGTGCGACGGGACAACTTGTAACAGCGGACGGAAACATCGTTCAGCCAAACATTACGATACCTGCAAATGCTACTGATATACAGATCAACGAAGCAGGAAGCGTCAGCGTAAGAATTCCGGGCGACGCAGCGCCACAGATTGTCGGCCAACTGTCGTTGGCAAACTTTGCGAACGAGGCGGGACTAGCTCCTATCGGCGGGAATCTCTTCCGTCAGACCAATGCTTCGGGTGCGCCTGTTGTCGGTGTGCCGGGAGACCCCGGCTTTGGTGTTGTGCATCAGGGATATCTCGAGCACTCGAATGTCGATCCTGTCAAAGAGATAACGGATCTCATTTCAGCGCAGCGTGCTTACGAGATGAATTCCAAGATTATCCAGGCTGTCGATGAAATGTACGCGACGATCGCGAAGATCCGATAGTCCGAGGGGCACAGATGGTTCGCATGACTCACGATTGCAAAATGGCCGTCAAAAGGGGCGCGATAATCCTTTTGGGGATAGCTGCGATCGTCTCTGCAAGCGCGCAACCCATCAGAGCAGACAACGGCGCATTCGTAGTTGCGCGCAGGACAATCTATCCTGGCGCGACGATTTCGTCTTCGATGATCGATGTTCGTCCGGTCCGAGCAGATGCCGCGCTTCGGGCTCAAATGTTTATCGCGCCGGATGAAGTAGAGGGAAAGGTTGCGAAGAACACGTTCATTGTCGGACAGCCGTTGGTGCGACATGGGCTTCGGGCGGGGTTCGTTGTGCAGTCGGGCCGCCCTGTGACCATGACCTACGATGCTGGTGAACTCTCGATTTCCGCCAAGGGTCTGGCGATGCAATCTGGTGAAGTCGGGGCTTCGATTGCGGTGCAGAACACGGAGAGCAAGGTTGTTGTCCGTGGCATCGTGATGCCAGACGGTACGGTGCGCCTCAATGATTAATAGAATGCGGAGATTGTGGCTGAGCGCGTTTCTGTTTGCATTATCAGACTCGGCGATTGCGGAAATGCGGATCAAGGATATCGCGTCGGTTCAGGGAATTCGAGGCAACCAGTTGATCGGATACGGCTTGGTCGTTGGATTGAATGGAACCGGCGACTCGCTGCGGAACTCTCCATTTACGGAAAGATCTCTGCAGTCCATGCTCGATGAAATGGGCGTCAACACCAAGAACAGCAGTGCACGATCGAGAAATGTCGCTGCAGTGATGGTGACGGCGGAGCTTCCGGCGCTTTCATCCAAAGGATCCAGAATAGATGTCTCAGTATCGTCGATTGGTGACGCAAGTTCTCTCTATGGTGGTTCGTTAGTCCTGACCGCACTTTCCGGTGCTGACAAGGCGATTTATGCAGTTGCGCAAGGCGCAATCGTGGCCAGCAGTATTTCTGGAGCAGGCAGAGCAGAGAGTGTCGTGCAGGGCGTGCCGACTGTTGGCCGGATCGTAAACGGTGCGCTCGTGGAAAGAGATGCTCCAGGCCAGTTGTCCGAGCTGCAGAATTTGCGGCTTGAACTGCGCAATCCGGACTTCAGAACGGCGGTAAATGTAGTCGACGTCATCAATGCGTACTCTCGACGGCGTTTTGGCGTCGATGCGGCATATGAGCAGGATTTCAGGTCTGTCGTGCTTCGGCGGCCCGCTGGGGTCTCGGTTACGCGCTTCATTTCAGAGATTGGGGAATTGTCGACGCAGGTTGATACACCTGCACGTGTCGTCATAGATGAGCGAACGGGTACCGTGGTCATCGGACGTAATGTGAGAATCTCGACAGTGGCCGTATCGCATGGGACGTTGACGGTCCGGGTTACGGAAGGACTTAGGGTGTCGCAGCCTAACTCGTTCTCCAGTGGCCAGACGGTCGTCACGCCCGATACCGTGGTTTCGGTGGAGGAGAAAGGCGGGAAGGTCGCTATTCTCAGAGAGTCGAATCTAGAGGTTCTCGTAAAGGGTCTCAATCGCATGGGACTGAAACCAGCTAACATAATAGCCGTACTGCAGGCCATCAAGTCGGCAGGTGCGATGCAGGCAGAGATCATCGTGCAATGAATTCCGTCAGATCAAAATGTGCGCTTATCGGAGTTGTGCGGAAGTCCTGTGCATTGGCGGCGGCAATGGTAGGGGTAGGATTTGTTGCTGTTTCGCAAGTACAATCGGCTGAGAAGGGTGTTCTTGAAGGATGGGCGCCAACCAAGATTTTGCACGGGACCCGTGCAACAAAGCCAGCGCCGGCCGAGGGCAGATTATCGACGATCACAACTCTCGCAACTCATCAAGCATCTCGCCCAGAAAATGCGAAGAGGCCGAAGGCCCCGAATGCGACTATGAAAGGCAATGCTGGTGCGGCGACGGGTAACGTGGTCCGCAGAGCATCGGTTCCCGGTGTCAGTAAGGAGCTAGCGCAAACAGTTGCCTCGAGCATAAGCACTGCTACCGCGAGTACAGCACATGCTGGCTCGGCGGGTGGGCCGGCACCGTCTCCAACTGCAAGCGCAGGTGCTCCGCGATCAGCGCCGGGCGAACTTTCAAAGTCTTCGAGGCCGGAGTCGTCGAAGGAACTCGACGAGAACATGAAAAAGGTATGCACGAACCTTGCTCCAACGGCGGCCGACGCGAGGGTTGCCTGGCTCCAGGGCGAGATTGCGCGATTGGAGAAGGAACTCGAGAAGCGGATCGAGCTGCTGAATGGTAAGATTGCGGAAACACAGAGCTGGCTTGAAAAGAGGCGTGATTACGAGAAAAAGGCAACGTCACATCTAGTCGGAATCTTTTCCCGCATGAACCCGGAGGCGGCTGCGGCTCAACTGGCGCAACTGGAAGAAGAAACAGCCGCAGCAGTTCTGTCAAAACTCGATAGCAAAATCGCAGCAGGTCTCCTCGAGGAAGTGCCTTCGGTGAAAGCGGCTCAACTGTCGGAAATCATGGCGGCAGCAGCAGATACTATCAAGAAGGGCGGACCGGCGCAAACTGGTCCGGTTCCTGCGTCGACGCGGATCGGCGGCGTCTCAGGAATGAAAGATCAATCAAATGGCAATCGTACCAAGGAGACGTCGGATCGGGCACTCGGCGGCGACGAGCGGCCACAAAGGAGCGGTTCTTTGGATGAGGGTCGATCACCGACATCTGAACGGCCTGCGCCGTTCAACCCTTCCATGGGTCAACCGGATGCAAGAAGAGAGGCGCGCGAATGAGATACATCTGCGTAGCAGTGGCTCTGATCGCGATCGGCGCAAGTGGGTGCGGCGCAAAGATGTCGGATATTGGAAAAGCGCCCGAGCTTACCGGTGTCAGAAGAATTCAGACTGTCGAACGTGCGTCCGCACCATCGCCGTTACGAGCGGCCGTCTCGGGTGCTGACGGCTCTGCATGGGTCGACAGTGCCGCAACTCTTTTCCGTGATGCGCGCGCCATGCGCGTTGGTGATGTGATCACGGTCAAAATCTCGATAAGGGACCGAGCGGTGCTCGACAATACCAGCAACAGGTCACGGGAAAGCAAAAGTGCTCTGGACGCCAGCTTCGATTACGATGCCGCGGTGGGCAGCGCGGCCGGTACGGGCAGTGCATCAGGGCGCGTGGGCGCCGGATCCAAGACGTCGTCGACAGGAAAGGGAGGAGTTCTGCGTTCGGAAAACATAGAATTGCTTGTTGCGGCGCTGGTTGAGGAGGTTCTACCGAACGGAAATCTTCTGATATCTGGAACCCAAGAGCTGCGGGTCAATTTCGAATTGCGAGAATTGACCGTCGCGGGCGTCGTTCGGCCGCGCGACGTTTCGACAGACAACACAATATCGTATGATCGGATTGCCGAGGCACGCATATCCTATGGCGGCCGTGGTCGCATTACGGAAGTTCAGCAGCCGGCATGGGGGCAACAAATCGTCGATGTCTTGTCGCCATTCTAAGACCACGAAGGAGGGCAGGATCGAATGGCGGATGTGCGTGAAGATAAGAAGCAGGGTGGCTTACTCGGAACCTTGATGGCGGTGCTCTTGTTGACGGTGATTGGCGGCGGCGCAGGCTTTCTGGGCGGAGTGAAGATCAAGACCGAGCTTTCGCAGAAGGACAGATCGAACGTCCCCAGCATCGAGGCAAAGATCGAAAAATCATTGGTGCAACAGCTGATGTTGCTTCCACCTATCGTTGCCAACCTGTCGGGCTCCAACAAGGTGTGGGCGAGACTGGAGCTGTCGGTTGTAATCGGTGACACGAAAGCGGTCGCGCCTACGCTCGGCGTGCAGTTAGCCGACGATGCTCTGGCACTCGTGCGAACTTTGGGGACTGAGCAACTGTCGAGCGCGATTGGATTTCAGCATTTCAAAGAAGAGCTGACGGAAAGGCTGTCGTTGCGCTCGACTGGTCGTGTGCAAGAGGTAAAAATTCAAACTCTGGTGCTCGAATGATTTGGAGAAACCTGCTCACGATCGTGATTGCGCTTTGTCTTCAGTCGACGGCTGTGATTGCCCAAACGCCTTCATCCGGTCGAGCGTCCGCAATTTCGGAGTGGAGGACTCAGGTGAATGGAGCGGAGAAGGCTCTGACGGATGCGATACCCCAGAGTTCAAAACTACTTCCGCTCGGCGATGGAGGCGCCACTCCTGGTGAAGGCACTGTGAGTGGTCGAATTTTCCAGCTCGCGACGGTCATCACTGCATTGTCCGTGGCGCCTACGCTTCTCATAATGGTGACAAGTTTCACCAGGTTTTTGATTGCCTTTTCTTTTCTCCGCTCAGGGCTTGGCCTTCAAGGGGCGCCCGCGAACATCGTGTTGATTACGCTTGCGCTCTTTATGACCTTCTTCGTTATGGCCCCGACTTTCGAGAAGGCGTGGGAAACTGGCGGTCGACCGCTTGTTGAAAACAAAATCAGCGAGCAGGAGGCGCTTCGCAACATTCTTAAGCCTTTCGAGGAGTTTATGCTGGCGAATGTGCGTGAGAAGGAACTGAAAACCTTTCAGGAACTTGCAATCCGGAAATCAGAAGATGGAGGAGGCGCAGCGGACGGGAGCCTTCGCGTTCTTATTCCAGCCTTCATAGTTTCGGAGTTGAGGCGTGGCTTCGAAATAGGCTTCCTGATACTCCTGCCATTTCTTGTCATCGATCTTCTGGTTGCCACTCTCGTAATGTCCATGGGAATGATGATGGTTTCTCCGACCGTGTTTTCGTTACCGCTGAAGGTGCTTTTCTTTGTTTCAATTGATGGATGGAATCTGATTGTGAGTGGTCTTGTTAAATCGTTTGTATAGCGGCTGTGTTCTGTTCGAACGCAACGCTGCTGTTTGTGGTGAGAGGAGCCCGCCTCAATGTGTTGGCCCGCTCGACTTCTTCGGGTCGCGCTTAGCATGAGAGATCTGTCCTCGCGGCTTTTCCTGATTGCCTTTTTTGAGGCGCCGGTCCGTCGTCGACACGGTCGCTGCACCTTGGTCGTTCGGCGTAGCCGCAAACGTAGCCGGCATCATGGGCTTAGTCTTTGGAACTCTTCCGTATTTGGGTGGTGTGCATAACCCCGGCAGGGAAACGTACAATGCGTAAGGTAGGTCGAGAGAGAAGCAGATTATTTCGGGTCTACCCCAGCAGGATGTTGGGTGCCGAGCTCCGGATGTCTGGCGTCGACACGGCATCTGCCCTGCCCCTGATCGCGAAACCAGGACTTAAGTTAGAGTCCGGCCGTCGTCGGCCAGCGTCTGGGCGGCCGGAGCGCAGCGTAGGCGAGCGCAGACGCTGGCGGCAAGATGGTTTCGGGCG
>ERZ761609.2623-NODE-2623-length-13024-cov-38.784178_pt1 | contig 13024 bp, 28 predicted proteins | sample MGYA00511163_ERZ761609 | MGnify/ENA primary metagenome ERZ761609 (study PRJEB28899, sample SAMN02445070) | bioreactor sludge metagenome | biome: EBPR sludge | place: Australia: Brisbane, Thorneside Wastewater Treatment Plant | collected 2011-12-16 ... | reverse complement strand
AAAGCCGGGCGGGCTGCGCCACACCCGGCCTACATCATTCTGGCGACGCACCCCGCTCCCGGAACCAGCGCACCACCACGCCAGCGCCTTCCCCGCGCGCTCCCGATCCGGGAAGACTTACGTCTTCCTCCACCGTAGATGCTCGTAGAGGCAAACGTCAGTTTGCCCCGCTCCCGGGGTGCGTCGCCGGAATGATGCAGCGTAGGACGACTGTGGCTTTAGCCCGGTCGTCTGGTGGGCGCACGATGAGAAACGACGCCTCCCAAAAGCCGGGCGGGCTGCGCCACACCCGGCCTGCCATCTGGAAAGCCCCGCCGCTTTGGCTGCGCCGCGTGCCATCAAGATTTGTCATCTCCCTCAGAATCAAGCAGGCCGGCAGATTCGCCTTTGACATCATGAATCTGCCGGAGGCCCCAATTCACAAAAGCTGATGCTGTTTCAGCCATGCCGCCCGCGCACCGCGATGGGCGCGGCTTTTCCACGCCCCCCCTCAACCCGTGAAGAGGTCCGGCTCGTTGAGCGGCTCGATGGCTATTGGATGTTCAAAGCGCGGGCTGTTCATGCGCGGCGTCACCCGGTAAGTCTGGAAGTCCGCCGCATCCGCCGGCAGCAGCATCTCATGCAGGCGCGCGGGCGGCGTGGCCGGGTCCAGCCATGCCAGGCGGTCGTGCCGGTGGATGACGCACGGCATGCGCAGGTGCAGCCACTCCAGCCCCGGCGCCGCCTCCGTGGTCAGGATGGTGAAGGTGTCCAGCCGGTCCGCATCCACCGCGCCCATGCCCGGCGGCGGCGGGTGCCGCCACGACTCATGCAGCCCAGCGAAGGTCAGCAGCCCCTCCCCGCGCGCCGCGCACACCCGCCAGGGCAGCTTGGCGCGCCCGAGCGTCTGCCACTCAAACCACCCGTCGGCGATGACCAGGCACCTGCGCAGGCGGAAGGCGTTGCGGAAGGCGGGCTTCTCCGCAGCCGTCTCGCTGCGCGCGTTGATCAGCTTGGCCGCCCCCTCCGCATCCCGCGCCCAATGCGGCACCAGCCCCCAGCGCATCCGGGAAAGCGACCCGCGCCCCTCATACCCCACCACCACCGGAGCCTCCTGCGTCGGCGCGATGTTGTAACGCGGCGGCAAATCCACCCGCCCCAGGCGCACCAGGTCCGCGATCTCCCCCATCTTGTCCGAATGTGAATATCTCCCGCACATGCGCATGAATGAACAGCACTTCTCCCGCCTTTCAAGTGTTCACTTCCCCCGCCAGAAAAATCCCTCCCCGGATTCCCATCTTGCCATCCACCCCCTTTTCTTCGTAATATGCCCGCCATGAGCACGATTTGGGCATTTGATCTCGGCAAAGGCAGCATCGGTGAAGCCGTCTGGAATTTGAGCCTGAGTAAGCAGCAAGCGAGCGTAAATGAATTGCGCGATTTCATGCCCTTGGCATACAAACAAGAGAAAGGGCGCTCTTTCGAGCGCCCTTCTGCGTGCGAAACGCAGTCTGGAAGTCACCCTCGATCCTTCGATCTCTGCGCTCTTCTCTCAACGCGTTACTGGGGCTGGTTTTGATCTAGCCTCAGTTTGAATAACAACTCGCGACTGTCAATCACGTTCCCATGAAATCACGACAATACCTTCTCAATCTTCAAGGTGAGACAGACCAGGAGAAGCTGCTGGCAGCCTGGCAACGGCATCGTTTTTACCTGTCTGCACTGGTTCTTGGCATTGACATTGGTCTGGAGGGCATTGGAGTTTACCTCCGTCAGGGGCGAAACGAGTTGTTTGCCCGCACGCTGGATTTGAGCGGAGTGCTGCCGGATAAATCAGATGCCTTGGCAAACCGCCGCCAGATGAAACATGCGCGGCGTTGCCGGCATAATCGCAGGACACGGATGCGCCGGTTGGATGAGCTTCTGGAGAAGCACGGCCTGCCGCTGCAATGGCGTGATGCGCCGGAAGCATTTCGGAAATCAGATCCCTACAAGTTGCGGCATCGAGCGGTCAAGGCGGATGGCAAGGGGTTGGAAAGCAAATTCGCGCTAGCCAACGCCATCAGGCATTGCGTGCAGCATCGCGGCTATGATTACGGGCGCTTCCGCGAGGAGGGGAATTACCCTTGGGGAGACACGGCGAAGTTAAGCAAGGCCATCGCATGGTTGAAAACCGCGTCACTTGATGAGCAGACGGCGGAGGATTTGCGTGAAATGGCCCGGAACCGCGAGCTTGAGGTGAAAGACAAGGAGGCTGATGAAAAATGGGCCGAGTTTAACGAACGGATTGAGGAGCGTGCGGCTTATGCGCGGGAACATGACATTGCGCGAGTGCTGGTTGAGCACGCCAAAGGAGACAAGCATGACAATCTGCGCAAGCGTGCGCGAGGAGTCGCCTTTCCGCGTCGCCAAGTCTGGGCGCATCTGGAACACATCGTGCGCCGCCATGCGCATTTGATTGAGGACGCCGAGGGGTTTCTCGCCGCGTTGGGCTGCAACCCGGACGACCGCGACGAGTTTCCAGATATCGCCGCATCCACGGCAGCGCGAGAACGGGCCATTTTCTGGTACAACCGCAAGACGCGGCATGAGATGGAGCGGCACTGGGCAAAGAAGTCCAAAGACTGCCCTTATGCGGAACGCCTGGGATTGGGAAATGACAAAAAGACCTCCGCACGCGAGGAGCTGCCACTGAGGCTGTGGGCCATGCTGGAGTTTGGCATCACTCGGCGAGTGGAGATCACTTTCCAGGATGCTGAGCGCATTCAGGCGCTGAAGGAGCGTGGAGTGAAGGTGACGAAGAAGAACTCCCCCGCGAAGGAGTTGATCCACAGTCTCTCGCCTGTGGCAGTTGGCAGGCTTATTGGTCTGGTCAAGGCCCAGCATGGCACGGACGGGGTTTTGCTGCCGCTCTCCAATGAGCGCCGTGCCGAGATCAAGAAAGAGGCACGGGCAATCATTGAGCAGGACATTGTGGATCACACCGGCGTGCCAGCGGCGCTCGGGCCGAAGCCTGCCGCTTTGAAGGCTGGCAAGGAAGAGCGTTGGAACGCGTCGTTCTTTGACCAGCTCAATGATCTGGTTGCTCCCGCGCCCTCCACTTTGAAAGGCACGGGCAGCCTGTTTCACGAGACCGCAAGCAGGCTCTATGACATTGCCACTGCGGGCGGGAAGGACTTTACGCGTGAAGGTTTCAATCAGCGTCTTGTGGAGCTTGGATTCTATGACTGGCGGCGTGAGTCCGTGCTGGATTGGGGCGTGTTTCCACAGGTGGAGTTTTTGCTTGGCCGTCGTGTGAAGAATGGGAAGCGCAAGGGCGAGATTTCCGTGTCGTGCCAAGGCTTCCTGCGCAATCTGCTGCGTGATTTGGTGAAACAGGAAAAACTGCCTGCAAGCACACTAGCGCCGGACTTTTGTGTGGTGGAAGTTGTGGGCAACGCGCCACGCACGCAGGAGCAAAAAACAGACATCCTCAAAGAGCAAAAGGCCAACCGCGCCACGCGTGATGAGCAGTTCAAGCAGGCTGGAAGGGATGACTCCGGTGTGGCTTCACGCCGCCGCCGCATTTCCCTTTATGCGCAGCAGAAAGGCCGAAGCCCCTACACAGGCAGAGCGCTGCCGGATGATCCGCTCAGCCCGGAACTGGAGATCGAGCACATGTTTCCGGAGGCAAAGGGCGGGCTGAGTGTGGATGACAATTTGGTGCTTACTTACAAGACAGAAAATGATTCAGTGACTGGCAAAGGCGACCGCACGCCGCTGCAATGGCTGGGAGAGGAGAAGCTGGCGCAGATGGTCGCCGCAAACAAAGACATGAAATGGAGCGCCATGAAGCGCGAAGTCTTTGCCTGGGGCACCCGGCGGGAGGATGATCCTTCGGGAAAGTGGCCCTCTCACTACGACGAGGCTGGCAGGCTGCTGATTCCTGACTTTGGCAACACCACGCGTGTCGCCCAACTGGCGCGCCAACTCCGCGCCGCCGTGGCGCACTGGATGGAAATCGAAAAAGATGCGGAGGCGATGGCGGAGCGCATTGGCACGCCGAGCGGCTGGCTGGCCTCGCAAGCGATGAAGTCGTGGCTGCCGGATTACCGGAAGGATCGGGATGACATCACGCATCATTTGATTGATGCCGCCGTGCTGGCCCACATTCCGCCACGAGAAGGGATGAACAGCATTCACTGCGGCGGCATCTTTTTCTCGGAACGGGTCTGGCTGCCGGATGAGAAGAAGCCTGGGGAACAGACCTCACGCTTGGTCACCCGTGCGCTGGCGGGACTTTCCCCCGCATCGGGGCTGTCAAAATGGCTGCCGGGCGAGCGCAAGGAATACACGGAATGCCCGGTGTTGAAACATCGGCCACGCAAGAACAAGCAGTCCATCGGTGACGCAACCTTCTGGCGGCAGGCGGAGGCGGCAAAGCCGGAACTGGCCCAGCGCCCGCAAAAGCCGTTCAACGCAGAGGACTACAAGGGGGATGCGGACAAGCTGCTGGCAGAACTGAGAATGATGAAGATCAATGAGCGGAAGCACAAGCAGTGGTGCGAACGGAACAAGCGCAAAGGACTGCCAGAGCCAGATTACAGGGATGTGCTGCCCACTTACAAGGACATTGAATCCTATCTGGAACGCTCGACAGCAGCGACACAAGCCGAGCGCGGGCAGGCCATCGAACCTCTGCGGCTGAGAGACGGCAAAGATGGCAGCAAGGGGACGCCCATCACCAAAGTGTGGAAGTGGAGCAAGAAACGCAACCTCGACAGCCCGCTGGGCCTTTCCGGCAAACAGCGTGCCGAGAATGGAAAGGCGGTGTTTGAGGGGCTACGCTTCCTTAAAGAGTCCAACGTTCGGATGGAACTCTGGCTGGGGTATGATTGGGATGCTGCACGCAAGGCGCGCAAAGCCAAAGCGGCTGATTGGGAGGCCAAAGGATGGAGGTATTACCGCCGCTTCATCCCACATCCCACCGCCTTGCGGCACTTGAAGCAGTTAGGCTTTGCCTTCGACCGGAACAAGCGCGCCAAGGCCCCTGCTTACATGCAGGCAAAGCCGGAAGCGCCTGAGACGCACGTTTCACTGCGTGAACTCCTGCTGGGAGATGAACTGCCGCCCTTTGCCCGCAAGGTCGGGCAGTTTCGCAAGGAAGATGTGCTGCTCATCGGGTTGAATCAAGAGGGCTCCATCGCCGGAGCATCCGAGGAAATCGCTTGGTCGGCACATTACAGGATTAGCGCCATCGGGACGCAGATCGAAATGAAACCGCTGCTTTTCAAAGACAAGGCAGTGACACCTCTGGCGAAAATCAACCGCAAAAATCTTGACCAACAGCCGGCCAATGCCTCCGTTTTAGCCTCCCTGTTGAGTCTGCCGCCGGCAGGCAAACACGCCGCCGAGTTAATGGCAAATAATGCAAAGGTGCGCATTCCACCCGAGCCTGTGGACAAGGAGAAACCCAAGTTGAATGATTCACCACCTGATACTCCTCGAGGACGAGGCAGACGTGCAACTCCAGCAGGGCAGGCTGATTTCTTCCGGGAGGAAGATCGCGCTTGAGGTGCTCGGGAGCGTGCAATGTTTCTCCACCAGGGCGCGCTGGAGCCAAAGCGCGCTGGAGGCGCTGTCGTCCCAATGCCCGGTGGTGATGGCGCGCTGGGATGGCCGCGCGAAGAAGTGGGCCACCTTTTCCTTGCTGCCACGCTGCCGTTATGTGAATCCCAACGCCCAATACAAGGTCTGTCGTCTTCCTGAGCGGAAGGCCACGCAACTGGCCTCCGACATCCTGTGGCAAAAGATCGAGAATCAGCACCTCATGCTGCGGGTGTTTGATCCGCTGCTGGGACCACTGCCGAAGCTCAAGGACAATTCCTTTTCCCGCATCCTGCGCCTGGAGGCTAAATATGCGCGTTTCTTTTGGGCGCGTTACTTCAAGGCGGCCAGCACAGACCTTTTTGCGCGGGAAAAGCGCAAAGCCCAGCATCCGCTCAATGCCGCTTTAAATTATGGCTATGGTTTTCTCTATCACGCCCTGGAGTGGCAGTGTGTGGCTTCCGGTTTGGAGCCGGGCGTGGGCATCATACACAAGCTGCGGCGCAGTCGGCCCTCCCTGGTGTGTGACTTGGTGGAGCCGTTCCGCTGCTGTGTGGAATTGACCGTCATCCGTCACCTGGATGAAATGCACGAAAAAAAAGCCATGGCAGGCAGGTTCGGTGAAATGATGGAGGAAACTTGGACTTACAGGGGGCATCGTTTCCGTCTGCGTTCCATCATCAGGCTTGTTGTGGAATCTTTTGTGCAGTCCCTGGATGGACGAAAAACATTTCAACCCTTCACCCTGCATCCACGAGATGCTTGTGTGTGAACTGTTACTGTCATGCTGGTGATGCTTGCTTATGATCTGCCGGAAACCAAACACCAGACGCTCATGCGTGTGGAGTTTGAGCGTCTGGGGGGCGTTCGTGTTCAATACAGCATTTATGTGTTTGAGGGCGAACCCCACGAATGTGATCGAGTCATCCGCTACATGAAACGGGTGGCCGAGCAAGTGGATGGGGATGTCCGCCTTTTTCCGATGGAAAAGGCCGTTTGGGATGCGCAACTCCTACTCTGCGCGCAGGATGAAACCGAAAAGAAGCCCCCGCCTTTTAAGCCATTCGTGATTTTTTGGGATTCCCCAAGCTCCTGATAATCAGGAGCTTGGGGAAGAGCCTGTAGCACAGCGCTCCTGTGGGAGCGAGATCAAAACAGGGTTGCGCCCCCGGTTTTAGCGTCTTTTGCTGTAGCACAGCGCTCCTGTGGGAGCGAGATCAAAACGAGGCTTTCGGAGAATGAAGGCTCCTTCTTTTTGTAGCACAGCGCTCCTGTGGGAGCGAGATCAAAACACGGGTTCTATTCCAAGGCTCGCGTGGACGGTTGTAGCACAGCGCTCCTGTGGGAGCGAGATCAAAACCGGGATTCCCCACCCCCTCAATCGGCCAATGCTGTAGCACAGCGCTCCTGTGGGAGCGAGATCAAAACTGCAACTGTGCGCGGCGGACGCGGCGGGGGACTGTAGCACAGCGCTCCTGTGGGAGCGAGATCAAAACTGATGACGTGGGCGGAGATGCGCCAGGAGGCTTGTAGCACAGCGCTCCTGTGGGAGCGAGATCAAAACGCCTGGCGCGGGAGCGGCGCCGCTGCCGAAGATGTAGCACAGCGCTCCTGTGGGAGCGAGATCAAAACGGACGAACCCGGTGTTTCGTGTGGTGAACAATTGTAGCACAGCGCTCCTGTGGGAGCGAGATCAAAACCTCCTTCACCCAGGCGTCACTCACATGCTCGCTGTAGCACAGCGCTCCTGTGGGAGCGAGATCAAAACGGCATGACGTAATCAGTGGCAAAGACAGCCACTGTAGCACAGCGCTCCTGTGGGAGCGAGATCAAAACGGTATTCCGTCCACGTCCGGCTCGTCCCGTTCTGTAGCACAGCGCTCCTGTGGGAGCGAGATCAAAACGACGTGGAGGAGAACTGGCGTCTGCGCCGGGATGTAGCACAGCGCTCCTGTGGGAGCGAGATCAAAACGCGAGTGTTTGAATTTTGAACTTGTGGCTTTCTGTAGCACAGCGCTCCTGTGGGAGCGAGATCAAAACGCGCACGGCGAGTTGAAAGAAAGCACGCTTAATGTAGCACAGCGCTCCTGTGGGAGCGAGATCAAAACGGATTCCGCTTGCTCAGCGTCTCCGCATAGCATGTAGCACAGCGCTCCTGTGGGAGCGAGATCAAAACGCGCACGGCGAGTTGAAAGAAAGCACGCTTAATGTAGCACAGCGCTCCTGTGGGAGCGAGATCAAAACGGATTCCGCTTGCTCAGCGTCTCCGCATAGCATGTAGCACAGCGCTCCTGTGGGAGCGAGATCAAAACGATGAGGACCAAGCGTCGATGGATGCGCGCCGTGTAGCACAGCGCTCCTGTGGGAGCGAGATCAAAACGATGGCCGGCAGGTGCTTGAAGACGCGGCGGATGTAGCACAGCGCTCCTGTGGGAGCGAGATCAAAACGTCGGACTGGCGGGATAGGTCCAGCCAAAATGTGTAGCACAGCGCTCCTGTGGGAGCGAGATCAAAACCAGCTCGCCTGGCGGGTGGATGACGAGGCCACTGTAGCACAGCGCTCCTGTGGGAGCGAGATCAAAACGGTTATTCATTTTTGAAGGTTGTCCATCACGGTGTAGCACAGCGCTCCTGTGGGAGCGAGATCAAAACGGCAACTCGAAGATGGTCGCACGGTCTGCCAATGTAGCACAGCGCTCCTGTGGGAGCGAGATCAAAACGCTGCAACTGCAAACACTGCTGCGCGACCAGTTGTAGCACAGCGCTCCTGTGGGAGCGAGATCAAAACCGGCGGAGAAGACCACGCCCGTTGACGCCGACTGTAGCACAGCGCTCCTGTGGGAGCGAGATCAAAACGCCTGACCCCTTTTGCCTGCTCCGGGCCGGGGTGTAGCACAGCGCTCCTGTGGGAGCGAGATCAAAACCGGCTGCCGTGACCAACATCTACAAGGGAGACTGTAGCACAGCGCTCCTGTGGGAGCGAGATCAAAACTATTCATGATCTTTGGTCGCCGCAAACTCTTCTGTAGCACAGCGCTCCTGTGGGAGCGAGATCAAAACGCCACGCTGCGCTCGTCCACAATCACTTTTCCTGTAGCACAGCGCTCCTGTGGGAGCGAGATCAAAACGAGGCGATGAGCTGGTTGCGCTTGCGCTCGAATGTAGCACAGCGCTCCTGTGGGAGCGAGATCAAAACGTCACAATTGTGGATGCAATGATAAGCGTGCCTGTAGCACAGCGCTCCTGTGGGAGCGAGATCAAAACGCTTCGCCTCCGACGAGGGATTCAATGCCTGCTGTAGCACAGCGCTCCTGTGGGAGCGAGATCAAAACTCGGCCGTCTCATTGACGACCTCGCGCGCCTCTGTAGCACAGCGCTCCTGTGGGAGCGAGATCAAAACGCCATGAGATTTTAAATTCGGGCATTGCGTGTTGTAGCACAGCGCTCCTGTGGGAGCGAGATCAAAACGATGTCGAGGCCGCCGTCATGGAGCGCAAGGCTGTAGCACAGCGCTCCTGTGGGAGCGAGATCAAAACAGCAGCTCGTCCGCCAGCGGCGCGCCATCCTCTGTAGCACAGCGCTCCTGTGGGAGCGAGATCAAAACCGCTTTGAAGATCGTGGTCAAAGACATCGAGGTGTAGCACAGCGCTCCTGTGGGAGCGAGATCAAAACGTACCTTGTGGCCTACCTTGACGCGGACGAATGTAGCACAGCGCTCCTGTGGGAGCGAGATCAAAACACAACGAGGCCACATGGTATCGTGTCGGCGACTGTAGCACAGCGCTCCTGTGGGAGCGAGATCAAAACTGAATACCCTCCGCGAACGCCGCCCTCGGCGTTGTAGCACAGCGCTCCTGTGGGAGCGAGATCAAAACGCGTGGCGAGCATCGAAATCACCAACCGAGGATGTAGCACAGCGCTCCTGTGGGAGCGAGATCAAAACGCGGGCACGCTGACGCAGACTTCCGCCAGTGCTGTAGCACAGCGCTCCTGTGGGAGCGAGATCAAAACGCACAATGTTTTGCTCCAGCCACGGCACTACCTGTAGCACAGCGCTCCTGTGGGAGCGAGATCAAAACGGCTTGAACAACTGCGGAGAGGCCAGCATTTATTGTAGCACAGCGCTCCTGTGGGAGCGAGATCAAAACAGGATGGCGTCGAGCTTTGCCTCCGGCCCTTTTGTAGCACAGCGCTCCTGTGGGAGCGAGATCAAAACTGGGCGATGGTGGGGGAGCCTTGTCAATCAAGTGTAGCACAGCGCTCCTGTGGGAGCGAGATCAAAACGCTCCCGCACCAGTCGCCTGCATCTCGACGACTGTAGCACAGCGCTCCTGTGGGAGCGAGATCAAAACGACATCATCGGAGACATCCTATAATGACCGCCTGTAGCACAGCGCTCCTGTGGGAGCGAGATCAAAACGCGATTGAATCGCTGCTCGGAACGACTGACGCTGTAGCACAGCGCTCCTGTGGGAGCGAGATCAAAACATGAGTTGCTCATCGCCTTCACGCCCTCGCAGTGTAGCACAGCGCTCCTGTGGGAGCGAGATCAAAACAATTCGCCGGTTTTTGCCCACATGGTGATACTTGTAGCACAGCGCTCCTGTGGGAGCGAGATCAAAACTGCCGCGCTTGTGGAAAGGATTGATCACCGCCTGTAGCACAGCGCTCCTGTGGGAGCGAGATCAAAACACAATCTCCTGATTGCAAAGAATCGAACCCGTTGTAGCACAGCGCTCCTGTGGGAGCGAGATCAAAACAGAGGAATAAGCTGGTAAAAGGTCAGGTAAAATGTAGCACAGCGCTCCTGTGGGAGCGAGATCAAAACTGAGCGCAACGCTCGATGACCTGCAAACGGAGTGTAGCACAGCGCTCCTGTGGGAGCGAGATCAAAACGGCGTGTGGATCGAGGCCAATGAGGCGGAGGTTGTAGCACAGCGCTCCTGTGGGAGCGAGATCAAAACGGGAACCGGCGGCTGAAGCGGGATGTGGTGGATGTAGCACAGCGCTCCTGTGGGAGCGAGATCAAAACAAGGCCGTGTCACTGAGCCTTTTCGTTAGCCGTGTAGCACAGCGCTCCTGTGGGAGCGAGATCAAAACGAGGTTGTTCTGACCACGTCAGCGACGGGGACTGTAGCACAGCGCTCCTGTGGGAGCGAGATCAAAACTGGGTTCGTGCGGGCATCACCCCCGGCAATGATGTAGCACAGCGCTCCTGTGGGAGCGAGATCAAAACACATCCAGGCGCGGCTTGACTCGCTGAAACTGTGTAGCACAGCGCTCCTGTGGGAGCGAGATCAAAACTGCAACACGTCGGAAATGAAGGCGGCGAGTCTTGTAGCACAGCGCTCCTGTGGGAGCGAGATCAAAACGTGGGAGGGGGGAGGTAAGGCACCATCCGGTCTGTAGCACAGCGCTCCTGTGGGAGCGAGATCAAAACGCAAACGCCGATCAAGTTCCAACGTGGAACTTTGTAGCACAGCGCTCCTGTGGGAGCGAGATCAAAACCATTCCAACGGCGCAATCGTGGGCGGTGTTCCTGTAGCACAGCGCTCCTGTGGGAGCGAGATCAAAACGCAAACGCTCGCCGGATGCCTGGTGAGACCACTGTAGCACAGCGCTCCTGTGGGAGCGAGATCAAAACGCAAAGGGCAACGTCAAAGAGTCGGAGCCTTCATGTAGCACAGCGCTCCTGTGGGAGCGAGATCAAAACAGCGAGGAGCGCCGCTCATGTCAATTCTAGCAGACCTCGCCGGGGGGTGAAGTCAAAACATGCGCGCGGGACGTTGCTCAAGGAGTGGGACGGGGAAAATGACGAATGATGAATGGCGAATGACGAATGAGTCCAGCTTCGCCTTCCTGCTGCACGGCTTCCACTTCCTCAAAGACGAAGGCGTGATGGCCAACATCGGGGGAATTTCGAATGCTGAATGCCGAATGTCGAACTGGCGGAACTTCGCCATTCGCACTTCGCACTTCGCACTTCGCACTTCCCCTGACGCCGCCGTGCGCCAGCTCGTGAGCAAGGCGATCACGACCGACGGGCAGGTGATTGATGTGTTCACCGCCGCCGGATGTGAGCGCCAGCGGCGCGGCACATGCCAGCCCAGGGCAACGCCCTGGGTATGCGTCCCCGTTTGATCAAGCCCTGAAGGGGCGGCACAACCGTTGTCTCGCCCTTTCAGGGCTTGGGATGGTTGTGACCATGGAACCCAGGGTGTTGCCCTGGGCTGGCATATCGCGCCCCTTCGGGGCTGAACGCGCCATCAGCACGATGGAGGTGATCGAGGAACTCATCCGCCACGCCAAGGAGATGGATGCCGCGGCCAAGCGCGGCGAGGACATGGGCCTGACGGACGACGAGATCGCGTTGACTCCTTCGCTCCCGCTCAGTCGGGCTTGCGCCTGCGGGGAGCGGGCGAATGAAAAGCTGATCCGCCGTTGTTGCGGACCGTGAAGTATCGGGCCGCGCAGTCTGACGCGGGAGGAACCTTGGGCGGCTGCGACTTTTCAAACGGGACAGGCTTCGTGTTGCCGTGGGTTGCATCACTTTCGCTACCTTGGCAGCGCTCACGCCAGCAGTCCGGTCAGCAGCTTGCCGTGCACGTCGGTGAGGCGGAAGTCGCGGCCTTGGAATTTGAAGGTGAGCCTCTCGTGGTCGAATCCCAGCAGGTGCAGCAGGGTGGCGTGGATGTCGTGGACGTGGGCCCTGCCCTCGATGGAGTCGAAGCCCAGCTCGTCGGTCTTTCCATGGACCTGCCCGGCTTTGATGCCGCCGCCGGCGAACCACATGGTGAAGGCGTCAATGTGGTGGTTGCGCCCGGTGAACTCGCGCACCTCGCCCATGGGCGTGCGGCCGAACTCGCCGCCCCAGATGACGAGGGTGTCCTCCAGCAGGCCGCGCTGCTTGAGGTCGCGCACGAGCGCGGCGGAGGCGCGGTCAATGTCGCGGCACTTGTCGGGCAGGTGCTTCTCCATGGTCTCGGTGGGGCCGCCGTGGTGGTCCCAGTTCGTGTCGTAGAGCTGCACGAAGCGGGTGCCGCGCTCGACGAGGCGGCGGGCCAGCAGGCAGTTGCGCGCGTAGCTGGACTCGTTCACGTCCTTGATGCCGTAGAGGTCGAGCGTGGCCTGGGACTCGCCGCGGATGTCGATGAGGTCGGGCGCGCTGGACTGCATGCGCCAGGCCATTTCATAGGCGTTGATGCGGGTCTGGATTTCGTCGTCGCCGGTCTCCACGAGGCGCCTCATGTTCAGAGCGCGCACGGTGTCTATGACGCGGCGCTGGCTGCGCGCGTCCACGCTGGCGGGTGTGGTGAGGTTCAGGATCGGCTCGCCCTGGCTGCGCAGGGGCACGCCTTGATAGGTGGTGGGCAGGAAGCCGCTGCCCCAGTTCACCGCGCCGCCGCCGCGCTTGCTTTCTCTGGCTCCCACCATGCCGCCGCAACGAGATCGGAAGAGC
>ERZ761609.2622-NODE-2622-length-13025-cov-10.030455_pt1 | contig 13025 bp, 11 predicted proteins | sample MGYA00511163_ERZ761609 | MGnify/ENA primary metagenome ERZ761609 (study PRJEB28899, sample SAMN02445070) | bioreactor sludge metagenome | biome: EBPR sludge | place: Australia: Brisbane, Thorneside Wastewater Treatment Plant | collected 2011-12-16 ... | reverse complement strand
GCCGCGGGCGCCGGCATGGCCGCCGCAGGCGGCGACCTCGACAGCATGATTGACATGACTTCGGTCGAAGGCAAGGTCAAGGCCTCCTCCGTCCAGAAAATCAGCGAGCTGGTCACGAACCACCCGAACGAAACCGTTTCCGTCATCCGCCAGTGGATGTCGCAGGAGAATTAAGAGATGCGCGTTCGCGAAGATTACCGCACATTATCGGGGACGGAGAAAGCCTCCATCCTGCTGCTATCGCTTGGCGAGGAATATACCGCCAAGATTTTCGAACAGCTGGATCAGGAAGAAATTCTCACCCTCTCCCACACCATGTCGAACCTCGGCAAGGTCAGCTCCAACGTTATCGAGCGCCTGTTCATAGAATTCGCCGAAAGCATTACCTCCACCAACTCGCTCGTCGGCACACTCGACAGTACGGAGCGTTTGCTGTCCAAGGTTCTGGGTCGCGACAAAGTCCAGAACATCATGGAAGAAATCCGCGGCCCCGCCGGCCGCACGATGTGGGAGAAACTCTCCAACGTCAACGAAGACATCCTTGCCAATTACCTGCAAAAAGAATACCCGCAGACCGTGGCTGTGGTTCTGTCCAAAATCACGCCGGAACATGCGGCCAAAGTCATGTCGCACCTGCCCGAAGGGTTTGCGATGGAAGTCGTCATGCGCATGCTGCGTATGGAAGCGGTGCAGAAAGAAGTCCTCGATGACGTCGAGAAAACCCTGCGCAGCGAATTTATGCCGAACCTTTCGCGCTCCAGCCGCCGCGACAGCTACGAAGTCATGGCCGAGATTTTCAACAACCTCGACCGCGCAGTCGAAGGCAAGTTCATGACCTCGCTGGAAGAGCGCAATCCGGACGCGGCGGAACGTATCCGCAGTCTGATGTTCACCTTCGAAGACCTCGGCAAGCTCGACCCGGGCGCTATCCAGACGCTTATCCGCTCCGCCGACAAGGAAAAACTGCCTATCGCGCTCAAGGGCGCGTCGGACGCCATGAAAGACCTGTTCTTCTCGAACATGTCGGAGCGCGCGGGCAAGATTATGAAGGAAGACATGGCCGCCATGGGCCCCGTCCGCCTCAAGGAAGTCGAAGAGGCGCAGCAGTCTCTGGTCGTGACCGCCAAAGACCTGGCCGACCGCGGCGAGATTACCATCGTAACATCCAAGGATGAAGATGAGCTCATCTACTAAAAATGACGGCGAGATGAAAAAGTTCTTGTTCGATACCAACGATTTCGACAAGCCTGCCCCTGCGCCGGAAAAACCCGCTGTCAGCTATAGCGAAGAGCAGCTGATGCTGGCGAAGTCGCAAGCCTATGCGCAAGGAAAGCAGGACGCCACCGCCGAGGCGCGCGGCGCGCAGGAATTGCAGACGCAAAAACTGCTGGATACGCTGATTGCGCAGATGGAACGCCTTATCGCCGCCGAAGACCGCCGCGAAGTGGAAACGATGATGTCCGCGACGCGCCTTGCCATGCGCGTGACGCATAAATTGCTGCCGCAAATGGCGGAGCGCTTTTCGCTGGACGAGATTGAACGCGTTATCACCGCCGCGCTCGACGTGCGCAAGGATGAACAGCGCATCGCCGTCATGGTGCCGCCGCAACATCTGGAAGCGTTGAAAGAGCGCATTGACCGCATCGCGATGGAACGCGGGTTTGCGGGCAAGCTTATCCTTATTTCCGACGACGCGCTTGGCGCCTCCGACTGCCGCGTGGAATGGGCAGACGGCGGGGCAGAGCGTCTTTACGAACGGCTTTTTGCGCAAATTGAAATGGAATTCGCCAAAGCCATCGCCGTCATGCAAAAAACCATCGAACCCGATACCGAATAAACAACCTGATTTCAAACCGAGGGGAGAACCCACATGTCCAACGATCCGAACCAGACCATTGAATTCGAGGAAGTCGAACAAGGCCTCACCACCGAAGTCCGCAAAAAGGACATCGATGCCATCTACGACATCCCCGTGCAAATCTCGGCCGTTCTTGGCAAATCGTCCATGCAGGTCAGCCAGCTGCTGAAACTCGGCCGCGGCGCCGTGGTGGAGCTGGACCGCAAAGTCGGCGAAGCGATTGACATCTACGTCAACAACCGCCTTGTCGCGCGCGGCGAAGTCATCGTGGTCGAAGACCGCCTTGGCGTCACTATGACGGAAATCGTGAAATCCGACCGCTCTTCCAGCTAAGCGCGCGCGGAAACTGACAACGCGACAAGATACCGATACAGCACGGAGACTGGATACCCATGCGCCTGATGATTGTAGGCAGCCTGAACGGCCAAATCAGCACCGCCGGCAAGATTGCGATTGCCCGCGGCGCCAAAGTCGCGCATTGCGAAGACATCGAGCAGGCGCTTGGCGCCTTGCGCGCGGGCCGCGGGGCGGATTTGATGATGGTCGATGTGAAGCAAAACATCTCTATCCTCATGGATAACCTGTCGGCGGAGCGTTTCGTCATCCCCGTCGTCGCCTGCGGTATCGACAACGATACGGCCGCGGCGGTCAAAGCCATCAAGGCGGGCGCGAAGGAATATATCCCCCTGCCCCCGGATGCAGAATTGATTGCCGCCGTGCTGCAGGCCGTGACCGAAGAAAGCAGCGCCATGATTGCGGGCGACCCCGCGATGAAAGCCGTGCTGCAAATCGCCGACCGCATCGCGCCGTCAGACGCCAGCGTGCTGATTACCGGCGAAAGCGGCACCGGCAAAGAAGTCATGTCGCGCTATATCCACCAGAAAAGCAAGCGCGCGGGTGGCCCGTTTATATCGCTTAACTGCGCGGCCATTCCTGAAAACCTGCTTGAATCCGAATTGTTCGGCCACGAAAAAGGCGCCTTCACCGGCGCCATCGCGCGCCGTATCGGCAAGTTCGAAGAAGCCAACGGCGGCACACTGCTGCTCGACGAAGTCACCGAAATGCATCCGTCGCTGCAAGCCAAGCTTTTGCGCGCGATACAGGAGCGCATCATCGACCGCGTCGGCGGCACCTCCCCCGTCAAAATCGACATCCGCCTGATTGCGACGTCGAACCGCGACATGGAAGCCGCCGTGCGTGCGGGACAGTTCCGCGAAGACCTTTATTTCCGCCTCAACGTCGTCAATATCGAATTGCCGTCGTTGAGCGAACGCCCGGGCGATATCCTGCCCCTCGCCAAAATGTTCGCCGATAAATACAGCGAGCAAAACGGCATCGCGCCCAAGAAAATATCCGAAGCCGCCGCAGAAAAACTCCGCGCGCACCGCTGGCCCGGCAACGTGCGGGAGCTTGAAAACACCCTGCACCGCGCCATTCTGGTTTCCATGGAAGCCGAAATCGAAGCCGGCGCCATTATGCTGAGCGGACAGAAAGCGAGCCTCGCCGCGCAAGCGGCGCAAAACACATCCTCCGCGCAAGCGGCGCAAAACACATCCTCCGCGCAAGCAGCGCAAACCGCAGCCCCCGCACAAGCAGCTGCCGCGGCCGCGCCTGCGGTGGCCGCAGGCGGTGGAAATGGCAACGGCGGCCTCGTCGGCCGCACGGTTGCGGATGTGGAGCGCGATTTGATTTTGAACACGCTGGAGCATTGCCTTGGCAACCGCACGCATGCGGCGAATATTCTGGGCATCTCCATCCGCACCCTGCGCAACAAGCTGAAAGAATACGGCGAGGCCGGCCTCGCCATTCCGGGCAGCGGGGCATAAAGCATGGCGGATACGGGCACAGCGGCAACGGGGGGACGTATGGGCGGCGTAAAAATGCGCAGCGACATCATCTTCGCCCTTGGCATCATGACGATTATCGTCGCGCTGGTGCTGCCGATGCCCGCCTTCCTGCTCGACATCTGCCTTGCGCTGTCGTTTGCGTTTTCGGTCTTGATTTTGATGACCGTGCTTTTCATCGAAAAGCCGCTTGAGATTAGCGCGTTCCCGACCATCCTGCTGGTCGCGACGATGATACGCCTTGCGCTCAACCTTGCCTCCACCCGCCTTATTCTTGCCAACGGGCACGAAGGGCACGACGCCGCCGGCCATGTCATCGAAGCCTTCGGCGGCTTTGTGATGCAGGACAACTTCGTTATCGGTATTATCGTTTTCGCCATCCTGACCATCGTCAACTTCGTGGTCGTGACCAAGGGCGCGGGGCGTATCGCCGAAGTTGCCGCGCGTTTCAGCCTGGACGCCATGCCCGGCAAACAAATGGCGATTGACGCCGACCTTTCCTCCGGCCTTATCAACGAAGACGAGGCACGCACCCGCCGCAGCGAGCTGGAACAGGAAAGCACCTTTTTCGGGGCCATGGACGGTGCGGCGAAATTCGTGCGCGGTGATGCCATCGCCGGGTTGCTTATCGTCTTCATCAACGCGCTGGCGGGCATCATCATCGGCGCGGCGCAAAAAGGCCTTTCGATTGGCGAAGCGGCAGATATTTACACGCACCTGACCATCGGTGACGGCCTTGTCAGCCAAATCCCCGCGCTCATCGTTTCCATCGCGGCAGGTATGCTGGTATCGAAAGCGGGCGTCAAAGGCTCCGCTGACAAAGCGGTCTTCAGCCAGCTCAGCAAATATCCGCAGGCGCTCGGCGTCAGCTCCGGCCTGTTGCTTGCGCTGGGCGTTTTGCCGGGCATCCCGTTCTTCCCCTTTGCGGTTATGTCCGGCGTCACCGGCTATCTGGCATGGAACACCATCAAGAACCGCCAGAAAGAAGAAGTCCGTCAGGTCGCCGAGCAAAAAGCCATCGCCGCCAAAGCCCCCGTGGCCGAAGAGCCGATTGCCAAAGCGCTCGCCATCGACACCATCCGCCTTGAACTGGGCTATGGCCTGCTGCCGCTGGTCAACAACCCCGAAAAAGGCCGCCTGACCGAGCAGATTAAAGGCCTGCGCCGCCAGCTGGCGGAGGATATGGGTTTCATCCTCCCCTCCGTGCGGATTCAGGACAACCTGCAGCTCCCCGCCAACAGCTACGTCGTGCGCATCAAGGAAATCGAAGCCGGCCGCGGCGAAATCCGCCCCGACATGCTTCTTTGCATGAACCCGTCGGGCGAGGGTATGGATTTGCCGGGCGAGCAAACGCGCGAACCGACGTTCGGCCTGCCTGCGCTCTGGCTGAACCCCGAATACCGCGAAGAAGCGCATTTCCGCGGCTACACCGTCGTTGACCCGGCAACCGTCGTGACCACGCACATTACCGAAGTCATCAAGGACAACATGCCCGACCTGCTGTCCTATGCCGAAACGCAAAAACTGCTGGACGAGCTGCCGCAGAGTCACCAAAAACTCGTCGCCGATGTCATTCCGGCGAAAATTACCGTCACCGGCCTGCAGCGTATCTTGCAAAATCTGGTGTCGGAGCGTGTTTCCATCCGCGACTTGCCCACCATTCTCGAAGGCGTTGCCGAAGCCACCGGCTTTACATCGAACATCACGATGATTACCGAACATGTCCGCGCGCGCCTCGCCCGCCAGCTTTGCGACCAGCATAGCAACAACGCGGGCATCCTACCGCTCATCACCCTGTCGGGCGATTGGGAGCAAGCCTTTGCCGAATCCCTTGTCGGCCAGGGCGAAGAAAAACAGCTGGCCATGGCGCCGACGCGTTTGCAGCAGTTTATTCAATCCGTGCGCGCGACTTACGAAGAAATGGCGATGCGCGGTGAAACGCCGGTGCTGCTGACCAGCCCGGGCATCCGCCCCTATGTGCGTTCCATCATCGAGCGCTTCCGCCCGCAGACCATCATCATGTCGCAAAACGAAATCCACCCCCGCGCCCGCATCAAGACGCTGGCGCAAATCGGCTGAGCCGCAGAGCGCCCGCCGCCACATCTGAACGGAAATTGACGAAGCACCATGCGTTTAAAATCTTTTGAAGCGAAATCGATGCAGGAAGCGCTGAAGATGGTCAAAGAGACCCTCGGCGACGAAGCCATCATCGTCTCCACGCGCGAAGAGCCGAGCGGTTGGGTGCGCATCACCGCGGCCGTAGAGCAAATCGCACCGCCGCCCGAAAAACACGCAGGCTTGCCCGCGGAAGAACCGCCACGCAAAGTTGCCGCCGCCGCGCCGGATGCCGAAGAAAAACTCGACCCCGACGAAATCACCGAGCGCATCACCGATATCCTGCTCAAACACCGCGTGCCCGGCGCCATCAGCGAGAAAATCATTTCTGCGGCCGCCCTTGACGGCAGCGGCGACCCGCGCCGCGCCCTTGCCAAGGGGCTTGCGCGGACGTTCCATTTTGCGCCGCCGGATGAAAACAGCCACGCGCCGCTTATCCTTGTCGGCCCCCCGGGGGCAGGCAAAACCCTGATGACCGCAAAACTGGCTGCGCAATCGGTGATGGAAGGCCGCCGCCCGCTGGTGGTCACGACCGACATCAACCGCGCAGGCGCAATTGAACAGCTATCGGCTTTTCTAAATATCCTCGACCTGCCCCTCAATACGGCGGAAGATCCGCAGGCATTGCAGGCGCTGCTCAAACACGCGGCAGGGCAGGAAGTGATTATCGACACTGGCGGGCTCAATCCGTTCGACCCGCAGGAAATGAAATATCTGGCCAAGCTTCTGGCCTCCGGCAACTTGCGCGCGGCGCTGGTCATGCCCGCGGGGATGGACGCGGAAGAAGCGGCCGAAATGGCGCTGACTTTCGACATCCTTGGCGTCAAACACCTGATTGCCACGCGGCTTGATTTCGCGCGCCGCTTGGGCGGTATCCTGAGCGCGGCGGCGAAAACCGGCCTTGCCCTTGGCACGGCCAGCCACACGCCGCAGGTCGCGCACGGCACTATCGCACTCACTCCTCTTAAACTGGCGGAACTGCTGATGCCCGCGCCCGCCGCCGCGCCTGCGGCGCAAAAGCGCAAAGCGTAAGGAACAAGGCCATGACAACCATCACCGAGACACCGCAAAACACCAATACCGTGCAAACCGAACCCAAACGCGCGCAGCGGCTTATCGCCGTCGCCTCGGGCAAGGGCGGCGTCGGCAAGACATGGTTTTCCATCGGGCTTGCCCATGCGCTCAGCAAGCTTGGCAAAAAAGTATTGCTGTTCGACGGCGATTTGGGACTGGCGAACGTCGATGTGCAGCTCGGCCTCATGGCCAAACGCGACCTCAGCGACGTTATCGAGGGCAATCTTGGTATGGCACGCGTTATCGAACACCACACGGAGGGCGGCTTTGACGTTATCGCCGGACGCTCCGGTCAGGGCGCGCTCGCGTCCCTTCCGCTGCCGCGCCTGCAGGAGATTGTCGAGCAGCTGCGCATGATACTCAAAGACTACGACGCCATCATCATCGACCTTGGCGCAGGTATCGACCGCACGGTGCGTTACATGTCGGCCAGCGCCGATACGACGTTTGTGGTATCGACGGACGAGCCGACATCGCTGACCGATGCCTATGCCTATATCAAGCTCAGCCATGCCGCAGGCCATGCCGACAACATCCGCGTCGTCATCAACCAGACAGGCAGCGAAAAAGAAGGCATGGCTACCTACGCCACACTGTCCAAGGCCTGCCAGAATTTTCTGAAATTCACACCGCCGCTGATGGGGCTTATCCGTCAGGACAAACGCGTGCGCGAAGCCATCCGCGCGCAGGCACTGTTCCTGACACGCTCGCCCAATACAGAAACGGCGCAGGACCTTGAAGGCATTGCCGCGAAGGTCGCGCAGGAAACCCTCGCCTAACCTTTCGCGGAGCGCAAACGGCATGAGCGAAACGCGCTTTCCATCTTCACCGCCCGCCAGCGGCGCCGTCAGCAGCGGCGGCGACAAACCGCTTGTGCAAAACGCGCTGGTCACGCAGGCGCCGCTTTCCATTACCGATGCGGCGCGCAGCAAAACCCTTTTGCTGGACGGGCAAGTGACAGGGCATAACGCACAGCGCGGCGAAACCACCATCACAACGGCCAAAGGCGATATCGTTATACAAACCGGACAATCCGGCCTGCCCCTCGGCGCCGAGGTGTCGCTGGAGCTGAAAATGCAGGGGCTTTCGCTGCGCGCCAATATCACGGCGCTGCGTGCGAGAAACACCGAAGCCCGCGCGGCGCAGGACATGGCGCGTCCGCCCGCGCCGCAAACGCCGCCGCCCCCAGCCGAAGCGCCGCCATTGCGCGCAGGGGACAAGGTACTGGCCTTGCGTTTGCCGGATACGCCCCCGCCCGCCGCCGATGCGTCCACACAACCAAGCCCAAGCGCACCGCCCGTGCAGAAACCGACCTTGGAGCAAGCCGCGCAGATTATAGAGGCCGTCCGCGCTGCCGTGGGCATTGCGCGCATGGCCATGCTGATGCCGAGCGTGCCAGAAGTGCCCCTCCCCGTTATCTGGCAGGTTTTGAATACACGCGATGTCATGACGGCCCTTGTGCGCCTGCCCGAAGCGATGCAAACGCAGCTGCTTGAATATCTGGCGCGCCCTGACGTCGCGGCATCGCTGCGCCAAATCCTGCCCGCCGCGCAGGCCACCACCCTGTTGCCGCCGCTGCCGCAGGGGCAGGACGCCGATATCATGATGCAGGCGCAAATGGCGCTGCGCCCCGCGCAGCCATCCGGCAGCCCCCTGCCTGCAACAGCCGCCGGGATGGCCGGTTTTTTCCCGCTGCTGGAAAGCATGATGCCGGCCGGCGCCGCATCGCTGATGACACTGGGAAAACTGCCGCAGATGCAGGGTGGGCAGAACCTGCCACTGCCGCAAAACATGATGCAAATCACAGTGCATGACGTCATTTTGCCACCCAACGCCGCCCCTGCGGCACGTCCGGCAGGCAGCGTGCTGGCGGTTGTTGAATCGCTGACGGCATCCGGCGTGCCGGTTATCCGCACGCCGGATGCGCATTTTGTTTTGCGCCAAAGCGCCGCGCTGCCCGTCGGCACGCAAATCATCATGACCCTCACCCCCGCAACCGCGCAGGATATTATGGCGGCACTGCCCCCGATGGGCGGCACGCAGGGGCTTCGCCTTTTCGACCCGCTATTCAGCGGCACTTGGGGCGCGCTTGAAGATGCGCTGCTGGCGCTATCCGCTTCGTCCCCCGCCGCGGCACAAAACATGCTTCAGACCATTCCGGCGGCCACGACGCGGCTGGCGCCAACCAGTCTGTTTTTTCTGGCCGCCCTGCGCATGGGGAATATCGAGAGCTGGCTGGGCGAAAATGCGCTGCAAGCCCTCAGAAGCGGCGGCAAACGCGAACTGGCGGAGCGCCTGACGCAGGATTTTGCCAAGCTGGCCAGCCTTTCAAAAACCGCGATTGCGGGCGAATGGCGCGCGATTTCAATGCCGCTGTTGCAGCAAGACCAGCACGTTCATCTGATACAGTTTTTCCTGCGCCAGCCGCCGCCGGACGATGCGGGCGAAGACGGCGAGGGTGCAAGCGCGCGCGAAAAAACCACACGGTTTATCCTCAACCTGCATCTATCGCGCATGGGCGATATGCAGCTGGACGGCTTTGTGCAGAAAAAACGGTTTGATTTGATTATGCGCGCCGAAGAGTCCCTGCCCGCCGCCATACGGCAGGAGATTTTACAAAAATTCACCGCAGGGCTGGAACAGAGCGGGATGGAAGGCAGCATGCGTTTCCAGACGCGTGCGGAGCAATGGGTTGTCGTGCCGGACAGCGCGGGCGGCGATACGCAGGCGTAATATTTAAACCGAGAAGCGCAAATAACTGCGGTCATCGAAAGACACCTGTCCCGCCTGCATGCCCTTGGTCGAGCGGTGAAGCTTATAAAGCAGCGGGTCATCACGCAGGACTTGCGCAAGTTTTTCCTCGCTTTGCGCCAGCGTTGCAAACAAAAACGGGTAACCGTCGGAAGCCAGCACAATTTCCCGCGCGCCCGATGCGGGAATAACATCCACAAATTTTTCAGGCACGGTATCGCCATTCATGACGCCAAAGCCAAAATCGCCCGCATCGGCGCGGTTGGCAAAAAGATGCTGGCGCTGCAGAAGCGGAAATATGAAGGCACGCCCCTTGTCATCCGCTTGCAGGGTTTCAACGGTTTCACCCTCGCGCAGCAGCGCCTCTATTATCGCCGCGCGGGCGGATGACGTGACGTCATCAATAGACTTCGGCAACAAATGCGCGGCACCATCCAGCAAAACGCCGATATCGCCCACGCGCCAGATTTCGCGGCGCGCACGGCTGTAGATGGCAAGGCAGCAAGCGGGTTTTTCGCCTGCCGCCTCAATATCTATATGCGCCGCGCTGGCCGCGCGTAAATGCTGCGTTATCTGCTTTATGGCGCTATGTCCGTCTATATCCGCCTTCAGCGCACGAACGGCATCGGCAGCCGTCTGCGCCGCGAAACGTCCGCCAGACACGCCCGCCACGTTAGGGCAGGTTTTGCTGGTCGCACCGTCGATAACGGCCATAAAATCGGCCGTGGTGACGATGACATCCTCGCATAGCGCGGGGTCGCCTTTTTTGCAGCAGATAAACTGTTCGATGATTTTCATTCGTCAAGCTTGCGGCGGAAGGCTTCGAGGCCGATGGCATCCATCGCCGCGTTTTCCTTGAAAAGGCGTTCTTCCGCCTCAAGCCGGTCGCGCTCTTCCTGCGTCATTTCGTATTTTTTAAGCTCGGCAAAGGTTTCCATCAGCGCTTCTTTCGCGCGCTCGATGGCTTTTTCCATGGCGGCTTCGCGCCGGTCGAGGTCTTCGCGCTGGCGGCGCACGGTATCGGCGTAATCGGCGAAGGTATAGGGTATCTGGTCGTCCATGCGGGAAACGGCTTCTTTTTCCAGCTCGAACGCACGCTCTAGCGCACGGCGTTCACGCTCCAAAAGCGCCATCTGGCTGTAAAGCTCGCCCAGCGCACGGCGTTTTTCATCAAGGTCATGCTTATGAAGACGTATCAGGGCGTTCAGGTCAGCCATAATTTTTCATGCGCCCCGCCCGTTTATTTGGGCGCGCCCAGCGCCTGCGACAAAAGCGCATAGCCCTCGTCAAGGCCCGTGCGTTCCTGCGGTTTTTGCGCAAGGAATTTTTCGATGGCGGGGTAAAGCTCGATGGCTTCGTCCACCTTCGGGTCCGAACCGCGGCGGTAGGCGCCAAGGCGTATCAGCTCCGCCATGTCTTCGTAAGTGGACATGACTTCACGCCCGCGCTGCACCAGCTTTGCCTGCTCCGCCGTCAAACAGCGCGGCATGGAGCGGGAAACGGAGCGCAAAATGTTGATAGCCGGATAACGCCCGCGGTCGGCGATGCCGCGCTCCAGCACGATATGCCCATCGATAATCCCGCGCACGGCGTCGGCAATCGGCTCGTTATGGTCGTCACCTTCGACAAGCACGGAGAAAAATCCGGTGATGTCACCCACCCCGCGCATGCCGGGCCCTGCGCGCTCCAACAGGCGTGCCAGTTCGGAAAACGTGGTCGGCGGATAGCCCTTGCTGGTCGGCGGCTCGCCCGCCGAAAGGCCGATTTCACGCTGCGCCATGGCAAAACGCGTGACAGAGTCCATCAGGCACAAAACCTGTTTGCCCTGGTCGCGGAAATATTCAGCGATAGCCAGCGTGGTATAAGCCCCCTGACGGCGCATCAGCGGAGATTCATCGGACGTGGAGACAATCACCACGCTTTTCTTGAGCCCCTCGGGGCCGAGGTCGTCTTCAAGAAATTCCTGCACCTCGCGTCCGCGCTCGCCAATCAAGCCGATAACGCTCACCTCCGCCGCCGTATAGCGCGCAAGCATGGACATGAGAACCGATTTACCAACGCCCGAGCCCGCGAAAATACCCATACGCTGGCCGCTGCAGGTGGAAAGAAAACTGTTAATGGCGCGCACACCCAAATCGAGTTTTTCGCCAAGGCGTTTGCGGTCATGCGCTGCCGGCGGTTTATTGCGCAGAAGCATGTGTTCTTCGCCCTGCATCAAGGGGCCCTTGCCGTCTATCGGCTCCCCCATCGCATTGATGACGCGGCCAAGCCACGAGGGGCTCGGATAAATCGCGGGCTGCGCGGCGGCAACTTCGGCACGGCAGCCAAGACCGACACGGTCAAGCGGCTTGAACGGCATCACGAGCGCGTGGCCTTCACGAAAACCGACGACTTCGCAGGGGATTTGGTCCGCGCCCTTGGGCGTCAGGATGCAGCGGTCACCGATGGAAAGCTCCCGCTCGATGCCGCCAACCTCGACCAGCATGCCCAAAATCTTGGTGACGCGGCCGAAAAGCTGATAGGACGCCAGCTCGCTGATGCTGCCGGCGAGGTTGTCGATGAAACGATGTTCTGCTGCCATGAAGAAATCCCCGTAACCTCTTTCAGTATCCCATATTTTGGCAATAAAAGCGTATTTCTTTTATTCTTTCGTTATCAAAAGGTTAAGAGGTTTTTTCACGGTTTCTAAACGGTTTTTTCCCTTATTTTTAACCTTTATTAACAATCGTGGTATAATGTGAGGTGGGATTAAAGAGTGGTTTAGTAACAATAACGAATCATTAAGGGGATGCACAATGCGGGTACTGCTTATTGAAGACGACCAGTCCACGGCCAAAAGCATCGAACTGATGCTGAAATCCGACGGCTACGTCGTTGACCTGACCGACATGGGCGAAGACGGGCTTGAAATCGGCAAACTCTATGAATACGACATCATTATTCTCGACCTGATGCTGCCCGACCTTGACGGCTATGAAGTCCTCAAGCGTTTGCGCGCGGCGAAGGTGGAAACACCTATTCTCATCCTCTCCGGCCTGTCGGAGCTGGACAGCAAACTGAAAGGCCTTGGCTTCGGCGCCGACGATTACCTGACCAAGCCTTTCGACAAGCGCGAACTTCTCGCCCGTATCCAGGCGATTGTCCGCCGCAGCAAAGGCCATGCGCAAAGCATTATCAAAACCGGCCCCGTTCAGGTCAACCTCGATGCCCGCACCGTGGAAGTCGATGGCAAGCAGCTGCACCTGACATCGAAAGAATACGGGATTATCGAACTTCTTTCGCTGCGCAAGGGCTCTACCCTCACCAAGGAAATGTTCCTGAACCACCTTTATGGCGGCATGGACGAGCCGGAGGTGAAAATCATCGACGTTTTCATCTGCAAA
>ERZ761609.2621-NODE-2621-length-13026-cov-8.440830_pt1 | contig 13026 bp, 13 predicted proteins | sample MGYA00511163_ERZ761609 | MGnify/ENA primary metagenome ERZ761609 (study PRJEB28899, sample SAMN02445070) | bioreactor sludge metagenome | biome: EBPR sludge | place: Australia: Brisbane, Thorneside Wastewater Treatment Plant | collected 2011-12-16 ... | reverse complement strand
CTGTCACGATGCCGAGCGCGATCTTGCTGAGCGCCACGGTCACGTTGAGGACGAGTGTGATGACGAGTACCCGGTTGATCTGCTTGCGTGCGGTCATTGTTGCCTGTTAGTCTTATGCGTGTGACAATTGCATCGTACAATGCGTATTCCTATTTCGACAACGCGCAACAAAAAACTTAGATCGGTCTAGACCGCAGATGATGCGGAAACGATGACCGCCGCACACATAGAAAGGGCGTCCGCTCGTGCTGCAAAGACAGTGGACAGGCCTGACCGCGCAGGAAGTGGCCGAACGGGTCAAGCGCGGTGAGACCAACGACTTCAAGACCCAGGCAGGCCGCACCTACGTGCAGATCCTGCGGGACAACGTGTTCAACCTGTTCAATATCGTGCTGTTCACGCTGCTGGTGATCGTCGCGTTTTTTGGCGACCTGGGCACGGTATTTTTCTCCGGATTCAGTGTCTTCACCAACATGGTGCTCGGGCTGGTGCAGGAGATCAACGCCAAGCGCAAACTCAACCGCATGGCGCTGCTGGCGATCACGCGTGTGAACGTCTGGCGTGACGGCCGAATCGAACACTTGCCGATGACCGAGGTCGTTCTGGATGATCTGATCGCGCTGGAACCCGGCGACCGTCTGGTTGTGGACGGCGAGATCGTCCACAGCGATTCGCTCGAACTCGACGAATCGCAGCTCACCGGCGAGTCCGACGCGGTCTATAAGAATCCGGGCGATCCGGTCTATTCCGGGTCATTCTGTATCGCCGGCAGTGGCATCATGGTGACGCGCAAAGTCGGCAAGGACAGCACGCTCAACAAGATCTCGGCGATGGCGCGCGAGTATCACAACGCCCTGACGCCCACCCAGCAGAAGCTGGCAGCAATCGTCCAGATCTCGATTCTGGTGATGTTCGTGTTCGCGCCGCTGCTGCTGATCAACAGCTACCGGCTGGACGATACAGCACTCGGCACGGTGCGCAACGAGGTCGTGTTCGTGACCAGCCTTGTGCCGCAGGGACTGGTGCTGACGGCGACGGTCTCACTGACGATCGGCGCCATCAAGATCAGCCGCCACCAGACCCTCATCCAGCGCTTGAACGCCATCGAGTCGATGGCGAACGTGACCGTGCTGTGCTTTGACAAGACCGGGACGCTCACCAAGAATCGGCTGACGGTGACCGAAGTCCTGCCGCTGAACGGGCGAAGTCCGGACGACATTACGCGCGAACTGTATCAGTATGTGCATAACCTGTCGTACCGCAACCGGACGGCCGGCGCGATTGATCACTACCTTGACCGCGAACAGGTGAGCCTGACGCTGGTGCCCAAGCAGAACGAGATCCCGTTCTCGTCGGGGCGCAAGTGGGGCGCGGTCGAACTCCGTGACCGGACGCTGGTGCTGGGCGCGCCGGAGCGCATCCTGCCAGTGGGCGCGGGGCTGGATCAAGCGGACGAACTCTCGGTGCGCGGGCTGCGCGTGCTGGCATTTGCCGAAGCGGTGCGTCCGCTCAACGGGGACGGCGTGATCGCTGACGCCTGCGAACCCATCGGATTGATCGTGATGAGCGACCAGATCCGCGAGGACATCCAGACTACGCTGGACGACTTCACACGGCTCAACGTCCGCTTGAAAGTCATCTCGGGCGACAATCTCGAGACGGTCAGGTCGATCGCCAGCGGTTCGGGAATCGACGTGCGCGAGGCGTACACCGGCGACCAACTTGAAGCCATGGCCGACTCGGAATTCGAGCGGGCGGTCAAGCGCGGGAATGTCTTTGCCCGCATCGAGCCGCACACCAAGCGCCGCATCGTCGAAGCGCTGAAAGCGCAGGGGGAATACGTCGCCATGGTCGGCGACGGTGTCAACGACGTGCCGGCGCTCAAGGCCGCGAATCTGGCGATCGTCATGAACGACGGCACGCAGATCAGCAAGGATGTCGCCGACATTGTGCTGCTCAACAACGCCATGTCGACGCTGCCGCTGGCCTTCCGCGAGGGCCGCGAGATCACGCAGACGATCTTCGGCACGACCAAGATGTTCCTCGCCAAGAACGCCTACAACTTCATCATGTTCCTGCTGGTCGGATTCATGGCGCTGCCGTTCATGATCACGCCGGCGCAGATCAGCATCGCGGCATTCGGCACGGTCAACATGCCGGCGACATTTATTGCGCTCAACATCGTGCGCCCGCGCTATATTGCGCGCTTCCGGCGCGACGTGATCGACTACATCCTGACGGTCGGTCTGGTGGCGGGCATGGGCAACGCGCTGCTGTACGCCGTGATTTATTTCGCGACGAATGACCTGTTCGTGGCGCGCAGCATGATCACGGTGGTGATCAGCTTGCTCGGTATGATGATCGTGTGGAACGTGCAGGGCGTCGAACTGCACGAAGCGCGCTCGTTTGTGCGTCACTGGCTGGTCATTGCGATCAGCGGCACGGCGACGCTGCTGACGCTGCTGGCGTTCTACGCGACGCCGGCGACGTTCGAGTTCAAAGCACCCGATCCTGGCACGCAAGGCGGCATGTTGATTATCCTGCTGACGACCTTCGCCTTCCTGTTGATGGCGATGCTGGTCAGCGTTGGCACACGCAAGCGCGGCTTGATCGACGCGTTCTGGTCGTTCGGGAAGGACGACTAGGCGCTGACCGGGCGCGCTCAGGGGAGTTGAACGGCAGGGCAGTAAGACACTATAATGCGCATAGAGGTCTCGATCATGGTGGCCGTCAGCCGGCAGGGCAAACAATGTCTGAGGTGACCCGTAAACTCGTCAACTATCACGTGGCGCGCTTGCAGGATAAGGACGCCGCTGTGCGCTTGAAGGCTATCCTCGAACTGGAACTGCTCGGCCACCCCGACGCGCTCGAGCCGCTCCAGCGCTTGTACAGGAATGAGCCCGATCTTGAAGTCCGCAAAGCCGCTCAAGCCGCCGGCCGGACGATCTTCGCCAACCAGTACCGCAAACCGTAGCGCAACTTCAGCACGTCAACCCGCGCCAATCAGCCGATTCTGCGGGGGCTGCGGCATGTCCAAATGCGTCCAGCGGGTTGTTGGTGACGCGCGCGACCTGTGCCATAATTGTCCGTACGTCAACTATATTTCGTGTAGTCAATAACCATTGGAGCGAGATCCGTGAGCATAAATATCGAGACGGCCGCGGCAAGTGAAGTGGATGCCGCGGTACTGGTTCTGCTGCTGGCGCAGGATGCCGCGGCGCCATTCGACGGCGCGCTGGGGCAGTCGATCGACGCGCTGCTGGCGCTGGGCGACTTTGAGGGGAAATCCGGCCAGTTGAGTATGTTGTATCCCGGCGAGGGACTGACGGCCAAACGCCTGATGCTGGTGGGACTGGGCGCTGCCGCGGAGATCACGAGCGAGGCGGTGCGCCGTGCCGCCGGGGCGGCCATCCGCAAGGCGCGCGAACTCAAGCTGGCGAGCGCGGCCTTCTGGGTGGGTGACGCCCCGCTTGACGCGACGGCACTGACTCAGGCGGTCACTGAAGGCGCCCTGCTGGCGAACTATCTGTACACCGGCCAGAAAACCGAGGACGACTCGCGCACCGTCGAAACCATCAGTGTGCTGGCGACCTCGCAGAACGTCGAGGCGGTGCGGGCAGGCGTCGCGATGGGCGAGGCCTTCGCCGCGGGGACGATGACGGCGCGCGATCTGGTCAACCTGCCGCCGAACCTGTGTACGCCGATCTATCTGGCAAGCCGCGCGCGCAATCTGGCGCAGGCCAGCGGCATGCAGGTCGAGGTGCTGGAAAAGGCGCAGATGGAAGCGCTGCGCATGGGAGCGCTGCTGGCGGTCGCGCAGGGCAGCGACACGCCCCCGCGCTTCATCATCCTTGAGCATAATCCGCAGTTGGCCGGCGAAGGCCGGACGATCGTGCTGGTCGGCAAGGGTGTGACCTTCGACACTGGCGGTTACTCGATCAAGTCGTCGGACGGCATGGTCGGCATGAAGGCTGACATGGCCGGTGCGGCGGCGGTCATCGGCGCGATGCAGACGGTCGCAGCGCTGAACGTCCCCCGGCATGTCGTCGGGCTGGTCCCCGCAGCGGATAACATGATCAGCGGCCACGCTTACCGTCCCGAGGAAGTCATCACCGCGTCGAATGACAAGACCATCGAGATCATCAGCACCGACGCCGAAGGTCGTCTGCTGCTGGCCGACGCGCTGGTCTACGCCAGCCGTTACAAGCCGGCGGCCGTGGTCGACATCGCTACGCTGACCGGTTCCTGCATCATCGCGCTGGGTCACGTGGCGGCGGGAGTGTTCGTCACGGATGACACGCTGCGCGACACGCTGGTGGCCGCCGGTCTGGAGACCAACGAGAAAGTCTGGCCGATGCCGCTGTACAAGGAGTATCGCAAGTACCTCGAGTCGACGACCGCCGATATGAAGAACACCGGAGGGCGCGACAACGGCGTCGGCACGGCGGCGGTGTTCCTGCAGGAGTTCACCGATTACCCGGCCTGGGCGCACATCGACATGGCCGGTTTCCTCAGCAATGTGCCGGAAAGCCCGTATGTCCCTCCCAAGGGCGCCAACGGGTATGGTGCGCGTCTGCTGGCGGAATACGTCCGGCGCGCGGCGGCGGACTAGTGCAGTTTGGCGGTTTCAGGCAAGCAGGGGGATAGCACATGGAAATTCTGGGTATCGATATCGGGGGCAGCGGGATCAAGGGCGGCATCGTCAACGTCGACACGGGTGAGCTGATCGTCGAGCGTTTTCGCGTCCCGACGCCGCAGCCCTCTGAGCCGGAAGCGGTCGCCGAGGCGGTCAACGACGTCGTGAAGCATTTCTCGTGGAAAGGGCCGATTGGCTGCACGTTCCCGTCCGTGGTCAAGAACGGCGTGGTCTTCACCGCGGCCAACGTGGATAAGGCGTGGATCGGCACCAACGGCCAGCGCGTGCTGCAGGCCCATACGACGTGCCCGGTGCTGCTGCTCAACGACGCCGATGCCGCCGGCATGGCCGAGATGACCTTCGGCGCGGGGATCGGTCACATGGGTGTCGTCATGCTGCTGACGTTCGGCACGGGCATCGGCAGCGCGATTTTCGTCAACGGCCACCTGATCCCCAATACCGAACTCGGTCACCTTGAGATGCGCGGCAAGGACGCCGAAGATCGCGCATCCGAACGCATCCGCGAGGAGAAAGACCTGAGCTGGGAAAAGTGGGGTGAGCGCGTCAACGAGTACATGAGCTATCTGGAGTTCTTATTCTCGCCCGACTTGTTTATTTTTGGCGGCGGCGTGAGCAAGAAGCACGAGAAGTTCTTCCAGTACCTCAATCTGCGCGCGCCCGTCGTCCCGGCGGCGCTGCTGAATGATGCCGGTATCGTCGGCGCTGCTCTTGCGGCCAAGTCACTGGTTTAGGCTACACATAAACGCGGGGGCGAATGCGGTAACCGCTTGCCCCCGCGTTAACTCTGTAGCTAGACTTCGCTGTAGTAATCCACGGCGGCACTGCCGCTGATCAACGGCCTGATGACCTCGGTCAGCACGTACTGATGATCGGGATGCACCTGATAGGCCTGCAAATCCTCAAGCGAATCAAAGACGACCGTCAGCCCGATGTCATAAGCGCGGTCGGACGGCACCACGTTATGGCCGACGTCCAGCCGCCGGATCTGGGGGATGCGGCCTTCCAGCGCCTTGAGTTCGTCCATGATACGGTTAGCGTTCCCGGCGGTGTTCTCTTTGAGGCGCATCATGACGACATGCACCAGCGAGCGGCGCGGCAGCGGCTCAAACTGGCCCCACGTACGGCTTGAGTACAGCAGGGGCTGGCGGTCGGGGGTTTGCCACGTGGCCTCGACCTCACCGATGATGATCGTGTGATCGCCGGCATCTTTCAGCTCGACGGTGCGGCAGTCCAGCCACGCCACAACTTCCGGCAGGATCGGCGCGCCGGTCTCGGCCGTGGTCAGGTCAAGGCCTTCAAAGCGGTCGGCCACCTGAATCATCCCGGCGAAACGCATCCCGAGTTCGACCTGATCGACGCTCAGGATGTTGACCGCGAAGTGACCTGCGCCGGTCATGGCGGGGTGCGACATGTTGCCTTTGCCCACGCAGAAACTGACCAGCGTCGGGTTAAGACTGACACTGGTGAACGAGTTGACCGTCATGCCATAGCGCACGCCATCGTGGAGCGCGGTCACCACGGTGACGCCGGTCGCCCAGCGTGCCATGGTCTGGCGGAAACCTGCAGGATCTACTGCCATGATGTGCCTTCTTCCTGTCTGTTGTGTGATTGCGCGGCGCTGCAAAAGTTCACTAAGTCTGACGTGCAATTGAAGTTGCGCGAGCCGCCGGCGATGCTCTATGATTGTCTATGATGCGGAAAACCCCGCAGCGTAGTGTATAACATTGACGACTATTCCTCACGTTTTCTAACCTGAACCGAAAAAAGATGTCCGACTCGATTCGTTATTCCATTGTGGCACCGATTTACAACGAAGAAGGCAACGTCACGCGGCTGTACGAGCGCATCAAGCAGGTGATGGATTCCACCGGCGAGCCGTGGGAATTGATCATGGTCAACGATGGCAGCAAGGACGGTTCCGAGGTCGAGATGACGCTGGCCGCCAACAGCGATCCGCGCGTGAAGTTGATCCACTTTGCGCGTAACTTCGGCCACCAGATCGCCGTCACCGCCGGCATTGACCACGCCATCGGCGATGCCGTCGTCCTGATCGACGCTGACCTGCAAGACCCGCCCGAAGTGATCCTCGAAATGGCCGAACGCTGGAAGGCCGGTTACGACGTCGTCTACGCGGTACGTGCCGAGCGTAAAGGCGAGTCGTGGTTCAAGCTGTTCACGGCCAAGCTGTTCTACCGCATCATCTACCGCATCACCGACGTGGACATTCCGCTGGATACCGGCGACTTCCGGCTGATGGATCGCAAAGTGGTCGATGTACTGGTGCAGATGCGCGAACACAACCGCTTCATCCGCGGCATGACAAGCTGGGTCGGGTTCAAGCAGACCGGCGTCAAGTACGTGCGTCAGGCGCGTGAGGTCGGAGTGACCAAGTACCCGCTGCGCAAGATGATCCGCTTTGCGTGGGATGCGGTGACGGGCTTTTCGTACTTCCCGCTGCAAATCATGATCCACGCCAGCCTGTTTCTGGCGGTGCTGGCACTGCTGGTGATGACCGTGATCACCGTACTGCGCCTCGCTTACGGGCCCGAGTTCTTCGGCGGTCAGGCCACGACGATAGTGCTGACGCTGTTTATCGGCGCGTTCCAGTTGTTCTTCCTGTTCATCCTCGGCCAGTACGTCTCGCGCATCTACGACGAGACACGTGACCGGCCCCTGTACATTGTCGCGCAGCGGGTCGGGTTTGACCGCAGCGTCAAGCCGCTGACGCGCCACAGCAACCGCCTGACCGCGCCGGTGATACCGCGAAGCGACGCTGATGCCACGGATGACGCTCAGGCCGCGTCTGGCGGCGAGGCGACGTAAACCGTCGACGGCGGGAGGCTGGGCCGTGACGTATCCTGAAGATCGGGTGCTGGTGGCCGTCATCAACCGGCGGCGCGACCTGCGCTGCGCTATGGACGAACACTGGTATCGGATTCCGGTGCGGCGCGCGCCGTCCAGCATCGAGGCGGAATACGTGGCCTTCTTCCTCAGCCGCGCGTTTGGCGCGGAGAACGGTGCGGTACGTTATTTCTGCCGTTTGCAGGGCATTGAACTCGTCTACCGGCGCTGGCTCTTGCCGGGTGAAGCGGATCACGCCCGCGCCGATGACCGTTACTACCGGCTCCCGCCGATCCTCAATACCTCGCGCCGCATCGTCACGTTTATCCGCACCCCATGGGAGCAGTTCGCGCGGGCACGCACGATTGATGACCTGTACCGTCCTCTTGACGCTACTTGAGGTTCATATGATATGCCCGTGTTGCAATCCGACAGTCAGGGATATAATCACGCCTGCATTATGACCGCGGCCATGTAAAGGACAGACTATGGTTCCTGAGAACGACAGCGCGATCATCGTCACGATCGCGATTCTGGGGGGGACGGGCAAAGAAGGTTCCGGGCTGGCGATGCGCTGGGCGCTCAACGGCTACCGTGTGATCATCGGATCGCGCGATGCTGAGCGCGCCGCAAACCGCGCCGCCGAACTCAACACGCAGCTGGGCGGCGAGTACATCACCGGCACGGGTAACGCTGACGCAGCGGCGGAAGCCGACATCGTCGTGCTGAGCGTGCCTTATGACGCCCACAAGGCGACCCTCACCGGCGTCAAAGATGCGCTGGCGAGCAAAGTACTGATCGATCTGACCGTGCCGCTGGCCCCGCCGGCCATCTGGACGGTCAACGTGCCGGAAGGACGCGCCGCCGCGCTCGAAGCGCAGGCGCTGCTCGGGCCGGGCGTGAAAGTCGTGGCCGCTTTCCAGAATGTGAGCGCCGTCAAGCTCAAAGATCCGAACACCGTCGTCCAGTGCGATGTGCTGGTCTGCGGCGACGACGCCAGCGCCAAGCAGGACGTCATCCGTCTGGTGCAGTCGGCGGGGATGCGCGGCATCGACGCGGGGCCGCTGGCAAACGCGGTCGCCGTCGAGGCGCTGACGCCGGTGCTGCTGTACATCAACAAGACGTACAAGGTTAAGGGCGCGGGCATCGTCATCACAGGACTTGAGTAGCGCCGTGTCCGTTACGATCCAATCACTACCGGATATCCCGGTCATCATGCCGGGAGACGATCTCGCGGCGCACATTATTAACGCCGCGGGGGGCGCGGGACTCGCACTCCAAAACAGTGACGTGCTGGTGATCGCGTCGAAGATCGTGTCGCGCTCGGAAGGGCGCTTCGCGTCGCTGCACGATGTGACGCCGTCCCCGCAGGCCGCCGAACTGGCCGCGACCACGGGCAAAGATGCACGACTGGTTGAGTACGTGCTGCGCGAAAGCGAGAGCGTGTCGCGGGCAGGCCCCAACGTGCTGGTGACGCGTCACCGGCTGGGATTCGTCAGCGCCAATGCCGGCATTGACCAGAGCAACGTCGGGCAGGGCGGTGACGTGGTGCTGCTGCTGCCCGTTGATCCCGATGCCAGCGCTGAACGGCTGCGTGCCGCGCTCAAGGCGCGCACAGGCGTGGATGTGGGCATCGTTATCAGTGATACGCACGGGCGGCCATTCCGCGTCGGCAACGTTGGCGTGGCGATTGGCGTCGCCGGACTGCCCGCCGTGATTGATCTGCGCGGCACCACCGATCTGTTCGGGCGGGTGATGCAGGTCAGCACGCTGGGCTATGCGGATCTGGTAGCGTCGGCGGCGCATCTGGTGTGCGGCGAGGGCAGCGAAGGCCGTCCGGTCACGCTGGTGCGCGGGCTTGAGTTCCCGGCGCAAGACGGGCGCGCATCCGATCTGATCCGCACCGCTGTTCATGATCTGTACCGTTGAGGCGCGCGTGACCATGGACGTGCTTGAGGCTATCCGCACGCGGCGTTCGCTGCGACGCTATACCGCGCAGCCGGTCGATGACGCGCTGCTGACAGCGCTGCTCGATGCGGCGATCCGGGCGCCGTCTGCCCATAACCGCCAGCCGTGGCGCTTTGCCGTCGTAGGTGAAGCGGCTGCGCGGGAACGACTGGCCCGCGCCATGGGTGAGCGTCTGCGGGCGGATCTGCGCGCAGACGGTGTTGATTACGCGTTGATTGAGGCCGATGCCGGACGGTCATACGCGCGTTTGACCGGCGCGGCCGCGCTGATCGTCGTCTGTTTGACGATGGTCGACATGGACACGTATCCGGACGCGGCGCGTCAGGCGCGTGAGCAGCACATGGCGGTGCAGAGCGTCGCCATGGCGGGGCAAAATCTGCTGCTGGCGGCGCATGCGCACGGCCTCGGCGCGTGCTGGATGTGTGCGCCGTTGTTCTGCCCGGAGGTCGTCCGCGCGGCGCTGGATCTGCCGCCGGACTGGGAGCCTCAGGGCGTGATTACGCTGGGATATCCGGCTGAAACGCGCGAAAAGACGCGTCAGCCGTTGGAATCGGTGGTGTTATGGCGCTAGACTTCAACAAGCGCGTGGTCGTGCTGGTCGGTGGTGTTGGCGGGGCAAAGCTGGCCTATGGACTGGCGCGCGTGCTGCCGCCTGAACTGCTGACGGTTGTCGTCAACGTTGCCGACGACTTCTGGCATTACGGCTTGAAAATTTGCCCGGATTCCGACACGATCATGTATACGCTGGCCGGTGTTGTTGATCCGGTGAACGGCTGGGGCGTCAGCGGAGACACCACCGCGGCGCTGGAAATGCTCGGACGTTACGGCGGCGAGACATGGTTCCGGTTAGGTGATCGTGACATCGCCACGCACCTTCAGCGGACGCAGATGCTTGCCAGCGGTCAGCGGCTCACGCAGGTGACGGCGGCACTGGCGCGGGCGCTGGGCGTCGAACACCCGATCCTGCCGGTCACTGACGCGCCGCTGTCGACGATGGTCGACACGGTCGAATACGGCGAACTGGCATTTCAGACATACTTTGTCCGCCACCGCTGGCAGCCGACAGTACGCGGCCTGCGCTACGCAGGACTCGATCAGGCGGAAGTCACGCCGGAGGTCGCGCAGGCGCTGGAATCGGCAGATGTCGTGCTGTTCGGGCCGTCGAATCCGTGGCTGTCGCTCGAGCCGGTGCTAGGCGTGCGCGGGCTGCGCGAACGGCTGGTAGGCCGCGATATTCCCCGGGCGGCGATCACACCGATTATTGGGGGTGACGCCGTTAAGGGACCAGCAGCAAAAATTATGCGAGAATTAGATTACACGGTCAGCGCGCAGACGGTGGCCGCGTATTACGGCGATGCGATCAACGGATTCGTGGATGATACGCGTAACCCGGCTTTCACGGCCGAAGGAGTGCGCGTGCTGCGAATGGATACGCTCATGCAAACCGACGCGCACAAAGTCGCGTTAGCCGAGCACGTTTTGAGTTGGATCATGCGTTGGGATGGACGATGAACAATACATGGGTGATTATCCCGGTTAAGCCCCTGCGACTGGCGAAGAGCCGGCTGTCATCAGTGGTGACGCCCGAGCAGCGCCAGCGTTTCGCCGAGACGATGCTGCGCCACGTGCTGCAGGTCGTCCGGTCGGTGCCGCAGGTCAAAGGCACGCTGGTGATCAGCCGGGATAACCGCGCGCTGGCGATCAGCCGCGATTACGGCGCCAAGACCGTGCAGGAAAGCGGCTCGCCGGAACTGAACGCGGCGCTGATGCGCGCCACGCAGATCATCCAGAGCTGGAGCAGCGGTGCGGTGTTGATCCTGCCTGCGGATCTGCCGCTGATCGAGCCGCAGGATATCACCGAAATCCTGCGCCTGGGCGAATCGCCGGTGAGCGTGGTACTGTCCACGGACGGCCACGAGGACGGGACGAACGCCATGTTCATCCGGCCCCCCGGTTTGATCGAGTATGCCTACGGGGAAGGCAGCTTCCGCCGCCACCTCGATATGGCCTACGAGGCAGGCGCGCAGGTGCACGTCTACAAATCGTCGCGCTTGCAGTTGGATATCGACCTCCCCGAAGATATCGAAATGTTCTTCCGCCTCACGCAGCGCGATCTCGGCGCGACGACGACCATCGCGCACGCCTTTGACGTCATTCAGGCCGAGATCGCGAACCGGATCTCCACGCGCTAATGCCTGAGTTCCGCCTCGGTTTATACCTGCAAGACGACCACCCGCTGCCCGATGCCGTCAAACTGGTGCAGTATGCCGAGATGCGCGGCTTTGAGTCCGTCTGGCAGTCGGAGAGCCGGTTGGCGCGTGATGTGGTCGTGCCTATGGCGGCCTATGCCGCGACGACGTATCGCATCCGCATCGGGGCGGGCGTGATGAACGTCTGGACGCGCAACGCGGCGACCATCGCCTCGACGTTCCTGTCACTGGACGACCTCGCGCCGGATCGTATCGTGTGCGGACTCGGGCTGTGGCACGAACCGCTGGCGTCGATGACCGGCATCCAGCGCCACAAGCCGCTGCTGGCACTGCGTGAAGTCACCGAGGCGGTACACGGCCTGCTGGCGATGCAGACCGTCACCTACCGCGGGGAACTGGTCTCGCTCAACGGCGTGTCGCTTGACGTGACGCGGGGACGGCGTGAGAAGCGCCAGGTACCGATCTACTTCGGCGCGACCGGCGCGTATGTCGCGGCGCTGGCCGGCGAGATCGCTGACGGCCTGCTCATGAATTACCTCACCTCCCCGTCATATAACCTGCATGTGATCGAAGAACTTGAGCGCGGTGCGCGCAAAGCCAACCGTCCGCTGACTGCGATCGAGCGCCCGCAGTTGATCCTGTGTTCGGTCGACCGTGACCGGAGCAAGGCGCTCGACGCAGCGCGGCGGGTGGTGACGCGCTACATCGCCCAGCAGCCCACGATCATGCGGCAGTGCGGCGTGCGTCAGGAACTGATCGACGAAGTGACGCAGATGCTCAACTGGGCGCAGTCACCGGAGCAGTTCGAGGACGTGCTCAAGCTGGTGCCGGACGATGTCGTCCAGCTAGTGACGGCCTCCGGCACGCCGGACGAGGCCCGCGCCAAAGTCAGCGAATACCTCGCCTCGGGCGCGACGAGCGCCGTGCTGTATCCCCTGGGTGATGACGTCCGCTTCATGATCGACGCCTTCACCGACCGGTACGCCAGCTAAACCATGAACGATCCCGTCAGCGCGCAGAGCCAGACACGCGGCGCGGCGCTGTCCGCGCTGATCGCAGCGCTTGGCGCGGCGCTGGTGCTGGTCGTGTTCGTGCTGCCGGGTATTCCGGTGGGCGAATCCGCGCCGGTGATGCCGGTCGATGATGCCTATATCCACTTTCAGTATGCGCGCCAGCTAGCGACCGGGCAGGGCTACGCTTATAACACCGGCCAGCCGCCGACCTCCGGCGCGACCAGCCTGATCTATCCGTATCTGCTGGCTGCCGGTTACGCGCTGGGATTCACAGGGCTGACGCTCGGCTGGTGGGCGACGGCGCTGGGGCTGGGCGCGCTGGCGGCGTCGGCGTGGC
>ERZ761609.2620-NODE-2620-length-13027-cov-8.755473_pt1 | contig 13027 bp, 10 predicted proteins | sample MGYA00511163_ERZ761609 | MGnify/ENA primary metagenome ERZ761609 (study PRJEB28899, sample SAMN02445070) | bioreactor sludge metagenome | biome: EBPR sludge | place: Australia: Brisbane, Thorneside Wastewater Treatment Plant | collected 2011-12-16 ... | reverse complement strand
CATCGAGGACGAGGCCAAGCTCTCGGCCTACAAGTCCACCGGCTGGAGCGCAGGCATCGCCATCTGATTTCCCTTCTTCGTACCCACCCGAAACCCGCCCACGAGGCGGGTTTCGCATTTTTGGAGACTGCTATGACCGAACCTGAACAACAGCCTGCGCTCGTCGAGAACATGCTCCTCTTGCGCCGCGAGGACTTCGACGAACTGCTCGACCGCGCCGCTGAACGAGGAGCCGAGCGTTGCCTTGCCCATCTCGGGCTGGAGAACGGCAGTGCCGCGAAGGACATTCGCGAACTGCGCGATCTGCTGGAAGCGTGGCGCGATGCCCGCCGTACCGCGTGGCAGACCACCGTCAAGGTCATCACCACCGGAATCCTGGCCGCGCTACTGGTCGGGGCCGCCATCAAGTTGAAGCTGATGGGAGGCGTGCAATGACTGCCAAGCCGAAGATTTGCCTGCTAGACGACTGGCGGCGCGTGTTGCGACGTGCCTGGAGCATCCGCTTCTCGCTGCTGGCCGCTGCCTTCACGGCGGCGGAAGTGGTGGTGCCGCTGTTCGGGGACGTGCTGCCTCGCGGCGCGTTCGTGCTGCTGGCCTTTGCCGCCAGCATCGGCGCGACCGTTGCGCGCATCGTGGCGCAGCCGGAGATGCACCAATGATCCGGCCACCGCAACGAAAAACTGTGGCTGCGTTGACCTTGTCCGCCGCCGCTCTGGTCGGCATCGTGCTGCACGAGGGCTACACCGACCGCGCAGTGATTCCGGTCAAGGGAGATGTGCCGACCATCGGGTTCGGCACCACCACCGGGGTGAAGATCGGCGACACCACCACGCCGCCGAAGGCGCTGGCTCGGGCGCTCACCGATGTGCAGCAGTTTGAGGGTGCGCTCAAACAATGCGTAACCGTGCCGCTGGCCCAGCACGAGTACGACGCCCTGGTGAGCTTCTCCTACAACGTCGGCAGCCGCGCATTCTGCCAGTCCACGCTGGTCAGAAAACTCAACGCCGAGGACTACGCCGGGGCCTGTGCCGAGCTGCTGCGCTGGCGCTTCTTCCAGGGTAAGGACTGCGCGCTGCCCGCCAATGCGCGCCTGTGCGGCGGGTTGGCCACACGGCGCGAGGCCGAGTACCGGCAGTGCATCGGGGAGGCATCGTGAGTGTGATTCCATGGCCGTACCGGCTGCTGGCCCTCGCGGTGCTCGGCGTCGCCCTGGTCGGCTTCGGCTGGATCAAGGGCGCAAGCCACGTTCAAGCGCAATGGGATGCCGCCGTCCAGCAACAAGCCCTACAGACCGCAGCCATCCGCGAGCGGCAGGCGCAAGCCACCGTCAAGGTCGTCACCCAGTACGTCGACCGCGTCCGCATCGTTCGCGAGAAGGGCGAAACCATCATCAAGGAGGTTCCTGTCTATGTGCCCGTTCAAGCCGATGCTGCTTGCACTATCAACCGTGGCTTTGTGCGCCTGCACGACGCTGCCGCCGCCGGTAAACTGCCCGAGCCCGCCCGAGATGCTGATGCGGCCGCCACAGGCATTGCGCTCTCTGCCGTCGCCGGAACCGTTGCTGCCAACTACCAGACCTGTAACGAGAACGCCGAGCAGCTAAGGGCGTTGCAAACGTGGGTCACGGAGATGAAGGTTGCCAGCGAGCAGTAGGGTTCAGCACCGCATCATGGATTGTTCCAGCAACCCGGGCTCCGCGAATCGAAGAACGTGACCTCTGTGCCAGGCAAGGACCGGCCAATGGCCTTGAGTACCTGATGGCAGAACGCCTGCTGATCTCCGTCTGGTTGCCCCGTGAACACCGAGACAGCCATTCGCTTCGGCGGATTTACCGATATGGCATCGAGCACGTGCTGATCCCTTTCGTCAAAGCTCCAGCCATACACGACCAAACGCTCTCCGAGGCTGGGCAAAACCTCTTCGTACACGTTCGTCAGGTAGTGGCTCCGACGAATTGCGGCGACTTTCTGCTTGCTGGTTCCCTCGCTTACAAACACGGGCACATAGTGCCCGGACGCCCACCTCCGGGTTATGGTGCCAAGCAAGTCACCTGCTGCTCCCGCGCCTACAGCGAGCTTTGTCTCATCACCAAGGTAGTCACGCGCAACCGCAAGACTGCCGTGAGGGTAGAAAACCAATGTTGCTCCTGCAGCGTGCCCATAGGGTCGCCGCAGATATTCCCAATCCGTCTGGAACTCCCCGTCGTGGAATGCGTCCTTGAACCAACTCCCGTTCGCCGCGTTGAACAGCAGCATGGCCCAGTACAAGGTGAGGTCGTAGTTCAGGCTGACGACAGTGGGAAACGCGCTCGCAAACGCACCGACCAGTTGCAGGTCGGCGGCAACATCGGCATGCACCGGATGCACACTGTGCACAGCTTCGATCAGTGCTGTACGGACCTCCTCATAGGCTGCGGAGATGGCGGCCGACGGCGTCCCCAATGCCCCGTTGACGTGCTCGGCATACCAGCACGCGAGCAGAACATGCTCGAAATCGGTTGTCCCGAGCTTGGCGAATATTGGGGCAGTGGTGGCGAGCAGTCCTTTTGCATCAGCGATGCCATGGAGTGTTGGGTATGCGAACTCCTTGTGGATGGCGATACTGGCGCCGTTGCCCAGAAGGAGGGAACTCCAATCTTCAGCGCTGATGTTTGCCCAGGTGCCAATATCGATTCTGTCCATAATCTTCACGGGACGTCATTGTGGGTTGATCTCGCCATGCGAGCCGCCACAGCTATGCAACCCAACCCATGCCGCAAGATCCGGTCTCGTGCAGCCATTCGTGGCCGCACACTTTGCAGCGGTAGTACGCCTCATCGGCAGCACCCATCATCGACGAGACCTTTCTGCCGTCCTTGTACTCGAGATTTGCATGAGGCTTCGTGCTTCTCGACGCGCCAATCAAGGCCTTGCAGTCATCGCACATCGGCGCAGGTGCTGATGCATTACTCATATCGATAGACCCCATCATCAGACGTCAATTGGCGTCGTCTTCCAGACTTCCTGCGCCAGCGCGATGAGCAGCGCGTGGCGCTTCTCGATGGACGCGGCATTCCACGCAGGAAAAGCCTCCAGCTTGGCGTTGATCCGGGAAATCGATGTGTTCTGTCCGACCTCGGTCAGCGCCACCAGGCTGCGCGTCAGGTAGTTTCCGCTCTTGCCGTACTCTGCCTGCTTAGCCTTGTAGAAATCATTGCCCGCGACGATATTGATTGGTTTTTCCAGCAAGGTCAGATTGCCGAGGCGATTCTTGTAGTCGTCGTAGACCGCATTCGGGTTCTCTGCTGCCCACGTGGCACGCAGCTCCGCCTTCGGGTTGTCGGGCAGGATGTGCTCGATTTCCAGCTTGGTGAATGGCTCGAGACTGCCTGGGGCCTTCAAGCCGCTGAACGCCATCTCGACGTGCTGGGTCAGCCGCGCCAGCAGGTAGCGCGTGCGGTACTGCTGCATCGAATACAGCGTGAAGCGCTTGAGGGCATCGGCGAGCTCCTGCGACTTGCCCGCCATGTTCTTCTCGAAACGGTCGGCGACGAAGGTGTTGAGCTGAACCTTCTGCTTCACCGGATCAGTTGTCTCCGCAATCGCACGCAGCTCGTCGGCCCATTGTGAGAAGCTCCGCTCCAGATCCTTGGTCGGCGTCTTGGTGAAGATGTAGTAGAAGAGGAAGCTCTCAAGCTGCGCCACGAAGTGGTCGAATAACGGCTTCGGAAAGTTCGCCGCTGCCAGCAGCAGGACGTAGTGCAAGCTGAACGCCCCACCGGCCAGCCGCTTGAGGCTGTCCATCGCCAGACTGGGCTTGCCGTCATTCCCCAGCCCGTTGGCGAAGGCCAAGTAGTGCTCGACGTTGCGAATCACCTTGCGGACGAACTCGAAGGGTTTGCCTGCGTAGTCGCAGAGCGCCGCGTTGTCCTTGGCGATGAACCAGTCGTAGATCTCGTCCTCGCGCACCACCGCATCACCGCGCTCGTTCTTGATGACGTAGTTGGCCATCAGGAAGTAGCGCAAGAAGCGCAGCGGCTTTTCCTTCTCCTTCTCCAGTGGCTTGGTGATCTTCTTCCACTCGTCCTTGAGCTGAGTGAACTGGGTCTGCTTGACCTGCGTGAACAACAGGTTTTTCAGCAAGTCCATCGGGTTCAGACCGACGCCGCGCTCGTTGATGGTTTCGAAAATCTTCAACGCGCTGCTGACGTCGGTGGAGATCTGGATGAACACCACGTTGTTGGCCAGATAGCCCCAATACTTCTTCAGCTTGGCCGTGTCGTCGTAGTTGTCCTTTAGATAGCGGTACAGCGTGCTGTAAGCATTGACCAAGTTCTCTAGCGACCCGAAGCTGGTGATGCCAGCAGACTGGATGCCAGCGCGCACGGTCTGTGGCTCTGCATCCAGCTCGACCAGTTTGGCCATCACTTCGCCTGCGCTCTCGTAACGCGGTTCCAGCTTCAGGGTGGTGCGCACCTCGCCGTCGCTGTCCACATAGCTGGTCGAGATCAGCCCGGAGATCATCTGGCGCTGTGGCTCGCCCCGGAACAGATGCTTGAGCGCGCACAGCAGCAGGAAGAACGTCGTCAAGCGCTGCTGGCCGTCGATGACCTCGTAATGGTTCTTCTGCTCGGTCGGCGACACCAAGACTGTGCCAATGAAATATTCCCGCGTCGTTCCCGCATCGATCTGTTCGCCGATGTCCTCCAGCAACTGATGCACTTCCTTGTCCGTCCAGACGTACTCACGCTGGTAGTCCGGGACGATGTAGAAGCACTCACGGAATGCCTCCTCGATGCTGTACTTGTGGTTTTCGATGCGAGCCATCTTCTTCCTTCTTCGTTCTTCAAATCGCGCTGCGCAAAGCGACAAACTGGTTACTCGGTCCTTCCGACCGAAGGATCAGATTCGCACTGTTCGACACCACGTAGGCCAGGGGCCGCGTCAAGGTGAACGGGAACAGCACGGGCAGCGACTGCAGGCTGGGCACTGAAACGGGCTTGCCGGCGTAGCGCACGGCCGCCTCGATCAACCAGGCCGTCAGTCCGTCGTTGTCGATCGCGGTTGGTGCCAGCCGGATGACCCGCTTGCCTTTCTCGACCCGCTCCACGGCGCCCCAACTCGCCTGGCTCTGGATGACCATGTTGGTCATGCGCCGAGTGCCTTCGCGCTCTCCGTAGGTCTCGCTCATCCGGCGATGCACTTCGGCGGACGCGCAGTCGCCCTGGATGGCGGAGAGGCGGCCCACCAGCTCGGCCACTTTGCCAAAAAACGGGTAGGTCGCCACCGACATACCCCAGCACAGCGCCGCGACCGGTATGTCCGGCTGCGTCTTGTGGATGGCCACGCCGCGATCCGCGTAATCGACCAGTTCGGCGCGCGGCTCCAGCCACAGCCGATTCAATACGGTGCGTGTTTTCTTCTTGGCTTCCACGCCAAGCTCGGCTGCATCGAGCAGTGCATTCAGATCATCTAGCCCAGCCACGCCCGCACGAATATTCAGTGCCGCAGCCGCCCAATCAAGCTGAATGAACCGATCAAAGCCTATTTTTGGGGCTGATGAATTCATTCGGTACCAATCACATAACTGACTTTCACAAAGGGCACGATCAGCTCTTCGATCGACACCCCGCCGTGGACCACCACCTGCTCGCCCTCCGGCACAAAGGCGGTTCGTCCGCCTGCGAATAGGGGCATGAAGTTCGCGGGTAGTCCAGCGATGTCCAACCTCACTGTGGTGGGATAGGCCGCAGCGGAATCGGCCAGCAACGGCTCACTTCGGTAGACCCGCACGCGCTCACCGCGCGTCTCGGCAATGACGCCCTGGTTGGGTCTGCCGACGCCAGTGGATTCCACGTTGCCGTGGTCCGCCGTGAGGTAGATGTGGTAACCCTTATCCAGCAGCAGCGAGAACAGCCGGTCGACGAATCCGGTTGTCAGCCAGTTGCCAATCCACATCGCCACGTCTTTCTTGGACCGCTCCTTGTGGAGCCGGTCATCCACCTCATCGATGACCAGGCCCACCACCTTCGGGCGCCGGTCGTTCAAGTCCGCCTCAAGCACATCCAGTTGATCAATCTGGCGCAGCGCGCGTCGGTACATCACCTCATTCGAGTTGACGCCTTCGTTCTGCCAGAACGTCTTCCACAAGGATTCCTCCTTGTCCGTTCGGTCGATGGAGTCGTCGAACTCTCGCGGTTTCAACCCAGAAAACAGCGCCTGGCGCGACACCGATGTCACGGTCGGCAGCCATGCGAACGCGGTTCCCTCATCGAACGCGAAACGTTTGGTGGTGGCGATCAGGCGCTCGCGGATCTGCACCCACTGGTCGAAGGCCAGTCCGTCGAAGACCAGCAGAGCCACCTTCGTTTCCCCTGCGGATCGCCGATGGCGCAAGAAGCGCGGCACGTGGTGCACCATCACCGGGCCCTTGGTCACCGGCTGCAGGATCAGGTCGGCGTAGTGCTTGGCTGCGACCCAGGCTTGCAGATGCTCGTCAGATTGCGCTTGCAAGGTCTTGATCTGTTCCCGAATCACGGGCAAGTGTTCGCTGGCTTCCGTGCCGGGCAGGCCATGCGTGCGGGCCAGGATCTCACCGTAGCGCTTGGCGAACTCGCTCCAGTCCTTGTGCGAAGACGCTGCCGTTGGGATCGTCTCGATCAGGCCATCAATGCCTTTGAGCACCAAGGCATGCAACGCCGCCGGGTCTTGAACGATCCCCGCCTTGATCCAGCTCGGCATCCCCGCCGGGACGCTGTGCACCGCCAAGGGATGCAAGCTGCCGTCGAGGAACATGGAGTCGACCAGCACCTGCACATCGGAGTGATCGAACGGGATCTCGATCTTGGCGACGTAGTCTGGCGGTGGCGGTTCGCCCGTGCGCGTGCCATCCAGTCCAAGTGTCTTCAGGTAGCGATACCACGCATCCTGCACCACGCGCAGCAGCGCGCTCTTGGACGCCAGCCATGTGGCGACGGGTTGGTCGGTGAACAGCCCCTTGCCTTGAATGATGCCTGCCGCGTGCTGGGCAAACAGGGGCGGCAACGAGCGGTTGGCAAAGTGAAGCCGCAGCAGCTCGCGCCAGAAGTCCACCGGGTTGCGAATCGACCTCGGCGCCAGTTGGTAGACGTGTTCGAGGATGAAGTCCTTGGACTCGTTCTCGCCCCGTGCATTCTGCAATTCCGTCTGGTGGGCATGAAACAGCCCGGCAAGATGCTCCGGCTCGACTTGCTGCACTGCGCTGTAAGCCAGCTTGGGGAACAGATCGGCAAGGCTGAGGCGCACCACACGACCGTGATGCACGATGTCCCACGGCAACGCATTCGCATCGGCGCTACGCAGATGCAGAACCAGCGAGGGCGCTGGGCCCGGCTCACCGCGATCCCATGCGACGCGGTAGCGTTCCTCATATTCCGCGCGGAAGGCAAACGGGTCTTCGTACAGCATCAGCTCGAAGCCGCGATCGCGCAGCTCGGTCAATAGCTTCTCGTCGAGCAACACATCGTCAGGGTCGCACGCCACCCACAGCCGGGTGAGGTCGGCCGTGAAGTGGCTCAGGATGCGTTCCGTCCAAAGGCTCATGCATCACCTCCGACGCGCACCATCATCACGGCATTCAAATCCGGCACGCTGGCCTCCATGTCATCGAGGGCCGCCATGCGTGCATCGTGTTCTTGTTGCAGCCGCTTGCGCCGGTGCTCGCGCACGGCGGGCAGGCCGATTCGTCCAATGGCCTGGCCTCGGGCCTCAAAGGCATACACCGCACGCTCGCGTTCTTCCTTCAGCCGGGCACGGTGTTCGGTCAGCAGTTCGGTGAAGATCCGCTCACCCTGGGTACTGGCAGCGGAATGCGATGCCTCGAACCACTTCACCGACTCCTCGGCACCCGTCACGGCATGGACGTCCACGGTTTCAGTCAGCAGCAGATCCCAGACGCGCTTGGCGGTCGGTACAAAGGGACGGCCCTCCTCGTTGATGAACACCGGCAGGAAGCGCTTCCGACTCAAGCCTTCAGCCGCCAGACTGATCTCCCACAGCGACCAGATGCCGCGTACCGAATCCGGAAGACCGGTCACGCGGATCACCGGTAGTGGTTGGCCGGCGACAAAGCGCGGCAGCTCGCTGATCACCGCCCGGGCGCGTGGGTCTTCCATCGTGACCCATTCCAACTCTGGGTTCTCATCCGCCGTGCGGGCGTCAAAGCAGGCCTGTGCTGACTCGCTGCCATCCGCCCACTTCACTCGCCACGCCTTGCCAACCTTCGTTGCCGAGCCGCCGCGCGCAGCCAACCCGCTGGTGATGGCGCGCTCCAGCCAGAACTGCGCCGGGTGGTCGCGCCACTTGCGGGCATCGTCGGCGTCCAGATCGTGCTCAGTGGTGAGCAGATCGCTGTTCTTCTTCGACTCCGCCAAGGTGGTTCGCAGCTGCGACACCACCGCGTCGCACTCTTGTTCGATGGCATCCGGGTTCTGCAGGCCATGCACGAACAGCTCGTCGAAAATCGGGTCGGCCTCGACCGAATCCATCACGTCAGCCGCCTTGTCGACGCCAAACTCCTGCGCGATGACCTCGAGCTTTGCCTCCAACACCTGGCGCACCCGATGCTCCACGGTGTCTTCGAGCACAAAGTTGATGGCGCGAACCACGTGCTTCTGTCCGATGCGGTCCACCCGGCCAATGCGCTGCTCGATCCGCATCGGGTTCCACGGCATGTCGAAGTTGACGATGACATGGCAGAACTGAAGGTTCAGGCCTTCACCACCGGCATCGGTCGAAATCAGCACGCGCACATCCTTGGAGAACACCTGTTGTGCCCGCGTGCGCGCTTCCAGGTCCATGCTGCCGTTGAGGGTCGCCACTGAGAAGCCACGACTTTCCAGGTAGTCGGCCAGCATCGCTTGCGTCGGCACGAACTCGGTGAAGATCAGTACCTTCAGGGCTGGGTCGCTTTCCTCTTGCTGCAGCTTGTAGATCAGCTCCAGCAGTGCCTCGGCCTTGGCATCGGTGCCTGCGGCCTCGGTTTCCCGCGCCAGCTCCAGCAGCATCTCGACTTCAGACTTCTCCAGCTCCCAGCCGCTGGACTGCATCGCCAGATCCACCTGGGACTGGCCGTCGAGGTCAGCCCACTCGTCGGCGCTGGTGCTCTCGAACAGGTTGGCCTGGGGCTGCGGTGCTTCAAGCAGGGCCTGGCGCTTTTCCAGCGTGGTGCGGATGGCTGCCGTACTGGACGTCACCAGCCGCTGCATCAGGATCATCAAGAAGCCGATGTGGCGCTGCTTGGCCGCCATGGCCTGGTTGTAGCCGTGGCGCACATAGTCGGTCACCGCCTCGTACAGGCGTTGCTGCAAGCCGTGTCGGGCCTGCCAAGCCACCGCCTGCAGCCGGGTAACACGCGGCTTGAACAGCGGCTGGCCTTCGGCGTTGATCGATGCGCGCTTTTCGGTGCGGATCACGAAGGGGCGCACCCGGTCGCGGCTGACGCTGCCCTCGTCCGGGAAGGCTTCGCGGTCCAGCAACTGCATCAGCCGCATGAACTGGTCGGTCTTGCCCTGGTGCGGCGTGGCCGACAGCAGCAAGAGATAGGGTGAGGCTTCAGCCAGCGCCGCGCCCAGCTTGTAGCGGGCTACCTGCTCGGTGCTGCCGCCCATGCGGTGGGCTTCATCGATGATGACCAGATCCCACGACGCCGAGATCAGGTCCTCGAAGCGCTCGCGGTTGTAGGTGTTGAGTTGCTCCAGGCTCCAGCCGCGCCGACTCTCCATCGGCTTCACCGAATCCAGCGAGCAGATCACCTGGTCGTGCATGCGCCACAGGTTCTCTTCCTCGCCCGCGCCGCCACTGCGCCACTGCCGGAAGGCCGCCAGCTCGGACGGCTCGATGAACTGGAACTTCTCGCCGAAGTGCAGGCGCATTTCGGCCTGCCACTGGCGCACCAGTCCCTTGGGCGCCACCACCAGGATGCGCTTCACCCGGCCACGCAATTTCAATTCGCGCAGCACCAAGCCGGCCTCGATGGTTTTGCCGAGGCCCACCTCATCGGCCAGCAGGTAGCGGATACGGTCGCGACTGATGGCGCGGTTCAGCGCATAGAGCTGGTGCGGCAGCGGCACCACGCTGGACTGGATGGGCGCCAGCAGCAGGTTGTCCTCCAGCGCATCCAGCAACTTGGCCGCCGCCGTGGTGTGCAGGATCTGCTCCACGCTCGGCCGCACACTCTCCAGCGAGGCCAGGTCCGACGCCCGAGCGCGCACGACCGCGTCCTTCGCTGGCAGCCACACGCGGTAAGCCACCTCGCCCCACACGTCCTGCCGCTCGATCACCCGACAGGGCGATGCCTGCCGGGGGAACCAGCACCAGTCGCCGATGGTGAACCCGCCGCCGGCCACGTTCAGATCCCGTCCTCGGTACGAGTCAGCGCGAGGTCATAGAGGGTGAGCAGCTTCTCGTCTTCCTGCAGCGTTTCCTCTGGCAGCTTGTTGGCGATGCCGATGATGGTCTGGTAGTCCTTGGCCGCCCACGCTGCCCGGAAACCGGCGCGCAGCACTTCCAGGCGCGATTCCTTGATCTTGCGACCTGTGAAAGCCTTGTAGGTCTCGAATTCCTTCAGCAGCGCCTTCTCGCGCTTCTTCTCCAAGTCCTGTGCTTTGTTCGGGTCGGGTACGTACCAGCGATCCTTGGCCTTGGCGACAAGGGCTGGGCTGTTCTTCTCCAAACCGCGCAGATCCTTGTGATTGCTTGATAGGTAGCTGTGAATCTGGCTCGGCACCTCACCCGTGCCGTCGTATTTCAGGAAGTTGTCTTCGAGTAATGCTGATAGCTCTGGTTTTGCCTCATGCTTTTTCCATCCTGCACCAAGCTGGGCCATGAACTCCGGAGTGATTTCTTGGTAAGTGGAGGGCCGGCGCTTCAGAAAATCAGACAGCCAGTCAATCGCGCTTCGCTCGTCAGAGACAAACATCTCCATCTGCGGCGCAACGGCGACCTGTAAGCGTTTCTTGTCGTACTCAGCCACCTGTTCAGACAGAAACACCATTCCGTCACGCTCAACGAAGCGCTGAGCTAGTCCTGACTGAAATTCTTGAGACGACATGGGTACTGGCGTGTTGTGTCTAACAAACCATGCCACCATTCGGTCAAAAATGATTCTCGGATCACGCTCGGCGATGAACTCCAACTCACCGGCTTTCACCTTGACAGTAGGCATGTACTGGAGGTGGGTCCTGACGAAGTCCCAAACGGACTCCTCACTTCCACCGGATTTCGAGAACCTTTCCTCCAGCCCGCCGTTTGGCTTGTATGCAGAAATTACAAGATCCTGCTTGACGGACGTTTTATTGTTGATTGCATTAAAACTACCTTGCTTTTTGTCGAGGGCCGCCACATTCGCAACGACAAACCCTGCCTCTTGGAGTGCTATCTGAATGGCATTCCAAACCGAGGCCTGCGTATTTGAGAATTCAACAGTCATCCAGCGACCTGGCTTGAGAAGGCGATATGCTTCTCTGAAGCATTTGGTCATTAGGCCTCGATAGCCGTCTAGATCCTTTTTCTGAGTCTTGTTTTCAATGGCTTCTGGCTCGGTATTTGTTGCAACCTTAAGCCATGACTCCCACAAATAGTTGAGCTCCGAGTACATGATATTGGCGCCAAAGGGCGGGTCCAAAAATATGTAATCAACAGAGCTATCTGGCGCTCTGACGCTTGATGCGGACTCTGTCGTGATCAAAGTGCTTCGGGGCCTGCGATCATCGAAGATTGCGCTTAACCTGGAGATCCCCCGCTCGTAGGACGAAGTGACGCTGAGCCCGCGATTCAGTGAAGGAATGTAGAGCGTCCCACTTAGTATTCCGCCTCCCTGTCCTTTGTAGTCGGGCTTTTTGACTACGTAGCGATACATCTTGCTGACTGTATTGAGGGTGGAGAACGTCACCAAGTATCGATAATCCAATCTCTTTGCATGTGCTCTCAGAGCGGCTAGCCATGCGAGAGAGCTTTTGGAGTAGAACTGGTGAGCCCGATTGATTCCCAGTCGAGTGGGTTCCCCGGTTTTGTCTCCGGGAATAATCTGGTTGGTCGGACACCAATTATCGATTGGCGTTTTCTCAATCTTTTCGAAATTTGCCAAATCTTCGGCGTCAGGCTTCTTTTCGAATCTCTTCGTGCCGACGCTGTAGTTGATCCACACAGGCGCTTGTTTTGCTTGCTTTGTGGTCTCCCCAGTCAAAGGGTCGCGGCCGACAATCCAGTACCTTTCCATGTTTCTCTTATTGAGATTTGCGGAACAATGCGGGCAGGCGAATTCATCGTGAATCTTTCCCTCCAACCGATCCACAGCCACATCCCAGAAAACGACCTCGCCTGCGCAATCAGGACAGGAAAACACATCTGACCACACTACATAGTTGATGCGCCCTACCGGACGGCCATCAGAGTGATTCGTTTGGTACATCCAACCAAGGCTATCACTCACTTCTCGAAGTAGTTGCCGCGACTCATTCTCAAATACGTGCGGGTTAACCGACGCGTTGTAATTTGATGAGATAAAGGTGGCTGCCGGGGACAGATCATTCAGTACGGCATGCCTTGGCCCGAGCTTCGACACAGGCTTCCACCGAATACCGGACTCATCATTCTCTTGCGAGAAAATTACTCCATCTTGATCTACCCGGTATCCCATCGACTCAACAACGCTTCGATCCCCACACAGTTGAGCTGCAACACCAGTCATTCCTGTGCCGCAAAAGCCATCAAAGACAATATCTCCTGGCTGGGTGTAGTGCAGGATGTACCGCATGATTGCCTTGTGCGGAACCTTGGTGTGGTAGCTGTGGGCGTTGTAAATCGGGTCGTTCTTACCTTCACTAACATCAGCCGTGAACGGCTCTTTGCTGTACGTGACAGCCGAGTCGTAGGGTTTGCCGTAATGCCGGACGAAGTCCTCTATAAAGGGATTCGGGCAAGCCGTGTAGTACGGTGGATCAGATAGCGCCAGGATGTCTTCGCTGCCGGCGGGCTGCCGCTGCGCTCGTCGATCAACCTGACGCTGTCGA
>ERZ761609.2618-NODE-2618-length-13036-cov-6.087667_pt1 | contig 13036 bp, 11 predicted proteins | sample MGYA00511163_ERZ761609 | MGnify/ENA primary metagenome ERZ761609 (study PRJEB28899, sample SAMN02445070) | bioreactor sludge metagenome | biome: EBPR sludge | place: Australia: Brisbane, Thorneside Wastewater Treatment Plant | collected 2011-12-16 ... | reverse complement strand
GAAGCCGAGTTCAAGGACCTGCTTGGCCGCAACCTGATCGGCATCATGATCGGCGCCCTCCCGCCAATGGACGCAAACCTTCGGTGGACCTTGTATGAGTGGCTTGAAACCGAAGCGCTCTGGCGCCACCAGGCGAGCCTTGCAGAAGCGATTTCGTCCGGATCATCCGGGGACTGGGGCGCGATGCGCGCTGCACTTGAAGAGCCGGTTGTACGGGCGATGAGCCTGCGTCCGGCGCCTGACCTTATCTATCGGACGGTCGATGCCGGTGAGATCGATATCGGGCCTGTGAGCGCCAAGCGCCGCGACATGGTCATCCTTTGCCTTCCGGGCGCGACGCAGGCACTCCTTGCGGATGGAACGCCCAGCGCAGAACTCATTTTTGGCGGTCACCGGAAAGCGCCGGACGGCACGCAGCTCGCCGATCATCCGCTGCACGCCTGTCCGGCCATGGACATGGCGATGGGCGGGATGACAGGGATCCTCGCCGCGCTCCTGAGCGCCGGCAGGATTCAGGGACTGCCCGCCTCACTGATCGTGCGAGTTTCGGATTGGACGTGAAGCGATTGCATGTGGGGAGCCGAAGCGCCGTAGAATGCGCAAGCCGGGCCGGCCAATCCAGCCTCCTGCGACGTACACGGATCTTTCACTGAAAGGCGTTCGGCTAAGCCTTCTGTCAGAACTGCCTCCCGGGCGGAGCCTCGACGGGCCGCTGCCCGCCTTGCGCGGCTGATATAGTAGCTGGCAGGTTTTTTCAGTTCGCCCCGAACAGCAAGCATGGCGAGACCGCGCCAAGCAAAAGCTTCCCCTAGTCGGTCTCCCTTGAGCGCTCTTGCGAACGCGAGCGCTGCGTAGCGCGCCGCCTCCTCACGGTTTCCGAGGCGCGCGTGTCCATCAGCAAGGTAGCCATAGTTGAGCGAGATGTATTGCTGGCTGCCGCCGGCAACCATCCATTCTGCAACGCGCGCGATACGCTCCAGTGCGGCCGCGTCGCCGTTGAGATAGAACTCGGCCGCGCCTGTCAGCGCCTGCGACATGGCGAAGTGATAGCGCGAGCGCATTTGTCCTGCCATCCTGCCGACTTCGCCGGAAATGCGCACCGTCTCCGCAAACCTGCCGTGCCAGAGATGCGCGGCGCTGCGGTGCCCGAGGATTGACATGCAGACCTCGTGCTGGACCGGCATCATGATCTCGATGGCTTCGTCAAACAGCGCGCAGGATGTGTCAAAATCCCCCTCGTCTGACAGCGCAAACGCTTTGCAGGAAAGCGCGTAGGCGAGAGTGACTGAAGGCGCGCCCGGCTTCCGGCGCAGGCGGCGCATCTCAATCTCAGGATCAAGGAATTCAAACGCGCGCTTGTAATCACAAGCCGCTGCATTTGCCTGCCCGATCGACACCTGGAGCTGGCTCTGGAGCACGTCATCTGCTCGCTCACGCGCCGCTGTCAGGGAGGCTTCATAATGTCGGAGCGCCTTGCGCGGTTCTCCCAGTCCATAGAGCATCGAGCCAAGCCAGTACTGGCCGTGAGCAATACCGGCGGTGTCCTGGTAACGGGTCATCAGGCCAGTGCCCGTCTCGAGGACCCTCACCTGTTCCCAGCCCGGATCAACCAGGCAGGCCTGGACATATTTGCGCAGGACATCGCCGGTGCGGGGGTCAGGTTCGGTTCCCTTCGCGATGGCCTCCAGGGCCAGTTCCAGATGCACCTGCGCCCGGTCGAGCGCAGACGCTGAGAGCGCTGCAGTGCCCGCGGTCAGCGCGTGACTGATGGCGCGGGCCCGCTGGCCACTCTGCATCAGATGGTGGGCAAGCGCTCCGTGGTCTGTCTTTTCCGAGATGCTTTCAAGTGTTTCAACGACGCGCGCGTGACACGCCTGACGCTCCGCAAGGCCGATCAGGGCATAGACCGCCTCCCGCGTCAGGCCATGCTTGAACCTCACATATCCCGGCGTTTCGCAAGGATAGAGAAAATCGGCGCTTCTCAGCTGGCCGAGGATCTCCGGCGACAAAGTGTGGCCTATCGCGCCCTCCAGAAGCACAAGAGGCACTATATGCCCGATCACCGCAGCCATTCGCACGATGGACGATAACTCGCGTGGCAGACGGTCGAACCGCGCACTGACAGATGCCCGCAGGGAGGTATCATTCCTGCCAAGCAGGAATGGCCGCTCGGCATACCCGGCCGCGTGGCAAAGTTCCTCCGTATAGAGAGGATTGCCACCGGCGTGCACCTGGATCCCTTCGGCAAGGAACGGGTCAAGGGACGGCGCGACCACCTCGATGATCCTGGTCGTCTCTTCCGGTGAGAGCGGCGCAAGCCGGCGGAGTTCTGCACTCTTCAACTCGGCAAAATCGAGTTCGAATTGGCGGGTAGCAAGGACAACCGTGACCCCGGGCAACTCAAGGCGCGAGAAATGGGAGAGAAAGGCGCGCGAGGCCGCATCTGCCCAGTGCCAGTCATCAAAGAAAATGATTGCCGGCTGCTCTCGCCTCGCAGATCTCAGAACCCCTGCGAAGCCGCGTGCAAGGTCTTCAAGGGCCTTGTCAGATACAGACAGGGACGCCGCTTCAAGAACCTGGCCAAGCCGGGCAAGATCCGCGCCCGCCTGCGCGCCGCCGGATGGATCGAGAAGCGGTAGCGCGGCCTGGCGGACGGGCTGCAGGGGCGCTGAGCCGAGATAGGCTTCACAATACCCCCAATAGGTGGCCGCACCGGCAGCGGCCGCTCTCTTTAGAAACTCGAAGACGAGGCGCGTCTTGCCCAGTCCGGCCTCGCCCTGGATCATAGCGATTGAAGGCGTCTGCAATGGGCGCTGAGAGATGTCCCAGAGCCATTCAAGGTCTGCAGCGCGCCCAAAGAACGGCGTCTGCGCATCCGGGATCCTCGGGTGGCGCCCCGGCGCCGTCTGCCTCCTGGCGATCAGGCGTTGAACCATCACGCTGCCCCGGCTTGCCTTGAGGGTCAGAGGCTCAGGGGGCCCAGCCTCGAACAGGCGGCGATCGGGGCCGAACGCTTCTGCACTGATGAGGATCTCGCCGCGCCCGGCCTGATCGCAGAGCCTTGCGGCCACATTGGTCGGCTCGCCTAGGATCTCGTAGCGGCCCCGCGACATGTCACCTTCGCGGACGATCACGATCCCCGAATGGATCCCCGTATGCAGCGAGAGGCCAGGCGCAAGTCGAGGTACGATCTCGTGCAATTCGAGCGCTGTTTCGATGGCGCGCCTTGTGGCGTCCTCCTGAACTGAGGGGTAGCCGAAAATGTAGAGGAACCCGTCTCCGTCAATTCGCACCAGGCTTCCGCCATGGCGATCGATGCAGCCCGTCATGGCCCCGCGGATGCCGTCGAGAAGGCCCGCATACTCTTCCGGCTCAAGACGCGAAGAAAGTTCGGTAGACCCGGAAAGATCGGAAAAGACGATGGAAACCTGGCACCGCGCCTCGCTGCTTCCAGGAACCTCTGTCATTTCCTGTCCGCCCCCGGTCCTCCCGGAGAGTATAGCGCATCCTGCTCCGGTTGCAAAATATTCTCGCGCGGAGAGCGCTTAGCGTACCGTTTCTATGATCTCCATCCGGGTCCGAAGCTTCTTGAAGAAATCAGGGTGGCGGAAATAGGCCGTATGCGAGCTGACAATGTCGGCATCGAGCCTCAGTTCGAAGTCACTGGCTGCCGGAAAGACAGGCGCGCATTTGAACGCAAGCAGGTCATACCGGCCGTAGCAGTTGAGCCAGTTCCGGATGAGCCCGCCCGGTCCGGTCATACCTGCTGGTGCGGCCGGCACGAGGTTCGCCTCGCGGAAGAACCCAAGCGGGCAGCCGACAGTCATGAAAAGGTCTACGCGAAGTTCCCGCTGGGCATCTGCCTCAATCTGGCGAACCACGGTCTCGTTCGCGAGAAGCTCGTAGAGAATGACGGCTCCGAGACTGTAACCGACGAGGACCAGCGGCCCGCTGCCCTGCCGACATGCCTCAACAAGGCTCCGGTGCACCAGAGACCTGATACCTCGCCGGCTCGGTCCGCAGGTCATGTAGTGAATGACGTCGCCGGTGAACACACCGACCGGCGCAGAGAGACGCCGCGCAAGCCGGATGACCAGTTCGCTGAGCAGCTTTCCAACCGTGTTTGCAGACGCAGCGAGCCCTTGGGCGGAAGGCTGGCGGGACTGGGCCAGTGAGACCACTTCGCCCAGCAGTTCTTCATCCGTGGCGCACCGGTGGACAAGGCTCAGGATTTCGCCGGCCTCACCTTCGATGTAGAGCGCAGCGAGCTTTTCGGAGAGATCAGCCAGAAACGGGTCTGCATCCCGTTCTGCAAGCTCGGACGCAAGAATCGAAAGTGAAACCAGAGCCGCCTCCGGATCAATCTTCATCCGTGTAAGGAGTAGCTGGTGAGCCGGAGCAAGGGCTGTTTCCATCAGCCATCTCGGATCTGGACGGTCCGGATCCGGAACTGTCTGGAACGTGTCTTGCTGGACTCCAAAATCACCCCAACAAGGATCCTGAAACCGCACCTCCCGCCCCGGGAAGGCGAAGCGTCGGAACATGGTGCGCCGGGCCTCAACGCTGGCATCGAAGGCCGGCCCGCAGCGCGTCGCTACACCGTGTACAAAAACGAGCCTGACCATGTTTTCCCCTTGCTTACCGCCCGTCTAGCCCGGGTAAGTCCGGAATATCTGTGATGAATGGTACACTGAGGCGCGCCCTGCCGCGAAATGGATCACAATCCGGTACCGAGACATAGCGCTCGCGTACGAATGATGCCGGGTCACGCCGGTTCAAGTCAGCGCGGCGCCAACGCCTTCAGCACCCGCGACATGGTCCTCAATGTTTCGGAAGAGGATGTCCTGCGCAGCACCTGTCCGCACTCCATGCGCAGCCGATCAGCTTCGTGGTCCGAAGTCGAGGCAACTGCACTTTCGAAAAGGTCCGCAATATCGATGCCCAGGATTTCGGCGACGCCGGGCATCATGCCGGCGCTGAGCCGGTTAGTGCCGGTTTCGTATTTCTGCAGCTGCTGGTGGCTGATGCCGAGGGCGGCAGACATCTCCTGCAAGGTCAGATGCTGCGACTGGCGCAACCGCCTGATATTCTGACCAACGACGAGATCGATTTCATTCGGCGAGCGCGAACCGGCTTCCCGGCGGTGTGGCACGATACAGTATCCTCTTGGACTCGAGAGGAATTACTACACCTGTGTTGCAGACACCTTCCAGTGGGCGCAAAAAAAATAGCCTGCCCCAAAAAGCTCGGGGCAGGCCTAAAACTGGGGACCAATGTAACGCGGCGACTTCAGTTGCTGGACGGGCGACCGTTGCCACCGGACCTGCCACCTGACGCTGCTGCAGCAGTACCCAGGCCAAAAACTGCAGCGAGCGGCATCGCAGCACCAACGCCGCGTCCACCTTCAATCGCAGCATCAGCCAGGATCGTTCCTGAAGGGTCTACAGATGCGATTGCCTTGGTGCAGAATTCGTCATCGACGATGATCGACTCAAGGCTTCCCAGCTGGCGCGTGCAGTCCGCCACCGAAATCTCGGCAGTGCCGCCCGAGCGCGTGATGACCTGATCGCCTTCGAAGATAACGTCATCTTTCGAAAGGCTGAAGGTCTCGTTGCCGCGAACGACAATGACCTGATCGGCTTCGCCCGTCGTCGCCGTGACGGCCCCGACCTGGTCTGCAAATGCCGAAAGTGCCAGCGCAGAAACCGCCAGGCCCGCGACGGACATCCGGATGAGTTTAGCCATGAGTATCCCCTATGAAATTCAGAAAGCTCTCAATTCTCCCTCTAAGCGAAGTTAACCGATCCGTCCAGACTTGGACCTTTAAATTTCATAGAACTGTTGCACCTACCCTGAGTAGCTCAAAACTGAGGCAGTCCTGCCTCCTGCGGAGCCATCAGAGCGGCCCTGCGGAAATATAGCTGCGCTCACCGCCCTCTATCCTCAGCGCGGTCAATCGCCCGGTGCGGTATGCGCCGGTATCGATGCCGATCCTGTTGGGCCGTTCATCGACACTCTCGGTGATCGTATGGCCGTGCACGATCACTGCTTCGTGGCGCGCCTCTGAGGCGAGGAACTCTCCCCGGATCCAGCGCAGGTCCCGCCCCGACTGGGACGCCAGGGCAACGCCCGGACGAATGCCGGCATGGACCAGGAGGTAGTCCCCGAACCGGACCTGATCGACGGCGCCGGCCAGGAAATCGATGTCAGACTTTGGGATATGGCTCAGGAGTGTGTGCTCCAGCCGGTCTGGATCGGTATCGTGCAGGATCGACGGATCGATGCCATAGCTTGCGGCGCATGAGTTGCCGCCATGGCGAAGCCAGTCTGCGATCAGGCCGGGCTCGCCGCTGAGGCTGCGCACCATCATTTCCTCGTGGTTGCCGCGAATGACGTGCTGGCTGGCAAAATGCGCAGGAGCGGTGCGCAGGCGCCGGATAACCTCACGGCTTGCAGGTCCCCTGTCTATCAGATCCCCGAGATAGACAAGGAAGGTCGGTTTCCGTGCCCGTCGTGCATTATCCTCCTCGATCAGGTCCAGCAGCGCCGCAAGCTCGGCGTCGCAGCCATGCACGTCGCCGATCGCATAAAGTCTTTTCCCCGGACTGCCCTCGGGCGAGCGATGCCGGGACGATCCTGGAAAGATCTGGCGCACTTCGAACTTCCTTTGTTGGCTTTCGGACCCGGCCAAAATCCCTCATTGCCTGTTTTCTATCAAGCGTGACAAAATTCACGCACAAAGCGCTGTGGTTAAGGCAAAGTTTTGTGAAAGGGTTGTGCAACTGCAGCTCGCGTGCGTTTATATCGGGACGAGTATCAGGGGTGGTCCGTGGCGTTGAGTGCTCAAGAGGGACGGTGGTATGCCGTGCGGACACAGCCGCGCGCAGAAGACCGCGCCCAATTCAATCTGAAAAACCAAGGGTTCGAGGTGTTCACACCCCGTATCGCCCGGGCTGTTCGTCATGCCCGCAAGCACGCCTGGCGCCTGACCCCGCTATTCCCAGGCTACACTTTTGTGCGCCTCGATGCGTCTCGCCAGCGCTGGCGGCCGATAGATTCCACATACGGAGTTGCTTGCATCGTCAAGCTCGGGGGGGCTCCCGCGCCCCTCCCGTTAGGGCTCGTCGAGCATATGCGCACGCTTGCTGACGAGAACGGTCTCGTCACTGGTCTGCGCGAGGCGATCGCGGTCGGCGATATCGTGCGCGTCATTGGCGGCCCATTTGACAACTGGCTGGGCGAAGTCCTTGGCCTGCCGGAAAAAGACAGGGTGCGCCTGCTGATCAGCATGGCGACCCGGGATATCCGCATCGAAGTTCCGGCGAGCGCCGCTGTCCTCGTAGAGCGCGCCGCTGACAGGCCCCCCAGAATTTCCCGTTCCGGCAAGATGGAGAGATCCCATGCCTCACGCGAATGAAACCCTGAACCAGTCGGAAGACGCCGCAGCGTTCGATTATGATCTCAGCCGCCGCCTTGTCTGGTACAGGCGGATGGGAACCCTGCTCAACAGTGCCCGCGTGCAGCTGGTCGGCGCGCTCACGTCCGGCATGATCGGCGCGCATCTCGTCCGGCTCTACTATGAGCAGATCCCGGATGACCTGATCAGTTATGATGCCACGATCATCGGCACAGCGATCGCGATCCTGATGGGCTACATGATCTACAGGAAAGTCACGAGCCTTCCCGGCACAGCCGCCCTGATGAACATCATCCCGGCCTTCACGATCTCCTATCTCACGATCGCGGCGTTCTACTTTGCGCTTCGCCTCGATTTCAGCCGCCAGCAATTCCTCCTCAGCTACTTGATGGTGGTGCTCTTCTTCTTCGCGGTCGGCTTTGTTGCCGTCCGTCTGCGCAAGCCCGTATATGGTTACGTTCCTGGCGGGCGCACTATGGCGCTGACCGGTCTCGATTATGCAGACTGGATCCGGATCCGGACGCCCCAGGACGCGCGCATCGATCCGCAGCTGCCGATTGTCGCCGATTTCCACGCTGAGGAAGTTACGGCGGAGTGGGAGCGGTTCCTGGCAGACGAGGCGATCGCAGGGCGCCGGATCTTTAATGCCAAGCAATTGCTGGAATCGCTCGAGGGCAAGGTCGAGATCGAGCACCTGTCTGAAAACTCGTTCGGCCATCTTGCCCCGGACAGCATCTATGCGCCGGCGAAGTTCTACCTCGACTTCATCTTCGCGCTTGCTGCGGTGATTTTGCTTTCACCGCTGTTCCTCCTCGTCGGCCTTGCCATCCGCCTGGAGTCCAAAGGTCCTGCAATCTTCCGGCAGGAGCGGATGGGATACCGCGGCCGCGTGTTTACCATCTACAAGTTCCGCTCGATGCGCGAGGCACCTGAGGATGCGTCCCTGGAAAACGACATGACGCAGACCGATGATGCACGCATCACCCTCATCGGACGTATCATCCGCAAGACCCGCATCGATGAGCTGCCGCAGATCTTCAACATCCTCCTTGGCCAGATGAGCTGGATCGGACCTCGCCCGGAAACCGTTCGTCTTGCAGACTGGTATGAGAAAGAGCTGCCCTTCTACCGCTACCGCCATATCGTCCGCCCAGGGATTACCGGCTGGGCGCAGGTCAAGCAGGGCCATGTCACCAGCGTCTGGGACGTGCGCGACAAGCTGCAGTTCGACTTCTTCTACGTGAAGAACTTCTCGATCTGGCTGGACATCCTTATTGTTGTGCAGACAGTCCGGGTCATGCTGACCGGGCACGGCGCGAAATAATCCTCAGTTCGCTTTCGCCGCATTTTCCAGGTACCAGCGGTACGTCGACGCGATCCCGTCCTCGAGAGAAATTGACGGGCTCCAGCCCATGGCGCGCAGCTTTTCTGCCGACATCAGCTTGCGCGGGGTACCGTCAGGCTTGGTGAGGTCGTGCTCTACGGCGCCGGCGAACTCAACGATGCGGCAGACAATCTGTGCCAGTTCAAGGATGGTAACGTCGCTGCCAGAGCCGACATTGACGTGCTCTTCCCCGGAATATCGTTTCAGCAGGAACACCAGCGCGTCCGCGCAGTCATCTGCATGCAGGAACTCGCGGCGCGGCGTGCCCGTTCCCCAGATCGTGATCGATGCATCGCCCCGGACCTTTGCCTCGTGCACCTTGCGGATCAGGGCTGGCAGCACATGGCTGGAGGTCAGGTCGAAGTTGTCGCCCGGCCCGTAGAGGTTCGTCGGCATCGCTGAGATATAGTCGCGGCCAAACTGGCGCCGGTAGGCCTGCGCGAGCTTTATGCCGGCGATCTTGGCGATAGCATACCATTCATTGGTCGGCTCGAGCGGACCGGTCAGTAGTGCGTCCTCGCGGATCGGCTGGTCTGCAAGCTTCGGATAGATACAGGACGAGCCAAGGAACAACATGCGCTGGACACCGGCATCGTGCGCCGCGGCCGTGATGTTCGCCTCGATCATCAGGTTCTGATAGAGAAAGTCTGCCGGATAGGTGTCGTTGGCGAGGATGCCGCCGACTTTTGCTGCTGCCATGACCACTGCGTCCGGACGTTCCGCCAGCATGAACCGTTCGACCTCGCACTGACGCAGCAGGTCAACGCGGCTGCGATCAGCGGTGATCACGTCGCAGCCTTCCCGCTCCAGTCGCCGGACCACAGCGCTGCCAACCATCCCGCGATGACCGGCGATATAGATCCGCTTTCCGGCGAGGTCGTACATCTCAGGCATCCTTCATGATCGGCGAGGTCTGCATCATCTGGATGTCTTCGCGCACCATCTCGCGGGCAAGCTCGCGCACCGGTGTCTTGTGTATCCAGCCGAGCTTCTCGCGCGCCTTTGCCGGATTGCCGAGAAGGAGATCGACTTCTGTCGGACGGAAATATCGCGGGTCGACTTCGACGAGGCATTTGCCGGTCTTGCGGCAGTATCCTTTTTCGTCGACACCTGTTCCTTTCCAGTCGAGATGGATGCCGGCGTCTTCGAACGCCCACTCGACGAAGGTGCGCACATGCGTTGTCTCACCGGTGGCGAGGACATAGTCATCCGCTACATCCTGCTGCAACATCAGCCACATGCCTTCGACATATTCGCGTGCATGGCCCCAGTCGCGCTGCGCATCGAGATTGCCGAGATAGAGCTTGTCCTGGCGCCCCAGCTTGATCGCAGCTGCAGCGCGCGTGATCTTCCGGGTCACGAAGGTCTCGCCGCGAAGCGGACTTTCATGATTGAAAAGGATGCCGTTTGAGGCGTGCATGCCATAGGCTTCGCGGTAGTTCACAACAATCCAGTAGGCATAGAGCTTGGCCGCCGCGTACGGCGAGCGCGGATAGAAGGGCGTCGTCTCCGACTGCGGGACCTCCTGGACGAGGCCGTAGAGCTCAGACGTCGAGGCCTGGTAGAACCGGCAGGTCTTCTCCATGCCGAGGATCCGGATCGCCTCGAGCAGACGCAGCGCGCCGACCGCATCCGCATTGGCGGTATATTCCGGGGTATCGAAGCTCACCCGCACATGGCTCTGGGCTGCAAGATTGTAAATCTCGTCCGGCTGCGTTTCCTGCACGATGCGGATGAGGTTGGTGGCATCCGTCATGTCGCCATAGTGCAAACGAAAGCGCTGGTTCTCGACATGCGGATCCTCGTAGATGTCTTCAATCCTGCCAGTATTGAAGCTCGATGAGCGGCGTTTGACGCCGTGCACCTGATAGCCCTTGGCCAGGAGGAGGCGCGCAAGATAGGCGCCGTCCTGGCCGGTAACGCCCGTGATCAGCGCTGTTTTAGGTTTCGTCATGGATACTCCTGCGACCTGCTCGCCCGTTGATCACGCAAGCTGATTTCCCCTCAGGCACAGGCATCCGGAGGTTGCCGCCCTGTCTCTTCTGTTGGATACAGGGAGCACCTGCAGCAAGCCAGAGCGAATTGAACTTGATCCGCATTTTTCAGGCACTTTTTGCTCTTTGCTTCGTTTCTGCGCTGGGCCTGTTCGCAGCCCTTGCGCTGGCCCCTCCGGGAACGGACCTGGGCGTGTTTGCCAACAACCCCAACGACAAGTTCGGGCACTTCCTCGCCTTCTTTCTGCTAGGGCCGCTCGCTGTAGCTGCCTTCCCGCGCGTACGCATCATCTGGATCGCGCTCACCCTGGCTGTCATTGGCGCCGGGCTGGAAGCCGCCCAATCCCTGACCGGCAGGGAGATCTCTGCAGAGGACATGGCCGCCAATATCCTCGGGCTTGTCGCCGGCATGTTCCCGCTTCTCGCCTACCGGCTTCGCCTCGCGCTCAATCGGCGCGCCGCGAAAAGAGACGTGCTGGCAAATGACACCTGACATTAAGCCCCGCCTGATCTTTGCCAACCGGTTCTATGCCCCGGACCATAGCGCGACAGCTCAGATGCTGACCGACGTCGCGGAAGGCCTTGCTGCGAAGGACTGGGATGTCACCATCCTCACTTCGCGCCTCAGTTATGATGATCCAGCTGCCAGCTACGTGCCGGAAGAAGACCGCGAAGGTGTCCGCGTCCTGCGTGTCGCAACAACCGGGTTCGGACGATCGAACCTCATCGGGCGCGCGTTCGACTATTTGTCGTTCTATGCCTCATCTTTCTTCCGCCTGCTGAGGATTGCCCGAAAGGGCGACATCGTGATCATCAAGACCGATCCGCCGCTCCTGTCAGTTCCGCTGGGGTTTGCGGCGCGGCTTAAGGGGGCAAAGCGGGTTAACTGGCTGCAGGACATATTTCCGGAGACCGCAGCGGAACTTGGCCTCACCATCGCCCGGGGTCCGGTTGGAAAGCTGCTCGCTGGCATTCGCAATCATTCTCTGAGACGGGCTGACCTGAACGTTGTCATCGGACCGCGCATGGGAGAGCGCGTCAAAGGTTTCGGCGTAGATCCAGCGCGCATCATGGAGATCCAGAATTTCTGCGACGACGAGGCAATCCGGCCGATCGCGCGCGAAGATAATCCGCTCCGCGCGGCCTGGGGATACACTGACAAAGACTTTGTCGTGGGATATTCCGGCAATCTCGGGCGGGCGCATGATCTTGGCACGTTCCTGGGCGCTGCCGAGCTTTTGAAAGACCAGCCAGATATTAAGTTCCTGTTCATCGGCGGTGGCCATTTGCGCCGCCAGCTCGAAGAGGAGGCGGCCCGGAGAAATCTGACTTCTATACACACCCGCCCCTATCAGCCCCGCGAGCAGCTCGCGCTCTCATTGTCGGTGCCGGATATTCACTGGGTCTCTCTCCAGCCGCGTCTTGAAGGCCTGATCCTTCCCAGCAAACTCTATGGTATTGCTGCAGCGGGCCGGCCGCTTCTGATGATTGGAGACCCGGACGGTGATATTGGACGTTGGGTGGAAGAGTTTCAGTTCGGAAAAGTCGTAAACATAGGCGATACCGAAACACTGGCAGCGAGTATCCTCTCGTTATCGTCCGACGCTCGGCTTCTGTTGCAAGCAGGCCGAAATGCGAGGTCCTTCCTCGGGGATCGCAGAGGAAGGATTCAGATCATCGGCCTTTGGCAGAGTGCATTTTCCAGAACAGCCTGATCAGACCTGCCGACTGAGTTGCAAACCTTCAGATACGGGGTTTTCAAAGTGAGCTGCGTTGCTGCAATTTCTGTCGAAATGCCTACACTTTGCGGCAGTATCACGGTCCTGTCCCCGCACGCGAAACAACTGATCATCTATATTATATACGCGTACTGACTTCAAAAGTTCATCAAGCTGAAGGATAGTGACTGTCTACCAAGCTTCTGGAGGTGGGCATGAAGCGGGAACGTCAGAGCATTTCACATTGGCTGCTTCTTAGCACAGTCTTGGCCACACCGCTCGCAGTCTGGGCAGCAACGCCGCCTGCAGATTCAGGTGCATCTCGCATCTGGCAGAACCTTGCGCCTCAATTGCTTAGACAAAACGAAGAGGATACCCCAGATTTCAAGATCCTTGTTCCTGTCGCCGCCCCCTCGGCCGCGGTGTCGGCTCGCCCCGGCCCCTGCCGCGGCGCGGTCAAAGGTTCGGCGGGCTATGGCGAATTCCTGAAGCTGAACACGGGCTTTAGGCAGTTGTCTGACCA
>ERZ761609.2616-NODE-2616-length-13045-cov-8.522325_pt1 | contig 13045 bp, 9 predicted proteins | sample MGYA00511163_ERZ761609 | MGnify/ENA primary metagenome ERZ761609 (study PRJEB28899, sample SAMN02445070) | bioreactor sludge metagenome | biome: EBPR sludge | place: Australia: Brisbane, Thorneside Wastewater Treatment Plant | collected 2011-12-16 ... | reverse complement strand
AAAAACCCGTAAGCTTAAAAGCTTGCGGGGTTTTTTCGCGTCGAGGGTTCGCCGATCGCGTCCCTGCAGACGCGCTGTTCGACTAACTGCCCCGAACGCCCGAGACAAAATTTTCCACCTCATGATGCAGGGAGTCTATCTCTTCGCGCAGGCGTTTGGCGGCGGACTTGACGTTGTCGGCCTGGGCGGCGGCGTCTACAACCAAATCATGCACCGTATGAATATTCGTGGCGACCACCTGCGTACCCTGGGCGGCTAAGTTGACATTATGGGAAATTTCTCGCGTCGCAACCCCTTGCTCCTCGATGGCCGAGGCGATGGAGGCGGCCAGTTCTTGAGCCTTGACGGCGATGCCGGCGATGGCGCGGATTTCGGTGACCGCCAGTTCCGACGCCCGTTGGGTGGCGGTGATCTGGCTGGTGATTTCTTCAGTAGCTTTGGCGGTCTGGCTGGCCAATGACTTCACCTCGCCGGCGACCACCGCGAAGCCCTTGCCGGCGTCTCCCGCGCGGGCCGCCTCAATGGTGGCGTTCAGCGCCAGCAGGTTAGTCTGGCTCGCGATATCGTTGATCAACTTTACAATGTTGCCCACCGCGTTGGCTTGCGCGGCGAGGTTCTCGACAGTCTGACGCACCGATTCCGCGCCGTTGGCGGTTTTGGAGGCGATCTCGGCGCTTTGCGTCACGCGTTGGGATATTTCGTTGATCGAGGCCGACAACTCTTCGGTGGCGGCGGCTACGGTTTGGACATTGCTGGTGGTCTCATCGGTGGCGCCCGCCACGGCGTCGGTGTTGGCGAGGGCGGTTTGCATGCCGGCGCTCATGGCGTCGGCCAAGTCGCGCATCTCCGTTCCGGCGGTCCGCGCCGCCTGCACCAGGGAACTAACGTCCCGCTCGAAATTGGCGGCTAACTTGTCGAGCAACTGGCGGCGGGCCTGCTCAGCCCGTTGGCGGTCAGCCTCCTGTTGCTTTTGCAGGGCGTTAATCTCCTCGGCGTTGCGCTTAAACACCATCAGGGCCGACGCCATGGCGCCGATTTCGTCGCGGCGGTCGAGAGCGGGAATGACGATGGCGGTGTCGCCATGGCTGAGCACCGTCATCGCTTGGGTCATCTTGGCGATCGGCTGCGCCACAAGACGCATGATCAACAGGGCCAGCAATGGAACCACCAAGATGACAATGGCGACTACCGATGCAATCAGAACATTGCGCAGATGATGCAAGGGGGCGTCGGTCTTGGCTTGGTCCAGGGCGATGCCGACCCGCCACTTCACGTCTGGAAGCCCCGAAATGGCTTGAAAGCGCAACAGATAGCCGTTTTCGACGGTTTCGGCGCCGGATGGGTTGGCGGCGGCGTCCATCTTGTTCATAACCCTGGTCTGGTCTGGATGAACCAAGATTTTGCCCGATTGGTCCACCAGAAACACAAAGCCCTTGCCGCCCAGGTCGAAGGACTTCAGGAACTCTTGCAACACGTCCAGCGGCAGGTCGGCGCCGGCGACGCCGCGCAGCGCCCCGCCATCGAAAATGGGTATGGCGGCGCTGATCACCAGCTTTTTGGTGGTGGCGTCCTGATACGGCTCGGACAGGGTCAGTCCCTTGGCGGCGACAGCCGCCTTGTACCACGGACGGATGCGCGGATCGTAGCCTGCCGGCAACTTTTCCGGGTTGAACGTTGTAAACTGGCCGTTGGCATCGGCGCCAAAGTAAACCTCGGAAAAGGTCCGCCGCAGGATCGGCCGTGAAACCACCGCCGAAAGCTGATCGGCGGGGGCGCCGGCTATGTCGTCGGCGACAATGCGCACAAGCAGCATTCGCCCATCCAGCCATTTTTGGATGCCGTCGGCGACCGACGCGCCGGCTGATTGGATCTGGTTCTCAATCTCTTTAAGCAGGCTTTGGTGAGCGACGCTGAAAACCCAGCTGCCCAAAGCCCCAAAGGCTATGACAATCAGAGCCGTAGCGGCGAGAACAATAGTGTAGATGAATTTTTGAGGATGTGATGAATTTTTCATTAAATTCTCCACGCCATATTCTTGTATAAATTACCGTGCTGGGCGGCTGTCCGCAATAATATTTTTGATCGAATTCTATATAAATTTTGACGAGCGGTCGCGTCGCGCGCAGCTCGACACAAAAGTGCGCCGCCGTCATCGCGATGGCGCCGAGGCGTTACAATTGCATCGTTTCAAGGCGCCACAGGCGGCTCGCCAGGCTTTAGGCTTTCGAATCACAGGGCCCGGTCCATAGAGGTCTGCAAGCGACCGCCCGAATCCGGCTTCAGTTCGGGCGGTGAACTGGGGACCGGCCCGACAAGCAGCTGGTCTTATCAGTGATTTCAGCATACTAACCTTGACAGTCTTTGCTGCGGCGAGGCCAACGCTCCGTATGCGTGCGGTTCGGTGTGACGGAGCCGACCCAAGCTTTGGAGATGCGGGCTCAACCACTAGCGTTAAGAATTCGAAACATACTTATCGCCGATTTTTATTGCGCTTTTCTGAAATAAACCCTAATGGGGCCATAACGATGTAAGGAAGAGTCTCGTCTGGCCGGGGTGGCGTATGGTGTGGGAGGGGCGGCTGAAAACAGTGTCGATCTGCGGGGCCGGCCATTCCGGTTCGACTCTTTTGGGCATGCTTTTGGGAAGCCATTCACTTGGCTTTTACATGGGCGAGGGCGGCAAAGTCCGTTACCTTGGTGATAAATCCAAACCGCTGCGAAAAAGGGTGTGTAAGATCTGCGGCGAATCCTGCCGGATCTGGGGCGATTTTCGCTGGGATCGTTCGGCGGCGCTTTATCCTCAGGTGGCGGAGCGGGTCGGACGGCGGCTTGTCATTGACTCTACGAAAAACGATCTCTGGATTACGGAGCGGGTGGCGGAAACCCGCGCCGTCGGCGGCGCGCCGCACCTGATTTTCTTGCAGCGCGATGGACGGGGTGTGTTAAATTCAAGGCTGCGCAAGTATCCAGACCGCAATCCAGAAGTGCTGGTGCGGGAATGGGTGGCGCATATGGAATGCGCTCAATCTCTATTTGATCGATTCGAAGGCCCAAAAGTCGCTATTTGTTATGAAGATCTGGCTTCCGCTCCTGAGGCGACAATGCGCGCCTTGTGCGATTGGCTGGAAATTCCTTTCGAAAGCGCCATGCTGCGCTTTCAGCACGCTGAACATCATCCGCTTGGCGGCAATAATGGTCCGCAGTATATGGTCGCCAAAGCGCGTTTTGATAACTCCAACGACGCTTTCGTAAAATTGAATGCTCGGGTGCGTGGTTACTATGAAAATCACGACGCGGGAATACGTCTCGACCTGCGCTGGAAGCAGGAGCTTTCAGCCGAAAATATGGCGCTTTTCAATAGTCTTGCCGGTCATTTGAACATTATGTCGATGCAAGGGGATTGAATTTTATGACTAAGGTCGATCTGGTTTTTCGGCAAGTCGGCGAGCGCACCAGCGCAATCGCCCTTGATCTGGCGATACGGCATATCAAGCCGGACAATGTCCATATTATGGACGATATCCGCCCTTTTTCCGAATGCGTCAATCAGATGCTGCGGATTCGCCATAATTGCGACTATGTCGTCTATGTTGATGCGGATTGCTTGATACTGGAAGATATGCGGGGTTTTATAAATCAGTTCAACGGCGCCTACGTCGATACTTACGTATCTGATAGATTCCGTGGCCGGCTGCATTGTGGCGTTCATATCACCCGCGCCGATTTGGTGCGCGCTATGGCGGGGGTAAAAATCCCGGATGATGATCTGCCTTATGTGCTGCGGCCGGAGTCGCGCCTACGCGGCGTCGCAATTAAAGAGGGTAAACTGCGCAAACAGTTCTATAATTTTAATATTCTTCATGATTATTTTCAATACTATCGGCATATTTTTGAAAAATACGCTCTACGGGAGCTCCGCAGCCGCGCGGAAGAAGCGCCGCGCCTGAAGATGGCGATGGACCGTTGGCCGCGACCAAGCAGCGAGGTCGATGATTTCGCCGTGGCGCGCCATGCGATTGATTACGCCCGGCGGGAATGTCCGCCCGAGCGTAGCGCCGACGAGGTGGAACGTTTCATCCGCGACTTGCCGACGTGCGCGGCGCAGGAAATGGTGAATTTGGGCGTTGTGGAGAAGGGCCATTTCACGATGGATCAACTGGACGAATGGCAGGCTGAGCATAACGAAACGAGGAAATTCGGCGCGCACGCCGCCAAGCCGAAGGTTTTCGGCGTTGGGCTTAGCCGGACCGGCACGCGGTCGCTCAACAGCGCGCTGCAAATGCTGGGCTTCAACACCGTGCATTACCCGACCGATCCCGTCACCTACAGCGAAATCGCCAATGGTCAGTTTGATCTGACTTTGCTGAAGCATTACGACGGCGTAACGGACATCACCGTGGCGCCTTACTACGTTCAGCTTGATAAGTTGCACCCAGGCTCAAAATTTATTTTGACAGTGCGGGAAAAGAACGGTTGGCTTAACTCTTGTAAAAACCACTGGCTCAATTCTCCGTTTGAAGAGGAAACCGACGATCCGCAGCGTAAGGCGCGGTTGGAACTTCGGCGGTTTTTCCGGGCGGCGACCTACGGTTGCTATGAATTCGCCCCAGAGCGCTTTGCTTGGGTTTACGATCAGCATGTGAAAAATGTTATGGAATATTTTAAAGATCGGCCGGATCAGCTATTGGTGACTAACGTGTGCGCTGGAGAAGGGTTTGAAAAATTGGCGCCTTATCTTGACCGTCCGGCGCCGTGCATCCCGTTCCCACACAAGGGGGCGGAGGTGACCAAACAGGCGGATGCGGCGCAAGCGCGAGAGGAAAGCGCCGCCCGGCGGAAGACGCAAGCAATCCTTGACCGAACGACCATCGCCGCATAGCTGGGTTTTCCGTTAAGCGTCGTCAACGATAAAATCAGGTGAATCTGATGCCGAAAGCGCTCATTTGGGGCGAGTCGCTCGTTGGCGGCGGACACGCGCGCATTCAGTCTGAACTAGCGCTTCAGTTGCAGTCTAACGGCTGGGAAGTCGCCTGCGTCACTGGCAGCAAGGCCCATACGGATAACTTTGATTTTGGCGACGCGCTGATGATCTATCAGCCGCCTCTGCGCCTGAAAAGCCCAGAGAGCGACCCCTATAATATGACCAATCTTATCACGCCCAACGGTGAAACTTTGTTCACCGATGCGGCTTACCGCAATCAGCGACGTGAAAGACTGCTGACGTTTTACCATGCCTATCAGCCCGACGCGGTGGTGACGGAAATGTGGCCGTACGCTCGCGCCAATTTTGATTTTGAGGTGGTGCCGCTGGCGCGCGCCATACGGGCGGACGTTCGCGAGAGCTCGGTGCGCTCGCCGCCGCTCTACTCCATCGCCCGCGACATCATGTTCCCGCCGCGTCTATCAAGCCCGGATTCCCCTGGGCTCGCCGACGACCGCTATGCGCTGGCGGCCGAGTTTTTCGCTCCCGGCCGCATTCTGGTGCGCGGCGACCGGAACGTGATCGCGCTGGAGGAAAGCATTGGGATCATGCCGGATGGGGTGCGCGACCGCATCGACTACGTCGGCTACTTCGCCAGTTCCCCGTCGCGCAACGGCGGCGGCGTTAAGGAAAGCGCGCGGGAGGTGTTGGTCTCCTCAGGCGGCGGCGTCACCCGCGACAGCATCCTGTTGTTCAAAAAAGCGATTGCGGCGCGCAAACTCTCCAGCCTGCGTCACCGGGTTTGGCGGATTATAATTCCGCATGGTTGCAATCCCGAGGTTTTCGCCGACATCGCCGCCGCCGCTAGGGCTGCGGCGCCGGACGGCGGCATTATTGTCGAACACAATCGGCGGGATTTTCTCGACTTGCTCGCCAACGCGGCGTTGGTGATTTGCCATGCCGGCAACACGGTGGTGGAGGCGGTGGTGTCGGGCGTCGCCGTGCTGGTGGTGCCCCGCGCTCTGTCGAAGAACAATCTTGAACAGCAGGTGCGGGCGCAGGCTTTTTTCGATAAGGGTCTAATAGAACTGGCGACGCTGGCGGAGATTGACGATCCGCGAACCTTGGCCGACAAGGCGGAGAACGCCGTTTGCGCCGCCCGCGATTCCTGCCCCATTTTGGTTGACGGCGCGGCGCGCATGGCGCGGCGGATCGCCGCTGAGCACGCCGCCTTGAGCGAACGGCGCAAGGATACCTGGCCGGACGACGTCGCCGCAGCCGACGCGGCGTTATCTTCGACGGAAGCCGCTTTCGCCGCCCTACGTTAAACTTGCGCGGCCGCGGTAAGAACAAGGGCTATTCGGCGGCCTTGCGGCGTTCCTTTTCTTGATCGCCGCCGGGCGGCGCGGCGTCGTCGACTATTCGCACGGCGCCGTTCACCCGTTCCAGCGTCAGACGGCGGCGATGGCGTTTTTCCACCCTTGACCCGCTGCCGATGGTAATCAGGGTCGCTTGTGGAAAATCTTCATCGATGATCCGCAGCATTTCCTCTTCAGAGTCCTGGTCCATGGCGTCGGTTGCGCCTTCGATGAAAACCCAGTCCGGCCGGCGCACCAGCAACCGAGCGAAGCCCAAGCGCTGCTGATCCGACATCGCCAGTTCCTCGTCCCACGCCGCTTGTTCGTCCAGCCTCGCGGTCAGATGGGCGAGCCCGACCCGTACAAGGGCGGCTTCCGCCGCATTATCGCCGACCTTTTCCGGCCCCACCGGATAGCTGAGCGCCGAGCGCAAGGTGGCGTAGGGCAGGTAGGGGTGTTCCGGCATGAAGAAGACGCGGGTGTGGGCGGGCAGGGCGATGCGCCCCTGACCCCACGGCCAGACCCGCGCCACCGCGCGGAACAGCCGCAGCGAAGCCCCGGCGTCCCCAGAAATCAGCACGCGCTCGCCGGGCTTTATCTCCAGCGTGAAGGGCTTAATGACCAACGCGCCGTCCGGTTCGGTGATCGACACATTGGAGAAGGTCAGCGAATGCACCGCGTCGTCGCGGTCCACCACCACGCGCGCGGTGCCTTCCGAGCCCTCTACTTCGCGGTCCAACCGCTCCAGCGCGTCTTGCAGACTGAGCACCCGTTCGACCGAGGCTTTCCATTCGGCGGCGCGCGCCAGATTGTCGATCGGCCACGACAGCGCCGCCACGGTCTGCTGAAAAGCCTGCGCCGTCTGCATCAGCATGCCCAGCGATATCGCCCCGGCGATGTAACGCGGCGCGGCCACCAGAATCGGAAAGGCCGCCGACAGCACCATGTAGGCGGCGGAAAAAATCATCATGTGCGATAGGGCGCGGGTCTGGCCGTACCAGCCCTGTCGCACTCCTAGCATCAGGTCGAACAGCCGGCGGCGTTCCTCAGACTCGCCATGCAGCAGGGCGATGACCTGGGCGTTTTCCCGCACCCGCGCCAGCCCGAAACGGAACGAGGCTTCGCGGGCTTGGCGCCGGTTGACCGCATCCACCAGCGGCTTGCCGATAATCATCGCAATAGCGGTGCCGGCGGCGGCGTAGACCAGCGCGATGTAAAGCAGATAGCCCGGCACCGAAAACGTCATGCCGAAAAACGTCATTTCCGGTGCGCCCGACAGCATCCACAAGATATTTGTGAAGCTAATCAGCAAGAGGATGCAGTAAAATAACGAGTGGGCGAGGTCGATGGCGACTTCGGTGGCGATGCGGATGTCTTCGGCGATGCGGCCATCGGGGTTGTCATGGTCGCCCGGCAAATAGAAAATCTGATGGTGGCGGCCGCGCGCCAGCCAGTCGTTCAGCAGATTACGGGTCAGCCAATTGCGCCAGTCGTATTGCAGCCGCCGCTTGATAAGCAGGTGGGTGTAGGACACGCCGACGTGAAACGCCAGGATGCCGCCCGCAGCGCCCAGCATCAGCATGAAGCCGTCCATTGAGCGCTGCTCCAGCGCGTCGAACAACTGCTCGCTCCACAGGTTCAGCAAAACCGGCGTCACCACCTGCAACATGGTGAGGCCGACCAGAAAGCTGGTGTGCAGCCGGATGCGCCAGCGCCGCTCGCTGTTCCAATACTGCCGCGACAGCGCCAGAAAGCGCCGGGCGAAGGAACGGGCGTCGCCGCCTGGGCTGGGCTCGGCCGCGGTCAAGCGCCCGCCCCAGGCAAGGCCGCCAACGCCTTATTGGCGGCGGCGCAGGACGCCAGATAGCGATAGCTGTCCTTGGGCGTGCGGCGGAGCGTGTCATAATCCACCCGCACCACGCCGAAGCGCTTGGCGAGGCCGTAGGCCCACTCAAAATTATCCAGCAGGCTCCAGCACAGGTAGCCCTTGACGGCGCAGCCGTCGGCCGCGGCCCGCGCCACCGCCGCGACATGGTCGCGGAAATAAGCGACCCGCTCGGCGTCATGCACCGAACCATCCGCCGCGACGACGTCGTCATAGGCGCAGCCGTTCTCGGCGATGTAAACTGGCAGGTTGCCGTAATTGTTCCGCAGATCGACCAGCAGGTCGTAGAGCCCGTCCGGTTGCACCGGCCACGCCATGCCGGTCCAGCGGTCGACCTCCGCATCTGGCTTGCCCCGCTCTGGCGCGAAGGCGTCGCCCCACCAGACGTCGAAGGGGCGGCCCGCCTCATGCTTCATCGTCATGCGAGAGTAGTAGTTAATTCCCAATAGATCAATTGGATAGCGGGCTAAGTTCATGTCGTTCGGCAAGACGAAATCCGCCATTTTGTCAGCCAGCAGGGCGGGGATTTCGCCTTTTAGCAAACCGTCGAGGGTGACGCGGTTCCACACCGCGTCCCAGCGCGCCGCGGCGGCGACATTCTCCGGCTTGTCGTCCTCCGCCCGGCAGGGCTGAAGGTTGAGCACGGTGCCCAGCGTTAAACCCGAATGCTCGGCGGCGATGGCGCGCAACGCCGCGCCTTGCGCCAAATTCTGGTGATGCAGCGCTCGCAGCATGCCGATTTCGCCCAGATGATGGCCGGGGGCGTGTTCGCCGACGCCGTAGCCGAAGATCGCCACCACATTGGGCTCATTCAGCATCATCCAGTCTTTGACCCGGTCGGCCAGCCGCGCGGCGACGATGCGGGCGTAATCGGCGAAGGGCTCAATAATGCCGCGCCCCTGCCAGCCGCCGGCGTCCTCTAACGGTTGCGGCAAGTCCCAATGGTAAAGGCAAGCCATCGGGCGAACGCCGGCTTCCAGCAACCCGTCCACCAGCCGGTCATAAAAATCCAGCCCCGCCGGGTTGGCGGGACCGGTTCCGGTCGCCTGGATGCGCGGCCAGGCGATGGAGAAGCGATACGCATTGAAGCCGGCGTTTTTCAGCAGCGCAACATCCTCCGGCCAGCGATGATAATGGTCGCAGGCGACGGCGGCGGTCGTGCCGTCCTGAATCTTGCCGGCGGCGGTGAAGGCGTCCCAAACGCATGCCCCGCGACCGTCGGCGTCAAGCGCCCCTTCGATCTGGTAAGAGGAGGTGGAGGCGCCCCAGAAGAAACCGGGGGGAAAGGCAAGGTCGGTCATGCGGGTTTCCCTTTAGCCGGCGGTCTTCGCCGCTTTGATAAGGTCGGCGTACCAGCGCGCCGAGGATTTCAGCGTGCGCCGGCCGGTGGCGAAATCGACATGAACGAGGCCAAAGCGGGTATTGTAGCCGCTGCCCCATTCAAAATTATCCAACAGCGACCAGACGAAATAACCCCGGACGTCGGCGCCGGCCGCTATGGCGTCGCGCATCGCCTGTTGGTAGAGCTTGAAATAGGCGACGCGGTGCGGGTCGTCGACCGCCCCGTCCGGGCCGATTTCATCGCCGCCGCCGCAGCCGTTTTCCGTTACGACGACGGGCAGGCGGTAGATTTGATGGATGGCTAGGATCTCGTCACGGAAGGCGTCGGGGAAGATCGGCCACCCCACCCCGTAATCCGGCGAACCGGCGGGCGCCTCGCCCCAGCCGTAGCCCCAAACGAAGCTGGGATCAACTTTGGCGAAAATCGGCCCGTAGTGGTTCAGCCCGAACCAATCCACCGGACGGCGGATGCGCGCCATGTCGCTGGCCGCGACGTAGGGTTCCAGCGCTTCGGCCAGTTGCGGCGGATAACGGCCGAGGATTTGCGGGTCGGGGAAGGCGCGGTTCCAGTGTTCATCCAGCAAAGCGGCGGCGGCGGCGTTCTCCGGCCGCTCCCCTTCGGGAATAATCTTCTGGCGATTATGGATGGCGCCGATAGAGGCGCCCGGAACCAGATCCCGCAGCACGTCGACGCCCATGCCATGGGCGAGGTTGACGTGATGGATGGATTTGAGGTGCTGCACCCGGTCGGTGATCCCCGGCGCCGCCCATGGGATGGCGTAGCCGAACAAGGTGAAAACCGAAAACTCGTTAAAGGTGATCCAGCGCTTGACCCGGTCGCCATAGCGCGAAGCGCACAAGGCGGCGTAATCGGCGAACCAACCGGCGCAATCCCGCCGGCTCCAGCCCCCCAAGTCATGCAGCGCTTGCGGCAAATCCCAATGATAAAGGCAGACCCAGGGGTCAATCCCGGCTTCCAGCTGCCGGTCAATCAGCCGGTCGTAAAAGTCCAGCCCCTTATCGTTGGCGACGCCCCGGCCGCGCGGCAGAATGCGCGGCCACGCCAGCGAGAAGCGATAGGCGTCGACGCCGATTTGGCGCATCAGGCCGACGTCTTCTTCCCAGCGGTGATAATGGTCGCTGGCCGTATCGGCGTTGGAGCCGTCGGCGACGCCCCCCGCCGTTTTGCAACGCATGTCCCAGATGGAGGGGCCGCGGCCATCCTCGCCGGTCGCCCCTTCCACCTGAAAGGCGGAGGTGGAGACGCCCCAGACGAAGCCGGGGGGCGCGCCGGACTGGGCCTTGTTCATGTTTGCTTGTTTTCTTTTGCGCTTTTATTGCGGTGCAAACAGCTAAGGCTATGATGTTAAAACAATTTTCAAAGTTTGAATACTAATTTCCGCGGTTTGCCGCGCCGTCAGATCGGCGCTTCTTCCGCGCCATCGTCGAGCGGCTGGCGTCCCAGCAGCAGGTCGCGCATTTCCAAGCGCAGCGCCTCTACCTCCGCCTCCCAATTATCGGGCGAGCCCTGGATGGCGTGCATAATCAAGGTGGCGAGATGAATGAGCCCAGCGCGCACGCATTCTTCGGGCGGGAAGTCCAATCCCAACGCTTCACGCAGATAAACGCCCAACTGTTCCGGGCTATTCCACGGATGAATTTTAACGTCGGCCAGATTTGCTTCGCCAAGGAAAAGACTGTTGAGCGCTTGTGCCTGCGCGCCGATTTCTTCGGCGCCGTCGTCAAGGCCGCGTTCGCCGGCGGCGATGGCTTGGAAAACATCCAAGGCCTGATCGGTGAAGCCGCGCACCAGCAATTCGACGACAGCCTCGTCGCCAAGATCGTTAGCGTTCATTAGGGCGGGGAAGGGGACGCCTTGCGGCGGCGCTGCGTCGGCGGTCATTGGCGGCGTCCTTTTCCAGATGAATATGGTTAAGAACGCAAATACTATAACCGCCGCCGCTTGTCCATCTTGAGCGACGGGAAGCGACGGCGGTTGTACTAAATCAGCCGGATCAGCCGACGATTTCGAGACCCGAGAAGAAATAGGCCACTTCGATGGCGGCGTTTTCCAGCGAATCCGAACCATGCACCGAGTTGGCTTCGATGGATTCGGCGAAATCCTTACGGATGGTGCCTTCCGCGGCGTTGGCCGGGTTGGTGGCGCCCATGATTTCGCGGTTGCGGGCGACGGCGTTCTCGCCTTCCAGCACCTGCAACACCACCGGGCCGGAGATCATGAACGACACCAGTTCGCCGAAGAACGGACGTTCGCGGTGAACGGCGTAAAACTGCTCGGCCTGGGCTTGGGTCAGTTGCACGCGCTTTTGCGCGACGATGCGCAGGCCGGCTTCTTCGAACCGGGCGTTGATCTTGCCGGTCAGGTTGCGGCGGGTGGCGTCCGGCTTGAGGATCGAAAGAGTGCGTTCGACGGCCATGGGTTTCCAGGCTCCTGGTTTACTGTTGCGCCGCGCGGGCCCCGCCCTCGGCCCGGTTGCAAAGCGGCTTGACGATATCGTGGTTGGCGGGGTTGGCGGGCGGGTTATAGGCGGCGACAAAAGAACGCGCAACCGTGATCTCACGGACGAGGCAGGCTGAAGCGAAAAACGCAGCCCTCCGCCGGGGCGGATTCGACCCAGATGCGCCCGCCGTGATGTTCAACGATCTTCTTACAGAGCGCCAGACCGACGCCGGTGCCTTCAACGCCGTCTGACGGGCCGTGCAGGCGCTGAAAAATGCCGAATATACGCTCAAAATGTTGTGGGGCGACGCCGATTCCGTTGTCGGCGACGGAAAACAGCAAATGATCGTCCTGGGATTCCGCCGTCACGACGATTTGCGGCGGCCGATCAGGGTGGCGGTATTTTATCGCATTGCCGATAAGATTTTGGAACAGGCGCAACAATTCCGACTCGTCGCCCCGAACGGTCGGCAGATCGGGTGAAATGACGACGGCGCCGCCGCTCTCAAGCAAGGCGGCGTTGAGGTTCGCCACGGCGTCCTGCGCCGTTGTCGCCGTGGAGACGGGAGAGAAGGGCGCGCAGTTGCGCCCGACGCGGCTGTATTCCAGCAAATCCACCACCAGCCGGTCCATGCGTTTGGCGCCGTCGCGGATGAAGCCGATAAACTCTTTGGCGTCGTCGCTGACGGCGGCGCCCAATTCCCGCTCCAGCAGGGCGGCGTAGCTGTTCACCGTGCGCAACGGCTGGCGCAGATCATGGGAGGCGACATAAGCGAAGGCCTCCAACTCGGCGTTGGAGCGGCTGAGCGCTTCGGTTTGCCGGCGCAACGCCTCTTCCATCTCGCGCCGCCCGGTGACGTCGGTATGGGTGCCGACGGCGCGCACGGCGACGCCCGAGGTGGCGACGAAGAACGGCCGGGCGGGGTCCTTGGCGACGGTGAAACTGGCCTCGCCGCGGGTAAGTTGCACGCGTCTCTCACCCGGCGAAAAACGCACCGTCAGATCGCTGTCGGTGTTCAGCCGCACGGTCGAGCCATCGGGCAGCGCCAGCGTGCGCAGACCGCCAATCTCCGTCGAGAG
>ERZ761609.2615-NODE-2615-length-13057-cov-9.922550_pt1 | contig 13057 bp, 11 predicted proteins | sample MGYA00511163_ERZ761609 | MGnify/ENA primary metagenome ERZ761609 (study PRJEB28899, sample SAMN02445070) | bioreactor sludge metagenome | biome: EBPR sludge | place: Australia: Brisbane, Thorneside Wastewater Treatment Plant | collected 2011-12-16 ... | reverse complement strand
GCAAGGGGCGGGCAGCCGGGCCGGCCACGGCCGAAAAGGCTTCGTAGCGGGGGGAAATGCCGGATTCGAGACCCGGCAGACCGGCGCGGCTGGCCTCGTCGGCCATGCGGGCGACCACAGCCTGCCGCGATTCAAGCTGCACCTGGCGATTGATCAGCTCATGCAGCTTGGCCTCGACCGAATCCTGATCAACCAGCTGACGACCGGCGACGCGGTCGAGATGGGCGCGCAACTGGGCAATGCGGTCCTCGTAGGCGTATTGCATCCGTGCCTGGCCTGACAGCACGGCCCGCAGAACATCATCCCGGGCAAAGACATAGAGCGAGCCGGCGACAGCCATCGTGCAGGCGATAGCCACAGTCACCGTCGCAAGGCCAGCCAGCATCGGCGAAATCTCGAACAGCCGCGAACCGTTGCGGCCGCGGTATTCGATAGCCAGTTTGGCGTTGGAATTGGCGAAAGCCCGAGCTGCCGGAAGCTTCTGCTGCATAAGATGTCCCGAACCACCAACAACACAAGAGGAACCAGCCCCGATAACACCGCATTAAGGTTAATCGAGTTCTAAAACGGCTAGGTTTTGCTGGTCGGCGCGGCTGGTTTCTTGTGCGGGATCATGCAGCGCAAAACGGACAATGGCAGGGGGATGGGGCGGCCGCGCGATCTGCGGCAATCCTGCGGGGTTCGATGCGGCTCGGAACACGGCCCTGACGATCGAGCGGCAGGCACGATCACCCGGACTGCCGGTCAGCGGCGCATGCAGCAGGATCATACCAGCGGCCCTGACAATTGACCGTTAGAGCATGTCGCGATTAAGTGGATACCGGTTAATCGCAGAAGACATGCTCTAACTTATTGATACCGATCACGTTATCCGCATTTTGATGATTCCATCAAAATGCGGATAACGTGATCTAGGGGCAATTTTCAGGCGGCTGGTCAGGAGCGAATGCGACGCCGAGCAGGGCCGAAGGCCCGGTTGTGAGGGCCACTGGTATCAGAACAGCGAATTGAGCCCGATGCGGAACAGGTCCCCGGAATTGCGGAAGCGGAAGCTGGTGGTCTGCGCCGGGCCGGTCTGGTTCTGCACGACGAGTGTCTGATCGCCGAGGCTGTAATGCAGATACTCGCCGCGCAGCGACAGCGAGCGGGAGAAGGCCCATTCTGCGCCGAAGCCGGCAGCCCAGCCGGTGCGGGTCCAGCTCGACGAGGCAGCATTGGCCAGATTGGTGGCGGTGGTGCTCGGCCCGGAGAGCGGCACGGTATGGATGACCGAGACCTGGCCGGCGGAGGCGCGGATCTGCGACATGGCCAGGCCCGCAGTGCCATAGATCAGCAGCCGGTCGAGGACCGCATAGCCCAGGCGGGCGCGGAAGGTGGCCAGCCAGTTGATGTCGGTCTTGCTGGTCAGTGTCTCGGTGTGGGTGACCGATAGCGTCGCCAGCGTCGTTCGGTTGGTGGCAGAGGATTGCCCCTTGGCGATGTGGCCCAGAAGGCTCGCGTCGGCTTCGACGCCGACAACGAGGCGGTCGAATTGCGCATTGGCGCCCAGTTGCACGCCGCCGAACAGGCCGTTGGGGTCAAGATTAAAGCGCTTCAGCCCGCCGGTCTCGAAGAACCCGGCCGCATAGCCGGTGTAGCCGGAAAGATTGCCGCCCGAGGGCGAGCGCTGGTAGCCCAGATGGCCGCCGAAATAGAACCCAGCCCAGGAATAGCCCGGCGGCTGGCTCAAAGGGCGCGTCAGCCGGTCCTGAGCCAGGGCGGGAGGCGTGATCAGGCTGAGGAGGAGGGCAAAAAGGCGGACACGCAATGTCGGGAACTCCGGATGAGGTCCTTCAAATTGCGCCTGATGCCGTAACCAATCCTTCAGCCTGAGGCCCGGCGGCGGCAGACTTTGAGATCGTCGTAAATGATCGGTTGCGCGGCAGCCGCGCCGATGGCCGGGGCCATCAATCCTGCGATGGCACCATGAGGGCGCCCTGCGCCGGGCCATGCGGGGCCATCACGCAGCGGCCTTCGACCATTCGCGCTGCGCCAGTCGCCACCCGCGCCAAGGCCTCGGGGTAGAGCCGGTGCTCGACTCCCAGCACGCGCGCTGCGAGCGCGGGCTCGTCATCCTCCGGCAGAACCGGCACCGCGCCCTGCGCGATGATCGGCCCCTCATCCATCTCCGGAATGACGAAATGCACGGTCGCGCCGTGGATCTTGACGCCGGCGGCGAGCGCCCGGGCGTGGGTGTCGAGCCCCTTGAAGCTCGGCAGCAGGGCAGGGTGGATGTTGATCAGACGGCCGTGCCAGTGGCGGCAGAACCACGGCGACAGCAGCCGCATGAAGCCCGCAAGGCAGACGAGCTCGGCGCCGGAGGCTTCGATCGCGGCGGTCATCGCCCGGTCGAAGCTCTCGCGATCCTTGTATCCCTTGTGCGGGATCACCGACGTCGCGATGCCTGCGGCAGCAGCGATTGCCAGCCCGCCGGCCTCGGCCTTGTTGGAAAGAACCAGCACGATTTCGGCCGGATAGTCTGCAAGCCCCGCCGCCTCGATGAGCGCCGCCATGTTCGAGCCGCGCCCCGAGATCAGCACCGCGACTTTCGCGCGCCGGCGGGCCTGCGACCCGGTCTCTCCCTTGCGGGCCGGTGCCTCATCCCGGCCGGAGGCGGATGAGGTCCTTGGGGCTGGAATGCTTGAGGGATTTGCCACGGCCGGAGAGACTCGGGTTGGTCATGAAATACTGATGGGCGTTGAACGGCGTCTCGCCGTCGGCCGGGGTTATGCGCCGGGATGAGCCATCGGGCAAGACCGTCCAGCTCTGCTGGTTGTCGATCAGGTTGCCGTAAAGGATCTGCTCAAGCACCTGTTCGTGCACCGTCGCGTTGGTCAGCGGCAGCAGAACCTCGACGCGGCGATCGAGATTGCGCGGCATCAGATCGGCCGAGGATAGATAGACCGCCGCCTTGGGATGCGGCAGGCCGAAGCCGCAGCCAAACGCATAGATGCGCGCATGTTCAAGGAACCGGCCGACGATCGATTTGACGGTGATGTTCTCCGACAATCCCGGAATGCCCGGCCTGAGGCAGCAGATGCCGCGCACCACCAGATCGATCTTCACGCCCGCCGCGCTGGCATCATAGAGCGCATCAATGATCACCGGATCGACCAGCGAATTGCATTTCAGCCAGATGGCGCCGGGGCGCCCTTCCTTCACATGGGCGATTTCCTCCTCGATGTGCTTGAGAAGGCGCGGCTTGACCCCGTAGGGCGAGACCGACATCTGCTCGAGTTCGGCGGGTTCGGCATAGCCGGTGATGAAATTGAAGATGCGCGCAACATCGCGGCCAAACACCGGATCGGCGGTGAAAACCGAAAGATCGGTATAAATCCTCGCGGTAATCGGATGATAATTGCCCGAACCGATGTGGCAGTAGGTCACCAGCTGGCCATGCTCGCGCCGCACCACCAGCGAGAGCTTGGCGTGGGTTTTCAGTTCGATAAAGCCGTAAACCACCTGTACGCCGGCCCGTTCGAGATCGCGCGCCCAGCGGATGTTGGCCTCCTCGTCGAAGCGGGCCTTCAGTTCAACCAGCGCGGTGACGGATTTGCCGGCCTCGGCCGCTTCGGCAAGGGCGCGCACGATCGGGGAATCGGCCGAGGTGCGGTAGAGCGTCTGCTTGATCGCCACGACATTGGGATCGCGCACCGCCTGGGTGAGGAACTGGATGACGCTGTCAAAGGATTCATACGGGTGGTGGACCACCAGGTCCTTCTGACGGATGGCGGTGAACATGTCGCCGCCGAGTTCCTTGATGCGCTCGGGAAAGCGCGGAACGTAAGGGACGAATTTCAGGTCCGGCCGCGGCAGATCGACGAGCTGCGACAGTTCGTTGAGGCCGATCATGCCGTCGATGACCGTCACCTCGCCATGCGCCAGATCCTGCTCATCGGTAAGAAAGTCGCGCAAACCCTGCGGCATCGCGGCATCGACCTCAAGGCGGATCACCACGCCGCGGCGGCGACGCTTGAGCATCGATTCAAACACCCGCACCAGATCCTCGGCCTCCTCCTCGATCTCGACGTCCGAGTCGCGGATGATGCGGAAACAGCCGTGGCCCTTGAGCTTGTAGCCGGGGAACAGCTTGCCGATGAACAGGATGATCACCTGTTCGACCAGAATGACGCGGTGACGCCCCTGCGGGGCAGGCAGGCGGACGAAACGTTCGATCTTCTGCGGCATGCGAATCAGCGCCCGCAGCTTGGACTTGTCGGACTTGCGCGACAGCATCAGCGCCAGCGAGAACCCCAGGTTCGGGATGAACGGGAACGGGTGCGCCGGGTCGATCGCCAGCGGGGTCAGCGTCGGGAAGATGGCCGAGAGGAAATAGCCCTCCAGCCAGGTCCGGTCCTCCTCGCTCAGGGCATCGGGGCCGAGAACATCAATGTGGTTCTCGGCAATCAGGCGGCGCAGCTCGTGCCAGCGCTGCTGCTGGGCATCGGTCAGCTGCTTGACCGATTCATGGATTTTCTGCAGCTGCTGGGCAGGCGACAGCCCGTCATCCGAAAGGGTCTCCACCCGGGCGATCACCTGCTCGACCAGGCCGGACACCCGCACCATGAAGAATTCGTCGAGGTTGCTCGCCGAGATCGACAGGAATCGCAACTGCTCCAAGAGCGGGTGGGCCGGATTGCCCGCTTCCTCCAGCACACGCCGGTTGAACCCGAGCCACGACAGCTCGCGATTGATGAAGCGTTCTGGCTGATTACGCAGCGCAACGGGGGTAGCCGCCTGACGGCCCGGCCGGGCAAGTTCGTTCATGGTTCGGCGATCCTGCTCACGATGAGATCAAGCTATCGCATCACGGCAGAGATTTCAGCCGAAATCATGGCGCGTCAGGACGGGGCGATCCGCTCCAGCACGGCTGCCGCCACAGGCCGGGTGATGCGCCGACCGAGCGCCAGCGCCTCGCGGTCCAGCGCATCGACAACCGAACGGACGGCCGCGAAGGAGCGCTCGATCCGGGCTACGACAAATTCGACGACAGACACGTCCACCGTGAGCTGCCGATCGAGGAACTGCTTGACCATGACGGCACGCAGCAGACCATCGTCGGGTCCGGCAATGGCCGTCGCCGGTGCCAGCCGCAGACGCGACAGCAGGTCGGCGGTTGCGATTCCCCAGAGGTCCGGTTGCCGCCGGGCGGTCAGCAGCAGGGTGCGGCCGCGCTCGTGCACCAGATTGATGATGTGGAACAGTCGCGCCTCGTCGAATGTCCCGGTGTCGCAGCCGTCAATCGCCAGTGCCGGCGCATCGGTCAGCATGGCGGGCGAGACGTCGCCGATCCGGGAAGCCGCCAGCAGGCGGGCGCCGCTGCGGGCGCTCCAGATATGGGCAAGGTGGGTCTTGCCGCTGCCCGCCGGGCCGGTCAGCAGGGCGATGCGCGCCGGCCAGTCCGGCCAGAGCGTCATGAAATCATGCGCCGCCTCGTTCGACGGACCGACGAGAAAATCCTCCTCACCGAATTGCGGCGCCAGCGCCAGATCGAGCGGCAGCTGGGCCGGCGGGCGCGGTGGGCGTGGCCTTACAGGACGTGCCATCACTGTGTCATGTGCCGGAGCCAGCCGGACAGATAGGCCGCGATCGAAACCGTGGTCAGCAGGCAGACGACGGCGGTGAGACCGAGATCGATCTGCGGCCAGGAAATCTGGAACGCAAGCGTGGCCAGCTTGTAGGCGGCAAACACCAGTTGCGCGGCGGTATTGGCTTTGGAGACCAGCAGCGGACGGATCTCGACCGGATTGTCGAGCAGCCAGGAAATGATGACCGCGCCGACGATCATCAGGTCGCGCGCCACCACCAGCACGACCAGCCACAGCGGAATGATGCCGAGAATGCCAAGGGTGATGAAAATCGACACCAGCAGCGACTTGTCGGCAATCGGATCGAGCAGGGCGCCGAGTTCCGACATCTGATTGAAGCGGCGGGCAATCCAGCCATCGACAGCGTCGGTCAGGCCAGCCACCACAAAGCCGATCAGCGCCAGATCAAAGCGATGCTGGGTGATGGCGACGATGACCAGCGGCACAAGGCACAGCCGCAGCAGGGTCAGCCAGTTGGCGAGGTTCATGCTCATGGCGTTTTTTATAGGTATTCCGGTTGCGGTTGCACAGGTGTCGGCGGGGTGCCGGCCCCGCTATACACAGGCGGGGCTTGCCAAACAGGCCGAGGGTCAATACCGGAATGCGCATGAGCGGTGTGCGCAAGAACGGCCTGACCTATGCGGATGCCGGCGTGGATATCGACGCCGGGAACGCCTTGGTGGAAGCCATCAAGCCGCTGGTGCGTGCGACCCGCCGCACCGGAGCGGATGCTGAAATCGGCGGCTTCGGCGGCCTGTTTGATCTGAAGGCCTGCGGTTTCAAGGACCCGGTGCTGGTGGCGGCCAATGATGGCGTCGGCACCAAGCTGAAAATCGCCATCGACGCCGAGATTCACGATACCGTCGGCATCGATCTTGTTGCCATGAGTGTCAACGATCTGGTGGTGCAGGGGGCGGAACCCCTGTTTTTCCTCGATTATTTCGCCACTGGCCGGCTCAGCCCGAAGATCGGGGTGAAGATCGTCGGCGGCATCGCCAAGGGGTGCAGGCTCGCCGGATGTGCGCTGATCGGCGGCGAGACGGCGGAAATGCCGGGGCTCTATCACGACAGGGATTATGACCTGGCCGGCTTTGCCGTCGGTGCCGTGGAGCGCGATGCCATCCTGCCGCGCTTGAGAGCGATCCGGCCGGGCGATGTGCTTGTCGGACTCGCCTCGTCCGGGGTGCATTCCAATGGCTATTCGCTGGTGCGGCGGATTGTCCGGCAGGCGGATCTCGGCTGGGACGTGCCGGCGCCGTTCGCGCCGAAAAAGACGCTGGCGCGGGCGCTGCTCGAGCCTACCCGCATCTATGTCAAACCGCTGCTGTCCCTGCTGCGCGGTCCGCACGGCGGGGCGGTGAAGGCGCTGGCCCATATCACCGGCGGCGGATTCATCGACAATATTCCGCGCGTCCTGCCCAAGGGTATCGGCGTCGACCTCGATCTCGGCGCGATCCAGCCGCCGAAAGTGTTCGGCTGGCTGGCGGAAGCGGGCGGCGTGTCGGTTGATGAGATGCTGCGCACCTTCAACTGCGGCGTCGGCATGGTGGCCGTCGTGGCGCCGGAGGCGGTCGAAGCCGTGCTCGCGGCGCTGGGGGCATCCGGTGAACGGGCCCGCAAGATCGGCACCCTGATCGCCGACAAGGACCGGCGCGTCCAGCCACGCGGAACCCTCGCGCTCTGAGGCCCTCGATGCTCGCGACCCTGTTCTCCGGCCCCAACGACAACATGGACCGGCCCGTCGGTGTCGTCGACATCGGGTCCAACTCGGTGCGTCTGGTGGTCTATGACGCCCTGTGCCGGACGCCGACGCCCATCTTCAATGAAAAGTCGTTGTGCGGCCTCGGCCGCGATGTGGCACTGACCGGCCGGCTGCCGGAGGATGGCGTCGAGCAGGCGCTTTCGGCCATGAAGCGGTTTCGCGCGCTGGCCGATGTGATCGGGGTCGGAACGCTCCATGCACTGGCCACGGCAGCTGCCCGCGACGCCAGCAATGGCCCTGAATTCATCGCCGAGGCGGAGCGGATTCTGCGCGGGCCGATCCAGCTCATTTCCGGCGAGCGGGAGGCACAGCTTGCCGCGCTGGGTGTGATCTCGGGGATTCACAAGCCGGATGGAATCGTCGCCGATCTCGGTGGCGGCAGCCTCGAACTCATCGATGTGAAGGACGGTGTGCTTGGGGCCGGGGTGAGCCTCAAACTCGGCGGGCTGGCCCTGCGCGATCTCTCCGGTCGCTCGCTCAAAAAGGCTTCGAAGATCGTGCAGGGCGCGATGGACGATCTGCCGGCGCTCAGGAGCGGGACAGGGCGCGACATCTTCGCCATCGGCGGCACTTGGCGGGCCATCGCCAGGCTGCACATGCGCCATATCGGTTATCCGCTGAATGTGCTGCACGATTATGCCATGCCGGCCGATGAGGCGATCGACTTCTGCCGCATGGTGACGCGGGTTGATCCGGAAAGCCTGACGGCGATTTCGTCGGTGGCGGTCGATCGGCGGCCACTGCTGGCCTATGGCGCGCTGGTGCTCGACCATCTCATGAAGCGGTCAAGGGCGCGGCGGCTGATCGTCTCGGCGCTCGGCGTGCGCGAAGGGCTGCTCTACGAATTGCTCGACAATGCCGAGCGCGCCAAGGATCCGTTGCTGATGGTGGCGGGCGAACTCAACAAGCTCAGGTCGCGTTCGCCGGCCTATACGGTCGAGCTTGCCGGATGGACCGACGGGCTGTTCGCCCATCCGGATTTCAGCGAGAGCGAGGCCGAGCGGCGGCTGAGATTGGCCGCCTGCCTTCTGTCGGATATTTCCTGGCGGGCCCATCCCGACTATCGCGGGGAACAGAGCCTCAACGTCATCGCCCATGCGGTTCTTCCCGGGGTCGATCATGCGGAGCGGGTGTTTCTGGCGCTGTCGGTCTATTACCGCCATATCGGCCCGGTCTCGGGGGAGACGCCGCCGCGTATCCGCGAGCTTGCGCCGACCCGGATGATCGAGCGGGCGCGGCTGCTGGGGGCGGCGATGCGCACCGCCTATCTCGCCACGGCAGCGATGCCGGGTGTGCTCAAACGGGTGCCGATCAGGATCGAGGATGGCGCGCTGGTTCTGACCTTGCCGCAAGATCTGGCCGATCTCGCCAACGAACGGCTGTTCAACAGGCTGAAGCAGCTCGCCAAGCTGATTGGCAGGGAACCGGTGATTACCATTGCACGTTAGGCTGGATGCTGGTTCATTTTGGGACGGATATTGGTTGAAGAACTGAAATCCAGGTAGAAAATACCGGAAATTCCGGCATTTAAGCCCGCTTTAACCATTCCTGTTGCCTTCTGGTTAAGCAATGCTCCCAGGAGGCTCCCGTGTTTGAACAGCCCGTTGTTTCGCTGCGCTCGTGCGATCTGCTGGCCCTTGCCCTCAAGTTGACCGTAGGTCCGGCGTTGCTGATCGTGGCCGGCCTCGGTGGTGCAGCGCTTTGGGCCGGTCCGGATGTGTTCGATCTTGTCGGCGCGATCGCGCTCTGGGTTCTGGCGGTCTGTGCCGCCGCAGCCTATATCGGGCGCCGCATCCTGGACACCAGCGAGCGTGACATGGCGGCATTGGCGATCACGGCGCGCATGCTGGCCGATGGACGGATCAATGTCGAGATCGGCGGGCAGGATCGCACCGACTGTGTCGGCGACCTTGCACGCGCATTGGCCTTCCTGCGTCATCGGTTGCACAAGGAATCGGCCGCTGCCACGGCTGCCGTGGTGGAGGCGCCGGCCAAGCCTGCCACGGCGGTCTCCAATGTCCTTGCCTCGCGCACGGCGCTTGGAGCGATGCTCGTTGATGCCGGAGCGGTCAATTCCAGCGTGCGGGAGACGGCCCGGGTGCTGGGCGAACAGGTCAAACGGGCCATAGGCGATGCCCATGCGGCGCGCGAGGCGTCCAATCAGGGCGCGATCGCCGTTTCCAGCCTTGCTGCGGCGGTTGACCAGATTGCCGGGGCCGTGCGCAGCATCAGCGCGCAGGCCAGCGAATCGACCGATCTGGTGCGCAAGGCATCCAATGCCGGCGCCACAGCCATCGATCATGTCTCCCAGTTGTCGCAGGCCGTGCAGCGCATCGGCAGGGTGGTGACCAGTATCCGCGCCATTGCCGAGCAGACCAATCTGCTGGCCCTTAACGCAACGATCGAGGCGTCGCGTGCCGGCGAAGCCGGTCGTGGCTTTGCGGTGGTCGCGGCCGAGGTCAAGGCGCTCGCCACCGAAACCGCGCGGGCGACTGCGGAAATCACGTCGCTGGTTTCGCGCATTCAGGACGTCACGACCGCAGCCAGCGCGGCAACGCGGGGCATCGGCCAGCAGCTTGAGGCGGTCGATGAAGCGAGCCGGGTGATCGCGGCGGCGGTGAGCGAGCAGGAAATTTCCACCAACGAGATTGCCCGCAATTCGACCAATGCGGCGCGGCACAGCCTGACGGCGCATGAGCACTTCACCGCCATCGAGGCAGCGATCATCGCCGCCGGCGCGGCGGTCACCAGCCTGGAAGGGGCCACCCAGCGGTTCAACGAAACGACCGGGCGCATCCAGGCGGAGATCGACGGGCTGATCGATACGGTCGGACTGCCAGAGCCGGTTGCCCGCGCCGCCTGAGGGCGGTCACTGCGCCGGTTGCAGCGCGGCGTGGTCGGGCACCGGCAGGGTGACGATGCGGCCGCCGGAAATGCCAAGCGTGATTTCCCCGCGCTTCAGCCGCAGGGCGAGATCGCCGAACAATTCGCGTCGCCAGCCCTGCATCACCGGACCATCCGGCGCCTCTTCGGTGGCAATCGCCTCGATGTCATCGGAACTGGCGATCAACCTTGCGGCAACGCGCTGGCGCTCGGCCACGGCCTGCAACAGCACTTTCAACAGCTGGATCAGCGCGCCGTTGGACGAACCGCCGCGCGGCCGCTCAAGGGCGGGCAGGGTCTCGGTGTCGCGGTTTTTCGCCCGCTCCACGGCAGCGAGAATGTCGGCGCCGGTGCGGGAGCGCTCGAAACCCTTGGGAATGGTGCGCAACCGGCCGAGATCCTCGACCGTTGCCGGCAGAGCGGAGGCGATTTCACCCAGGGCATCATCCTTGAGGATGCGGCCGCGCGGCACATCGCGGGCCTGCGCCTCGCGCTCGCGCCAGGCGGCAAGCTCGATCAGCGCGGCGAGCTCCCTGGGCTTGCGGACGCGGGTTTTCAGCCGTTCCCAGGCGTGTTCGGGCTGGGTCTCGTAGCTTGACGGATCGGCCAGGGCGGCCATCTCGTCGACCAGCCAGTCGCGCCGGCCGTTCTTGGCCAGTTTGGTGATGATCGCCGAATAGACCGTGCGCAGATGGGTGACATCGGCCGCGGCATAGGCAAGCTGCGCCTCGGTCAGCGGGCGGCGCGACCAGTCGGTGAAGCGGGATGACTTGTCGATGCGGGCATTGGCGAGGGCGGCCGCGATGCTTTCATAGGAGACCTGCTCGCCGAAGCCGCAGACCATCGCGGCGATCTGGGTGTCGAACAGCGGGGCGGGGATCAGCCGCCCCCCGGTCCAGATGATCTCGACATCCTGGCGGGCGGCATGAAACACCTTCACCACCGACGGGTTGGCCATCAGCCGGTAGAAGGGCTCCAGCGACAGGTCCGGGGCGAGCGGATCGACCAGCACCACTTCATCGCTGCTGGCCATCTGGATCAGGCACAGCTTGGGATAATAGGTGGTTTCGCGCAGAAACTCGGTGTCGACGGTGATGAAGTCGTGGCTGCCAAGACGCTCGCAGGCGGCGTCAAGCGCGTCGGTGGTGGTCAGCAGCGGCATCCATGGTCCTTGATGTGCCGGGGACAGCCCGGAAAGGCCAGCCAGAGGGACAGGCAAGCCTGCGCTCCCTAGACCAGGCCGGGGAAAGTGCAAAACGGTTTTTCAACACGGCACGGGCTCGCCCGCCCCCTTGCCAGAAGCCGCGCAAAAGGTTACAGACGCTGCCATTCCCTGACAGTGCAGTCTGATGATCTCCCCGCGCGGCGGGTCGCGGTCACTTGGGTGCAACAGGGCAGCCAAAGTCCGGGTGTTGCATGTCCAAGCTCAATCCCCTCGAGTTCCTGCAGGAAGTCCGCTCGGAAGCCAAGAAGGTGACCTGGCCGACGCAGAAGGAAACCATGGTGACCACCGGCATGGTTCTGCTGATGGTGTTTGTCGCCTCGCTGTTCTTCCTGTTTGCCGACTGGATCATCCGCATCCTGGTCGGCCTGGTTCTTTCCCGCTGATACCCGTCTTTTCGATCGGATACCCCCATGGCCAAGCGCTGGTATATCGTTCACGCATTCTCCAATTTCGAGAAGAAGGTGGCGGATTCGATCCGCGAAGGGGCCGAGCAGCGCGGCCTGAGTCATCTGTTCGATGAAATCCTCGTGCCGACCGAGAAGGTGACCGAGGTGCGGCGCGGCCGCAAGATCGAGACGGACCGCAAGTTCTTCCCCGGCTATGTGCTGGTTAAGGTGGACCTGACCGACGATGCCTATCACCTGATCAAGAACACGCCGAAGGTCACCGGCTTTCTCGGCGCCGACAAGAAGCCGATCCCGATCCCGGATCACGAGGCCGAGCGCATCAAGGGCCAGGTGGTCGATTCCAGTGCCGCGCCGAAATCGGCGATCACCTTCAAGGTGGGCGAGCAGGTGCGCGTGTCGGACGGGCCGTTCGCCTCGTTCAACGGCGTCGTCGAGGATGTCGATGCGATCCGCTCGCGCCTCAAGGTGGCGGTGTCGATCTTCGGCCGCGCCACGCCGGTCGAGCTGGAATTCGGCCAGGTCGAGAAGATGAAGTAAGGCGCGCGAATCCCTCCCCCTTGCGGGGAGGGTGGTCGCGCCAGCGACCGGGTGGGGGTGGTTTGTCCGCGCCACCCCACCCCGCTCGTTTCACTCGCGACCCTCCCCATCGAGGGGAGGGAGAGTGCTCCAGATTTCCCTCCCCACTTTGGGGAGGGTGGTCGCGCCAGCGACCGGGTGGGGCGTGCTCCAACTTTTCTGTCGGCACGTTCACCCCCCCCCCTCGCTTTGCTCGGACCCTCCCCTGACAGGGGAGGGAGAGTGCCCCATTCCTCCCTCCCCACTTTGGGGAGGGAAGTGCTTGCGCAGGCGCGATGCGGTCACCATATCATGCACCGGGAACCCGGGGGCGCGCGTGATCGATGTCACCGACGACAAAGCGCTTCAAGCGTGGCTGAAAAAGCAGCCGCTTGAGATCGTCTGGCTGATCGGCGCCCGCGCCGCCTGGCGGGTATGGCCGGGGCTTTATTATTCTTACAACCAACTGAACGAAATCGCAGCTACTGCCATCGTGCTGCCGTTGTTTCGTGGCAGTGCGTCCGCACCGGTTGCGAGCACATGCCCAACCAGTGCGGACGGTCGACGCGCCGCCGCCGCCGCCGTCGCCGAAGCCGCC
>ERZ761609.2614-NODE-2614-length-13061-cov-34.872597_pt1 | contig 13061 bp, 13 predicted proteins | sample MGYA00511163_ERZ761609 | MGnify/ENA primary metagenome ERZ761609 (study PRJEB28899, sample SAMN02445070) | bioreactor sludge metagenome | biome: EBPR sludge | place: Australia: Brisbane, Thorneside Wastewater Treatment Plant | collected 2011-12-16 ... | reverse complement strand
CCGTTGGTTGGAATTCTCTACTCCAGCTTGGACCAGGTTTTCGAGGGGTCTTCACCTCGATCACCGTGGGGTTGATGGCGCAATGATGTGGTCAGCCCGCGCGCAGCGCCTCGCGCCACTTCTGGGGGCTCAGGCCGGTTTGCCGCCTGAAAAACCGGGAGAGTTAGTTTGTACAAAACAACCCTCAAATCACCTGCTGTCACCAATGTTCGTTGCTTTTTTCCACTCTGCGAATGCTGCAGGAAAGTGGAATTCAAAAGCATCACTCACAGCCGTCTTTCGTTCCTTGAAATGACCTTCTTCAGCACATGCCAGCCAACGGGTTATTACTGCTGGCTCCGGAAAGCGCCGCAAAGCTGAATCCAACCGCCCTGCTGCAGCTTCGCTGCACCGTCCGTGCTCGAACTCAACGATTGCTCGGTAATACATCAGATATTTTTCCGATACTGGCTCACCTACAAAATTGACGAGACGCCACATCGGCGCAGATATCCTGCCAGCATAAAGCTGGTTTAGCGTCAAGTGATAGGCCAGCACGCCTGTCCAAACAACAACGCAAAGTCCCCATGACATCCCCAAAATGAAACGCGGCATGCGCCGTATTCGCGCAGTGCTTAGCACAGCAAGCACCCCTGGCAGAAGGGCAACCAGTGTTGTTACCTGAAAGACGCCGTACCAAAGCGGATACTCAAACAGGCTGTGCACACCTGTTACCAAGAGGACAGAACCAGTCCAGCGCTGTTCAGCGGGAGGTGTCCGTCTATACACACTCCAAACAGTCCAAACAGCCAAGACTGTTAGCGCAAAGCCAACCGGTAAGCCCCAACTGTAAACAGCTGACAAGATCAGGTTGTGAGGGTTATCCAGCACTTCGTTCGGGTAGGTAAACCCCGACGTTTGCAAAAAATTGTTGAAGGCGAAATTCCCCCAACCATGCCCAATCCAAGGAGACTCGCTCAACAGTTGAAGGTTTCGACTCCAAAGTATCGTTTTTGAACTCAGCGTGGGATCACGATGTAACGTAACCCAAATGATCAGAAATATAGCCACAAAGACGATACCTGTGGCGGCCAGCAAATGCCAGCGCCGCCGAACGTCTTGACGCTTGGAAGGCAAATTCCAAAGCAGCAACAACAGACACAAATTGATCAAAGCGGTGCGAGACTCCGTCAACAAAACGGTAGAAAAAAATACCCCAAGCAACGCCAGCAGCGCTCCGTGGGACAACCAGGCCAAGCGTTTGAATTCAAGGGCAGCGATAACCCCAAAACAAATCAAAGTCGCTGCGTGGTTCGCTTGCCTCAAATTGCCGGCCAATCGGCCAGAAGTCAGTTCAAAAACCAAACCACCAAAAAATCTCTCCGCATCTGCCCATTGAGCCCAGACGGACACAACCGTCCATAGCGCAGCCATCAATAAACCCACAAGAAATGCTGCAAAAAATCGGGCGTTTGTGTCATCGCATACTGGTGGCAACAACCGAACAGCAAACAGTAAACCCAGCCACGCGAGAGCACTCCTCAACGCATCGACATCAGGTAGCAAAACCAAGTGAATGCTTGGAGCCACAAAAAAAAGAAGGGCTACAAGCCCTTCTCTTAAACCAAAAAAACGCAAGTTGACGGTCAATTCAACGCACGGTTCCTGAGACCGTACCCGCTGGACCCGAAATACCTGGTGTGGGCGGCGTAACCGGTGTTGTAGGCGTGGTTGTGGGGGAAGTGCTTACTGCGGTGATCACAGTCTGGGAAGAACTTCTGTTAACGGTCACTTCTTCGAGAACCTTATCAGCGCCTTTGAAATTGGCAACAAATGGAGTGCGAACAGGATCGAAATTGGCGGGGTCGGCAACATTGTTTGCCAACAAGGATGACCAAATTTGGAGCCGTACGCTGTTCACGATTGCTGAATAAGCGGCGCGCTGACGAAGCACTCCCTGTGGTGTCAGACTGTCCGCACCTTGCAGTCCATCCGCACGCGCCATTTCTGACGCAACCACATCTGTCAATTTGGTTAAGTTGATGGTGTAGAACTTATTGTTTTTCGGCGCTCTCACAATGTCGTCAACAAGCATTGATTTCCAAGGCAAGTTGTTACGTTCTACCGAAGCAACCAAGGGTGCTTTCATCCCGCGTAAGTTAATCCGGAATTGACCCAGATCATTGGTGGTGACTTCCAGCTTTTTACCGTTCACATCAGTGAAGACCAACTTAGTGTTTTTGATTGGTGCCCCATCTGCCGCCGAACCGTCTGCACCCGCATCACCGTCACTGGACGATGCATCACCTCCCCCTTCGATAGAAGGAAAAGAGGCACCGGGCAGGTTCTTCATTTCAGCACATGAAACCACTGCCCCGAAGCTGTCTACAAAGTTCACACAATTTTTGATTTCGACTGAATCATCACTGCCTCCCCCGCACGCAACCAAAGCTGCTGCAGCCACCATCCCCAAACCAGCCACACGCCAGCTTGCTTTCGTCACTCCTATCATCATCAATCCCCTTTTTCATGTTTGCCACACTCGGCAACACAGTTTAGCCGTTGTTATCAGCTTTTTCGCTGCGCCTCGCGCCACTTCTGGGGACTCAGGCCCGTTTGGCGCCTGAAAAACCGGGAGAAGTACGCCGGGTCGTCGAAGCCCAACTCCAGCGCCAGGCTGGTGGCCGGTGCCGCCACGTACAACAGGCGGCGACAGGCCTCCCGGGTCAGGCGCTCGTGCACCAGGGCCTGGGCGGTGCGACCGCTCGCGGCCCGCACCAGGCGGTTGAGCCTGGGTGCAGACAACCCCATGCGCTGTGCGTACTGCGCCACCGTCCAGTGCGACAGGTAGTGCCCCTCCACCAGCGCCAGAAAGCGCGTGAACTGGGCATTCCGAGGTGCCGTGGCCCGGGCGGGTGGGTCTGGGATCAGGGCAGCCTGCACCTGTGCCAGCCGCCACAACAAGGCGCGCGCCAACCATGCGGTGGTGGGTGGGGGTTGGCCGGCACCGGCCAATGCAAACTCGGCCGCCACCTCGCGCATCAGGGCATCGAGACGCGCCGCACCTGCGGTGTCACCACACATGTCCAGCACCCTGGGTGCGGCAAACACCGCTTCAAACGCTGCACCCACAGTCTGAAAATCGCCCTCCGACAGAAAGCGACTGTTCAGCGTCAGCACCCAACCGTCTGTCCCCGGCGCAAACTGGAAACCGTGCACCACCCCGGGCGGCACCACGATGGCCACCGGCCCGCTCAAGGGCTGTCGGCGTTCGTCCAGCACAGCCGTCACCGAGCCACTGCGCACCCACAGCACCTGGTACAGCCCCTGGTGCAGGTGGGGTGCGATTTCCCATTGGTGCAGGCTGCTGCGGGCATGCACGTCTTCAATGTGCAGAAGCTCGGGCGCTGCAGCCAGCGCCTCTCCATACAAGGCAAAGCGCGGAATGGCACCGCCCCCTGCGGGTTTACCCGGACGACCGGACGGATGTGGTGGTGACATGCCGCAAGAATGAACCAAAAGTACCCGATTGCCAAGGCATTTGTGCCGTGCAGTGGCGCTCGATGGCACCTAAAGTACACGTCACACAACAACCGGAGACACGTATGTTCAGCTTCGACCCCTACTCGCCTGCGGTAGACGCCGACCCCTTCCCGTACTACAAAACCCTGCGCGACGAACACCCTTGTTTCTGGAGCCCCGAGGCGCAGATGTGGGTGCTGTCGCGCTATGCCGACATCGTGTCTGCCGGGCAGGACTGGCAAACGTATTCGAGTGCCAGCGGCAACCTGATGACCGAACTGCCGGGCCGCGCCGGTGCCACGCTGGGCAGCTCCGACCCACCCAAACACGACCGCCTGCGCGGCCTGATCCAGCACGCGTTCATGAAGCGCAACCTGCTGGCACTGGAAGAACCCATTCGCGATGTGGCCAAACAGGTATTCGGACAGTTGAACGGCGTCGATGAATTCGACTTCAAAGAAGTGTCGTCGCAGTTCACCGTCAAGGTGCTGATGGCCGCGTTAGGCCTGCCCATGGGTGACGAAGCGCTGGTGCCCGAGCATGAGGTGCGCGAAAACGCCGTGATGATGGTGCAAAGCGATGCCCGCACCCGCGCCAAAGGCCCCGAGCACATCGCTGCCTACAACTGGATGCAAGAGTACGCCGGCAAAGTCATTGCCATGCGCCGGGCCGAGCCGCGCAACGACCTCATCAGCAACTTTGCGCTGGCCGAAATCGACGGCGACCGCCTGGACGACCGCGAGGTGCTGCTCACCACCACCACACTCATCATGGCGGGCGTCGAATCGTTAGGCGGTTTCATGATGATGTTTGCCTACAACATGGCCACATTTGCCGAAGCCCGCAACGCAGTAGTGACCAGCCCCGAGTTGCTGCCCGACGCCATCGAAGAAAGCCTGCGCTTCAACACCTCGGCGCAGCGCTTTCGCCGCCGCCTGATGAAAGACGTGACCCTGCACGGCCAGACCATGAAAGAAGGCGACTTTGTCAGCCTGGCCTACGGCAGCGGCAACCGCGACGAACGCCAGTACCCCAACCCTGACGTTTACGACATCACCCGCAAGCCACGCGGCCACCTGGGCTTTGGTGGTGGTGTGCACGCCTGCCTGGGCACGGCCATTGCCCGCCTGGCCGTGAAGATTGCGTTCGACGAATTCCACAAAGTGGTGCCCAACTACACCCGCGTGGCCGACCAGTTGCCGTGGATGCCCTCCAGCACTTTCCGCAGCCCGCTGGTACTCGCGCTCAAGCGCGTCTGATGCCCCTGCGCCGCTCACACCGTTGCGCGGTGCGTTACCCTGATGGGCGCTGCAGACAGGCAGCGCCCAACCCTTGACACGAGACAACAACCCATGCCCCACATCACCTACGTCGAAGCATCCGGCCAGTCCACCACCGTCAACATCCCAGAAGGCTGGAGCCTGATGCAAGGGGCCACCACCAACGGGGTGGAAGGCATTCTGGGCGAATGCGGCGGCTCGTGCGCCTGCGCCACCTGCCACTGCTATGTGGCAGAGGACTATCTGGCCAAAGTGCTGCCCGCCAGCGACACCGAACTGGCCATGCTCGACAACGTGGCAGCAGAGCGCCGCCCCAACAGCCGCCTTGCCTGCCAGATCAAGGCCAACACCGCGCTGGATGGCTTGGTGGTACACCTGCCTGCAACGCAGGAATGAAGTTAACAACGATAGCACTTACTGCCTGACCATCAAGCGATGAAGCTCATTTTTAATCAATATTTGCCACGCTAGAACACGCCATGACCGGTTCCATCGTCATCATCGGTGCCGGCCTGGCCGGTCTGCAAACGGCCGAGGCCCTGCGTGCTGGGGGATTTGGCGGCAGCGTCACACTGGTCGGTGACGAAGCCACCGGCCCTTACCATCGCCCGCCTTTGTCCAAAGCATGGCTGGCTGGCGAGATGGATGCCGGCCAACTGGCCATGCGCGGACCGGACATGCTGGCCCGGAAACAGATCGACCTGCGCACGCACACGCGCGCCACAGGCATCGACCGGTCAAGCCAAACCGTGACCCTGGCCGACGGCACCCGACTGCCCTACACCGGCCTGGTGCTGGCCACGGGCTCACGCCCCCGTTTGCTGAGCGTGCCCGGCGCAAGCGCCCAGGGCGTGCTGGCACTGCGCACGCGCGACGATGCCGACCAACTGGCCGCGGGCTTGTCCCGCTGTGCCGAACAGGGCAAGCCGCTGGTCGTGATCGGCGGTGGCTTCATCGGGCTGGAGGTGGCTGCCACCGCACGCAAAAAAGGCATCGCCGTCACGGTGCTGGAAGCTGCACCCCGCCTGCTGGGCCGCGTGCTGGCACCGGCCTTGTCTGACTGGTATGCCAACCTGCACCGCAGCCACGGCGTGGAACTGCTGCTGAACACGCAGATCAGCCAGCTGACCACCGACGCAGACGGCTGGGTGAATGGCGTGCAACAGGCCGACGGCACACGGATACCCGCAGGCCTGGTACTGGTGGGCATTGGTGCACAGGCCAATGACGAGTTGGCGGCCGAAGCGGGCATTGCCTGCGACCGGGGCATCGTGGTGGACGACTGCGGCCGCACCAGCGACCCCGTCATTTTTGCGGCGGGTGACTGCGCGGTGCGCCGATTGGCCGATGGCACCCTGTTGCGGCTGGAATCGGTACAGAACGCCACCGAGCAGGGCAAAAGCGCCGCCGCCGCGCTGCTGGGCCAGGCAAGGCCCTTCACCGCCACCGCCTGGTTTTGGAGCGACCAGTACGACAAGAAGCTGCAAATGGCAGGCCTCAGCACCGGCGCAGACCAATGTGTGCTGCGGGGCGACATGGCCGCCAACGGGTTCAGCATGGTTCACTTCAAGGCCGGCAAGCTGGTGGCGGTGGACAGCATCAACGCCGTCAAAGATCACTTGCAAGCCCGCAAGCTGCTGGACGCGGGCGTGTCGCCCACGCCCGAGCAAGCGGCTGACACGGCGTTCGACCTGGCCACGTTGCTGCAACATGGCAAAACGGTTTGAGTTCAGCCTGACCCTCTCTGCCGAGCAGTCCCTGGCCTACTACCGCGGCGCGGCCACCAAGGTGGTGGTGCGGTGCACGGACGGACAGACCATCCAGTTCCCCGCCAGGTTGCTGACACGCTTCGTCACGCCCACCGGCGTGCAAGGCCGCTTCGTGCTGACATGCAGCGACGACATGACAGGCTCCACGCTTTCGCGGGCCAGCGCGTCGAACAGCTGAATGTGGTCTGAGCGGAGCGGAGTGCTGCTGCTTCGGCCAAAACGCGGCTTCGGTGGGGGCCTTTGTGTGGGCACCGTGCGTTGACAGCTTGCGTGGGTGCGAGACGTGGGAGCCTTGGGTTGACACCTCCCATTCGTGCAGCACGTTCGAGCCTTCTGCATGGACAGCCTTTCAGGCGAACCTGATGGTCGGCCTCTCGCAGCCCGCATGCACAGCCGAGGCGCTCACGCACCAGGCAAAGCCAGCCAAGCCCGCAACTCGGTTTTCAGCACCTTGCCGTAGTTGTTCTTGGGCAGCGCATCCACCAGCCGGTAGTGCTTGGGGCGCTTGAAGCGGGCCATTTGCGCCAGGCAGTGCGCGTCCAACTCGGGCGTAAACAGCGCCACACCCGGTTGCGCCACCACAAAGGCCACCACCACCTCGCCCCACTCGGCATCGGGTTGGCCCACCACCGCCACCTCGGCCACGCCGGGGGCGGTCAGCAACACCTCTTCCACCTCGCGCGGGTAGATGTTGGAGCCGCCGCTGATGATCAGGTCTTTGCTGCGGTCTTTGAGCGTGAGGAAGCCGTCAGCATCCAGGCAACCCACGTCACCGGTGAACAGCCAGCCGTCGCGCACGGCGGCAGCGGTGGCCTCGGGGTTGCGCCAGTAACCGGCCATGACGCTGTCGCCCTTGACCACCACTTCGCCCACCTCGCCCAGCGGCAGGTCGTTGCCAACGGCATCGGTCACGCGCAGTTGCACGGGGGTTTGCGCCACGCCCACCGATGCCATGCGCTGCACGTAGCGCGGGTGGGCCGCGTCGGCCAGTTGGGCGCGTGACAGGGCGGTGCCGACCATGGGCGTTTCGCCCTGGCCGTAAATTTGCACAAAGCGCGACCCCATGACGCGGTGTGCACGCTGGATGTCGGCCAGGTACATGGGCGCACCGCCGTAGACGATGGTTTTGAACGCACGCGCCGCGTCGGCAGGCGACAACCCCTGCGCCTCGGCATGGTCCACCAGGCGCTTGACGATGGTGGGTGCCGCAAACGTGGACAGCGGCCCCAGCGCCCAGCCCAGCTCGAACAACTCTGGCGGCTCTACCCCGCCCGACGCGGGCACCACGTGCCGGGCACCGGCCATCAGGTGCGGAATGGCATACAGCCCCGCGCCGTGCGACATGGGCGCGGCATACACCATGACGTCGGTGGGGGCGATGGAATCCACGTCCACAAAGTAGGTCAACCCCATGGTCATGAGGTTGCGGTGCGTCAGCATCACGCCCTTGGGGCGGCCTGTGGTGCCGCTGGTGTAGAACAGCCAGGCCACATCGTCAGGGCAACGCTCGACCACAGGCACGGCAAACGGATCGGGCACGGGGGCAAACCAGGTGTCGGCCTCGGCAGATGCCACGTCGATCTGGCGGGCCAGCCCGGCCAGGGCCGAAGGGGCCACGTCGGCGGTGACCATGCCCACGGTGGCGCCTGAGTTGGCAATGATCCACTCCACCTCGCGCGGGTGCAGCTTGGCATTCACCGGCACCACCACCAGCCCGGCCCACCACGCGCCCCACAGCGCTTCGAGGTAGCGGGGGTGGTTGGTCATGAACAGCAGCACCCGGTCGCCGGGCACCAGGCCTTCGGCTGTCAGCCTCCGCGCCAGCCCGGCACTGCGGGCAGCCCATTGGACGTGGGTGGCGTGTGGCTGGGTGCCGTGGAAGATGGCCGCTTGGTGTGGGCGGACGCGCGCCTGGCGCAGCAGCAATTCAACGAGGGCCAAGGGGGTCTCCTGTTCGGTGTTTTGGGCACAGGATAACGGGTGTTGTATGGGGTGAAGATCGGCTGGCCGCGGCGGCCGATCCCACGGGCCGAGCGTCCGCTCTTGTCTCCCCCCACCACCAGCATGCCCTCAAAACAGGAGTCTCGTACCCGAACTACGTTTTGGCAGCTGGAAAACCCTGTTGCGCAAGCCATTCGAAGGCCTCCGCCTCGTTGTCGCTGCGCCTGTAGTTCACCCACGCAGACGCTCGCTTCGCAATGCTGTCTACCAGCAGACCGTGAAACCTGGTCGAGAAAATGTCGGTCACGGTGGTCAGTCCATTGGCAACGCCATCGTCAAAGAATTGCCACCAACGGTCCAGCGTTTCCGGTGTAGCACCCTCCCATTGGCTCAGGTCGCTCAGCATGGCCCAGGTCGAAGCCGGGCGGTTCATCCAAGCTTGCTGTGCCGCCTGGTGCAGGGCAACAGCCGCTTCCACGTTCCACGTGTCCATGTAGCGGACGACCAGTATCGAACCGTTCCAGCCCAACGAATAGAAACCGTGTTGACGCATCACACACCCCCAATGCGATGGAAATGGTAGCCGTCGTGGTCGTGCCGTGCAAACGCCTCACACCGCCCCGGTGTACTCCCCCCTGGCCGGGTAGTCTTTGGCCACGGCAAAGTCAATGGCCCCCAGCAGGTCCTGGAACTGCGGGCGGGCGAACGGCATGGTTTGCACGGCACCGTAGTACAGCGTGCCGTCGGGCCGCACGATGAATACGCCCGGCTCTGAAAACAGCGCAGGTTCTTCAATACCGATGGATGTTATGCCGCGGGAGGTGCTGATGTACAGGCCCCACTCTCGAGCGGCCTTCAGGCTCAGCCCGTAGCCAAACTTCACCGCGTTGGCATTGACCTTGGCCGCCATTTGCTGGCCCCGGTCTGCATCGTCGCTGCTGATGGCGACCACCTGCACGCCTCGGGTGGCGAATTCAGGCGCCAGGCGCTCCAGCTCCAACAGGTACTTGGCGCAAAGGGGGCAATGCAGCCCACGGTAGAACACCAGCAGGTCGAAGGTGTCGCCGGGCGCGGCGCCCAACACAAAGCGGCCACCCTGGGTCAACGGCACGTTGAGAGCAGGCACCGGAAAACGGGGCAACAGAGATTGGGTTCGCATACAGGCTCCTGAATGGATTGAAGGGATGGGTGCATTGTCTGGTACGCTAGGCATCACAAATACCAAACTTCATTGCAGTTCGTTCCAAAAACCATGGCCCACTCTCCACCGCAGGACGTGGCGCGGCTTGACCGCTTGTCAGCCTTGCTCACGGCGGTTGCACCCCGCGTGGTCATGGGCCAGCCGCTCGATGCCCACCCCCACAGCCTGCGCATCAGCCTGTTGGCCACCGGCGGTGAAGCACCGCATGGCATGGTGGCGGCGCACAACCAGGGTGCGGCATCGTCAGATGTGAGTGTGCTGGTGCGACTGGAAGGGCCGGCTGCGCCGCTGCTGATGCGCGAGTTTGTGCAACCACTGGCGCTGTCGCTCGCCCAGGCCGATGCCACGCTGCGCCAGGCGGTGCAACTGCTGTGGACCGAGCTGACAGCCCCGCGCTGTGGGCAGCCCGCCATGCTGGCGAATGCGGGCAACATTCTGTTCATCGGGCTGTTGCGCCAGCTGGTGGCGCACCCGCAAACGCGCATGGGTCTGTTTGCCGGTCTGGGCGACCCGCGCATGGCCAAGGCACTGGTGGCCATGCACACGCACCCCCATCAGCGCTGGACGCTAGAGGCGCTGGCCGACCATGCCGGCATGTCGCGCACCGCGTTTGCCACCCAGTTCAAAGCCGCGTTGGGCATCCCGCCGGGCAAGTACCTGGGGCAGCTGCGCCTGCTGATTGCGCAACGGGCCGTGCAGGCGGGCAAGGGGCTGAAGGGCGCTGCGCAGGCGGCCGGTTACCAGAATGCCTCGGCCTTGTCGCGGGCGCTGGGGCGTGCAAGGCAGGTGGCGGACGCTGCGCTTTGAGCCGGGCAAGCACAGCCCACTTGCGCCACCCCGAACACAGCGCTGGTGTGATGTGCAAGACCAGCTTTGGCCGCCAAGGTTTACAAACATTTATCTGATACAGATAATTATCAGCATCAGATAAACGATGATAGTCCCATGTCCCCAAACCCTTTCTACCACCGCGAGCAGTACGCGGCAGACTTGGCGCAGCAACTGCTGAAGCCCACTGCGCTTCAGGTGCAAGTACGTTCCGGTGTGTTTCTGTCGGGCATCCGGCGCATTGGCAAAACCACCTTCCTGCGGCAAGACCTGATCCCCGCCCTGGAGGCCAGGGGGGCGCTGGTGATTTATGTGGACCTGTGGGCTGACCGCAGCAAAAGCCCGGCATCACTCGTGCACGAGGTCGTGCGGACCACGCTTTCAGAACTGGCCGCGCCCGGCACCAGGCTGCTGGAGCGGTTCAAAGGTTTGAATGTCGGTGCAGCGGGTATCAGCTTCGGGTTTCAGGTGGATGCGGTGGGCAAGCCGGGCGGAGCCACGCTGGGCGATGTGTTTACCGAGTTGGTTGACAAGGTCAAGAGCGACGTGGTGCTCATCGTCGATGAAGTGCAGCAGGCGCTCGGCACCGAGGAGGGCAACAACCTGCTGTTTGCCCTGAAAGCGGCCCGCGATGCCGTCAACACCCGCCCGCACACACCTGGCCACCTGCTGTTTCTGGGTACGGGCTCGCACAAGTCATTGGTGGCTGACATGGCCACACGCCGCTCGCAACCGTTTGCGGGGGCTGTCTCGACGGGGTATGAGCCGTTGGACGTTGATTTTGTACGTTGGAAGCATGAACAGTTGCAGCAGCTCGACGGCATCAAGCTGCCGTCTCAACCAGTGATGTACCAGGGGTTTTTGGCCGTGGGCCAACGCCCCGAGGAACTGCAAAACGCGCTGGTGCTGCTGCAGTCGCGCCCGGAGCCGCCGGACATGGCCTTCCCCATCATCTGCTCAACGCTGGCAGCTGCCGCGTCAGAGGTGGACATTGCCACCCTTGAGGCCCTGGGTGCGTTGGCATGTGCCATTTTTGATCGCATCGTGCAAGGCAACGAATCCGGCGGGTCGGGGCTGTTTTCTGCGGATGCAATCAACGGCTACTCAGCGCAGATTGGCATGGCGGTCGACACGCCGCAGGTGCAAAACATGGTCGACCGGATGATCAGTGCAAACCTGATTCACCGGCAATCGCATGGTGTTTACGCCGTGGCCGACCCGTTCGTGCGGCAAGTGTGGCGACAGCGCAAGACCATGCAGTGGCCGGGTCAAGCTTCCGTAGAAGACACACGCCAGGCGGGCTGACCGTTGTTATTGTCCAGCGCCGGGGGCGGCACATCGGCCACGGGCCGCACACCGTCGAACAGCATGGGGTTGGCCACGGTGGGCGGGGCATCGGCACCGTTGCCGGGCACGCACATGCCGCGTGCGGCCACGTGCGGGTGGGCCAGCACCTGGCCCACGTCCAGAATGGGAGAACACGGCACGGCGGCGTGTTCCAACAGGGCCACCCATTCGGCGGTGGTGCGCGTCAGCGTCCAGCCAGTGATGAGCGGGATGAGCGTGGCCCGGTTGGCCACACGCGCCGGATTGGTGGCAAAAAGTGGCTCCAACGCTTGATCGGCTTGCCCGGCAGCTATACAAAATTTAGCAAACTGCCCGTCATTGCCAATGGCCAGCACCATGTGCCCGTCTGCGGTGGGAAACACCTGGTACGGCACGATGTTGGGGTGTGCGTTGCCCATGCGCTTGGGCGTTTTGCCACCAATGAGCTGGTTGCTGGCCTGGTTGGCCAGCATGGCCACCTGGACGTCGAACAGCGAGGCATCGATGTGGCGGCCTGTGCCGGTGCGCCCGCGCTCGTGCAGCGCGGCCAGGATGGCAGTGGTGGCGTACACACCGGTCATCAGGTCCACCACGGCCACGCCCACTTTCTGCGGCTCGCCATCGGGCTCGCCGGTGATGCTCATCAGCCCGCCTTCGGCCTGGATGGCGAAGTCGTAACCCGCCTTGTGCGACAGCGGGCCGTGCTGGCCGTAGCCGGTGATGGAGCAGTAAATCAGCCCCGGATTGAGGGCTTGCAGGCTGGCGGCATCCAGCCCGTACTTGATCAGCTGGCCCACCTTGTAGTTTTCCAGCAGCACGTCGGCCTGGGCTGCCAGCTCGCGCACCTGGGCCGCGCCTTCGGGCGTGGCCAGGTCGATGGCCAGCGAGCGCTTGCCCCGGTTGGCGCACATGAAGTAGGCGGCCACTTTGTCAGCACCCTCGCCCCACCACGGCGGACCCCAGGTGCGGGTGTCGTCGCCCGCGCCGGGGCGCTCGACCTTCAGCACATCGGCACCGTAGTCGGCCAGCATTTGTCCGGCCCAGGGGCCGGCCAGCACGCGGGACAGGTCGAGCACGCGGATGCCCGCCAGCGGGCGGGGCCGCACCGGGTGGTCGCTCATGTCAGCAAAACGCCTGAATGCCGGTCTGCGCACGGCCCAGGATCAGGGCGTGGATGTCGTGCGTGCCCTCGTAGGTGTTGACCACCTCCAGGTT
>ERZ761609.2610-NODE-2610-length-13069-cov-29.087598_pt1 | contig 13069 bp, 8 predicted proteins | sample MGYA00511163_ERZ761609 | MGnify/ENA primary metagenome ERZ761609 (study PRJEB28899, sample SAMN02445070) | bioreactor sludge metagenome | biome: EBPR sludge | place: Australia: Brisbane, Thorneside Wastewater Treatment Plant | collected 2011-12-16 ... | reverse complement strand
ACGAGATTGGTCAGTGACTGGAGTTCAGACGTGTGCTCTTCCGATCTCTTTGGCCACGGCATCTGCGCCGCCCGCGAGGTCGTCCGGCGTGAGCAGGCCCTGGCTCAGCCAGCGGCTTTCGAGCGCGCGCAGGTCCGGCCGCCACTCGACCCCGGCCAGCAGTTCATGGACGAGAGTGCCGAGGCGGCGTCCAGGCTCGCGGCCGGGACTGAAAAGCACGCTGCCTTTGACGCGGAAGGTTTCCTCACCCGAAGGCGTGCGGCGGCGCGGGATGGGCTGCGTCTCGCGCAGGAGATGGCCGAGAGGCGCGGCGGGCGGCGGAGTCGCGGCCACCGCCGGCTTTGCCGCTGGCTGGCGCCGCCTGAACCAATCGGGATCACCGGTTTCCCATTCGATGACATATTCCTGTGCGTGCCCGCGCGGCGGCGTGCTGCCAAGGGTTTCGCGCAGAAGTCTTCCCTCGTTGACGGACTCGCCTTTTTTCGGAGCTGGCTTGGCGATGATGTATAGGCCGTGGATGGCGCGGGTCATCGCCACATAAAGCCGGCAGAGGGCTTCGAAGGCGGCGCGTTTTTCGGCCTCCTGAAGCAGTGAATCCAGCTCCGGCACAAGGCGGCCGCAGGCGCGCGGCGGCGCCTCCAGCACCCAGCGCACCGTGCCCTGCTCGCGGCAGGCCAGCAGCTTGTCATCCCGCACATGCCGCATGGAGCGGGCGTCGTGGGCCATCTGGATGACGAGGTCGAACTCCAGCCCCTTGGCGGCATGGATGGTCATGACCTGGATGGAGCGCGCCGGGCCCCGCGCGCGCATGGGATATTCGCGCGCGAAGCGCAGGAAGCCGTCCACGCAGCGCCCTTCCCCGGCGTCATACTCGGCGGCGATGTCGGCCATCTGGCCGAGACGGCGCAGATGAAAGGCGTCCAGTTCCGGCAGATGCCCGCGCAGGCGCGGAGTCCACTGCTCCATGAAGCCGGCGAAGCCGCGCGCCTGCACAAGCGCCAGGGTTTTCAGCGCGGTCAGCTTCCAGCCTTCGCCCCCGCTTTCGATGAGCGGCCAGAGCGGCGTCATGCGCAGATGCTCGAGCGCGGCGGTGTCGCCCGGATGCGCGGCCAGGGAAAGCAGGGAGAGCAGGGCCAGAGTGGCCGCGTTGTCCGTGCAGGGGCGCGTCTCGGCCTCGCAGACAATGTCCATTCCAGTCAGGGCGCGCAGGGTTTCCGCGAGCGCGGCGGCCTCGTTGTTCTGGCGCGTCAGGATGGCGCAGGTGAGGCCGCGGCCCAGCGGGTCCACCCCCCGCAGAAGCCCGGCTGCCGCCCCGGCCAGCGCCTCCTGCTCCGCGCCCTTTTCCACCACCGGTGTTGAAAGCAGGGCTGCATGGCCTGCGAGGTCTTTTTTGGCCGCTTCGTGGGCTTGAAAAGCGAAACCGTCCATGCAGCCCGCAGGCAGCAATTCTTCGATCAAAGTCCTGGAGCCGAACACCCGGTTCACCATGTCCAGCACGGGCTGCGCGCTGCGCCAGGACATGCTCAACGGCATCTGGTGCAGCCCTCCTCCGGCGCGCGCGGGGTAGAGAGCCAGGATGTCGTCAAAGAGTCCCGGCTCCGCCTCACGCCAGAGGTAGATGGACTGCTTGGGATCTCCCACGGCGAAGAAACTGCGCCTGCCACCGTGATCCTGGATCACCTCGTCCACGAGGTTGCTGACGATCTGCCATTGCTTCCGGCTGGTGTCCTGGAACTCGTCCAGCATCCAGTGCGCGTGGCGCGCGTCGAGCCGGAACCAGAGGTCGCCGCCGCCGCCCAGCCAGGGTGACTTTTCCACCGCCGCGCGCGCCAGCAGACGCTGCACATCGGCGAAGGAGAGCCGGCCGCGCTGCCGCACCTGCGCGGCATATTCCTCCGCGTAGAGACCGATGATGCGCGCGATGCCGCGCGTGCGCCGCGCGCGGCCGTGCAGTTCGCGGGCGATGATGCCCTCGGCCAGCTCGCTCAGGGCCTTGCCCGCCTGCGTTGAGAGTTCGAGGCGGGCGCGGTTCCAGACAATCACCGCGCGCCCGGCGGGCAGGTCGTCCCAGACTTCGGCCAGCTTTGCCAGCAGCTCCCTAACCCGCTTGGGCAGGCTAAGGCAGGGAACAGTCTCCAGTGCCTCGGCCAAAGTTTCATCGAGCAGTGCCGCGCCTTTTTCCGGCGGGATGAAATGCGCGCGCACTTTGGCGATGAGATCGCTCACCGGTGTCAGCGGCGTGCTCATGCCGGGCAATGACACATCCCCCCAGCCGCGCAGACTGTCATTGGAGCCGGAGGACTCCTCCCAGAGCGCGAGCCATTTGCGCGTCAGGTCCATGAGCGACTCGTCGGCGCTTTTCTCCTCCGCGCCGAAAGTGGCCTGCTTGTGCGCCTCCATGAGCTGGCTCATGGAGGCGGCGTTCTCCTCCCGGTGCAGCTTTTCCAGCAGGGAGGCCAGCGCCGCGCGCGCGGCGAGTTCGGTCTCCTTCTCATCCATCACGCGCGCAGTCGAGCCGAGGCCCAGTTCCAGCGGAAAACAGGTCGTCACCGAGGCGAAAAAACTATCCAGCGTGCCCAGGCGCAGGCGGTGCATGCGCCGTGTCACCCGGCGCAGCACACCGGGAAAATCCGCCTCATGCGCGAGGGGCGGCGAGCAGTCCTTGAAATAGTCCGCCGCCGCGCCCGGCTTCACCGCCAGTTCGGCGAGCTGGCGCAGGATGCGGTTGAAAAACTCCCCCGCCGCCTTGCGCGTGAAGGTCATGGCCGCGATGTCCTCCGGACTCACTCCCAGCGCCAGCAGATGCAGATGCCGGCGCACGAGCTGCCAGGTCTTGCCGGAGCCTGCCGAGGCGGAGATGAGCAGGTGTTGGAGCGGAGCAGGCGCGGTTTCCATGCGGCCTTGTTTACCACTGGATGAAAGTGGTTGCCAAACACTTTGCCCTGCTCGTCCGCGAGTGCCGTAGGGCGCGCGCAAGGTTCCTTACGGGCTGGCGTTGACCTTCCCAGCCATGCCGCCGCGCATTCCCACAGCCATCGTTTTTTCCCTCGCCTGCCTTGCCGCGGGTCACGCCGAAGTCCACACCGCGCAGGGAATCCTCTCGGGCGAGGCCACCGCCACTTCCGTCCTGCTGCAGACGCGGCTTACCGCCATCCCCGGACCCGAACTCGACAGGGAAGGGGATGTGCCCGGCGCGGAGGGCGTGGCGTGTTTTGAGTATGGCGCTGATCCCGCCTTCGCCAATGCCGCGCGCACGCCCTGGCTCAGGGCCGCGCCGGATCGGGACTTCATCGTGCGCGCCCATGTCATGGGACTCAAAGCCGGCACGCTATATCACTGCCGTGTCATTGCCGGAAAAGACGAGGCGGACGCGCGGCCCGGACGCGCCGGCAGCTTCCGCACCCTGCCGGATGCCGCAGGGCACGCGCCGCTTTCCTTCGTCATGGGCAGTTGCATGAATTATCATTCGTTCATGGCCGGCAAGGCCAACGGCGGCGGCCCCGTCACCGCCACGGAGGAGGACAAGCGCTTAGGCTACCCCTCCTTCGCGGCCATGTCGGCGCTCAGGCCTGCCTTCTTCATCGGCACCGGAGACATCGTGTATTACGACCATCCCGCGCAGGCAGCTGCCAGCACGCTCCCGGAACTGCGCAGAAAATGGCACGAGCAGTTCCGCTTTCCGCGCATGACGGACTTTTTCGCCGTGACTCCGGCCTACTGGTCGAAGGACGACCACGACTTTCGCTACAACGACGCCGACCTGCGCGGCGAACGCGAGCCGCGGGCGGGCACCGGCATTGAAATCTTCCGCGAGCAGATGCCCGTCCTGCCCGCTGACGCCGCCGCCACGCCCACTTACCGCACGCACCGCGTCCACCGCCACGCGCAGCTCTGGTTCGTCGAGGGGCGTGACTACCGCTCGCCGAACAAAATGCCCGACGGCCCGGACAAAACCCTCTGGGGCGCGGAGCAGCGCGTGTGGCTCCAGCGCACGTTGAAGGAAAGCGACGCGCCGTGGAAGATCATCATCACACCCACCCCGATGGTAGGCCCGGACCGCAACAGCAAGACCGACAACCACACCAACCTGGCCGGCTTCAAGCACGAGGCGGACAGTTTTTTTGAATGGCTGCGCGCGGAGGGCGTCACCGGTGTCCTCACCTTTTGCGGAGACCGTCACTGGCAGTATCACAGCATCCATCCGCTCGGCGTCGAGGAGTTCTCCGTCGGCGCGCTCAATGACGAGAACGCCATCCGGGGAGAGCGTCCCGGCGGCCCGAAGACCACCGACCCCGAGGGCAAAATCAAGCAGCCCTACATCTACTCCGAACCCACCGGCGGCTTCCTCCATGTCACGCTCAGCACCGGCACGCAAGGACGCGCCAAGCTGGGAATCGAGTTCCGCGACGACCACGGCAAAGTCCTGCACAGCGTGCTCAAGCGCGCCGAATGACGCAAGAGGCGCCGCCTTTCACATCGCTTCGCAGCATGTCTCCTGCGCGCGCGCCGGATGACGCCGCTCAAAGGCATCGCCGAAAGCCAGCAACCTGCGCTCCGACCATGCCGCGCCGAGGAAGGACAGCCCCACCGGCATCCCGTCCACCCGGCCCATCGGCAGCGTCAGATGCGGGTAACCCGCCACGGCGGCAGGTCCGGACGCGGTGCGTCCGCCGCTGTCACCCCTGGCGAGGTTCACCACACCGGCCGGGTCGTTCGTGGCGCAGATCAGAGCGTCCAGCCGGTGTTCCCGCAGCGCCGCGTCAATGCCCCGCGGTCCCGCCAGATCGAGCGCCTGACTGCGCGCGGCGCGCGCCCCGGCTAGTGCGTCATCCCCCTGGCGCTGCTCCGCCTCGATGAAGAGTTCCTGGCCGAAATGCGCCAGTTCCTCCCCCGCGCGCGCCTCGTTGAAGGCGATGACATCCGCCAGCGTCCGCACCGGCCCGCCGCGCGCCCCAAGGTATTCGTTCAGCGCCAGACGGAATTCGGTGAGCATCGCGGACCATGCCGCGCCTCCCGCCTCCCGCCTGTGGGGGATTTCCACCCCGTCCACCAGCACCGCGCCCGCCTCCCTCAGCAGTTTCAGCGCCTCCTCAAAGACGCCATGCACGCGCCCGTCCCTGCCGCACATCCCGCGCACGATGCCCAGCCGCGCGCCTTGGAGCGCATCCACGGAAAAATCCACCGTGTAGTCGGCAAGCACGCGGTCCGCCGCGTTTTTCGTGAACGGATCCATGCGGTCATGACCCGCGATGGCGCTTAAAACGAGCGCGGCATCCCGCACGGTGCGCGTCATCGGCCCTGCGGTGTCCTGCCAGGGCGTGATGGGGATGATGCCCGCGCGGCTGACCAGGCCCACAGTCGGCTTCAGACCCACGATGCCGCAGCAGGCGGCCGGGCTGACAATGGAGCCGTTTGTCTCCGTGCCGATGGCCGCGGGCACCATGCCCGCTGCCACCGCCGCCGCCGAGCCCGAGCTTGAGCCGCTGGCGGTGCGCCTGGGATCATGGGGATTCAATGTCAGGCCGCCGCGCGCGCTCCAGCCGCTGGTCGAGCGCGGGGAGCGCAGGTTGGCCCACTCGCTCAAGTTTGCCTTGCCGAGAATCACCGCGCCCGCCGCGCGCAGGCGCGCCACCACAGTGGCATCCCGCTCCGGCGCGGGCGCGTCGAGCAGCGCCAGCGAGCCTGCGGTGGTTCTCATGGCGTCCGCCGTGTCCAGATTGTCCTTCACCAGCACCGGGATGCCGTGCAGCGGTCCGCGCGCCAACGCGCGCTCAAGACCGCGTGCAATATCCGGCGCGTCTGGATTTGTCTCAATGACCGCCCGCAGCGACGGGCCGTTTAGATTGAGCGCCTCGACGCGCCTTAGCGCGTCCGCCACCAGATCAGGCGCCGGCCACCCGCTGTCCCGCATCTCCCGGATCGTCCACCCGCCCTTCGGCGCCGCGCGCCGGCAGCCCGCCAGCGGCGCCAGAAGAGCCGCTGCCCCGGCATTCATGAGGACGCGTCGTTTCATTCCGGCGCGGCGGATTTCCGCTCGTTGACGACTCGGTCCACGGTGTGCTTGGTGACGATGTTTCCCTGCGAGTCTCGGCCTTTGACAGCGAGAGAGGCCACGGGGAATTTCAGGCACAGCGTGCGCAGGTAGAGGGCGGGCTTGAGGTGGATGAGCAGGTTTTGGGCGTCGCTCTCGGCCTCGGTCTCGTGGCGGGCGAAGAAGAGCACCATGCTGCCGGGCGCGCCTTTGGTGAGCACATACTCCTTGTCGCGCGTGATGCCGCCGATGCGGAAGCGCTTGGCCAGCACGGGACCCTGTTTGCCGTTGCGGTAGATGAGCGTGTAAACCGCGTCCTCGTCCTTTTTAAACAGGCTCAGATACACGGGGTTCTTCCCCACATGCAGCTTCGGCGCCACTTTGGACACGGTCATGGTGCCGTCCTTGGTGAACCAGATGATGTCATCAAGAGGCGAGCATTTGCACACGGGCTCGCCTTCGCGCTTGAGGCCGGTGCCGGCAAAGCCCTCCTTGGCGTCGAGGTAGAGCGTCTCATTGGCCATGATGACCTCGGCGGCGGCCACTCGGTCGAAGCTGGAGACTTCGGTGCGGCGCTCGCGGCCTGTGCCGTAGGTTTTCTTGAGCCGCTCGAAATGGGCGATGGTGTAGCGAGTGAGGCTTTTGAGGTTTTTTTGGACCTCGGCGATTTGTTTCTCCAGGGAGCGGATGTGCTCGTCGGCCTCGAAGCTGTTGAACTTGGAGATGCGCTTGATCTTGATCTCGGTGAGGCGCGCCACGTCGTCATCGGTGACCTCGCGCTTGAGCGCGCCGAGGTGGGGCTTGAGGCCGGTCCAGATGGCCTGCATGACGGCATCCCAGGTCTCGCATTCCTCGATGCGGCGGTAGATGCGGTTTTCGATGAAGATCTTTTCCAGGCTGCTGAAATGCCACTTTTCCTCCAGCTCGCCGAGCTGGATTTCCAGCTCCCGGCCGAGGATGCCCTTGGTGTGCAAGGCGCTTTCTTTGAGCAGGTCGTTCACGCCCGCGAAGCGAGGCTTGTCGTTCTGGATGACGACAGCGTTCGGCGCGAGGGAGACCTCGCAATCGGTGAATGCATAGAGCGCCTGGATGGTCTGCTCCGGGTCCACGCCGGGCGGGAGCTGGATGACGATCTCGACGAACTCGGCGGTGTTGTCCTCGACGCGGGCGATCTTGATTTTGCCCTTCTCGTTCGCGGCCACGATGCTGTCCTGGATGCTGCCGGTGGTGGTGCCAAAGGGGATCTCGGTGATGCGCAGGATGTTTTTTTTGGCGCCCTCCTCGATCTTCGCCCGCACGCGCACACGGCCGCCGCGCAGACCCTGGTTGTAGTCGCTGGCGTCCATGATGCCGCCCTGGGGGAAGTCCGGCACGAGATTGACCTCCTCCCCGCGCAGCGCGGCGATGCTGGCATCGCACAGCTCGATGAAATTGTGCGGCAGGATGCGGCAGGAAAGCCCGACGGCGATGCCCTCCACGCCCTGGGCCAGCAGCAGCGGGAACTTCACCGGCAGCGTCACAGGCTCCTTGTTGCGCCCGTCGTAGCTGGCGGCCCACTCCGTCACCTTCGGGCAGAAGACCACGTCCAGCGCGAACTTGGAGAGCCGCGCCTCGATGTATCGCGGTGCTGCCGCATTGTCGCCGGTGAGCACGTTGCCCCAGTTCCCCTGGGTGTCTATGAGCAGGTCCTTCTGGCCGAGCTGCACAAAGGCGTCGCCAATGCTGGCGTCACCGTGCGGGTGGTACTTCATCGTGTTGCCGACCACGTTCGCCACCTTGTTGTAGCGGCCGTCCTCCAGCTCGTCGAGGCTGTGCATGATTCGCCGCTGCACGGGCTTGAAGCCATCGTGGATGTGAGGCACCGCGCGCTCCAGGATCACATAGCTGGCGTAGTCGAGGAACCAGTCGCTGTAGAGATCATCCACGGGTTTGATCTCGATGGGGGCGCTGTCGGCCAGGATGGGGGAGTTGTCTTCGGCGGGCTGCTTGGCGGATTTTTTTGGCACGGGGAAAAATCAATCGGGGGTGGAAGGAGGCCGGAGGATAGGCGGCGCTCCCGCCCGCGCAAGCACGGGAGCCTGTCTGCCAAAATGCCCTGCAAACAGGCGGCTTGGCGCTATTCCTGCTTGCCAACCTCAAGCCAGAAACGAACCTCGGCGCGCATGAAGTCCAGGCCCCCAGACTATCCCGCGCGCAGCATCTTCATCTGCTACCGCAGGGATGAATCGAGCGACATTTCCGGCCGCATCTATGACCGCCTGGTGAGCGCCATCAACAAGGAGGCTGTGTTCCAGGACATAGACTCCATGCCCTACGGCGTGGACTTCCGCGAGCATGCGAGGGAGGCGTTGCAAAACTGCCGCGTGGTGCTCGTCATCATCGGCCCGGGCTGGACGGACATTCGCGACAGTTACGGCCAGAAGCGGCTGGATGATCTTGCGGACCCTGTGCGCATCGAAGTGGAGACTGCGCTGGCCAATCCGGGCGCGCTGGTCATCCCGGTGTTCGTGAACGGGGCCAAACTCAAGACTGCAGACGTGCCCGAAAGCCTGCGCCCCCTCTGCACCCGCAACGGCCCCGAACTGCGCAGCGATGCCACGTTTGACGCGGTCATGGAACGCATTTCCTCCCAGATCCGCGCCGAGCTGCTCCGCCCTGTCGTTGAGGAAGGCGCGCGCCCGGTTCTTCCCAAACGCTTCACCGGCATCATCATCGGTGCGGTGGCCGCCCTGGCACTGGGATGGCTGGGATGGCAGAACTACGCGCTGCGGCCTGGAATGGAAAAGAAAGCGGTCGTTTTACCGCCGATAGGGGAAGATGCGAAACCGGCAAAAGAGGAACCCGATTTCGCTGAGATTTTGAAGGGAGCAAGATTCAGCGTCGCGTCATCAAGCAAACCCGCTTACGAACTATTGACTCCCGACGGGAAACCCCTTCAAGGAGCGAAGCTCAAAGGAGAGAGATTGAGCACGGAATCCGAAGGGCACGGGGTGAAATTTCCAACCGCAGTCCGGCAGTTGTCCGGGCAGTTGCCTCCCGATGCTGGAATCATGTACAAGGTGCGCGCCCAAAGCCTCAAAGACGCCTCAGAAAACCCGCCCGGACCGGGTGTCCTTGTGGTGGACACCGAATGGATGGGGCAAGAGAATAAGACTCTCGGCGCGCTCAATGACGAATTCTTTTCCGGTTTTTGGAGCATGAAAGGCGCGGAGTTTCCGGCAGATGGAATTCAATTGGGATCCGCTGCCATCTACGCCGGCAAGAACGGAGTGGTCATGGACGGCGAGCTTGAAGTCGAATGCTGGGTCGAGGACGGGCATCATGGCAAGCTGTCCGGGGTCACAAGCTTCACCCTTGATGTGGAGCCTGCGCCCTGGGCTTTGGAGAATCCAAAAATCAGGCTCCTGGCTCCCGATGGCACGCCGATTGAGGACACCGTGGTGCAGGCCTCACCGGCGCAGCCTTTTGATTATGAAGACCCGGAAACCCGCCAAAAGCAGACCGCTTTGCACGGCCTGGAGTTCCTGCTGAGCATCAAAAACACGAGCGGTGCGGACTTGACGCCTGCTGGAGAATTGGATGCGCTGGGCATCACCTACAGGCTCAAGGCGAAACGTGACGGCTCGCCGGAAAGTGACTCGTCACCGCTGGCAGAGGGAGGCCTGCTGATCTGCGAACCCAATCCCCAAGGCTACACGCATCATTCGTCCTGGCAGATGTGGTCCCTCAAGGCGAGTCAACTTTCCATGGGTCAAACAGGAGAAGTCCTGAACAAGTTCTATGTCTCCCATCAAGAGAATGAAAAGCTCGGCCACATCCTTCCTGGCATCCACGAGGTTGGTGTGACGGTGTGGAGGTCCACCGAACCGGGCGTGGTGTACTACCAGGGCACCTTGAAGCTCGAAGTGAAGGAGCGCATCCCGGCGCGGTAGCATTCCTCCAGGATGCCTCACAGCCCCGTCACAAGCGGTCCCTGTCACGCTCAAGCCAGCCCCAGCGCCTTCAGCACTGCTTGAAAATCCTCCGGCAGCGGGGCCTCGGCGCGCAGGGCTTGGCCGCTGGCGGGGTGCTTGATTTCGAGGCGGGTGGCGTGCAGGCAGAGGCGCTTGACGGACAGCTCCGCGCGCAGGCGGCGGTTCAGCTCGAAGTGGCCGTAGATGTCATCGCCGAGCAGGTGGTGCTGGCGCGCGGCGGCCTGGACGCGGATTTGATGTGTCCTGCCGGTGAGCAGGCGGATCTCCAGCAGGGAAAGACGATGCCCGGCATGATAAGAGAGGTTTTTGAAATGCAGCTCGGCATTCGGCGGGCGGCCTTTGAGCACGGCGGTGCGGACGCGCCCGCGCTCGCGCGTGGTGGCCAGGTGGTCGAGCCAGACGCCGTCCTTGCCGGGATTTCCACGCACGAGGGCGAGGTAGGTTTTGCCGGCGGCGCCGTCTTCAAAAGCGGAGCGGCATTTGCCGGCGGCCGCCTCATTGAGAGCGCCTAGCAGCACCCCCGATGTGTCCTGGTCCAGCCGGTGCATGAGCCAGACCCGGCCATCCGGTCCGTCGAAGCACTCCGTCCTCATGTCGTAACGGCCTTCGAAGGCGGCGGGTTCGCCACGGCGGTCAGGGTTCGGGTGGGAGAGCAGGCCGGCGGGTTTGTTGACCAAGATCAGGTGCCGGTCTTGATGCAGGATGGGACAGCGCGTGAGCATGGGAGTGTCTCACAGTGCTGCCAGCCGCTCGTTGAACCATTCAGCGAAGCGGCGCACGTCCCACATGATGGTCAGCCATCCATGCCGGGCGCCGGGCCGGACGAGGACGCGGATGTCGTGGCCGAGCTCGGCGGCGCGCTTTTGGAAGCGCTCGGACTGGTCGAGCGGCACGAGCGTGTCCGCATCACCATGAGCGATGAGCACGGGCGGCAGCCTGGGAGTGATGTGGAAGATGGGCGAGACCTCGCGGCCGATGAGCTTCCACTTTTCCAGGTCGGCGGCTTCGGGGCCGAAGGATTTTTTGAAGCTCTTCGGCGGGCCGCCAGTGCCGTCGTTCTCAGTTGAAGGGCCGAGATTCAGCAAATCGGTGACGGGGAAAAAGACGGCGGCGGCCTGCACGGAGCTGTCCTCGCGATCCACGGGGTCGGGCGCGTCCGCAGGGCCGGGACCGCCGCGCGTGGCGAGCATGAGGCTGAGATGTCCGCCGGAGCTGCCGCCGGTGACGGCGAGCCGGCGCGGGTCCACGCCATAGTCGCGCGCGTGGTGGCGCACGAACCTGGCCGCGCGATGGATGTCCTCGACGGTCTCCGGCACGCTGGCTTCGGGCTGGGCGATGTGCGATACGGCAAAAACGGTGTGGCCCGCGCGCAGGGAGGGCGCGGCCATCCAGGCGCGGAATTTGCCGGGATGGGACTTCCATTTGCCGCTGACCATGATCAGCACGCCGATGCCGTTCGGCGCCTTCGGACGATGCACCTCCAGGGTGAGTTCCCTGCCGTTTCGCTGCCCGTACACAATGCCGCGCGTGACCTCGCTGGCGGGATGCAAATACCACCACCCCGCGCCTGCGAGCAGGAGGATGAAAACGAGGACGAGCAACCCTGCCCGGAGCATGAGGCGCAAGGCATGGCGAAGGCGGCCGGGTGAGGACATGGGGTGATTTATTCAGTGGCGGGCGGTTTTGCCAAGCGGCAATTCTCGAACAGGAGGGACGCCCGCGATGGCTGCGAAGGAAGCGGTCAGTCATGCGCAAGATCGGGACTTGTTGTTTTGTGGAGGAAGGCATTCTTTGTGCTGAATGTTTGACGTGACCATGAGCCAGGAACCCACATTGTTTGACCGCATCGGCGGCGAGGCCGGTATTGAGGAGTTGATCCTCGCCTTCTACGTCAAAGTGCTCGCCGACCCGGAACTCGCGCCGTTTTTCCGCGAGACCTCCCTGGAGAAGCTGCACTCCATGCAGCGCGAGTTTTTCGCCATGGCGCTGGGCGGGCCGGTGAAATACACGGGGCGCTCTCTGGCGCATGTGCATCACGGGCGCGGCATCACCATGGGCCACTTCGCCAGGTTCACGGGCCATCTGGTGGAGACGTTGAGGGACACCGGCGCCAGCCAGGAGGACACGGACGCGGTCATCGCGCGCATCGAGGTCTTTGCCAACGAGGTCACCGGCACATCGTATTGAGTTTGCCCTCGCGGCCTGCGGTGCTTTAACGTCCGCGCGTGTGGAAAAATGTTCTCATCTGCCTGCTGGCGGCGTCCCTTGCCGCGAGCCTCATCCTGCGCTGGCGGGACCGCGTCAATGACACGCCGCCCGCGCCGCTCCAGACCGCGCTGGGTGAGGCGCTGGCCCGGGCTTTGGGTGACACCGAGGCCGGAGGCATGGCGCTCGGTCTCTGCGTGCAGGACGAGGCTGGCAACACGATCTTCGGGCGCGAGGCAAGGCGGGCGTTCATCCCGGCCTCCAGTCTGAAGACGCTGACCACTGCCACGGCGCTGGAGTTGCTGGGGCCGGACTTTCATTTTCAGACGCGCCTGCTGTCTGCGGCTCCGATGGCGGAGGGTGTCATCGAAGGGGATCTCATCCTGCGCGGCGGTGGCGACCCCATGCTCAGCCTGGCCGACTTGTCCAAATGCGCCGCCGAACTCCAAGCGCGCGGCCTGCGCGAGGTGCGAGGGCGCGTTCTCGGCGATGGCGGCTTTTTCACCGGCTCCATCTACGGGGACTTCTGGAACTGGGGCGACATCGGCAACGGCTACGGCAGCCCCGTCTCCGGGCTGAATCTGGAGCACAACCGCTACACCGCCGTCTTCGCCCCGGCTCTGCAGGAAGGCGGCCCCGCCGCGTTCGTCGGCGCGCAGCCGGAGGTGCCGGGCATCACCTGGCTGAGCGAGGTGCGCACCGGTCCGGAAGGCGGCGGGGATGGCGTCATGATCCACGGCGGCGAGCGCGCGCAGCGCGTGCATTTGCGCGGCACGGTGCCCGCCGGGCAGCCGCAGTTCCGCGTGGCGGGCGCGGTGCCGGCCCCGGAACTCTTCGCGGCGCATCATCTGCGCGCGGC